>ERZ761602.360-NODE-360-length-103214-cov-15.265047_pt1 | contig 103214 bp, 94 predicted proteins | sample MGYA00512165_ERZ761602 | MGnify/ENA primary metagenome ERZ761602 (study PRJEB28899, sample SAMN02445085) | bioreactor sludge metagenome | biome: EBPR sludge; isolation source: Thorneside wastewater treatment plant | place: Australia: Brisbane, Thorneside...
TGTAGGAGCGACGCCAGTCGCGAGTTTTTCGGGGCTCGCGACTGGCGTCGCTCCTACATAAAGACCCCAAGCCGCGGCGCGGTTGTAACCGCAGGACCCAGCGCCATCAGGGGCCGTAGGAGCGGCCCCTGATGCGAGCGTTCTGAGGCATGCTTGTCTTACGAAACCGGCCCGACCGTTGGCAGCCGGGCCAGTAATCAGGCTTCGGCCGCCTTTGCAGCGCGCTTGCGATCGTTTTCCTTCAGGTGACGCTTGCGCAGGCGGATGTTCTTCGGCGTGATCTCGACCAGCTCGTCGTCGGCGATGAACTCGATCGCGGACTCCAGCGTCAGCGCGATCGGCGTGATCAGGCGCACGGCCTCGTCGGTGCCGGAGGCGCGCACGTTGGTGAGCTGCTTGCCCTTGATCGGGTTGACGACCAGGTCGTTGTCACGGGTGTGGATGCCGATGATCATGCCTTCGTACAGCGCTTCGCCCGGGCTCACGAACATGCGACCGCGGTCCTGCAGATTCCACAGCGCGTAGGCGACCGCGTCGCCGTCGTTCTGCGAGATCAGCACGCCATTGCGACGCTCGGCCATCGCGCCGGCCATCGGACCGTAGTCGTCGAACACGTGGCTGGCAAGGCCGGTGCCGCGCGTCATGGTGAGAAATTCGCCCTGGAAGCCGATCAGGCCGCGGGCCGGAATGCGGTATTCGAGACGCACACGACCTTTACCGTCCGGCTGCATGTCCTGCAGTTCGCCGCGGCGGCGGCCGAGTTCTTCCATGACGCCGCCCTGGTGGTCTTCCTCGACGTCCACTGTGAGCATTTCGTACGGCTCGCATTTCACGCCGTCGATTTCCTTGTACACCACGCGCGGGCGGCCAACCGCCAGCTCGTAGCCTTCACGGCGCATGTTCTCGAGCAGGATCGTCAGGTGCAGCTCGCCACGGCCCGACACCTCGAAGACGTCCGAATCGCCGGTGTAATTCACGCGCAATGCGACGTTCTTAAGCAGTTCCTTTTCCAGGCGCTCGCGGATCTGGCGGCTGGTGACGAACTTGCCTTCGCGGCCGGCCAAGGGCGAAGTGTTGACCATGAAGTTCATGGTCAGCGTCGGCTCGTCGACCGCGATCGGCTTCATGCCCTCGAGGCAGTCCGGGTCGCACAGCGTGACACCGATATTGACCTGCTGAATGCCCGCGATCAGCACGATGTCGCCGGCTTCGGCCGATTCGGCAGGGGAGCGCTCCAGGCCCTTGAAGGTCAGAATCTGGCTGACCTTGCCCTTGCCACGGTTCTCGTCGCCGTACATGACCACAACTTCCTGGTTCGGGCGCACGCGGCCACGCTTGATGCGGCCGATGCCGAGCTGCCCCATGTAGGTGGAGTAGTCGAGCGAGCAGACCTGGAGTTGCAGCGGGCCGTCGGCATCGACCTCGGGCGCCGGCACGTGCTGGAGGATGGCCTCGAACAGCGGACGCATGTCCTTGCGCTCGTCACCCTCGTTGATGATCGCGAAGCCGTTCAGGCCCGAAGCGTAGATCACGGGGAAGTCGAGCTGCTCTTCGGTGGCGCCGAGCTTGTCGAAGAGGTCGAAGGTGTGGTTGATGACCCAGTCCGGACGCGCGCCCGGGCGATCGATCTTGTTGATCACGACGATCGGCTTCAGGCCCAGGGCGAGTGCCTTGCGGGTGACGAAACGCGTCTGCGGCATTGGGCCTTCGACCGCATCGACCAGCAGCAGAACGCTGTCGACCATCGACAGCACGCGCTCGACCTCGCCACCGAAGTCGGCGTGACCCGGGGTGTCTACGATGTTGATGTGGGTGTCGCCGTACTGGATGGCACAGTTCTTCGACAGGATCGTGATGCCGCGTTCCTTTTCGATGTCCCCCGAGTCCATGACGCGTTCTGCGACCTGCTGGTTTTCGCGGAAGGTGCCGGACTGGCGCAGGAGCTGGTCGACGAGGGTGGTCTTGCCATGATCGACGTGGGCGATGATGGCGATGTTGCGAATGGCGCGGGACATGGAGGAGGGCGTGCGAAGTCTTTGAAAGGGCGAGGATTCTATCACGTGCTGCGGCGGCGCAGCATGGAATTATCGAGCCTGTCCGGTGACGTGCTAGAATCGCGCGCCCATCACGGAGAAGACCACGAATGCTTGCGATCATCGGCGGCAGCGGACTCACCCAGTTGTCGAACATGGAGATCGAGCGGCGCGAGGTTGTGCGCACCCCGTTTGGCGAGCCTTCGGGCGCGCTCGTCTTTGGCCGCATGTGCAACGAGCCCGTCGTGTTCCTGGCGCGACATGGATACGGCCACACGATTCCTCCGCATCTGGTCAATTACCGCGCCAACATCTGGGCGCTCAAGGATGCGCGGGTAAGCGGCATCGTCTCGGTGGCATCGGTCGGTGGCATCCGGGCCGAACTGGGGCCGGGCACCTTGATGGTGCCCGACCAGATCATCGATTACACCTGGGGTCGCAAGAGCACCTTCTTCGAGGGTGGCGATACCCCGGTGCGCCATATCGACTTCACTCACCCCTACGACCAGGCGCTGCGCCAGCGCCTGCTTGCGGCGATCTCCGCTGCGGGCGAGCACGCGGTCGATGGCGGTGTCTATGCCAGCACCCAGGGGCCGCGGCTGGAGACCGCAGCGGAGATCAACCGGCTCGACCGTGATGGTGCCGACATCGTCGGCATGACCGGCATGCCCGAGGCTGCATTGGCGCGCGAGCTCGATCTCCCCTATGCAGCGATTGGTGTGGTGGTCAATTATGCTGCCGGGCGCTGGTCGAGCGAGGCGGGCATCCACTTTCCCGACATCGAGATCGTGCTGCAGGAATCCATGCTGAGGGTGCGCAACGTACTCGAGTGCTTGTGCAGGGTTTGAGGCCAGGGGCCGGAGCAAATCGCATGAAACGTATCGAAACCGCATTCGAGCATGTGCTCTTCACCAGCCGCTGGCTGATGGCGCCGGTCTACCTGGGCCTGGCGATGGCGATGCTGTTGCTGCTGTTCAAGTTCATGAAGGAGCTGTTCGGGCTGTTCGCCGAGATCTGGTCCGCATCGGGGAGCGAGTTGATCATCGGCGTGCTCACCCTGGTGGACGTTGCGCTGATCATGAATCTGCTGATCATCATCATGTTCAGCGGCTACGAGAACTTCGTGTCGAAGATGGAGGACTTGCACTCCCACCGCGACCGGCCGGACTGGATGGGACACATAGGCTTTTCGGACCTGAAGCTCAAGCTGATCGGTTCGATCGTCGCCATCTCGGGGATCGAGTTGCTCAAGGGCTTCATGAATGCCCACAACATGACCGACCGTCAGCTCGCCTGGATGGTGGGCATCCATGTCACCTTCCTGTTCTCCGGCCTGCTCTACGCAGCCATGGATCGCATTGCCGGCAAGGGGCACTGATCTCTGCGGCGGACGCCTGCAGGCTGCTGGGGCCCGGATGGGCGCAAGGAAGAGGCAAGGGGGCGAAAGCCCCCTTGTCATGTCTGCAGGCGGTCCAGGATCTCGCGCTCGATCTTGAGCACGAGCGCGTCCTGGTTCAGGGCCTGGCCAGTGAGCAGGAAGGTGTCTTCGACGCGCTCGCCCAGTGTGGCGATCTTGGCCGTATGCAGGCGGATGCCATGATCGGCAAGCACAGAGGCGACATCGAAGAGCAGGCCGGGGCGGTCGGCCGCGGTCAGTGACAGGACGTGATGCCGCCCGGCTTCGTCGGCGCGGATGCTGACTTCGGGGCTGATCGGGAAGTGCTTGACGTGGCGCGACATGCGCCCGCGCGCGGGGCGCTCGGGCGCGCCCTGCTGTTGCAGACGCACGGCCAGCTCGTGCTCGATCAGGGTCACGATGTCCCGGTAGGACGCTCGTTGCCCCGGGTCCTGGAGCATGAAGCTGTCGAGTGCGAAGCCATGGCGCGTCGTATGTACCTTGGCGTCGAGGATCGAGAACCCCATGCGCCCGAAGAAGCCGGTGAGGCGCACGAAGAGGTCGCGCTGGTCGCGCGTGAAGACCATCACCTGGACGCCATCCTCGTCTTCAGCCACACGCGCCTTGACGACCGGCTCGGGCGAGTCGCTGCGATAGTAAAGCAGCCGGGTGTGCCATGCGATCTCCTCGGCAGAGTGGCGCATGAAGTACACCGGATCGAGGTGATCCCAGAGCGTGTTTTCCACGCCGGGGCGCAGGCCGTGGTAGCGCAGCAGGCGCCGCGTGTCCTCCAGTCGGTCATCCAGGCCCAGTGCCGCCTGCGGGGTTGCGCCGCGCAGCAGACGCTGGGTGGCGAAGAAAAGATCCTCGAGCAGCTTGCCCTTCCAGCCATTCCAGACCTTGGGGCTGGTGCCGCGCACGTCGGCATGGGTGAGCAGGTAGAGGGCTGTCAGGCGGCGCTCGTCGCCCACCGTATCTGCAAAGCGCTGAATCACTTCGGGGTCCGAAGTGTCTTCCTTCTGCGCCACACGCGACATGGTGAGGTGGTGCTCGACGAGCCAGACCACGAGTTCGGTGTCCTCGGTCGGCAGTTCGTGCTGGGTGCAGAACTCCCGCGCATCGGCCATGCCAAGCGTCGAATGGTCGCCGCCGCGTCCCTTTGCGATGTCGTGAAAGAGGGCGGCGATATAGAGCAGCCAGTGGCGCTCGAAGCCGATGATGAGCCGGGTCATCAGCGGGTATTCGTGCGCATGTTCGCCCATCGTGAAGCGCCGCATGTTGCGCAACACCATGAGGATGTGCTGATCGACCGTGTAGACATGGAACAGGTCGTGCTGCATCTGTCCGACGATACGGCGCCACGGGACAATGTAGCGCGACAGGATGCCGTATTCGTTCATGCGCCTGAAGCTGCGCACGATGCCGCGCTTCTGCTGCAGGATCTGCAGGAACAGGGCGCGATGCTCGGGGCGCGCCCGGAAGGCGGCATTCACACGGTTGCGATTGATCCACAGGGCGCGCAGCGTGCGCGCAGTCATGCCCTTGAGTTCGGAGCGCTGCTGCAGCAACAGGAAGCACTCGAGCAGCGCGGCGGGTTCGCGCTCGAACACATCCTCATGGCGGATGTCGAGCAGTTCGCGCACGACCTGGAAGCGGGGGTTGACCGTGATCGCCGCGCCGCGGTCGGGAAAGATCACGCTGCCGTAGTTCTGCAGCAGTACAGTGTTGAGCTGCATGACCATCTTCGCGGTCACGTAGTAGCGCTGCATCAGAACTTCGGATGCGCGTCGGGTCGCCGTGGGTTCGATGCCGAGGATGCGCGCGAGCTTCTCCTGGTGGTCGAACAGCAGCCGATCCTCGCTGCGCCCGGTCAGCAAGTGCAGACGGATGCGCAGGTGCTGGAGGAAACGCTCGACATTGCGTAGCTCCCCGGCTTCGCTTCCGGTAATCAGGCGCCGCCGCGCGAGATCCCGCCAGCTGCGTCCAAGACCACCGGCGCGCGCGATCCAGCCGAGCATCTGCAGGTCGCGAAGCCCACCGGGACTCTCCTTGCAATTAGGCTCCAGTGCGTACGGCGTTTCATTGAAGCGCGCGTAGCGCTGTTCCTGCTCGAGCAGCTTGGCCTTATAGAAAGTGCGCAGGTCGAGGCCATCGCGGAAGAGGCTGTTGAGCAGTTCGAACAGCCTGCCGTCGCCGGTGAGCAGTCGAGCCTCAAGAAGACTGGTCTGGACGGTGATGTCGTCGGCTGCGGCCACCAGGCACTCGTCGATCGTGCGCACTGAATGGCCGATCTCGAGGCCCATGTCCCACAACGCACTCACGAGGCTGGAGAGCTTACCCTGCAGTGCCGCATCCGCGGCCTTCGGCAGCAGGATAAGCAGGTCAACGTCGGAGGCCGGAAACAGCTCGCCACGGCCGTAGCCGCCCACTGCAACGACTGCGGCATCGGCAGGCATTGCGCAGTCGTGCCATAGGCGGACGATCTCATCGTCCACGAGCGTGGCTCGCCCCTTGAGCATGTTGCCGGTGTGCGGGCGCGCCTCGTAGGCGGTGCGCAGTGCGGCCATGCCCTCGCCGAGCCGGCGCCTGGCCGCGGCCACGAAGCCCTGCAGTGATTCGGTGAGCGCGTCGTTCATGCGCCTTGTCCGTCTCAGAGTGTCGCAGCGAAACGGTCGGCGACGATGGCGGGCGGAGCGGGCGCCTTGGGCGAAACCGTGAGTACCTCGACGCCGGACTCGGTGACGAGAATCGTGTGCTCCCACTGCGCCGACAGGCTGCGGTCCTTGGTCACGATTGTCCAGCCGTCCGGCAGTTCGGAGATCGCCGCCTTGCCGGCGTTGATCATTGGCTCGATGGTGAAGATCATCCCCGGCTTGAGCTCGGGGCCGGTGCCTGCCTTGCCGTAGTGGAGAACCTGTGGTTCCTCGTGAAACTTGCGGCCGATACCGTGTCCGCAGAACTCGCGCACCACGGAAAAGCCGTTGCCTTCGGCGTGCTTCTGGATGGCTGCACCAATGTCGCCCAGTCGCCCACCCGCTCGCACCGCGGCGATACCCAGCCACATGCACTCATAGGTGATCTGGGTCAGGCGCTTGGCGATGATGCTGGCCTCGCCGCCGACGATGAACATGCGGCTCGTGTCGCCATGGAAGCCATCCTTGATGACGGTGATATCGAGGTTGACGATGTCGCCCTTCTTGAGTGCCTTGTCGCCCGGTACGCCATGGCACACCTGATGGTTGACCGAGGTGCAGATCGACTTCGGATAGGGCGAGTAACCCGGGGGCGCATAGTTGAGCGGTGCCGGAACCGTGTTCTGCACGCCGACCATGTAATCGTGGCACAGGCGGTCGAGTTCGGCCGTGGTGACGCCGGGCTTGACGAAGGGTTCGATGTAGTCGAGGACTTCGGCAGCCAGGCGGCACGCCACCCTCATCTGCTCGATCTCTTCCGGTGTTTTGATGACGATGCTCATTATGTTTATGGGTGCGAGTGGCGTGGGAGTTGGGGGAGGGAGGGGTTGAAGGCCCCTGCCAAGGACTGAAGGCTATCGCATGCGCCCCTTGCCGGCAAACCCGGAGTGAATCGCGCCTTGAGTGCTGTGATTCTGACGTGATATTATCGCCGGCTTGTCTGTAGTGACAGGCAAAATCCGCACGTCCTGATGGAAGGGGTCTGCCGGGTCAGCGCTGTGGTGCCAGCACGCCGTTCAAGGGCTGCAGGTACCTGACGGCCTGCCGGTGGCGTTTTTTGCGGCTTGTTCGTTAGCATTTTGCGGCGAGCTTGCGCACCTCAGGGCGGAGGTACAACCCTTTGAAATTTGGAGTTATTCATGTCCGTTACGATGCGTCAGATGCTGGAAGCCGGCGTCCACTTCGGTCACCAGACCCGTTTCTGGAACCCGCGCATGGCCCCCTACATCTTCGGCCAGCGCAACAAGATCCACATCGTCAACCTCGAGAAGACGATGGCGAAGTACAACGAAGCCATCGAGTTCGTGCGCAAGCTCGCCGCGAACCGCGGCAACATCATGTTCGTCAGCACCAAGCGCCAGGCGCGCGAGATCATCGCCGAGGAAGCCCAGCGCGCCGGCATGCCCTATGTCGACGAGCGCTGGCTCGGCGGCATGCTGACCAACTTCAAGACCGTCAAGCAGTCGATCAAGCGTCTCAAGGAAGTCGAGGCGATGATGGAAGACGGCTCGATCGAGCGCCTGTCCAAGCGCGAAGCCCTAACCGTGCGTCGCGAGCTCGAGAAGCTGCAGAAGTCGATCGGCGGCATCAAGGACATGGGTGGCCTGCCCGATGCGCTCTTCGTCATCGACGTCGGTTACCACAAGATCGCCATTACCGAAGCACAGAAGCTGGGTATTCCGGTCGTTGCCGTGGTCGATACCAACCACTCGCCGGATGGCGTTGATTACGTGATCCCGGGTAACGACGACTCGTCGCGCGCAATCCGTCTCTACGCTCGTGGCGTGGCCGATGCCGTGCTGCAAGGCCGCAGCCAGGTGCTGCAGGAGATCGTCGATGCGGGCGGCGACGAATTCGTCGAGGTCGAGGAAGAAGGTACGCAGGAACAGGCCTGATCCTCTGCACAGGGGCCGCGAGGCCCCTTTTGCAATCTGGTCTCCGTGGAGCGGCCGCCTGGCCGGGACTCCACCCCTTATCTGACACACAACCGAACATTCAGGAGCTAGCATGGCGGAAATCACCGCGAGCATGGTCAAGGAACTGCGCGAGAAGACTGACGCGCCGATGATGGAGTGCAAGAAGGCGCTGACCGAGGCCGGCGGCGACATGGACAAGGCTGAAGAGATCCTGCGCGTCAAGCTCGGCAACAAGGCTTCCAAGGCTGCCGCCCGTATTGCCGCTGAAGGCATCGTCGGCATCAGCATTGCTGCAGACGGCAAGCTCGGCACCATCATCGAAGTCAATTGCGAGACCGACTTCGTGGCCAAGAACGACGACTTCCTCGCGCTGGTGCAGAACTGCGCCGAGCTGGTGTCGGCAAACAATCCGGCCGACGTCGCTGCGCTGTCGGCACTGCCGCTGGGCGAGGGTACGGTCGAGTCGACCCGTACCGCGCTGGTCGGCAAGATCGGCGAGAACATGTCGATCCGCCGCTTCGCGCGCGTCGAAGCCAAGGGCCAGCTGTTCTCCTACATCCACGGTGGCGCCAAGATCGGCGTACTGCTGGACCTCGTCGGCGGTGACGAGCAACTCGGGCGTGACATCGCGATGCATATCGCGGCCTCCAAGCCGAAGTCGCTCGACTCTTCCGGTGTGTCGGCCGAGCTGATCGAAGCTGAGCGCCGCATTGCCATCGAGAAGGGGCGTGAAGCCGGCAAGCCGGAGGCGATGCTGGAGAAGATCGCCGAAGGTACGGTGCAGAAGTTCCTGAAGGAAGTCACCCTGCTCGGCCAGATCTTCGTGAAGGCCGAGGACGGCAAGCAGACGATCGAGCAATTGCTCAAGGCGAAGGGCGCAAGCGTCGCGTCGTTCACCCTCTACATCGTCGGCGAAGGCATCGAGAAGAAAGTGACCGACTTCGCTGCCGAAGTGGCCGAGCAGGCCGCAGCTGCTGCAAAGAAGTAAGAGGGAGATGGATATGTCCGCCGCCTACAAACGCATCCTGCTCAAGCTCTCGGGCGAAGCCCTGATGGGAGATGACGCCTATGGTATCAACGAGGATGTCGTAACCCGCATCGTCTCCGAGATCGCCGAGGTTACACGGCTCGGTGTGCAGGTGGGTGTGGTGATTGGCGGCGGCAACATCTTTCGCGGCATGAAGGGTGCGGCATCTGGCATGGATCGCGCCACGGCCGACTACATGGGCATGCTGGCGACCGTGATGAATGCAATGGCCCTGGCCGATGCGATGCGTCGCATGGACCTCGAGGCTCGCGTGCAATCCGCGCTGCGTATCGACCAGGTCGTCGAGCCTTACATCCGCGGTCGCGCGATCCGCCACCTCGAAGAGGGGCGGGTCGTCATCTTCGCTGCCGGCACCGGCAACCCTTTCTTTACAACCGATACTGCTGCCGCCCTGCGCGGTGCGGAGATCGGCGCCCAGATCGTCCTCAAGGCCACCAAGGTCGATGGCGTCTACACGGCAGACCCCAAGAAGGATCCGAGCGCCCAGCGCTATCATCGCATCAGCTTCGATGAGGCCATCGGCCGCAATCTGGCGGTCCTCGATGCCACGGCGTTCGCGCTGTGCCGTGACCAGAAGCTGCCGATCAACGTGTTCTCGATCTTCAAGCCGGGCGCGCTCAAGCGCGTGGTGATGGGCGAGGACGAAGGAACGCTGGTCCATTCCTGATTACTGGAGAGTGCGCGCATGATTCCTGAACTCAAAAAAACGACCGAGCAGAAAATGCAGAAGTCGGTCGAATCGCTCAAGACCGATCTCGCCAAGGTCCGCACCGGGCGTGCCCACACCGGTCTGCTCGACCATGTCATGGTCGAGTATTACGGCTCGATGGTGCCGGTGAACCAGGTCGCCAACATCACCCTGATCGATGCTCGTACCATCGGCGTACAGACTTGGGAAAAGCCGATGCTGCCCAAGGTCGAAAAGGCGATTCGCGACAGTGATCTCGGTCTCAATCCGTCGAACATGGGCGAGCTCTTGCGCGTGCCCATGCCTGCGCTTACCGAAGAGCGCCGCCGCGACCTCACCAAGGTCGTTCGCCACGAAGGCGAGAATGCGAAGGTCGCCATCCGCAACCTGCGCCGTGACGCGAACCAGCAGCTCAAGGACGCGGTGAAGGACAAGCTCATCTCGGAAGACGACGAGCGTCGCGCCGAGGATGACATCCAGAAACTCACCGACAAATACGTTGCCGAGATCGACAAGCTGCTCGCGCAGAAGGAACAGGAGCTGATGCAGATCTGATCCGGCCCCGGATCGGCAGTTGCCAGCACGGCGGGACAGGAGGCAGGTCATGGTCGGTAGATTGTTCAGGAGCTCCACACGGGAGATTCCGGAAGTTGCATCCGTGCCGCAGCACATTGCGGTGATCATGGACGGCAACGGCAGATGGGCGCGCAAGCGTCTGATGCCGCGCGTAGCGGGGCACAGCCGTGGCGTCGAGGCTTTGCGCGCAGTGACCCGGGGGTGCATCGAGCGTGGCGTCGGCTATCTCACCGTGTTTGCCTTCAGCTCCGAGAACTGGAGGCGTCCGCCAGACGAAGTCTCCTTTCTGATGCAGTTGTTCTTGAAGTCGCTGCGCCGCGAGGTCAAGCGCCTGCACGAGAACGGTATCCGTTTCAGGGTCATCGGCGACCTGTCACGGTTCGACTCGCAGTTGGTGGGCGTGGTGCGTGAGGCCGAGGCGCTCACGGCCGCCAACGACCGTTTCCACCTTACGGTGGCGGCCAACTATGGCGGGCGCTGGGACCTCATGAACGCCATGTCGCGCTTGATCGCCAACAACCCTGGGCGTGACGGGGACTTCAGCGAGGATGAGCTCGCAGCCGAGTTGTCGATGAGCTTCGCACCAGAACCCGATCTGTTCATCCGCACCGGTGGCGAGAAGCGGATCAGTAACTTCATGCTGTGGCAGCTCGCTTACACCGAGCTGTATTTCACCGATACGCTCTGGCCCGATTTCGATGAGGCTGCGCTCGACATGGCGATCGACTCCTACCAGGGGCGGGAGCGCCGTTTCGGGCGTACCAGCGAGCAGCTCAAGCAAAGCGCTGCCGAACTGCAGGAACCCAATGCTTAAGGATCGCGTCGTCACCGCCTTGTTGCTGCTTGCCGGCCTGCTGGGCGCAGTATTCCTGCTGCCGGCGATCGCCTGGCTTGCCCTGTGCGCGGCGCTATGCGGCCTGGCAGCATGGGAGTGGGGCGGGCTCGCCCGCTTCGATCGGCCCTTGCGCATGTCCACGGCGGTGGTATTCGCGGTGTCCTGCCTGATGCTCGGCTACCTGACCGGGCTCGGTAGCGGCACGCTTGCTGGCACTCCGCTGCTGCTGCCGTTGTATGCGATCAGCGCCTTGTTCTGGATGTTCGTCGTACCGATGTGGTTGCTGCGCAAGTGGCCGCTGGACAAACCGATGCTTGCGTCACTCGTGGGCTTCATCGTCCTCATCCCGACCGCGCTGGCGCTCGCCCACCTGCGCGTCGTCGGGCCGTGGGTCTTGCTTGGTACGATGGCTGTGGTCTGGGTCGCCGACATTGCCGCCTATTTCACCGGACGCACGCTCGGACGAAACAAGCTTGCCCCAACGATCAGCCCGGGCAAGACCTGGGAGGGCGCGATGGGTGCCGTGGCTGCCGTCCTGCTCTATGGCATCGGCGTCCTGGTCTGGCTCGGCGCAGGCCAGGCGGGCGGTGCGCTGGTGATCGGCCTGGCGTTGGTGACCTGGACGGCGCTCAGCATCATCGGCGATCTGTTCGAATCGCTGCTCAAGCGGCAGGCGGGGTTCAAGGACAGCGGCAGCATCCTTCCCGGGCACGGCGGCATCCTTGACCGGATCGACAGCCTCACGTCCACGCTGCCGATCGTGGCGCTCGTTTTCGTCCTGTTGTCACACTGAGGCCCCGCAGCGGCTTTGCCGCTCATGCTCCTCAGGGCCGCATTTCTCGAGGCTGAACACGCAATGCAGCGCATCACCATTCTTGGGGCGACCGGATCGATCGGCCAGAGCACCCTGGACGTTGTTGGGCGCCACCCCGACCGCTTCGAGGTGTTCGCACTCACGGCGCATCGCCAGGACGACAAGCTGGTCGAGCCCTGCCTGCGCTTTCGCCCCCGCCATGCCGTCGTAGGGAGTCCGGAAGCCGCCCAACGCCTGGCTGCTGCATTACGGGCGCGGGGCTGTCCAACAGAGGTGCTTCATGGCGAGGCTGCCCTTGAGGGCGTCGCTTCAGCTGCTGATGTCGATATGGTGATGGCGGCCATTGTTGGCGCGGCCGGGCTGAAGCCGACGCTGGCTGCTGCGCGGGCCGGCAAGAAGGTGCTGCTCGCCAACAAGGAGGCGCTGGTGCTGTCCGGTGCGATCTTCATGCGCGCAGTAGCCGACAGCGGAGCGCAGTTGCTGCCGATCGACAGCGAGCACAACGCCGTGTTTCAGGCGCTGCCGCAGGGTTATGCCCGGGAGCCGTCGCCGGCTGGGGTGCGGCGCATTCTCCTGACTGCATCCGGCGGTCCGTTTCGCGAGACGCCGCTGGCCAACCTCGAGGCAGTGACGCCAGAGCAGGCGTGTGCGCATCCGAACTGGGTGATGGGCCGCAAGATCTCCGTCGATTCAGCCAGCATGATGAACAAGGGGCTCGAGGTCATCGAGGCCCATTGGCTGTTTGGCGTGCCTGCCGACATGATCGAGGTCGTCGTGCATCGCCAGAGCGTTATCCACTCGATGGTGGAGTACGCGGATGGTTCGGTGCTCGCTCAGCTTGGCAATCCTGACATGCGCACCCCGATCGCGCACGCGATGGCCTGGCCCGAGCGCATCGAGGCCGGCGTCAGGCCACTCGACCTGTTCGAGATTGCGCGGCTCGATTTCGAACGGCCGGATTTTGCGCGCTTTCCATGCCTGCGTCTCGCTTTCGACGCGCTGCGCGAGGGAGGCGCCGCAGCCGCGGTGCTCAACGCCGCCAACGAGGAGGCTGTCGCGGCCTTCCTGGATCATCGTATCGGCTTTCTCGATATCGCCCGCGTTATCGAGCGCTGCCTGGAACGCAGTGCCGGCCTTGCGGTCGATTGCCTGGAGGCTGTTTTCGCAGCCGATGCGTGCGCTCGGGAATGGGCGCATGCCGAGATCCGCAACCGAACCCCTGGCCGATGAACCTTCTAGACTACCTCCTTCCATTTGCGCTCGCGCTGGGTGTGCTCATCCTCGTGCACGAGCTGGGCCACTACCTCGTTGCACGTTGGTGTGGCGTCAAGGTGCTGCGCTTCTCGATCGGCTTCGGCAAGCCTCTGATCGTTCGCCGTGCGGGTCGCGATGGCACCGAATGGGCTCTTGCCGCCTTTCCATTGGGCGGCTACGTCAAGATGCTCGACGAGCGCGAAGCTGCGGTCGCGCCGGAAGAGCTGCATCGCACCTTCAACCGGCAATCGGTCTACCGCCGCTTCGCAATCGTTGCCGCTGGCCCCCTGGCCAACTTCCTGCTTGCGATCGTGCTCTATTGGGGGCTTTTCGTCGCTGGCACGGACGAACTGCGGGCCCGCGTCGCACTATCTGAAACGCCGCAGGTTGCCGAGGCGGCGGGTGTGCGTGACGGCGACCTGGTGTTGGCGGTGGACGAACAGTCGGTGCGCAGCTGGCAGGACCTGCGCTGGATCCTGCTGCAACATACGCTCGATCAGCGCGAGGTCGTGCTGCGCGTACGTACGCTCGAAGATGTGGAGGCGTTCCGCAGGCTCGATCTTGCGGGAGTGCGCATTGACGATGACAGTGGCGATCTGATCGCACGACTTGGACTCAAACCCTGGCGTCCGCAGATTCCCGCAGTCATCGGGCGTCTGGTTGAAGGCGGGGCTGCCGCGCGCGCGGGCCTGCAGTCCGGGGACGAAGTGACTGCGATAGACGGTGTCGCGATAACGTCCTGGAGTGATCTCGTGCAGATCGTCCGTGACGGTGCGGGGCGTGAGTTGCGCTTCGACCTTCGCCGCGACGCCGCGGCGTTCTCGTTAGTGGTGACGCCCGATGAGGCGAACGAGGGGGGCGCGCGGGTGGGACGCATCGGTGTCGGTGTTGCCGACCCGGCACCTGGCGGGTTGTCGATGTTTGCCGAGGTGCGCTACGGCCCGCTCGAGGCAATGGCCAAGGCGGTGCGCCAGACCTGGGAAACCAGTGTGCTGAGCTTGCGCATGATCGGGCGCATGTTCACCGGTGAGGTGTCGTGGAAGAACCTCTCCGGCCCGGTCACGATCGCCGATTACGCAGGCCAGACTGCGCAACTTGGACTGAGCCATTACCTCAAGTTCGTGGCCCTGATCAGCATCAGTCTCGGGGTACTCAACCTGCTCCCCATCCCCGTTCTGGACGGGGGGCACTTGATGTACTATACGGTCGAAATCATCAAGGGCGGACCCATTCCAGAACGTGTCATGGAGATCGGTCAACAGATCGGTCTGGCTTTGCTCGTGATGCTGATGGCATTCGCCTTCTTCAACGACATCAATCGTCTCATTTCCGGCTGAACCTCCTGCATGAAACGCAAGCTCCTGCCCGGGCTCGTCATGGCCCTCCTTGCCGCTGCCCCGGCGTTTGCATTCGATCCCTTCGTAGTCAAGGACATCCGTGTCGAGGGTATCCAGCGCACCGAAGCTGGCACCGTCTTCAATTATCTTCCGGTGCGTGTCGGCGACACCTTTACCGAGTCACAGGCGGCTGACGCGATCCGCGCATTGTTCGCAACCGGTTTCTTCAGCGACGTACGCATCGAGACCGAAGGCGAGGTCATCGTGGTGGTCGTTGATGAGCGACCGGCGATCGCCGACATCACCTTCGACGGCGTCAAGGAGTTCGACAAGGATGCGCTCAAGAAGGGGCTTCGCGAGGTCGGTCTCGCCGAGTCCCGGATTTTCGATCGTGCTTTGCTCGAACGTGCCGAACAAGAACTCAAGCGTCAGTATCTGTCGCGCGGCAAGTATGCGGCCACGGTGAAGACGACGGTCACGCCGCTCGAGCGTAATCGGGTGGGGATCAACTTTGCCGTCGAGGAAGGCGGTGTCGCCAAGATCCGCCAGATCAATATCGTTGGTGCCAATGCCTTCCGCACCAAGGACCTCATCAGCCAGATGCAGCTCACCACACCGGGCTGGTTGACGTGGTACACCAAGAATGATCAGTACTCCCGTCAGAAACTGTCGGCTGACCTGGAGAGCCTGCGCTCCTATTACCTGAACCAGGGCTATCTCGATTTCAACATCGACTCGACCCAGGTATCGATCACGCCGGACAAGCAGGACATCTACATCACCATCAACATCACCGAGGGCGAGAAGTACACCGTCACCGGCGTACGTTTCACCGGTGATCTCGTCCTGCCTGAATCGGAATACCTCGCGCTGACGCGTATCCGTCCGGGCGAGACCTTCTCCCGCGAACGCCTCACCGAGACTACCAAGGCCATCACGGACCGACTCGGCAACGAGGGTTATGCCTTCGCCAACGTGAACGCTGCCCCCGAAGTGGACAAGGAAAAGCGTGAAGTCGAGTTCACGGTTTTCGTCGATCCGGGACGCAGGGTCTATGTCCGTCGGATCAACATCGGCGGCAACACCAAGACGCGCGACGAGGTAGTGCGCCGAGAGATGCGCCAGATGGAAGGCGGTTGGTACGATGCCTCGGCCATCAATCGCTCGCGGACCCGCATCGATCGCCTGGGCTTCTTCGACGAAGTGACCGTGGAGACACCTGCGGTGGCGGGTACCACCGACCAGGTCGACGCCAACTTCACCGTCAAGGAAAGACCGACCGGCAACCTGATGCTCGGCGCTGGCTTCTCGAGTGCCGAGAACATCGTGCTGTCGGCGTCGATTTCCCAGCAGAACCTGTTCGGCAGCGGCAACGCGCTGACCTTTGGCCTGAACACCAGCAAGTCGAGCCGCACACTCGCGTTGTCGTTCACCAACCCCTATTTCACCCCCGATGGCGTGAGCCTGGGCTGGGATGTCTATCACCGCACCTACGACGCCGATGAGCTCGACTCGGTGTCGCCCTACAAGACCGTGTCCACTGGTGCCGGCATTCGCCTGGGATGGCCGATTGCCGAGGATGACCAGGTCAACTTCGGCCTGACCGCCGACCAGACCGAGATCACGACGTACCCGCAGAGTCCCAAGCTCTACAAGGACTTCTGCAAGGACTACGGCGGTTGCAACAATACCGACGGCACCGGTACGGTGACCGTGCGCAGCCTGCTGGCGACGGTCGGCTGGTCGCGCGACAGCCGCGACAGCTTCATCTATCCGCGTTCTGGCAGCTATCAGCGCCTGTACGGTGAAGCAACGGTTCCTGTTGGCGATCTGCGCTATGGCAAGCTGGGCTACCAGTACCAGCACTGGTTCCCGATCGGACGTGACTATGCGCTGATGCTCAACGCGGACGTCGGTTACGCGAAGGGCTTTGGTGGCAAGGATGTGCCGTTCTACAAGAATTACTACGTCGGCGGCATCGGCTCGGTACGCGGCTTCGATCAGGGCTCGATCGGTCCGAAGTTCCGCGACACAGACGGTGACGTAACCTCGACCGGCGGTACCCGCAAGGTGGTAGGCAACGCCGAGTTCTTCTTCCCCATGCCGGGCTCGGGTCAGGATCGTTCCTTCCGTATCTCAGCCTTCTTTGATGCCGGCTACGTGTGGGGTGAGGACGAGCGGCCGCTGGGCAGTGACAACTTCGTCAACCAGAAGGTTCGCTTCAGTGACCTGCGCTACAGTACCGGCCTGGCGTTCTCCTGGAGTTCGCCGATCGGCCCCCTCAAGTTCAGTTTCGGTCACCCGCTCAAGAAGCAGGATAACGACGAGATCCAGCGGTTTCAGTTCCAACTTGGCAGTGTCTTCTGACGCGCCGGCATAGAAGAGTTTTCCGGAGGCACATGTGAGATTCATCCCCCTTTCCCTGATCGCTGCAGCGTTGCTTGGGGCGTCCCAGGCTGCAATCGCCGAATCCAAGATCGGCTTTGTCAACTCGGATCGCCTGATGCGCGAGGCGGCTCCCGCCGTCCGCGCTCAGCAACGCCTCGAGAAGGAATTCGAGAAGCGTGACCAGGAGCTCCAGCGCCTGGCCCGCGACCTGCAATCGATGCAGGAAGACCTCGAGCGTAACGCGCCCACGATGAGCGAAAACGACCGCCGCAACAAGGAGCGTACGTTCAACGAGTTGAACCGCGACTTCCAGCGCAAGCAGCGCGAGTTCCGCGAGGATCTCAACCAGCGGCGTAACGAAGAACTGGCATCGGTGCTCGACCAAGCCAACCGCACGGTCAAGCAGATTGCCGAGAGCGAGAAGTACGACATCATCCTTCAGGAGGCGGTCTACGCCAGCCCGCGCATCGACATTACCGACAAGGTCATCAAGGCCCTGTCAGCCGCGAAGTAAGCCCACTGACAGGATGTTCCAGCTTCAGGAAATCGTCGATCGCCTCGGGGGTGATCTGCTGGGCGAACCGGCACTTGCGGTTGCACGCGTTGCCACGCTCGAGCAGGCCGGGGAGGGTGACCTGGCTTTTCTCGCCAACCGCAAGTACGTCGCACAAGCCAGGGCCTGTGCGGCGTCGGCACTTATCGTCAGCCCCGATGCCGTCGAGCAGATGAGTGGTCGCAGCCTCATCGTCACCCCCGACCCTTACCTCTACTTTGCACGCGTCGCCCAACTGTTCAGTCCGCCTCCGGCGGTGCAGCCGGGCGTTCATCGCCTCGCTGCAGTCGCCTGTGCGGTGCCCGACAGCGTTCAGGTAGGGCCCGGCGCGTCGATTGAAGAGGGGGTCGAGCTCGGCGAAGACGTCGTGATCGGACCAAACTGTCATGTCGGGCGCGGCTCCCGGATCGGGCGGGGAACCCGCCTGGTCGCGAATGTCACCATCTACCACGATTGCGTGATCGGTGAGGATTGCATCCTGCATGCCGGCGTGGTGATCGGCGCCGACGGGTTCGGCTTTGCGCGCGAACGTTCGGGTGCGTGGGTCAAGATTCCTCAGGTTGGACGCGTACTCATTGGCAACGACGTGGAGATCGGTGCCAACACCACGATCGACCGTGGGGCGCTCGACGATACGGTTATCGGCGATGGCGTCAAGCTCGACAACCTGATCCAGATCGCACACAACGTACGCATCGGCGATCACACGATCATGGCGGGTTGCGCCGGTGTTGCAGGAAGTGCCCAGATCGGCGCACGCTGCATGATCGGTGGCCAGGCGGGCATTTCGGGGCATCTGAACATCGCCGATGACGTTGTGGTCTCCGCCTGGACTCTGGTTGCCAAGTCGATTCCCAAGGCGGGGGTGTACACCAGCAACTTGCCTCTTCAGACGCACGGCGACTGGGTCAGGAACTTCTCGCATCTACGTCATCTCGACGCGCTCGCCAAGCGAGTGCGCCATCTCGAACAACAGAACAACGACGGTCCCAAGGACCGCGACCCAGGCTGAGCCGTCATGGACATCAAGGAAATCCTGCAGTACCTGCCGCATCGCTACCCCTTCCTCCTTGTGGATCGCATGCTGGAGATCGAGCCGGGCGTGCGTGCGCGCGGCTTGAAGAACGTCACCATGAACGAGCCCTTCTTCCCGGGCCATTTCCCCCACCACCCGGTGATGCCTGGAGTCCTGATCATCGAAGCCATGGCGCAGACCGCAGCGCTGCTTTCGTTCAAGAGCAGTGGCGTCAAGCCCGATGACAACTCGGTCGTCTACTTCGCCGGCATCGACAATGCGCGCTTCAAGCGGCCGGTCGTACCGGGTGACCAGTTGATATTCGACGTCGAGATCACCCAGTCCAAGCGCAACATCTACAAATACAAGGCGCGTGCAAGCGTGGATGGCGAACTCGCCGCAGAAGCCGAACTGATGTGTGCGATCAAGACCCTATGATTCATCCGACCGCGATCATCCACCCCGGCGCCAAGCTCGGGGAAGGCGTCAGCGTGGGGGCCTACTCGTTGATCGGCGAGCATGTCGAGATCGGCGCGGGTACCCGCATCGGCCCGCACGTGGTGGTCGAAGGGCACACCCGCATCGGCCGCGACAACGAGATCTTTCAGTTCTGCTCGATCGGCGCAAGTCCGCAGGACAAGAAGTACGATGACGAGCCTACCCGGCTCGAGATCGGCGACCGCAACACGATCCGCGAGTTCTGCTCCTTCAACGTCGGTACCAGCCAGGATGCGCACGTCACGCGCATCGGCAACGACAACTGGATCATGGCTTACGTGCACATCGCGCACGACTGCCAGGTCGGTAGCCACACGATCTTTGCCAACAATGCGACGCTCGCAGGTCATGTGCAGGTGGGCGATTGGGCGATCCTCGGTGGGTTTACCGGGGTACATCAGTTCTGCCGCGTGGGTGCCCACAGTTTTTGTGGCGTCGGTACGGTGCTGCTGCAGGATCTGCCTCCTTTCGTGACGGTTGCCGGCAATCCGGCGAAGCCGCACGGCATCAACAGCGAGGGCCTCAAGCGGCGTGGTTACTCGGCCGAAGGCATTGCAGCGATCAAGCGTGCCTATCGCGCGCTCTATCGCTCCGGCCTGTCCCTGGAGGAGGCTCGTCAAAGCGTCGCCGAGCTCGCTGCCGGGCAATCGGAGGTCCAGCTGTTCTCCGACTTCATCGCGCAGTCGGGGCGTGGCATCGTTCGCTGAGGGTCGGTTTCGGCAATGAAGGTCCGCATCGCGATGGTCGCCGGAGAAACCTCCGGCGATCTTCTTGCCAGTCATCTCATCCGCGCGCTGCGTCAGCACATCCCGGACGCCGAGTTCTTCGGCATCGGTGGCCCCAAGATGCAAGCCGAAGGCTTCGAAGTGCGTTGGCCGAGCGAGCTGCTGGCGGTTCATGGTTACGTTGACGCCCTGAAGCGCTACCGTGAGCTGTCGGGAATCAGGCGGACGTTTCTGGCACAGATCCGCAAGGAGCGCCCGACGGCATTCATCGGCGTCGATGCCCCCGATTTCAACCTGTGGCTCGAGGGGAAGGTGCGCGACGAAGGCATGCCTTCCATCCACTTCGTCAGCCCGTCGATCTGGGCCTGGCGGGGAGGGCGCATAAAGCGCATCGCTCGTTCGGTATCGCACATGCTGTGCCTGTTTCCCTTCGAGCCCGAGATCTACGAGCGTGCTGGCGTTCCGGTGAGCTACGTGGGGCATCCGCTCGCCGACGTGTTCCCGCTCGAACCCGATCGCGCAGAGACACGGGCCCGGCTGGGGGTGCCCGCCAACGCCGCAGTCGTCGCGCTACTTCCTGGTAGCCGCCAGTCGGAGGTGCGCAACCTGGCCGACACCTACATCGCCACTGCCAGGCTACTGCAAGCCGGCAACCCGGAGATCATATTCCTCGTGCCGCTCGCAACGCGGGAAACGCGACAGATCTTTGAAGAGGCGTTACGGCGTAACCAGGCAGCCGATCTGCCAGTGCGGATGCTGTTCGGCCACGCCGTCGATGCGATGACTGCAGCCGACGTTGTCCTGGTTGCAAGCGGCACGGCCAGTCTGGAGGCGGCCCTGCTCAAGCGCCCCATGGTCATCACCTACCGCATCGGCAAGTGGCAGTACAGACTCATGAAGCACATGGCCTATCTACCCTGGGTGGGGCTTCCCAACATCCTGTGTCGCGAGACGATCGTGCCCGAGCTGCTTCAAGACGAGGCGACACCCGACAGACTCGCGGAGGCGGTGGCGGATTGGCTGCGCGACCCTGCACGGCGGGCAGCAGCCGAGAGCCGCTTCCGGGAGCTGCACCTGAGCTTGCGCCAGGATACAGCGCGACGTGCGGCAGAGGCTATTCTGCCTTACCTCGCCAGCACGCGGGCTTGAGAGTGGAACGATGACAAGTGACCTGTTCGCAGCCGCCGACGCGGACGGCGCGCATGTCTGCGGCGTGGACGAGGCTGGACGCGGGCCTTTATGCGGGCCCGTGGTCGCAGCCGCAGTGATCCTTGACCCAACCCGTCCGATCGCCGGCCTAGCCGACTCGAAAAAGCTCAGCGCGGAGGCGCGCGAGCGCCTGGCCACGCAGATCCGCGAGCATGCGCTGGCCTGGGCGCTGGGCGAAGCGAGCGTCGAGGAGATCGATCAGCTCAATATCCTGCACGCAACGATGCTGGCAATGCAGCGTGCAGTGATGGCGCTGAAGCTTCAGCCCGCTCAGGTGCTTGTCGACGGTAACCGCTGTCCGCGCCTGCCGTATGCGGTGCGAGCCATCGTCAAGGGCGATGCGACCGAACCCGCGATCTCGGCCGCCTCCATCCTGGCCAAGACCGCCCGCGACAGCATGATGCGCACCCTCGACCAGAGCTGGCCTCATTACGGACTGGCCCTCCATAAGGGCTATCCAACTCCGGCGCACCTTGCAGCACTGGAGAAGCATGGCGTCGCGCCGTTCTACCGCAGGAGCTTCGGCCCCGTGCGCAGGCTGATTGAGCAGGGCTGCGGAAGCCCTCGGCCATGACGAAGGAGATCAGCTCCCGCGACAACCCGACCGTGAAGCGTCTGCACGCGCTCGCGCATTCCGCGCGCGACCGGCGCAAGCACGGCGAGACCTTGCTCGACGGGGTGCACCTGATCGACGCCGCACTCGCTGCAGGCTGGCCGATCAAGAGCCTGATTGTTGCCGCAGGGATCGAGGAGCACGGAGAGATTGCCCAGCTGCGAGCGAAGGCGCCAGCTGCGGTACAGCAGATCGTGCTCGCCGATACGCTGTTTGCGCACGTAAGCCCGGTAGATACGCCGTCAGGCATTCTGGCGCTCATCGATCTCCCCGCCCCGACCGGCAACTTGCCGTTCAGAGCCGACGTGCTCGCGCTCGATGGCATACAGGATCCCGGCAACCTCGGCACCATTCTGCGTACGGCTGCGGCCGCGGGCGTGCACCATGTCCTGCTTGGAGAAGGTTGTGCCCAGGCCTGGGCACCCAGGGTGTTGCGTGCCGGCATGGGCGCGCATTTCCTGCTCCAGCTCGAAGAGCGGGTGGACCTCGCCAACCGTCTGGTGGACTTCCCCGGCTCGCGCATTGCCACTGCGCTCGGGGAGGGCTCACAGGGGCTCTTCCAGATAGACATCCGAGCGCAGGTTGCCTGGTTGTTTGGTGCAGAGGGGCAAGGCCTGTCATCCGCGCTGCTCGCGATGGCCGACCGCCGCGTCAGTATCCCGATGTGTGCGGGTGTCGAGTCACTCAATGTGGGCGCCGCGGTGGCAGTCTGCCTGTTCGAGCAGGTTCGGCAACGGAGCCTGCGTTAGAATCGTCACGCATTTCGGCCATGGCGACTTGACGTGCGCGGACCCCGGGCGGCATGCTCGGCGCATGAGTCGGCAAGGCGTCGGCGGCGGTCCCGCGCGTGCGCCGGCCGCAGGTAGTGCATCCAACCTTCAGACGGCCAAAGGCCGCATCCTCGACGAGGAGACAGACCCCCATGACGTGTTTCGTCAAGACGGCGCGCGGGCAAGAAGAGCTCACCACACGTAGCGGCAGACTCGGTGCGCGCGCGCGCCGACTTCTGATCCTGGCCGACGGGCAGCGCACACTGGACGAACTGACGCGGCTCTCGGGTGACGAGAACGCCGCGGCCACGCTTCAGGAGCTCGAGGACGGCGGCTTTCTGGAGCGCGTAGCCGCTGCACCCCCTGCAGGGGGTGCCGTACCGACGCCCAACGCCGTTCAAGCGCTCGCGGGCGCCCCGGGCGGAGCCAAGGACTTGCAGATGGCCCGCGATTTCATGATGAACACGCTGCGCACCTTCAACGGCCCCTACGCCAAGCTCGATCTCGTCAAGCGTATCCACGCATCGCGGCGTGAAGAAGAACTGCGTGAACTCTTTGACGAATGGCTACAGGCGATCACTGAGACGACAATGGGACGCAAGCGCGCTGACGAGCTCTCGGAGAGACTGCTCAAGGTGATGTAGAAGTCTGCTCGAATGACCAGCGGCACGTGTCGCCGACCCCGATCATTGGTTGCGCGCGTTTCGAAGCACGATCGGCGCAGCGAATCGCGCTACCATTCGAAGGCCCTGGGCTTCACGCCTGTCACCGCTCGCTTTGCACATGATCCTCGTCATCTCTCCAGCCAAGGCGCTCGACTACGAGACGCCGCCTACCACCACTGTCTGCACCCAGCCCGACTTCCTCGACGATTCCGCACAACTCATAGACGTGCTGCGCGAGCGCTCGCCCGCACAGATCGCCGAGCTGATGTCGCTGTCGGACCAGCTCGCCAGCCTCAACGTCGCACGCTACGCGAACTGGTCGCTGCCTTTCGATGCCGGCAACGCCAAGCAGGCCGTGCTGGCCTTCAATGGCGATGTCTATGAGGGCCTCGATGCCGGCAGCCTGAGTGCAGAGGACCTGGCCTGGGCGCAGGACCACCTGCGCATCCTTTCAGGCCTCTACGGCGTGCTGCGTCCGCTCGACCTCATGCAGGCCTACCGCCTCGAGATGGGAACGCGGCTTGCCAACCCACGCGGCAAGAACCTCTACGAGTTCTGGGGCGAGCGCATCACCGCGGCGCTCAACCAGTTGCTCGATGCCGATGCAGCGGGCGGCTGCGAGCGCGTGCTGCTCAACCTCGCCTCGGACGAGTACTTCAAGTCGGTCAAGCCGAAGCTGCTCAAGGCCCGGCTGGTGACGCCGGTGTTCGAGGACTGGAAGGGCGGGCGCTACAAGATCATCAGCTTCTACGCCAAGCGTGCACGAGGCCTGATGAGTCGCTTCGTGATCCGCAACCGCATCGACGAGGTCGACGGTTTGAAGGACTTCGACAGCGAGGGCTATGTCTTCGCCGCCGACGCGTCGGACGCCGACACGCTCGTGTTCCGTCGCCGCGAAGCCTGAATCCACCGCCCGCCTCGTGCGGGCGCAACCGGATAGCGCCAATGAAGATCAGCAGCTGTTTCGATTCCGGTGCAATCGAGGTACTCAGCCTCGACGATCCGCAGGACATCCGCCTGCGCCTGCGTGCGGACAATGCCGCGGCCTTCCACCAGTGGTTCCACTTCCGCCTGCATGGTGCTGCGGGCAGGGCGGTGCGCATGGTGTTCGAGAACGCCGCGGCGGCGGCCTACCCGGACGGTTGGCCGGACTACCGCTGCGTCGCGTCCTACGACCGCCAGCACTGGTTCCGCGTGGAGGGCACGCATTTCCGCGACGGCGCACTGATCGTCGAGCACACGCCCGAGCGCGACGGCGTCTACTACGCCTATTTCGAGCCGTATTCCTACGAACGCCACCTCGACCTGATCGGCCATGTCGCTCAGTCGCCCTTCGCCAAGAACCGTGATCTCGGCAGCACCGTCGATGGCCGCGACCTCGACCTCGTGGTCGTCGGCGATCCAGCGGCGGGCCGTCCGCCGCTGTGGATCATCGCCCGCCAGCACCCGGGCGAGACCATGGCCGAGTGGTTCGTCGAAGGCCTGCTCGAGCGCCTGCTCGACCCTGCGGACCCCGTGGCACGGCGCATCCGCGAACTCGCCGTGCTCTACATCGTGCCGAACATGAACCCGGATGGCGCCGTGCGCGGCAACCTGCGCACCAATGCGGCCGGGCGCAACCTGAACCGCGAATGGCGCGAGCCCGATCCGCTCGCCAGCCCCGAGGTCTTCCTGGTGCGCGCGGAGATGGAGCGCACCGGCTGCGCGCTGTTCCTCGACATCCACGGCGACGAATCGCTGCCCTACGTCTTCTTCTCGACCGCCGAGGAGGTTCCCGGCTTCAGCGCCGAAGCGGCGCGTGCTCAGGCACGCTTCATCGAAGCCTTTGCTGCCGCAAGCCCGGACTTCCAGACCGTCGAAGGCTACAAACCGGGCCGTTTCGGCGAGGAATTGCTGACGCTGGCGAGCAAGTGGGTGGCGCATCGCTTTGGCTGCGTGTCGCTGACGCTGGAGATGCCGTTCAAGGACAATGCCTTGCTGCCCGATCCGGTGGCCGGATGGAACGGCGCCCGCAGCAAGCGCCTGGGCGCGGCGATGCTCAACCCGATCCTGCGCCATCTCATTGACGCAGCAACTTCATCCAGCGCCTGAGTTCCGGCGCAGAAGGTACTCAGGGCGCGGCCGCGGCTCGAAACGAGGTCACGGCAAGGACGGACGGGCAGGGCTCAGCCGCCCGCCTTGCGTCCCAGTTCGGCGAGGATGGCGGCGGCGCAGGCGACGCCCGAACGCACCGCGGATTCCAGCGTGGCCGGATAATCGGAGTCCAGGTAGTCGCCCGCCAGCCACAGGCCGGGCAGGGGCGTGCGAATGCCCGGGCGCAGGATGCCGGGGCGGCAGGCGATGGTGGCGCGCTTCTCGGTGATCACCTGCGACCACTCGGGCGCGGGCAGGCGACGGCCGAGCTGGCGTTCGAGCTGGGCGTGGCAGGCGACGATGAGTGCGTCGCGTTCCAAGGCCTCGTGCGGTCCGCTGGCGCTGATCACGCAAGCCATCAGGCCCTCGGGACCGCCGAGCTGGCCGCGGTCGAACGCCCATTGCGCAGGGTCGACTGCGGTTCCTGAGACGAGCCCGATCATCGCCTCGGGCAGGCGCTGGCCCTTGCCGAGGGCGAGGTACACGGTCGTGATCGGCTCATGATCGAGCGCATCGATCTGCTCGACCAGGCGTTCGCAGCCACCCGCGCTGGCCAGTAGCGGGCTCGCATGATAGGGCGCGGTGGCAAGTACGACCTGCGGCCAGGGCTGGCTCCCGGGGTCGCCCTGCAGCCGGTAGCCGCCGGCCACCGGCTCGACCGCCTCGATTGCGTTGCCGGTGCGCAGCTTGCCACGGCGGGTGGCAAGGTAGCGCGCTGCAGGCACGGGGAAGAGTTCGGACAGATCGACGCGCGGCAGCAGCAGTTCGCTGGCTGCGGCGCCTGCGGCCAGGCTGTCGCGCAGCACGTTGGCGAACACCTGTGCATCGGCCTCGGCGGCAGGGGTATTTAGCGCGGCGACGCAGAGCGGTTCCCAAACCAGTTGCACCAATGGCGGCGTCTGGCGCGTTGCCTGCAGCAGGCCGGTAACGGTCATGTCGGCGGGTACGCGGAAGCTGCGCTTCTTGAGCCAGCGCATCAGCCGCAGCATGGCCAGGCGATCGGCCCAGCTCAGACCGCGCGCGCGCAGCAGCCCGACGGCGAGATGAAAGGGCGCGGGCAGGCTTGCGGCCTTGAGCTGCAGCCGGTCGGGAACGTGCAGGGTGAGCGGCAGGTGTGCGAGCTGCTTGGGCGAGCAGCCAGTGAGACGCATCAGGCGGGTGAGCTCGCCATAGGCGCCGATGAGGATGTGCTGGCCGTTGTCTACCCGCCAGTGGTGGTCCTTATGCACCACCCGCGCTCGCCCGCCCAGGGTATGCGAACGCTCGAACACGGTGACATGCACGCCGGCACGCGCGAGTTCGACGGCACAGGCCAGGCCGGCGTAGCCAGCACCGATGACGGCGACGACGGGGACGCTCATGCGCTCAGCCCTTGAACCAGGTCGTGCCGGCGAGCCAGACCTTGCGCAGCGGCGTCAGCGAGGTGCGCCGATCGAGGACCATGAAGCCATCGGCGGCAATCTCGCGCAGCAGGGTGCGGTAGATGGCGGCCATTACCAGCCCCGGGCGCTGGGCCTTGCGGTCGCTCGCGGGCAACTGGGCGAAGGCCTGGTCGTAGAATCTTTCCGCGCGCTCGGCCTGGAAAGCCATCAAGGCACGGAAGTTATCCGAGTAGCGCGCCTCGAGGATGTCCTTGGCCGGTACGTTGAAACGCTGCAGATCCTCAATCGGCAGATAGATGCGGCCGCGGCGGGCATCCTCGCCGACGTCGCGGATGATGTTGGTGAGCTGGAAGGCCATGCCGAGGTCGTGCGCGTACTTGAGTGTCTGGCGGTCCTGGTAGCCGAAGATCTCGGCCGCGAGCAGGCCGACCACGCTTGCCACCCGGTAGCAGTAGAGTTGCAGCGCCTTGAAGTCGAGGTAGCGGGTCTGCGAGAGGTCCATCGCCATGCCGTCGATGATCTCGAGCAGCTGCTCCTGTGGCAGGTTGAAGCGCGTCAGTACGTCCTTGAGCGCATGGCCGACGGGGTGCGTGGGCGTCCCGACCCAGGTGCGCTGCACCTCCTGTCGCCACCATTCGAGCTTGGTCTGCGCCAGCGACAGGTCGTGGCACTCGTCTACGACGTCGTCCACCTCGCGGCAGAAGGCGTACAGCGCGGTGATGGCCTGGCGTCGCTCGGCGGGCAGGAACATGAAGCTGTAGTAGAAGCTCGAGCCGCTCTTGGCGGCCTTGTCCTGGCAGTAGTCGTGCGGGTTCATGCGCGGGGTCCGTAGTTCAGTGCGCGCCATGCCAGGCGCAGCCAGTCGCTCTTGCCCAGGGTCGGGCGGCGGGAAAAGACGTCGTAGCCGGTTGCATCCAGGCGCTCGAGGATGCGCAGTCCGCCCAGCACGACCAGGCGCAGTTCCCAGCCAATGCGTCCGGGCAGGGCGCGTGCAAGGCCGGCGCCATCGAGCATCATCGAGCGCGCGCGCCCGGCCTGGAAGGCCATCAGCGCGCGCCAGCGGGCGGTACCCTCGCCGTCCACGCCATCGAGGCCCTGCGTGCTGGCGCGTTCGAGGAAGACCTCATCGACACCGAAGCGGGAGAGTTCATCCTGCGGCAGGTAGATGCGCGCCTTGCGCCAGTCGATGGCGACGTCCTGCCAGAAGTTGATCAGCTGCAGGCTGGTGCAGATGGCGTCCGACTGACGCAGCTTGTCGGGCGTCGCCGCACCGTAGAGGCAGAGCATCAGACGTCCGACGGGGTTGGCCGAGCGCCGGCAATAGTCGAGCAGCTCGGCGAAGTCGCGGTAGCGTGTCTTGACCACGTCCTGCGCGAAGGCGTCGAGCAGATCGCGAAAGGGCTGGACGGGCAGGCCGTGGGCACGGATGCTTCGTCCCAGCCGGTCGAAGATCGGCACCAGGGTCGGGTCGCGGACCGGGCCGCCACGCGCGCTGGTTTCGAGCGCGAGACGATAGTCGTGCAGGCGGGCCAGACGTTCCACGCTCGCTGCGTCGCCCTCGTCGGCGACATCGTCTGCGCTGCGCGCGAAAGCGTAGATGGCCTCGACCGGCTCGCGCAAGCGCGCCGGCAGCAGCAGGGACGCAACAGGAAAGTTCTCGTAGTGCTCGACCGGCATGACCTGGACTGGGTGCACACCATGCGGGTGCGAGTAATAGGGAAAGCGCTTGCCGTGCACAGCGGGCATCGCCTTGCAGGGCGGGCGGAGTATACCGCGCCGGCATGCAACTTTCGGCCGCGACAGCTGACACAAGGCGGACATTGCGCGGTCACCGCAAGAACACCAGAACACGGCCGCGCACGCGGGGATCTCATGCTGCAACTATCCGGACTGATAAAGACCCTTCCCGGTGCGCCACCACGCGTGCTCTTCGATGCGCTCGAACTGCAGGTCGCCGGCGGCGAGTGTGTCGCCATCGTCGGCGAGTCGGGCGTGGGCAAATCCACCCTGCTCAACTGCATCGCTGGCCTTGAGCCTTTCGATGGCGGCGAGATCCGGGTGGCCGGGACGGAACTTGCGCGGCTCGATGACGACGGCCTCGCGCGCCTGCGCCGCAGGCACTTCGGCTTCGTTTTCCAGGCCTTCCACATCCTGCCGCATCTGAGTCTGGCGCAGAACGTGGCCTTGCCCTTGTGGTTGCTGCAGCAGCCGGAGGCTGAGGCCGACCGGCGTGCGCGCGAGATGCTCGGCCGCGTGGGGCTTGGGAGGCGAGCAGACGACTCGCCCCACCTGCTGTCGGGTGGCGAGTTGCAGCGCGTGGCGATCGCACGTGCGCTGGTGCACCAGCCTGCGGTGGTGCTTGCCGACGAGCCTACCGGCAACCTCGACCCCGGGCGTGCGATGGAGGTGCTCGACCTGCTCCTCGAGCAACTCCGCGCCCGCAGCGCAGCGGGCATCCTGGTGACCCATTCGCGGGCGGCCGCAGCACGGGCAGACCGCGTCATGGAACTCGTGGATGGCCGCCTGCATGCGGTGCGCCACGGATCATGAACACCCGGCTGCGTCATCTCTTTCTCGCCAGCCTGCTGCGCAGACGGCTCGCCACCGCGCTATCTCTGGTCGCGATCGCACTCGGGGTCGCGCTTGGGCTGGCGGTGCAGCTGATCCATGGCGCCGCGCTCGACGAGTTCGGCCGCGGCGTACGCCTGCTGGCCGGCGAGGCAGACCTGCAGGTCGTGGGCGCGCGCGAGGGCTTCGACGAGTCACTTTACCCTCTGCTGGCGATGCGGCCCGAGGTCGCTGCCGCCAGCCCGGTGCTCGAAATCGAGGCCCGCCTGCCCGGGCGAGACGACAGCCTGCGCATCCTCGGCCTGGACCTGTTCCGGGTGATGCAGGTGCAGCCCGGGCTGATGCCTCGCGTCGTCGCAACGGCGGGGCGCGACGTCGATGATACCGGGGGCGATGGTCGCCTTGCGGCGCTGCAACCGTCGAACCTGTTCCTGAGTGCAGATGCGCGTGCGCTCCTGGAGCAGCCGCTGCGCGTTGGCGGGCGTCAGCAGGCAGCCGAGGGCAACGGCCGGGCTGAGGGCGAGTTGCAACCGCCCGCAATTCAGGACGGCTGGTTGCTCGCGCAGTCGGGGCTGCGCAGCCTGCGACTGCGGGTGGCCGGCGAGGTGCCGGGGGCGAGTGGATTGGTCGGCGTCATGGACATCGCAGGGGTACAACAGCACTTCGAGCGCTTGGGCCAGCTCAGCCGCATCGATCTCAAGCTCGCCGATGGGATCGCGGTCGACACTGCCATGCGCGCGCTCGCACCGCTGTTACCGGCAGGGGTGGCGCTCCGTGTGCCGGAGGCGGCGGCGAGCGAGGCGGGCACGCTGTCGCGCGCCTACCGGGTAAACCTGACGATGCTGGCTGCGATCGCCTTGCTGACAGGTGGCTTCCTCGTTTTCTCAACCCAGTTGCTGGCGGTGGCACGGCGGCGACGCGAGTTCGCGCTGCTGCGAGCGCTCGGCCTGGAGCGGCGTGCGCTGATGCACGGGCTGCTCGCCGAGGGCGCACTGGTCGGCCTCGTCGGCGGCCTGCTCGGGGTCGTGCTGGGTCATGCGCTGGCGGGGGGCGCCTTTCGCCTGGTGGGCGGCGACCTGGGTGCGGGCTTTTTCCGCGGACTCGCACCGAGTCTGCAGGTCGATCCTGTACTGAGCCTGGCTTACCTGCTGCTTGGCGTCGCCGCAGGTGTCCTCGGTACCTGGGTGCCCGCGCATGAAGCCGCGCGCGTGGCCCCCGCCCGCGCCCTGCGCGCAGGTGAGGCCGAACGTACAGGCTTGCCCCAGGCGAAGGTCGACGGACGGCTTGCAGGCGGGCTGCTGGGCCTTGCAGCGCTCGCCTGCCTACTGCCGCCCCAGGGCGGGATCCCGGTCGGCGGCTATGCGGCCGTCGCGCTGGTGCTGGCTGCAGCTGTGCTCGCCCTGCCGGCGCTGGCGCGCGCAGTGCTGCCATTGCTGGAACACGGACGCAGCGTGCTGTGGCGACTTGCCCACGCGCGCCTGAGCGCAACGCCTGCACAGGCCGTGGTCGCAGGGGCCGGCGTGATCGCGAGCGTCGCACTGGCGGTGTCGATGGCGATCATGGTGAGTTCTTTCCGCGTATCGGTGGACGAATGGCTCGGCCAGGTTCTTCCTGCCGATCTCTATGTGAGGGCGTCATCATCCGCCGCCAGTGGCTACCTCGACCCAAGCGCGCTCGCCACCATTGCCGCGGTCGAGGGCGTGGCTGCGGTGGATACCACCCGTCTGGTCAATCTGCGCCTGTCCGATACCGAACCCTTGTTCAGCCTGTTGGCACGCCCGGTAAATGCAGTTGGGCAGGGAGAGTGGGGCTTGCCACTGGTTGCAGGAAGCCTTGTTGCGCCTGCCGGCGCGACGCTTCCTGCGACCTGGGTGTCGGAGGCCGCAGCCGATCGTCACCGACTGGTGCCGGGCAGCGTGTTCGAGTTGCCGATCGGCGGCCACATGCAGGGCTTCGTGGTCGCCGGCATCTGGCGCGACTACGCCCGCCAGCATGGCGCAGCCCTCATCGACAGTCGCGACTACGTTGCGCTGACCGGCGACACGCGCATCAACGATGTGGCGATCCGGGTCGCAGCCGGTGTCGATCCGCACAGCGTGTCCGAGACGCTGCGTCAGCGCTTCGGCCCCGAGCACATCACGGTCGCGCTGCCGGGCGAGATCCGCGCGCTCAGCCTGGAGATTTTCGATCGCACCTTCCTGATCACCTACCTCATGGAGGCGGTGGCCATCCTGATCGGCTTGTTCGGCATTGCCACCACCTTCGCCGCGCTGGCGACCACGCGCCAGGGCGAATTCGGCATGCTGCGCCATCTCGGCCTGACCCGCGGCGAGATCGGCCGGCTGATTGCGCTTGAGGGTGCGCTAACAGCAGGGCTCGGAGTGCTCGCGGGTCTGCTCGCGGGCGGCGCGATCGCCTGGGTGCTGATCGAGATCATCAACCGCCAGAGTTTTCACTGGAGCATGGATCTTGCCGTGCCGTGGCTGGCGCTTGGCGTGTTCGCTACCAGCCTGGTGGTACTGGCTGGCGGGGTTGCCCGGCTGGCGGGCCGGCACGCGATGCAGCGCTCGGCCGTTCAGGCGGTGAAGGCGGACTGGTAAGCACGGCCCCGGATGACATGGCAGACAAGCTGACGGAGTTTGGATGAGGAACAAGCGGCTACCCCCAACTGCTGCGGATCGGCGGCGCTTTCTGCTGCGCCCGGTCGTCGGCAGCTTGCTTGCACTGGCCTTGCCGGGCGTGCCTTTGCTTGCACGTGCAGGCGGGCAGGCGGCCAGTGCAGAGGCCACGGCCTACCCTCCGGTGGTGGCGGGTGCGCTGTTGCAGTTTCCGCAGGACTTTGGTGCTCATCCGCAGTTTCGCACCGAGTGGTGGTATGTCACCGGCTGGTTGCGCGAAGCGGGCGGCGGGACAGGCAGGCACTGGCAGGGCGCCGGAGAGGGAGGGGCCGAAGGAAGGGCTGGAGGCTATGGTTTCCAGCTCACCTTTTTCCGCGTACGTACGCGTATCGGCGAGGACAATCCGAGCCGCTTTGCCCCGCGTCAGCTGATCCTTGCCCATGCTGCCATCGCGGACCCGTCCATTGGCCGGCTGCGCCACGCCGAGCGCTCGGCGCGCGCCTATCCGGGGCTGGTCGAGGCGGGCGAGGGGCGTACGTCCGTGCGGGTGGAGGACTGGTTCCTGGAAGGCGGCGATACGGTGCTGGCGCCTTATCGGACGAACATCGAGACCGATGAATTTGGCTTCGAACTGGTGTTCGAGCCGGGTCGTGCGCCTGTCCTCAACGGCAAGCAGGGCTTCAGCCAGAAGGCGCCGGATCCACTCAATGCCAGCTATTACTACAGCCGACCACAGATGATGGTGGGCGGGCGCATGCGTATCGGCGGCAAGGTGCGCGAGGTTGAGGGCCATGCCTGGCTCGATCACGAGTGGTCTAGCGAGATCCTGCCCGAAGGCGCGCGCGGCTGGGACTGGGTCGGTATCAATCTGTATGGCGGCGGCGGACTGATGGCCTTTCAGATGCGCGATGGCGAGGGCAGGGCGCTCTGGCATGCAGGCACGCTGAGCGAAGAGGACGGTGCCTCGCGCATCCATGGCCCCGACGAGCTGCGTTTTACCCCGCTGCGCCACTGGCAATCGCCGCGCACAGGGATCCGCTACCCGGTGGAGTGGGAGATCGAGCTCGCCGGGCGCCGCCTGCGCCTGCGACCGTTGATCGATGACCAGGAACTGGACAGCCGCGCGTCGACCGGGGCGATCTACTGGGAGGGCGCGGTTCGCCTGTTCGAACTGGGTGCGGCAGACGAGGCGCGTGCGATCGGTGAAGGCTATCTCGAGATGACGGGCTACGCCGAACGCCTCGCGATGTAACGCGAGGCGCCACGGGAACAGCCGCTGGAGCGACGCAATCATGTCTCTTGGCGCCCCGGGCCCCACCTCGAAAGACCCGCCAGGGCCCGACCACGGTGCCGCAGGTGCCAGCTGCCACATCCGGACTGTGCCCGGCCGCTTCCCGATGCCATAATCCAGCCTTTGCAATCAGGACGGGAGCCGTATCTTGATCCTTGTCACGGGCGGCGCCGGCTTCATCGGCGCAAATTTCGTGCTCGACTGGCTTGCTGGCGGCGATGAGGCCGTGCTCAACCTCGATGCGCTCACCTATGCGGGCAATCTCGAGACCTTGGCCAGTCTGGAGCGCAACGCGGCGCACCGCTTCATCCACGGCGACATCTGCGATCGTGCACTGGTCGATGGCCTGCTGGCCGAGCACAGGCCGCGCGCGATCATCCACTTCGCTGCCGAGAGCCATGTCGACCGGTCCATCCACGGGCCGGGCACCTTTGTGCGTACCAACGTCGAAGGCACGTTCACACTGCTCGAAGCCGCGCGTACGTATTGGTCCGGACTGCCGGCCGGCGATCGCGAGGCGTTTCGCTTCCTCCACGTCAGCACCGACGAGGTCTATGGCTCGCTCGGGCCACAGGATCCGCCGTTTGCCGAAACCAAGACTTACGAGCCCAACAGCCCGTATTCGGCAAGCAAGGCGGCGAGCGACCATCTCGTGCGCGCCTGGCACCACACCTATGGCTTGCCGGTGCTGACCACGAACTGTTCGAACAATTACGGCCCCTACCAGTTTCCGGAAAAGCTCATCCCGCTCATGATCGTCAACGCGCTGGCAGGCAAGCCGCTGCCGGTGTACGGCGATGGACTCAATGTACGTGACTGGCTCTACGTCGGTGACCATTGCAGCGCGATCCGTGAGGTGCTGGCGCGCGGACGCCCTGGCGAGACCTACAACATCGGCGGCTGGAACGAGATCGCTAACATCGACATCGTGCGCACCTTGTGCCGTCTGCTCGACGAGATGCGTCCCGACCCGGCCGGGCCGCACGAGCGCCTGATCAGCTATGTCAAGGATCGCCCCGGCCACGACCGCCGTTACGCCATCGATGCGCGCAAGATCGAGCGCGAACTGGGCTGGAAGCCGGCGGAGACCTTCGAAACCGGTATCCGCAAGACAGTGCGCTGGTATCTCGACAACCCCGGCTGGATAGCCAATGTGCAGAGCGGCGCTTACCGTGACTGGGTGGCGACCCAGTATGGCGGCAGTGACGCAGGGCAGGGCGCATGAGGATACTGCTGCTGGGCCGCAACGGCCAGGTGGGCTGGGAGTTGCAGCGCGCACTCGCGCCGCTCGGCGAGCTGGTCGCGCTCGATCGCCATGCAGACGCAGGCCTGTGCGGAGACCTCTCTCGCCCGGATGAACTGACCAGCACCATAGGCCGTGTGGCACCAACGGTGATCGTCAATGCCGCGGCCTACACCGCGGTGGACAAGGCGGAGACCGAAGCCGCCCAGGCTCGTCTCATCAACGCCGAGGCGGTGGGGGCACTCGCCGGTGCAGCCCGCGATGCGGGCGCCCTGCTGGTGCATTACTCGACTGACTATGTCTTCGACGGCAGTGGCGAGCGGGCCTGGACGGAGGCCGATGCAACCGGACCGCTGTCGGTGTATGGGCGTACCAAGCTTGAGGGCGAGCAGGCGATCCGCGAAAGTGCTTGCCGGCATCTGATCCTGCGTACATCCTGGGTCCATGCTGCACGCGGCGGAAACTTTGCGCGCACCATGCTGCGGCTGGCGGCCGAACGCGAGGTGCTGAGCGTGATCGCCGATCAGTTCGGCGCCCCCACCGGCGCAGATCTCATTGCAGACGTCAGCGCCCACGCCCTGCGCGCCTGCCTGAGCCGGCCGGAGCTTGATGGCACCTACCACCTCGCCGCGGCCGGCGTGACGAGTTGGCACGGGTATGCACAGTTCGTCATTGACGAAGCGCGCAACCTCGGGCGCGCGCTCAAGGTACGCGAGATCGCCAGGATCGGTAGCGCCGACTATCCCACCGCGGCCGTGCGTCCGCTCAATTCCCGCCTCGACACCACCAAGCTGCGCCATGCCTTCGGGCTCCACCTGCCAGACTGGCGCGACGGCGTCGCGCGCATGTTGCGCGAACTGCAGACCTGACCAAGGACACTCCCGACCATGACCATCAAGAGCGTGATCCTTTCCGGCGGCTCAGGCACCCGCCTGTGGCCTGCCTCGCGTGAAAGTTACCCCAAGCAGTTGCTGCCGCTGACCGGCGAACTGTCCCTGCTGCAGGAGACCGCGGTCCGCCTGAAGGGCTTTGCTGGCGCCGAGGTCGATCCTCGGCCGCTGATCGTTACCAACGAGGAATACCGCTTCATCATCGCCGAGCAATTGCGCCAGATCGGCGTACGAGCGCCGCAGATCGTGCTCGAGCCGGTCGGTCGCAATACGGCGCCAGCGCTCACGCTGGCGGCATTGGCTGCACTGGAGGAGGGTGATCCGGTGCTGCTGGTGATGCCAGCCGACCACGTGATCAGCGATGTCACGGCCTTCCAGCAGGCGATCGCAGAAGGCGCGCGAGCCGCCGCAGGAGGTGCGCTGGTGACCTTCGGCATCGTGCCGGACCGGCCTGAGACCGGCTACGGCTACATCCGAGCCGGGGCCCCGGTTGCCGACACCGGCACGGCACGTGGCCTGGCCGAGTTCGTCGAGAAGCCGGACCGCGCCACTGCCGAGCGCTATGTCGCGAGCGGGGCCTACTTCTGGAACAGCGGCATCTTCATGATGAAGGCCTCGGTGTGGCGTCAGGCGATCACGCGTTTCAATCCCGACATGGAAGCCGCCTGCGCGCGCGCTTTTACCGCCCGCAGCACGGATGCGGACTTCATCCGCCTTGACGCCCCCGCCTTCGAGGCCAGCCCGAGCGATTCGATCGACTACGCGGTCATGGAACGCATCGCCGAAGCGCCGGAGCTGGGGCAGGGGGTGGTCGTACCCTTATCCGCCGGCTGGTCGGACGTTGGTGCCTGGGATGCGCTATGGGCCGTCTCGGACAAGGATGCAGACGGTAACGCCGCGCGCGGCGAGGTGCTGTTCGAATCGAGCCGGAACACTCTTGTACATGCCGGCAGCCGTTTGGTCGCCGCGATCGGCTGCGAGGACATGATCGTGGTCGAGACGCCGGATGCGGTGATGGTCGCGCACAAGGAGCGAACGCAGGACGTCAAGAAGGTCGTGGCGCGCCTGAAGGCCGAAGGCCGCAGCCTGACGCAGAGCCATCGCAAGGTGTACCGGCCCTGGGGCTGGTACGACTCGATCGACGCCGGCGAGCGTTTTCAGGTCAAGCGCATCGTCGTCAATCCCGGCGCCAAGCTCAGCCTGCAGATGCATCATCACCGCGCCGAACACTGGATCGTGGTGAAGGGTACGGCCGAGGTCACCAATGGCGACCGGACCTTCCTGCTCGGCGAGAACGAATCCACCTACATCCCGCTGGGACACACGCATCGCCTCGCCAACCCGGGCAAGCTGCCGCTGGAGATCATCGAGGTGCAATCTGGCAGCTATCTTGGCGAGGATGACATCGTGCGTTTCGAGGACAACTACGGCCGCACCGCCAGCTGACGGGACGCATGGCACGGCACCTGACGGCCGATCGGGCAGGTGCTGTGTATAATGCGCTCCGCTTCAGACGTGACACCCGCGGGGATGGCGGAATTGGTAGACGCACTGGATTTAGGTTCCAGCGCCGCAAGGCGTGAGAGTTCGAGTCTCTTTCCCCGCACCACATTGTTTTAAAAGGCCTTTTAAGCCAGGCCGCGACGTGGCCTGACCGCATTCGCGGATGCGTGTGGGCAGTATTGGTGCAGTGGTGCCCAAACTGCCGAAGCGCGAGACAGCCTGCAGAGTGACTCTTTCCCCCACCCTCTGCGATCACAAAAACACGATAATCTGCGTTATGTTAAGTAGCCACCGTGGCCTGCATGATGCGCTCCAGCCGTGCCGCTGATGTTTCGCATGATGGATGCATGAGCACGCGACAGACCGCGTGCAGCTCGAACGGACAGACACCCGCCTCCAAGAGCCGCCGCTTCTCGTGCTGAATCCGCCGCTGCCATGTCCTGACGGTCGGCGTCGATGCTGGCCTCGCCATGCGACGAAACCAGTAGAGTTGCCGGAGATTCTGGGACCAATCTGGAAACATCGTTGCAGGCTGCAAGGCCAATAGAAAGTCAGAGCGCTACGCGCTGAGTGCCTCCCGGCGGGCTCACCGCTCGTTGCACCTCCACCGCCCTTCCTTCCTTCCCTCGTTTCGTCCCCTTCGCTTTGTTGTCCGCCTGTCAGTTCGTCCCATCAAGGGTGAAGTGTACGGGACGGGCCCGCCCTTGACGTTCCGCCCTGACAGGCGGCCCCCACGCTTACGGCGACGAACTCAGGAAGTACGGAAGGACTCAGCCAGCGATGCAACAACCGGAGAGGATCAAACGATCGGCTCCGAATCTAGGAACCCGGTAGGAGAGAAACCATGATCCCCGCAAGCCTTCGCAAGTCAGCCGAATTCCTGCACCGTCAGATGGTGCTGGCACTCGACGACATGACAGGCCGAATTGCAGACCGGATCAGGGCTGCTCAAGACCCGCTGAAGAAGGCACGCGCCCTCATCGCCGAAGCGCTGCGGCTGATCGACCGTCACAGCAGTAACGGTGCCGCGAACACTGCGCGACTGGTGCGCGCGGAGGCGATCCGGTTCTACGGCGTGCGTGACTGCAACTTCTACGGAATCGCTCGTTGATCCTGCCTGTTTCAACGCCTGCGATCTTCGGTCAGCTTCTCGTACGCCAGTTGGCGCGCTTGCTCCATCGAAAGGTATGGATGCCTCCTGCGCTCGTACTCTGCGAGGCGTTGCGCCTTCGCAGCATCGCCCAGGCAGGCAGTCAGTAACGGATCATGGCGTGGCCGGGTGATCCCTCTCGAGGTCGGCGTCTTGCGTCGGCGACGGCGTAGAACGAGCAGCATGAGCAATACGGCTACCAGGACACCGGCGATGGTTATGACATGGGTTTCCATGCGCCGGAATATACCGGGACGGCCCTGGTTAGCTCGTGACTTCCTTCACGGTTCCGCCCGCCGCTTTCCCTGCCGGGTCCCCCCCGCGAGCGGGGTCCCCCCCGTCAGTCTGCGCTGCGGTCGGCCTTGCTGTGGTTACGCCCCCGAACGGCGTGACCGTTGCCATAGGTGCATCGCATCGTACCCACATGGCGTTGCCCTCGTAGGTGGCCCTGAATAGGCACTCGCCCACTGGCTCGACGCCATAGCCCGCTGTGCGTAGCTCTTCGTCGGTGGTCTGCCGGACTACCTGACCGTTCTGGCTGAACGCGAGTCCATAGCGGATACGATCGCCCATCTGGATATAGCCGGTGACGTGCATGCCCAGGCCATCGAATGGGGCACGCTTCGAGCTGGCGACCGGCGCTGTGCCGGGTGGCGCTGCCGTCGTTACGCGGTCAGGCTCGTGTGTCCGCACGGGTGCGGCGACCACCGTGGGCTGTGTCTGTACTTGTTGTTGCCCGGTCAGGCGTGGCTCCGGTTGTTTCGGCTCCGGGAACAGTGCCCAATCGCCGAAGATGAGGTAGCCGAGCCCGCCCAGCAGGAGGACCGCTGCACCCTTAAACGACCAGTGATGCCAGATCGGGCGGATGTCGCCCGCTGCGAGTTCGGCTCCCCCTCCCCTGGTGTGACTCTTGTACAGCTTGAAGTACGCCGGCTTGTAGCTGCGCACGGCTTCGTTCACTACGGCACCGCGAAGGCCGTCCTGGACCTTCCGTATGTAACTCGTACTGGTGCCGAGCGCGGTCGCCTTGCGCACGCGATAGACCACCTGAACCAGGTCGCGGATCGCACGGTTGATCTTGCCGTAACTCTGGGTGATCAGGAGGACATCCGCCGACTCGTGCCGGTGCAGGGAATACCAGTGCTCGACCTCAATCGGCGTACCTTGCGCGGGCAGAGGAATGTGACACTCATCGATGACATACAACGGGCCGGCTCCCGTCTCGGGGTGCCTCCAGTCGTCACCGTAGTCCTCGGCATGGCTGAAGGCCGCTCGATTCTGATACTTGCCGTCATTGCGGCGTGGTGCCCTGGTTTCGTGCCGAAGCTCGATCAGGCCCGCATAGGACGGCTCCAGCGCGTAGATTTCATCGAGTTGCAGCGGCAGGTTCGTGATGACCTTGCGACCCTGCGACAAGGCCGGCAGGACGTGGTACGCGACGGCCTCATAGCTCTTGCCGCCCCCTGGAGCACCTAGCAGAAGATTAATCATGTCAGGAGCCCAGGCGAACGAACGGAATCACCTGCATTGCCAGCCGGATGAGCGCCGCTGTGGCGATGATGCCGAGCGCCTCGGCAAGTCCGATCAAGCCCAGCACATTGAGGATTTCCGCCGGCAACGCGCCCCAGGTCGAGGCGTATTGTGTGAGCCCATCGAGGTCGAGGGCTTCCACCGCCGAGGCTGCGATGTCGAGGACTTGGGCGAAGATCCATACCGGCAAGTCCGTTGCGAACTCCCACAGATCCACGAAGACCTGCACGAAGAGACGCGCGATGAAATCGAGACCATCAGTAATCGCCTTGAGCAGGTCCGAGAAAAACCGCCCAATGGCGGCGAACACTGCACCCATGTCAGCCCCCTATGACCAAGCGCCGCGCGACGAACAAGGCGCTGAGGATCATCACCGCCTTGATGAACGGCCAGATGATGCACGGCGGCTGCATGACCATCGTGCCGAAATTGCCCATTGCCCCGAAGTTGAACGTGAGCGACCACGATGGGCACTCACCGCCAGACGGTATGCCGTTGGTGAGCGACCGCATGAAGTTCGCCAGACTGGACCCGTCAATACGCTGCTTGAAACCGTCCCACTCTCCGGCAAACCCGTCCGGGTATTTCTGCTCGTAGAAGTCTGGCACCTCCGGGAGCGACGAAGGCGAATAAGTGAGGCTGTATTGCTCGGGCTCTTCGCGCTCCCCCGGCTGTGGCTGTTTCGTCTCGGTGCTTTCGGTCTGGGTGCCGTCCGGGTTCGTGGTCGTCGTCGTCGTGGTCTGGGTGATAGTGATCGTGGTGGTGTTGTTCGTCGTGTTCGTGTTGTAAGTCAGGTTGTTCGTGGTGTTGGTGGTGGTGGTCGTGGTGCCTGCCGGACTGGTCGTGGTCGTCGTCGTCGTTTCGCCCGGTACGGTGGTCGGGCCGTCCGCCTCGTGGCCGTCTGGCGTGGGGGTGTAGCCTGCTTCGATCAGCCGGCGTGCAAGGTCGGAGCCCATACCGCGCGAGACAAGCTCAACATAGATCGCGTCTTCGAGCTCTTGATCGGTCGCCGGCCTAGATTCCGCCTCGCAGAACCGTGTGTCAGGATTCCAGACATACGGGCTCTCGCAATTGCCCGGTGCCTCTGTGCGAATGAGCTTCTGTCTATAGGACGCCTGATAGATGTCTTTGTGACGACAGACGAAATTACCTTGGGTCCCCGGATCAACAAACCATAGGCCGTGGTCACCATAGAGCAGGTTCGCTAACTCCTGGCAGACGCCCTCCGGCGTGGGATGCCGGTTTTCTGGATTGCCATCCTCGAAATACCAGCCCCATCCATCCGGCGTTTCTTGATCACCCGGTATTAACCACCCCTGGGCTTCATCCCAGACTAATTCACCGATCGTCCAACCGATGCCGAGCGGGCCAACTTTCTTGGCGAAACCAGCCCCAATTTTTGCGAGCGTCCCCGGCGAAAACTTGCGTACCCCATGCACATCAAACGTGTGCGAACCCATCTTAATTCTATTAATGTCCCGCATCTTGCCCCAGCCGTCCGGCGCATCCGGGAAATCGTAGATCGGGCCACCCGTACGGCGAGGGGCGTTGATGCCGTCGGGGTAGTTGAAGTTGATCGATGATCCGTAGCGCGCTGGCCCGTTGAGCTGCTGTTGCGCATACGCGAACGTCACCGCGCCCCCGAACAGGAGCCCGACGACGAAGAACAAGGCGAGGCGGAGCGCTCTCACAAGCGCCCCCCTACACCCCAGACGATGGCGAGCGCGACCGCCGCCCCGATCAGAGCAACAATCACCCAGAACAAGGCGAGGATCGGCCCGGCGATCATCTTTACGCCGCCTTGATGGCGCGCTTGCCGAAGGCGGAACCCTTGAACGCCATGTTAATGCCGATACCGACCACCAGCAGGGCGACCACAGCGGTGAGGGCGTCACCGAACGAGACAGCAGCGAGAACGTCAGCCATTTGTACTACTCCTTTTGAAATTGGGCGTTATGCCCTACGAATTGCCTCTGCCACCCATCCGGTGACGAGGCCCAAAGCCCAACCCGCAATCACGGCACCGAACCCCCAGGCGGCGACTTCCGTCACCGTTTCAGGCGTGATGCCGTAAGTTGCGAAGTCAGGAATACTTGCAAGTCCGTGGGTTAGGTCGTAATACTCCGACCGTTCCAGGAGGTAATAATCGCCGCAGTCATCGACGCCGTTTTCCACCGTCATGGGCCACGTGTAATGCGTGCCGTCCAATTCAATGTGGATGCACTGAGCCATTACGGTTACGCAGCCGCTTTCTGTTGAACCGGATGCAGCGCACGCACAAACGCGGTGAGCCGCCGATTGCGGTCGATGTCAAGGGCGACCTCAACGGCGTACTGACCAGGGACGAAGTGTTGGCGATCCGGCAAGAGCGCTTCCATGAACACGCGCTTGTTGTCCGGGAGGGTGATCAGCCCTTCAACGATGGTGAAATGGCGCGACGGGTCTTTACGACCCTGGATGACGCGCGATGCCGTGAGTTCGAAAGGGAAACGCATTTTTTACTCTCCAGCCGCTATTAAGGATTTCGGGACTTGCGGCATAGGTCCCTGGGGCGTTACTTCTGGCGTCTCGCCCGTTCGCGTTCGATAAGGTCTGTGAAATATGATTGCTGGCCACCCGACCTAGATGCACCATCAATGCGCTGATTAAAACCACTGGCATAGGTGAGCTGGCGGTACTGTTCCAGGCGCTGATCTGACACCTCAGTAATCCAGCTTTCCCTATCTGGGTACTCTTCCCGTCGTGTTCTGCCCCCCACGGCTACACCTCTTTTTGTGCAGCAGTAACCTTGCTGGCAAGACTTCGCCAGACCAGCGGCACGGGCAGAAAACACTCCCATCTACGCCCAAACACGACGAGCGCAAGCGGTTCCGCCTCTTCCGCCCACTTCGTAACTTCCTCTTCCCATTGCTGGCGGTTCTCGGGCCGGGGTGCGCGGATGGCCCACACGGCGTCCCTTTCGACGTGGTACGCACAGCCGCTGCGAAACGACACGACCGGGAGGACCGAAACGCCGAAGCTCTGCCAGTACTTGGCGACTGTGGCCGAGCGCCACGCTTGGTACGTGCGCCACTGATGGGGGTCATCGAGGTACGCCGTAAAATCAGGTGCGGTCACGATCCCGGCTGCACGCGCGATTAGCGCGCCCTCTTCCGGTCGCCGCCAGAAGAACTCTTGCCGGTAGTCATCTACAAACGTATGAAGCGGGCCACCCCGCCAGCGTCCGCGCCCTTGCCACTCATGTGGAATGGCGAGGTTTCCAGGCGCATACACCCGTTGTTGCTCGAAGCCGCAGAACGCGGGCGGCAAACCTACGCGCCGAGCCATGCGACCCCCTCAACTGCGTGCATGCCGTTCGTGCCCTGCCCTACGCGCCACTTCGCGCGCTGGAGCCGGAATGCCTTGTAGAGGTCTGACACCTCATCGGGTGTGGCTTTCGCCGCCCATGCCGGAGCGGTGGCGGTGGTGTACGTGCGCTCGGACTCATCCAAAGCCAGGAACGCGCGGATTGGCGCTGCCAGCTTCTTGGGCAACTCAGGCACATGCAGACGCGCCATCACTTCCTGCACCGTCAAGCCCAGGGCGAGCAGGCCATGTATGACGCGACCGGCCTGCTTCCGGGCGTGGTCGGTTGCTCGCTCGATGTGCGCCTGGGCGACGTGCGCAATCGTCTTGATCACGCGCTGTTCGAGGGAATGCGATTCGAACGCGCGGTACGATCCCGCGAAGTACTTCCCCGGCTGGCGGATCGCATCGACGGGAATTTCCCGGTGACGGTTGCGCCATTCAACCTCGCAACGGAACCACGGCGACGCCGGGTCGCCCTGCTCTTTGCCTTTCTCGTAGCCGCGAAACAGCTTGCCGCTTTCGCGTGAGCCCAGGTAGAACGTACAGCCCTTGCCGCTGCCCATGTCATCGACCAGACGCGGCACCGGCTTTGCGCCTCGCGCGGGATTGAAATCGCCGCTTTCGTACGCCGCCTTGCACCAATCCAGGTTGTACGTGGTGCCGTCGAAGTCATCGACGGCCAAATCAAGGCGCGTAATCCGGGCTTCGAGCATCGTGAGCGAGTCGGCGACCGCATCCCAATCCTTGACCTGCATGCAGCCCGCGCCGGTCATCTCGATATGCACGGTGTCACCGTTGCCACCGAATGCGACAAGGCCGATACCATCCACATCGAGGCGGTGCTTATAGCCGTTCCACCCCTTGCCGGTCTCGGACACCTTGATTTCGACACCGAGCCAGCCGCGAAGCAGGATTTCGATGCTTTGCTTAGCGTTGCTGGCGTCCATCCAGAACGTGACGCCGAGAAAGTCTATGAAGGCGGTGCTCATTACGCCAGCTCCACCCAGGCCGGAAGAAAATGCAGGCCATAGGCCACGGCATCCGGGACGCCGAGCGGCGCGCGCCCAAGGCGCACAACCGGAGGCAATAGCTTGCCGGTACGGCCCGAGCGAAGGACCGACACCGTGATCGTTTTCCGCCCGATGGTGATCATTACCCGCGCTCCGAATCAGCAATGAGGTGATCAAACCCGAGCGCCAGGGCGAGCGAAGCGGCAACACTGGAACCGTGCCGGGTCTCAACTGCACCGACGAGACGGGCGAAGAACAGCCGCGCCGGATCACCTCCCCGCGTGTCTGTGCTGGACTGATACGCAATGTCGATCAACAACGGGACATCGAGCGTAGGGACGCCCCCCGCGACGGCTTGCGCCGCCGGGAGTTGCGAGGGGCTTTGACTGGTAGAGGCTTGTTGCATGGCAGTTCTCCCAAACTGGTTGATTAAGGCCGCGCTACCGTCGAACCGCTTACGCGAGTTCAGACGCCGCGCTACCGAATTAGGCCCGTATTACTAGACGGGCCTTCAAGCCTTGCGGCTTTCTACCCCCTCCTGAGGGGGGGGTAAATGTTGGCACCTGCCAACGGAGCGAACTGTAACCACCTGCCAACTATGTTGTCAAGTGCCAACGCAGAACATATGCTGAATTGCCAAACATGGAGACGACCATGCACACCCGCGAATACTTAGACGCCGCGCGCCGCAAGATCGGCGCTGAATCAAACGCAGAACTCGCCCGCGCACTGGGTCTGAGCCGTGCAGCCATGACGAAGTACTACAACGGCGAGCGGATCATCGACGACTACACAGCCGCCCGGCTGGCTGGACTTGTCGGAATCGACCCGCTGAAGGTGATCGCGCAAGCGAATGCAGAACGCGAGAAGGACGGCAATCGGCGCGCCTATTGGGAAAAAATCGCGCAGCTCGGCGGCATGGCAGCGTCATTGACTGCGGGCGCTGGTGTCATTTTGCTACTGTCACCCTCGCCTGCCACTGCTGCGCAGTTGCTCGTTTCTGCCCTCACCACGATCTGCGTTATGTTAAGTAGCCACCGTGGCCTGCATGATGCGCTCCAGCCGTGCCGCTGATGTTTCGCATGATGGATGCATGAGCACGCGACAGACCGCGTGCAGCTCGAACGGACAGACACCCGCCTCCAAGAGCCGCCGCTTCTCGTGCTGAATCCGCCGCTGCCATGTCCTGACGGTCGGCGTCGATGCTGGCCTCGCCATGCGACGAAACCAGTAGAGTTGCCGGAGATTCTGGGACCAATCTGGAAACATCGTTGCAGGCTGCAAGGCCAATAGAAAGTCAGAGCGCTACGCGCTGAGTGCCTCCCGGCGGGCTCACCGCTCGTTGCACCTCCACCGCCCTTCCTTCCTTCCCTCGTTTCGTCCCCTTCGCTTTGTTGTCCGCCTGTCAGTTCGTCCCATCAAGGGTGAAGTGTACGGGACGGGCCCGCCCTTGACGTTCCGCCCTGACAGGCGGCCCCCACGCTTACGGCGACGAACTCAGGAAGTACGGAAGGACTCAGCCAGCGATGCAACAACCGGAGAGGATCAAACGATCGGCTCCGAATCTAGGAACCCGGTAGGAGAGAAACCATGATCCCCGCAAGCCTTCGCAAGTCAGCCGAATTCCTGCACCGTCAGATGGTGCTGGCACTCGACGACATGACAGGCCGAATTGCAGACCGGATCAGGGCTGCTCAAGACCCGCTGAAGAAGGCACGCGCCCTCATCGCCGAAGCGCTGCGGCTGATCGACCGTCACAGCAGTAACGGTGCCGCGAACACTGCGCGACTGGTGCGCGCGGAGGCGATCCGGTTCTACGGCGTGCGTGACTGCAACTTCTACGGAATCGCTCGTTGATCCTGCCTGTTTCAACGCCTGCGATCTTCGGTCAGCTTCTCGTACGCCAGTTGGCGCGCTTGCTCCATCGAAAGGTATGGATGCCTCCTGCGCTCGTACTCTGCGAGGCGTTGCGCCTTCGCAGCATCGCCCAGGCAGGCAGTCAGTAACGGATCATGGCGTGGCCGGGTGATCCCTCTCGAGGTCGGCGTCTTGCGTCGGCGACGGCGTAGAACGAGCAGCATGAGCAATACGGCTACCAGGACACCGGCGATGGTTATGACATGGGTTTCCATGCGCCGGAATATACCGGGACGGCCCTGGTTAGCTCGTGACTTCCTTCACGGTTCCGCCCGCCGCTTTCCCTGCCGGGTCCCCCCCGCGAGCGGGGTCCCCCCCGTCAGTCTGCGCTGCGGTCGGCCTTGCTGTGGTTACGCCCCCGAACGGCGTGACCGTTGCCATAGGTGCATCGCATCGTACCCACATGGCGTTGCCCTCGTAGGTGGCCCTGAATAGGCACTCGCCCACTGGCTCGACGCCATAGCCCGCTGTGCGTAGCTCTTCGTCGGTGGTCTGCCGGACTACCTGACCGTTCTGGCTGAACGCGAGTCCATAGCGGATACGATCGCCCATCTGGATATAGCCGGTGACGTGCATGCCCAGGCCATCGAATGGGGCACGCTTCGAGCTGGCGACCGGCGCTGTGCCGGGTGGCGCTGCCGTCGTTACGCGGTCAGGCTCGTGTGTCCGCACGGGTGCGGCGACCACCGTGGGCTGTGTCTGTACTTGTTGTTGCCCGGTCAGGCGTGGCTCCGGTTGTTTCGGCTCCGGGAACAGTGCCCAATCGCCGAAGATGAGGTAGCCGAGCCCGCCCAGCAGGAGGACCGCTGCACCCTTAAACGACCAGTGATGCCAGATCGGGCGGATGTCGCCCGCTGCGAGTTCGGCTCCCCCTCCCCTGGTGTGACTCTTGTACAGCTTGAAGTACGCCGGCTTGTAGCTGCGCACGGCTTCGTTCACTACGGCACCGCGAAGGCCGTCCTGGACCTTCCGTATGTAACTCGTACTGGTGCCGAGCGCGGTCGCCTTGCGCACGCGATAGACCACCTGAACCAGGTCGCGGATCGCACGGTTGATCTTGCCGTAACTCTGGGTGATCAGGAGGACATCCGCCGACTCGTGCCGGTGCAGGGAATACCAGTGCTCGACCTCAATCGGCGTACCTTGCGCGGGCAGAGGAATGTGACACTCATCGATGACATACAACGGGCCGGCTCCCGTCTCGGGGTGCCTCCAGTCGTCACCGTAGTCCTCGGCATGGCTGAAGGCCGCTCGATTCTGATACTTGCCGTCATTGCGGCGTGGTGCCCTGGTTTCGTGCCGAAGCTCGATCAGGCCCGCATAGGACGGCTCCAGCGCGTAGATTTCATCGAGTTGCAGCGGCAGGTTCGTGATGACCTTGCGACCCTGCGACAAGGCCGGCAGGACGTGGTACGCGACGGCCTCATAGCTCTTGCCGCCCCCTGGAGCACCTAGCAGAAGATTAATCATGTCAGGAGCCCAGGCGAACGAACGGAATCACCTGCATTGCCAGCCGGATGAGCGCCGCTGTGGCGATGATGCCGAGCGCCTCGGCAAGTCCGATCAAGCCCAGCACATTGAGGATTTCCGCCGGCAACGCGCCCCAGGTCGAGGCGTATTGTGTGAGCCCATCGAGGTCGAGGGCTTCCACCGCCGAGGCTGCGATGTCGAGGACTTGGGCGAAGATCCATACCGGCAAGTCCGTTGCGAACTCCCACAGATCCACGAAGACCTGCACGAAGAGACGCGCGATGAAATCGAGACCATCAGTAATCGCCTTGAGCAGGTCCGAGAAAAACCGCCCAATGGCGGCGAACACTGCACCCATGTCAGCCCCCTATGACCAAGCGCCGCGCGACGAACAAGGCGCTGAGGATCATCACCGCCTTGATGAACGGCCAGATGATGCACGGCGGCTGCATGACCATCGTGCCGAAATTGCCCATTGCCCCGAAGTTGAACGTGAGCGACCACGATGGGCACTCACCGCCAGACGGTATGCCGTTGGTGAGCGACCGCATGAAGTTCGCCAGACTGGACCCGTCAATACGCTGCTTGAAACCGTCCCACTCTCCGGCAAACCCGTCCGGGTATTTCTGCTCGTAGAAGTCTGGCACCTCCGGGAGCGACGAAGGCGAATAAGTGAGGCTGTATTGCTCGGGCTCTTCGCGCTCCCCCGGCTGTGGCTGTTTCGTCTCGGTGCTTTCGGTCTGGGTGCCGTCCGGGTTCGTGGTCGTCGTCGTCGTGGTCTGGGTGATAGTGATCGTGGTGGTGTTGTTCGTCGTGTTCGTGTTGTAAGTCAGGTTGTTCGTGGTGTTGGTGGTGGTGGTCGTGGTGCCTGCCGGACTGGTCGTGGTCGTCGTCGTCGTTTCGCCCGGTACGGTGGTCGGGCCGTCCGCCTCGTGGCCGTCTGGCGTGGGGGTGTAGCCTGCTTCGATCAGCCGGCGTGCAAGGTCGGAGCCCATACCGCGCGAGACAAGCTCAACATAGATCGCGTCTTCGAGCTCTTGATCGGTCGCCGGCCTAGATTCCGCCTCGCAGAACCGTGTGTCAGGATTCCAGACATACGGGCTCTCGCAATTGCCCGGTGCCTCTGTGCGAATGAGCTTCTGTCTATAGGACGCCTGATAGATGTCTTTGTGACGACAGACGAAATTACCTTGGGTCCCCGGATCAACAAACCATAGGCCGTGGTCACCATAGAGCAGGTTCGCTAACTCCTGGCAGACGCCCTCCGGCGTGGGATGCCGGTTTTCTGGATTGCCATCCTCGAAATACCAGCCCCATCCATCCGGCGTTTCTTGATCACCCGGTATTAACCACCCCTGGGCTTCATCCCAGACTAATTCACCGATCGTCCAACCGATGCCGAGCGGGCCAACTTTCTTGGCGAAACCAGCCCCAATTTTTGCGAGCGTCCCCGGCGAAAACTTGCGTACCCCATGCACATCAAACGTGTGCGAACCCATCTTAATTCTATTAATGTCCCGCATCTTGCCCCAGCCGTCCGGCGCATCCGGGAAATCGTAGATCGGGCCACCCGTACGGCGAGGGGCGTTGATGCCGTCGGGGTAGTTGAAGTTGATCGATGATCCGTAGCGCGCTGGCCCGTTGAGCTGCTGTTGCGCATACGCGAACGTCACCGCGCCCCCGAACAGGAGCCCGACGACGAAGAACAAGGCGAGGCGGAGCGCTCTCACAAGCGCCCCCCTACACCCCAGACGATGGCGAGCGCGACCGCCGCCCCGATCAGAGCAACAATCACCCAGAACAAGGCGAGGATCGGCCCGGCGATCATCTTTACGCCGCCTTGATGGCGCGCTTGCCGAAGGCGGAACCCTTGAACGCCATGTTAATGCCGATACCGACCACCAGCAGGGCGACCACAGCGGTGAGGGCGTCACCGAACGAGACAGCAGCGAGAACGTCAGCCATTTGTACTACTCCTTTTGAAATTGGGCGTTATGCCCTACGAATTGCCTCTGCCACCCATCCGGTGACGAGGCCCAAAGCCCAACCCGCAATCACGGCACCGAACCCCCAGGCGGCGACTTCCGTCACCGTTTCAGGCGTGATGCCGTAAGTTGCGAAGTCAGGAATACTTGCAAGTCCGTGGGTTAGGTCGTAATACTCCGACCGTTCCAGGAGGTAATAATCGCCGCAGTCATCGACGCCGTTTTCCACCGTCATGGGCCACGTGTAATGCGTGCCGTCCAATTCAATGTGGATGCACTGAGCCATTACGGTTACGCAGCCGCTTTCTGTTGAACCGGATGCAGCGCACGCACAAACGCGGTGAGCCGCCGATTGCGGTCGATGTCAAGGGCGACCTCAACGGCGTACTGACCAGGGACGAAGTGTTGGCGATCCGGCAAGAGCGCTTCCATGAACACGCGCTTGTTGTCCGGGAGGGTGATCAGCCCTTCAACGATGGTGAAATGGCGCGACGGGTCTTTACGACCCTGGATGACGCGCGATGCCGTGAGTTCGAAAGGGAAACGCATTTTTTACTCTCCAGCCGCTATTAAGGATTTCGGGACTTGCGGCATAGGTCCCTGGGGCGTTACTTCTGGCGTCTCGCCCGTTCGCGTTCGATAAGGTCTGTGAAATATGATTGCTGGCCACCCGACCTAGATGCACCATCAATGCGCTGATTAAAACCACTGGCATAGGTGAGCTGGCGGTACTGTTCCAGGCGCTGATCTGACACCTCAGTAATCCAGCTTTCCCTATCTGGGTACTCTTCCCGTCGTGTTCTGCCCCCCACGGCTACACCTCTTTTTGTGCAGCAGTAACCTTGCTGGCAAGACTTCGCCAGACCAGCGGCACGGGCAGAAAACACTCCCATCTACGCCCAAACACGACGAGCGCAAGCGGTTCCGCCTCTTCCGCCCACTTCGTAACTTCCTCTTCCCATTGCTGGCGGTTCTCGGGCCGGGGTGCGCGGATGGCCCACACGGCGTCCCTTTCGACGTGGTACGCACAGCCGCTGCGAAACGACACGACCGGGAGGACCGAAACGCCGAAGCTCTGCCAGTACTTGGCGACTGTGGCCGAGCGCCACGCTTGGTACGTGCGCCACTGATGGGGGTCATCGAGGTACGCCGTAAAATCAGGTGCGGTCACGATCCCGGCTGCACGCGCGATTAGCGCGCCCTCTTCCGGTCGCCGCCAGAAGAACTCTTGCCGGTAGTCATCTACAAACGTATGAAGCGGGCCACCCCGCCAGCGTCCGCGCCCTTGCCACTCATGTGGAATGGCGAGGTTTCCAGGCGCATACACCCGTTGTTGCTCGAAGCCGCAGAACGCGGGCGGCAAACCTACGCGCCGAGCCATGCGACCCCCTCAACTGCGTGCATGCCGTTCGTGCCCTGCCCTACGCGCCACTTCGCGCGCTGGAGCCGGAATGCCTTGTAGAGGTCTGACACCTCATCGGGTGTGGCTTTCGCCGCCCATGCCGGAGCGGTGGCGGTGGTGTACGTGCGCTCGGACTCATCCAAAGCCAGGAACGCGCGGATTGGCGCTGCCAGCTTCTTGGGCAACTCAGGCACATGCAGACGCGCCATCACTTCCTGCACCGTCAAGCCCAGGGCGAGCAGGCCATGTATGACGCGACCGGCCTGCTTCCGGGCGTGGTCGGTTGCTCGCTCGATGTGCGCCTGGGCGACGTGCGCAATCGTCTTGATCACGCGCTGTTCGAGGGAATGCGATTCGAACGCGCGGTACGATCCCGCGAAGTACTTCCCCGGCTGGCGGATCGCATCGACGGGAATTTCCCGGTGACGGTTGCGCCATTCAACCTCGCAACGGAACCACGGCGACGCCGGGTCGCCCTGCTCTTTGCCTTTCTCGTAGCCGCGAAACAGCTTGCCGCTTTCGCGTGAGCCCAGGTAGAACGTACAGCCCTTGCCGCTGCCCATGTCATCGACCAGACGCGGCACCGGCTTTGCGCCTCGCGCGGGATTGAAATCGCCGCTTTCGTACGCCGCCTTGCACCAATCCAGGTTGTACGTGGTGCCGTCGAAGTCATCGACGGCCAAATCAAGGCGCGTAATCCGGGCTTCGAGCATCGTGAGCGAGTCGGCGACCGCATCCCAATCCTTGACCTGCATGCAGCCCGCGCCGGTCATCTCGATATGCACGGTGTCACCGTTGCCACCGAATGCGACAAGGCCGATACCATCCACATCGAGGCGGTGCTTATAGCCGTTCCACCCCTTGCCGGTCTCGGACACCTTGATTTCGACACCGAGCCAGCCGCGAAGCAGGATTTCGATGCTTTGCTTAGCGTTGCTGGCGTCCATCCAGAACGTGACGCCGAGAAAGTCTATGAAGGCGGTGCTCATTACGCCAGCTCCACCCAGGCCGGAAGAAAATGCAGGCCATAGGCCACGGCATCCGGGACGCCGAGCGGCGCGCGCCCAAGGCGCACAACCGGAGGCAATAGCTTGCCGGTACGGCCCGAGCGAAGGACCGACACCGTGATCGTTTTCCGCCCGATGGTGATCATTACCCGCGCTCCGAATCAGCAATGAGGTGATCAAACCCGAGCGCCAGGGCGAGCGAAGCGGCAACACTGGAACCGTGCCGGGTCTCAACTGCACCGACGAGACGGGCGAAGAACAGCCGCGCCGGATCACCTCCCCGCGTGTCTGTGCTGGACTGATACGCAATGTCGATCAACAACGGGACATCGAGCGTAGGGACGCCCCCCGCGACGGCTTGCGCCGCCGGGAGTTGCGAGGGGCTTTGACTGGTAGAGGCTTGTTGCATGGCAGTTCTCCCAAACTGGTTGATTAAGGCCGCGCTACCGTCGAACCGCTTACGCGAGTTCAGACGCCGCGCTACCGAATTAGGCCCGTATTACTAGACGGGCCTTCAAGCCTTGCGGCTTTCTACCCCCTCCTGAGGGGGGGGTAAATGTTGGCACCTGCCAACGGAGCGAACTGTAACCACCTGCCAACTATGTTGTCAAGTGCCAACGCAGAACATATGCTGAATTGCCAAACATGGAGACGACCATGCACACCCGCGAATACTTAGACGCCGCGCGCCGCAAGATCGGCGCTGAATCAAACGCAGAACTCGCCCGCGCACTGGGTCTGAGCCGTGCAGCCATGACGAAGTACTACAACGGCGAGCGGATCATCGACGACTACACAGCCGCCCGGCTGGCTGGACTTGTCGGAATCGACCCGCTGAAGGTGATCGCGCAAGCGAATGCAGAACGCGAGAAGGACGGCAATCGGCGCGCCTATTGGGAAAAAATCGCGCAGCTCGGCGGCATGGCAGCGTCATTGACTGCGGGCGCTGGTGTCATTTTGCTACTGTCACCCTCGCCTGCCACTGCTGCGCAGTTGCTCGTTTCTGCCCTCACCACGATCTGCGTTATGTAAACTTAACGAGTTGATCACGGCATTGGAAAGTTGATAACTGATACGCCACGCTTCCCGCCATAATGCAGGAGCAAGAGCACGCAATGGCCGGGAGTACGCTGTGGACGCATCGGAGCTCGATCGCATTCTCGTGCAACATCGCCGAGAGCCCTCTCAACTTCTGCAGATCCTTATCGATGTGCAGGAACAGGCGGGATGGTTGCCGCCGGACGTCATCAGCGCAATTGCGTCCGCGCTAGCCGTGCCGCGTGTGCGGGTCGAGAGCACGGCGAGCTTCTACAGTTTTCTCCACACCCAGCCTGCAGGCGAATACCGGCTGCTGTTCTCGGACAACATCACTGACCGTATGCTCGGCAACACCGGGCTGATGAGTGCCCTGTGCGAGCAACTCTGGCTCGAACCAGGCCGGCTTTCCGAGGATGGATTGGTGCGCGTGGGCACCACATCGTGCACCGGCATGTGCGACCAGGGGCCAGCCCTGCTCGCGAACGGCCGTGCGATCACCCGCCTGACTGTCGACCGGATCAACGAGATGGCGCACCTCGTTCGCAGCCGCGTACCCATCGGCGATTGGCCACCCGAATGGTTCGAGGTGGCCGACAACATCCAGCGTCGTGACGTCCTGCTCGATCATCGGTTGAGCCCGGGCGAAGCGCTCGCAGCGGCGCTCGACCGTGGCGCAGCCGGGCTGCTTGCCGAGATCGAGCGGTCGTCCCTGCGTGGTCGGGGGGGCGCAGGCTTCGGCAGCGACATCAAATGGCGCTCGTGCCGCGACGCCTGGGGCGACGCGCACTACGTTATCTGCAATGCCGACGAAGGCGAGCCAGGTACTTTCAAGGATCGTGTCCTGCTCAACAGCTACTTCGACCTCGTCGTCGATGGCATGTGCATCGCCGGCCTCGCGATTGGCTCGAGCAAGGGTTTCATCTACCTGCGCGGCGAATACCGCTACCTGCTCGACCGCCTCCAGGCACGCCTGGCGCAACGCCGCGAACAAGGCCTGCTGGGGCGCAACATCCTGGGCCGCGGCTTCAGCTTCGACATCGATATTCACCTTGGTGCCGGCGCCTATATCTGCGGCGAGGAGTCGGCACTCATCGAATCGCTCGAGGGCAAACCGGGTAAGCCGCGCATCCGACCGCCCTTCCCTGTCACCAACGGCTACCGGGGCCAGCCCACCACGGTGAATAACGTTGAGACGCTCGCCCTCGCAGCCCTCATTGCCGTCCGTGGCGGCGAGTGGTTTCGCGCCATCGGCACGCCCGCCTCCACCGGCACCAAATTGCTGTCGGTGTCGGGCGACGTCGCCCGTCCGGGGATCTACGAGTTTCCTTTCGGGGTTACCTTGGCCGACGTGCTGCAGGCCGCGGGCGCCCGCGACACCCTGGCCGTCACCAGTGCGGGCGCGGCAGGTCATTGTCTGGATGAGCACGAGTTCGGGCGCCGGATTGCCTTCGAGGACGTGGCCACGGGCGGCTCGATCATGGTGTTCGACCGCAGCCGCGACATGCTTGAGGTCGCGCGCAACTTCGCTCACTTCTTCGCCCATGAGAGCTGCGGTTTCTGCACACCGTGCCGGGTCGGCACCGCGGTGGTTGCCCGCCTGATTGATAAGTTGGCTGCCGGGCGTGGCTCGCCCTACGACCTTGAGGAGATGGCGAAGATGCACGTTCTCATGCAAGGGGCGAGCCATTGCGGACTTGGCAATACCGCGACCATCGCAGTCAACGACATGCTCTCCCGCTTCCGTTCGGTATTCGAGAGCCGGCTCCAGTCAAGCGAATACGAGCCCGCCTTCGATCTGGATGCCGCATTGTCGCGGGCGCGCCAGATGACCGGCCGGGACGATCCGGGCGCTCACCTGGGCAGCAACCTTAGCGCTATCGTCACCCATCGGCATCCGCCCGATTGGGGTGATGCGGCATACGCGCCCTTCCCCGCTACGCCAAGCCCTGCGAAGGATGAACAGCCATGAAGGACACCTTCCTGCTCGATGGCGAAGAAGTGGCCTTCACGCCGGGCCAGACGGTGATGCAGGCAGCAACTGCTGCTGGCAAGTACATCCCGCACCTGTGCTGGCATCCGGACTTTGCTGCGCACGGATCCTGCAAGCTGTGTACGGTGAGGATCGACGGCCGGCTGGCGACCGCCTGTACCGTGCGTGCGGCGGCGGGCCAATCAGTGGAAAGCGAAACCGAGGAACTGGCAGACAAGCGCCGTACCCTGCTGCAGTTGCTGTTCGTCGAGGGCAACCACTTCTGCCCATCCTGCGAGAAGAGCGGCGATTGCGTGCTGCAGGCCACGGCTTACAGGCTGGGCATGCTCAGCCCCCACTTCGACCACTTCTATCCCGACCGGGCCGTCGATGCCTCGCATCCGGACGTACTCCTCGACTTCAACCGCTGCATCATGTGCGAGCTGTGCGTGCAGGCCAGCCGCGACGTTGATGGCAAGGACGTGTTTGCCCTGTCCGGGCGCGGCACGCGTTCGCATCTCATCGTCAACAGCGTCTCTGGCCAGCTGGCGGAAACGCGCTTTGCCGCCAGCGATCGTGCGGCCACGATCTGTCCGGTGGGCGTGATCCTGCGCAAGCGCGTGGGCTTCGCCGTGCCGATCGGCAAGCGCACCTATGATCGCGAACCGATCGGGGCCGTCCGGGCAGACACCGTGCACACCGACAAGGAGCCAGGCTGATGGCGGGCAAGCTCAAGGTCTCGACCGTGTCGCTGGCAGGTTGCTTCGGTTGCCACATGTCTTTGCTGGATATCGACGAACGCCTGCTGACGTTACTCGAAAGGGTGGAGTTCGACCGCTCACCGATTACCGACATCAAGCACTGCAGCCCCTGCGACATCGGACTGATCGAGGGTGGCGTGTGCAATGCCGAGAACGTGCACGTGCTGCGCGAGTTCCGCGCCAACTGCAAGGTGCTGGTCGCGCTCGGCGCGTGCGCGGTCAACGGCGGCCTGCCGGCGCAGCGCAACCACCTCGAGCTAGCCGACATCCTGCAAGAGGTCTACCGCACCGGCCACGGCCTCGCCGAGGGCAGCCGCATCCCCGACGACCCCGAGCTGCCGCTGCCGCTGAACCAGGTCCATCCGGTGCATGAGGTGGTGAGGATCGACTACTTCTTGCCGGGCTGCCCGCCCTCGGGCGATGCGATCTGGGCCTTCCTGACCCAGTTGATCGAGGGCAAGGACCCGAACTTGGGCCTCGGCCTGCTGCACTATGACTGAAACCCCGAAAGGCTCGCGGCTTGCGCCCCTCCTACAGGAAGCTCGAGCGCCTCGCTTTTCGGTAGGAGCGGCGCAAGCCGCGAGCCTCTCACTGACGACGATATCCACATGAGCTTCCAACTCGAAACCGCCACAGTCGCCAGCGATACCTTGCGCCGTGTCGCGATCGACCCCGTATCGCGCGTGGAAGGCCACGGCAAGGTCACGATCCTGCTCGACGAGGACAACAAGGTGCATCAGGTGCGCCTGCACATCGTCGAGTTCCGCGGCTTCGAGCGCTTCATCCAGGGCCGACCTTACTGGGAAGTACCGGTGATGGTGCAGCGTCTGTGCGGTATCTGCCCGGTGTCCCATCATCTCGCGGCGAGCAAGGCGCTCGACCTGATCGTCGGCGCCACGACCCTGACACCGACGGCCGACAGAATGCGCCGGCTCATGCACTATGGCCAGATCCTGCAGTCGCATGCGCTTCACTTCTTCCATCTGTCCTCGCCCGACCTGCTGTTCGGCTTCGAGTCCGAGCCCGGTCGCCGCAACATCGTGGGCGTGGCGGAGCAGTTTCCCGACATTGCCCGCAAGGGCATCCTGCTGCGCAAATACGGACAGGAGGTGATCCGGCTCACCGCAGGCAAGCGCGTCCATGGCACCGGTGCTGTGCCAGGTGGCGTCAATCGCTCGCTGAGCGGCGCCGAGCGCCAGTTGCTGCTCAGGGACGCCTACCAGATGATCGCCTGGAGTCGGGAGGCGGTCGAGATCGTCCGCCGCATCCATGAACAGGACCCCACGCTCTACGACAGTTTCGGCAGCTTCGAATCGAACTTCATGGGCATGGTCGCCCCCGACGGCAGCCTCGACCTCTACGACGGCGCGCTGCGTGCTCGTGACGCAGACGGGCGCATCCTCTTCGACCAGGTCGACTACCAGACTTACGACAGCCTGATCATGGAAGAGGTCAAACCCTGGACCTACATGAAGTTCCCCTACCTCGCCGCACTCGGCCCCGAGCGCGGCTGGTACCGGGTCGGACCGCTGGCGCGAGTGCAGAACTGCGACAGCATCCCCACGCCGTTTGCCGACCATGAGCGGCGGACCCTGCTTGCCTACGCCGGTGAGCGCCCGATGCACGCCACGCTGGGCTATCACTGGGCGCGCATGATCGAGATGCTGTTTGCCGCGGAGACGATCAAGGATCTCCTCCACGACGACGATATCGAGGGTGACGAGCTGATGGTGAGCGGGGCCCGCCGGCGCGAGGGCGTCGGTGTCATCGAGGCGCCGCGCGGCACCCTGTTCCACCACTACCAGGTCGGCGACGACGACCTCGTCACCATGGCCAACCTCATTGTGTCGACCACCAACAACAATCAGGCGATGAATGCCGCGGTGCGCGAGGTGGCCAGGCGCTACCTGGACGGCCGCGAGCTCACCGAAGGGCTGCTCAATCACATCGAGGTTGCCATTCGCGCTTACGACCCCTGCCTGTCGTGCGCGACCCACGCCCTGGGCAGGATGCCGCTCGAGGTACGGCTGGTCGACGCCGCGGGTGAGGAGCTCGACCGCCGCTGCCGTCAGTGAGCCCGGGCACAGCGCATGCTGACATGAGCATACGGACGCCACCGCCGATTCTCGTGTTCGGCTGGGGCAACCCCAGCCGCGGTGACGACGCACTCGGCCCCCTTTTCATCGACGCCCTCGCTGGTCGCGCGCTGCCCGGTGTCGAGTGCCTGACCGACTTCCAGCTCCAGGTCGAACATGCACTCGACCTGCGCGACCGGCAGCGCGTGCTCTTCGTCGATGCTTCGGTCGACGTAGGGCACCCTTTCGAGGTCAGCACAGTCCTGCCGGCGCGCGACACCAGCTTCACCACGCATGCGGTGTCGCCGCAGGTGGTGCTGAGTGTGTTCGAGGACCTGGAGCGATGCCCGCCGCCCCCTTCAACGCTCCTCGCCATCCGTGGTGAGCAGTGGGCGCTGGGTACCGAGCCGTCGCCGCAGGCAATGGCCCGGCTCGCAGCGGCCCTGGACTGGGCGCAGGCGTGGTGCACAACCAGCCCGCCGGCGCCCGAAGGCGGCTGAGTGCGGCCTCACTCGAGTTCGCGCAAGGCCTCCAGCGCCTCGTCGACGCGCTCCACGGCGATCACCCGCAATCCGTCGATGGCCTGCTTGGGCGCATTCGCGCGCGGCACGATGGCGGCGTCGAAGCCGAGTTTGGCTGCTTCCTTCAGGCGCTCCTGGCCGCGCGGCGCGGGGCGAATCTCACCGGCAAGGCCGACTTCGCCGAACACGGCCAGGCCACGACGCAAGGGGCGATCGCGCAGCGAGGACACGATCGCGAACAGGATCGCGAGATCGGCAGCCGGCTCGGTGATCTTCACCCCGCCCACCGCATTCACGAACACGTCCTGGTCGAAGCACACAATGCCGGCGTGGCGATGCATCACCGCCAGCAGCATGGCCAGTCGCGTCTGCTCGAGGCCGACCGAAAGCCGGCGCGGGTTGGGGCTCTGCGACGCATCGACAAGCGCCTGCACCTCGACCAGCAGCGGACGCGTTCCCTCCTGGGTGATCAGCACGCAGCTGCCCGGCACCTGCTGGGAGTGCTGCGACAGGAAGATCGCCGACGGGTTGGACACGCCGCGCAGCCCACGCTCGGTCATCGCGAACACGCCGAGCTCATTGACCGCACCGAAGCGGTTCTTGAAAGCACGGATGAGACGGAAGCTCGAATGCGTGTCGCCCTCGAAGTACAGCACGGTATCGACGATGTGTTCGAGCACCCGCGGACCGGCGAGCGCCCCGTCCTTGGTGACATGGCCGACGAGGATCAGGCAGGTGCCGCTCTGCTTGGCAAAGCGCGTGAGCTGGGCCGCGCATTCGCGCACCTGCGCCACCGAACCCGGGGCCGACTGCAGGGTTTCGGAATAGACGGTCTGGATCGAGTCGATGACCGCCACCCGCGGCCTCGCCTCACGCAGTGTGTGCAGGATGCGCTCAAGGTTGATCTCGGCCAGCATCTGCAAGGGCGTCGCAGGCAGCTGCAGGCGCTGAGCACGCAGCGCGACCTGTTCGCCCGACTCCTCGCCGCTCACATAAACTGCGGTCGTGCGCACATCCTCTGCGCCCGCGCCTGCCCCCTGCTGCAGCGTCGCAAGGTTGGACAGGGCCTGCAATAGCAGCGTCGACTTGCCGATCCCCGGATCGCCACCGATCAGCACGACACCGCCGCTCACCAGTCCGCCGCCGAGCACACGGTCGAACTCGTCCAGTCCGGTTGGCTGGCGGGGTTCCTCCTTGGGCTGCAGCGCAGACAGGGGGCGCAGTCGCGCGGTATCGCCGGCCAGGGCCGCAAAGCGGTTGCCGGCCGACGACGTTGCCGGCTCAAGGACGGTTTCGACCAGCGTGTTCCAGGCCTGACACTGCGGGCACTGACCCTGCCAGCGCACCGCCTGTGCACCGCACTCGGTGCACACGAACGCAGTCTTCGCGCGTGCCATCAGTCAGTTACGGTGCGGGCAGTCGGAAATTGGCCGTCTGACATCGGGTCAGGCCGCGCTGTCGCGATCGGCCATCCGCGCGAATTCCTCGCAGGCAAAGTCTGCAAAGGCGGTGATCAGTCGCGAGCGGAACTTGTCACGGGGCAGGATGACTTCGAGCGGGGTGTAGATCCTCGGCTCGAGCGCAATCGCAACCAGACGGCCATCCTCCAGGTCTCGCTGGATCGCGCGTTTGGACGCGATGGCAAAGCCCAGCCCCGCAGCCGCAAGGTGCTTGATCGTCGCCAGACTGCCGATCTCAGCGCACAGGGTGATCTCACTACCGGCAATGCCGGCAGCCTCGAAGAACTCGTCGGCAATCTGACGGATGCCGTTACCCGGGTCACGATCAATGAAGGGGTGGCCGACCAGGTCCTTCGCTCGCAGACTCTTGAACGCCGCAAGCGGGTTGTCGGGACTGCAGATCACGAACAGCTCGTCGCGTGCAGCACTGCGGCGCTCAATGGCGTGTTGCTCGGTAACGATCTCGATGAGGCCGATGTCCAGATCACGCGCAGCAACGGCATCTTCGGTCAGTTTCGAGTTGCCGACCACCACACGCGGCAACACGCGTGGGTAGCGGCGCTTGAAGCCTTCAAGGATGTGCGGTAGCCAGTAAGCGGCGATCGTTGTGCTGGTGCCGATCTTGATCTGGCCCGCAAGCTCGTCGGTAAGCTCGGACACGCGCGAGTCCAGCTCGGCGGAGAGTCCGAGAATCCGCTCGGCGTAGGCCAGCACAAGTTCGCCCGCAGGTGTCAGGGAGATCTTGCCATGCCCGCGATCGAGCAACCGGGTGTCGAAGTGCTCTTCCAGCTGCTTGATCTGGAAGGTGACGGCTGGCTGCGTCATGTGAAGGTGTTCTGCCGCGCGCGTGAACGAGCCGTGCTTCGCTACCGCGTGGAAAACCTGAAGTCTGCGATCTGCCATGATCCGGATAAGGATGGTTTATCAACTCGAATTAAAGCACAAATGCAGGCGTTCGGCGATCCCACAGACGCCGGGGTTTGGTGCCAAAGCTGGCGCTGATTTCGGGCATTGATCGGCGTCATCACCATGCACACGCCTTCGTGATATAAACCGCGCTCCTGCTACCGTGAGCCTGCTACCGCACGATGCCGCTCGGCTTCTACATCATCATGGCTGCGCAGTTCTTCTCTGCGCTCGCCGACAATGCCTTGCTCATCATCTCGATCGCAATGCTCCGGGACATGGCCGCACCGTCCGAGTTCGAGCCGCTGCTCAAGCTGTTCTTCACCCTGTCCTACGTCGGTTTGGCCGCATTCGTCGGCGCCTTCGCCGACTCGATGCCCAAGTGGCGGGTGATGCTGATCAGCAACACGATCAAGATCGGCGGCTGCCTGATGCTGTTTCTGGGCAGCCACCCGTTGCTGGCCTACGCCGTGATAGGACTCGGTGCGGCCGCTTACTCGCCCGCCAAGTACGGCATCCTCACCGAGTACCTCCCTCACCGCCTGCTGGTGGTCGCCAACGGATGGATCGAGGGGCTCACAGTGGGGGCAATCATCATCGGTACCGTGATGGGCGGCATCATGATCCGCGACGACGTCTCTGCGGCCCTGATGGGCCTGGGGTTGCCCTTTGCCGACAACGCCTTCGAGGCGGCAGTGTTCGTCATCGGCTCGCTCTATCTCGCCGCGGCCGTGTTCAACATGTTCATCCCCGATACCGGTGTCGACCACAAGCCGCTCAAGAACAACCCGATCTACCTGTTTCATGATTTCAACCACTGTCTGCGCCTGCTGTGGCGCGACAAGCTCGGTCAAATCTCTCTCGCCGTCACCACGCTGTTCTGGGGCGCCGGGGCAACCTTGCAGTTCATCGTCATCAAGTGGGCCGAACACAACCTGGGTATGAGCCTCTCCGAAGCCTCCATGCTGCAGGGCGTGGTGGCGCTCGGAATCGCCGCCGGCTCGATCCTTGCCGCGCGCTACATCTCACTGCGTCAGTCCGTGAGGGTGATCCCGCTTGGCATCGCGATGGGGATCGTTGTCACCTTGATGATCGGCGTGACAGAGGCGTGGATCGCGATGGCGCTCATGGTGGTCGTGGGCGGACTCGCGGGCTTCTTCGTGGTGCCGATGAATGCACTGCTGCAGCACCGCGGCCATATTCTGATGGGCGCTGGCCACTCAATCGCGGTGCAGAACTTCAACGAGAACCTGTCGATCCTTGTCATGACCGGCACCTATGCCTTGCTGATCATGTTCGGGCTGTCGATCAACACCGTGATCGCGCTCTTCGGCATCTTCGTCGCCGGCACAATGCTCGTCGTCAAACGCCGCCACGAGGCAAATCAGCGCGAATTCGACAATGTCGCCCTGCTCGAGGACCGCACGCACTGAGCAGCACCCCAAGCACGCTCAGTCCGACGCGCAGGCGCCGGCCATCAAGCGACGGCCAAAGCACAGATCCTCCCAGGCTTTGGCCTTGTCCTGCGGATTGCGCAGCAGATAAGCCGGATGATAAGTCACCATCACTGGCACGCCATTGCGCTCGAAACGCTTGCCGCGTGCGGCAGAGATTGCGATCTCACGATTCAGCAACGCTTGTGCGGCGGGACGGCCGAGCGCAATCAGCAGCCGCGGCCTGACCAACTCGATCTGGCGCTGCAGATAAGGGAGACAGGCGTCCAACTCGGCCCCCTGAGGCGTGCGGTTGTGCGGCGGCCGGCACTTGACCGCATTGGCAATGAAAACGTCGTGGCGCCTGTCCAGGCCGATGGCACCCAACATGTTGTCGAGCAGGCGGCCCGCCGGACCAACGAAAGGTTCGCCTCGAAGATCCTCCTCGCTGCCCGGCCCTTCGCCGACGAACATCCAGCGTGCATTGCGGTCACCAACACCAGGTACGGCCTGCCTGCGCTGCTCGCAAAGGCCACAAGCGCGGCAGGCGCGCATGTCTTCCTCGAGGGCGTCCCACTGAAGGCTGGCAATCCGCTGGGCGCGCACGCTGCTGATCGCGTCATCGGCGGACGGCGGCGCGACATCTTCAGGTAGAGGATTGGCAGGCGACTCGACGCGCGCGCGGGCCCGTATGTCGGACAGCGACGGCGCACGCTCTTCCCGCGGCAGCTGAGGTGACGACTCAACGGCCTGGGTTGCCACGCCTATGTCGTCCTGGGCCTCATCGGCAGTCCTGCGCAACCGCCAGACCGGCCCAAGGCCCATTTCCCTCAGCAACGCATCACGGCGGGATGTTTGCGTACCCGCGATCATAGGTCCCGCCTCATCACGATCGCATCCTCGCGCCCATCGACTGCCGGATAGTAGCCACGACGACGGCCAATCTCACTGAAACCCGAGCGCTCATAAAGTGCCAGGGCAGTCGCGTTCGAAACGCGCACCTCGAGAAAGAACGCGACTGCGCCCTGATCACGGGCGAAATCCGCAATCCAGTCCAGCAACTGTCGTCCATACCCCCTGCCCTGCGCCCGAAGACTCACGCCGATGTCGAGCAGGTGCGCCTCATCGAGGACGCGCAGAACAACCGCGTACGCTAACGCTTCGCCACCAGCGTGCATCACCCAGGCATCGTTGCCGGCGGCCAGCGCATCCTCGAAGTTACGGCGCGTCCAGGGGTGTGCATGAAGGCAAGCTTCCTCAGCGCATACCCAGTCGAGGTCGGTCGCCGTCATCGGCGTGATCACGCAGGCGTTCATGAATCAGGCCCGTCCCCCCCGAGCGAGTCGTTCGGCCGTCGTGAAGGCGACCTTATCGCGCACATAAAGCGGCAGCGCGTACTCAGCGGCGACCAACTCCTTCCTCAACGCCATCGCAGCGCCCAGGCGAGCGACTTCGTCCGCACGCGGCACAAGGTCGGGCCTGCACCCGGTGAGTCGGCCAAGCGTACGCGCCTCGAGTTCCTCGGGCCATGCCGCAAAAGCAGACCCTGCAGCAAACCAGTCGCCCGGCGGCAGTTCGAATGCGCCAGGTGCGTCACAGCATGGACCGTTGAGGGCGACGGGCAGGCCGTCCCCGTCAAGCTCGTAAGTGGCGTGATACATCTCGCCCATGCGCGCATCGGTAGCCACCAGCACGCGGGGTGCAGGCACCTGCAAAGCCAGAGCCTGCAGACTGCACACGGCAGCAACCCCCAGGTCGGCGCCCAGTGCAATGCCCTGTGCGACACCGCAACCCAGGCGCAAGCCGGTAAACGCACCAGGGCCTGCGCCAAACGCAACCGCATCCAGTTGTGTTGCTGCAAGGCCCGCCTCGGCCAACACTGCGCGTACGTCTCGCAACACCGCTTCGGAATGATTTGCGGCACCGTGAATACGGCGGCTGAGCAACGCTCCACCCGCAAGCAAGGCGACGCTGCCATGCTCGGTGGCGGTCTCGATCGATAGGACGTTCATGGTGGCGCCATTCTACCGGCTCGGGGCGCCCCCCGACAGGCGTCGTAAAGCCCTCGCGGGCAAGGCTCAGCGTTTGCCCCGCCCGGAGACCTTGTCGTCCTGGTAGGCCCCGCGCGCCGCATCGCTGACGTGTCGGCGCAGATGCCCGCGCTCCTCCGCACTGATGCTGCGGCGCTGCGGCGTGGTGTTACTGTCCTTGCCGGAATCCTCGAGAGTCTGCCGCCAGTCCTTCGTGGCACGCTGGACGACAGGCTTCACGGCATGCGCCTCGCCCGTGACAGCCTCGCTCACGCCCTGCGCCATTGCCTCGGCGGACGGCAGGAGCGTGGCAAGCATGCAGGCCACCACGCCCGAAATCGCGTGCAGCCTGTGCGACGTCCTCGGCTGCGAGCGTAGGACGCTCACTGCGGAAGAGGCTGATCTGGGAGTCTGATTCATCTGGTCTGTCTGGACGGCGAGTCCGTCAACGCGGCCCACCGAATATGAGGCTTCAGGCTACGGACCTTACGGCAAATGACCATCGATGTGTAGTGCGCCAGGTCAAAGCCACGGGCGTTTTGTAAGGTGATATTGCCTCTGCCCTAGGCGCTTACGAAGGGTTACCCGGCAAATTCAGTGCCCGCCGACGAGCCTACTGGCAAGCGCTCGAGACTCAGGCTAGCATTCCTCACATGAACCAGAAGACACGCTATCGCATTCTCGTCGTCGATGACGACGCACGTCTGCGCGAACTCCTGTCCCGCTACCTGCAGGAGCAGGGATTCGCCGTCAAGGCCGTGGGTGACGCACCGATGATGGATCGGGCGCTGCATCGTGAGCACTACGATCTGGTAGTGCTCGACTTGATGCTGCCGGGCGAAGATGGTCTCGCCATCTGTCGACGGCTTCGCGGCGCTGAGAACACGATCCCCATCATCATGCTGACAGCCAAGGGCGACGACGTAGACCGTATCGTCGGTCTTGAGATGGGAGCAGACGACTACATCGCCAAGCCCTTCAATCCACGCGAGCTCGTGGCGCGCATCCAGGCCGTCATGCGCAGGCAGCCGCAAACGCTGCCCGGCGCCCCGACCGCTGAGGACGAGGTCGTCGCCTTCGGCCGCGTGAAGGTGAATCTCGGCACGCGCTCGTTGACCCGGGATGATGAGGAGATCCAGCTCACCACGGGGGAGTTCTCCCTGCTCAAGGTGCTGCTGACACATCCGCGTCAGCCGCTGTCGCGTGACAAGCTCATGGAACTCGCGCGCGGGCGCGAGTACGGCGTGTTCGATCGCGCCATCGATGTCCAGGTGTCTCGCCTGCGCAAGCTGGTTGAGGACGACCCCGCCAAGCCGCGCTACCTTCAGACCGTGTGGGGCTTCGGCTATGTGTTCGTACCCGACGGGCAGAAGGGTGGCGGCGAGGAAGACGCCAAGCCGGACGCGGCCACCTGAGCCCTGGATGACCGAGGCGCCACTGCGCACACTGGAGCGGGCGGCCAGGACACCCCTGGCTGCCCGCCTGTTGCCGCATACCCTGTTGTGGCAGACCTTTCTGCTCGTCGCGCTGCTGCTCATCGTGGCGCTGGGCGCATGGTCGCAGATCTTTCGCTACGTACAGGAGCCTGCGCGCGCTCGTGACGTAGCACAGATGGTCGTATCCGTTGTGAACTTGACGCGTACCGCGCTGATCAACGCCGATATCGACCGCAGGGTGGACCTGCTCATCGACATGGCTGCGCTCGAGGGCATCCGTATCTATCCGGCCGAGCAAAGCGATGAGCTTGAGCCCTTGCCCGACACCCGACCTCATCGCTTGCTGGTGAACGATGTCAGGCGTCAGCTGGGTGAGCACACACGCTTCGCCACGCGCTGGAAGACGCTGAACGGTTTCTGGGTGAGTTTCCGCCTCGACCCCGAAGACGCCAACGATGAATACTGGGTCATGCTGCCCCCGGAGCGCATCGAGAATCCGGACAGCTTTGGCTGGCTGGGCTGGGGCGGTGGCGCCCTGCTTGCGGCCTTGCTTGGCGCCTTCCTGATCGTGTCTCGGGTAAGCGCCCCACTTCGCCAGCTCGCACGTGCGGCACGGCAGGTGGGCAGTGGGGTCACGCCGCCGCCGCAGGAAGAATCCGGCCCGCAAGAGATCGCCGTGGTCGCCCGTGCCTTCAACCAGATGACGAGCGACCTTGCGCGCATGGATGCCGATCGTGCCCTGATTCTCGCTGGTGTGTCGCATGACCTGCGCACGCCATTGGCCAGACTTCGACTCGGCATCGAAATGTCCGGCGCACCTGACGACGACGTCGCTGCGATGGTGACCGACATCGAGGAGATGGACCGCATCATCGGGCAGTTCCTTGACTTCGGGCGCGGGACACCGCAGGAGGCTTTTGCGCTGCTCGACCTCGTCACACTTTGCCGCGAGGTGTCCGACCCTTACCGCCTGCGTGGTGTCGACATACGCCTCAGCACTCCGGATCATCTGGTCGTAGCAGTTCGTGCACTGTCGCTACGACGGGCGCTGGCCAACCTGATAGACAATGCTCTCCGTTACGCGGGTGACGAGTGCCCGCTCGATATTGTCGTCAGCGTGAGTGACGATGAGGCGTGCATCGAAGTTGCAGATCGTGGCCCCGGCATCCCGGAGACAGAAGTCGAGCGCATGCGCCAGCCCTTCACCCGTCTCGAAAAGGCGCGCTCGAACACGAAGGGAGCAGGCCTTGGCCTGGCGATCGTTGAACGCATCGTGGCATCACACCACGGACGACTCGAGCTGCTGCCACGCACAGGCGGTGGCCTGAGGGCCATCCTCTGCCTGCCCGCCGTCGCAAGTGACGGCGGCCGCGATAGAATCAATCAATCAGACTTGGGCCCCGGCCACGAACCATGAAAATCCTCTTCGATCTCCTCCCCGTCATCCTGTTCTTTGCCGCCTACAAGCTCGGCGGTGCAAACCCGGATGCCGCCCATGCATTGGCCTCCGGCTGGCTCGGGGGTGACATCGCGCCGTCGCAGGCGCCCATCCTCATCGCCACGTTCGTCGCCATCGTCGCCACAGGCTTGCAGATCGCGCTTGTATGGCTCCGTCATCGCAAGGTCGACAACATGCTGTGGGTTAGCCTTGGCATCATTGTCGTGTTCGGCGGTGCCACACTGTTCTTTCACAACCCCACCTTCATCAAGTGGAAGCCGACGGCACTTTATTGGTTGTTCGGCTTCGTGTTGCTTGGATCCGCCCTGATCCTCAAGCGCAACCTCATCCGCAAAATGCTTGAAGCGCAGATCCAACTGCCCGATCAGGTGTGGGGACGGCTCAACGCCGCATGGGCGTGCTTCTTCGTTGCCATGGGTCTGCTCAACCTCTATGTCGCCTACAACTTCAGCGAAGAAGCATGGGTCAACTTCAAGATGTTCGGCGGCCTTGGCCTGATGCTCGCATTCGTTCTGGCTCAAGGCTTCTATCTGTCACGCCACATGGAAGAGGAAACCAACTGATGTACTACGCATTGATCGGCGAGGACGCACCGGGCACGCTCGATACGAGACTTGCCGTCCGTCCCGAACACGTCGCTCGCCTGGAGCTGCTGCGCAACGAAGGGCGGCTGTTGCTGGCGGGTCCGATGCCCGCAATCGACTCACCCGACCCGGGGCCTGCGGGCTTCCTGGGCAGCTTGATTGTGGCCGAGTTCGACTCGCTCGCCAGCGCTGAAGCGTGGGCACGCGAAGACCCCTATACCCGGGCCGGCGTGTTCGCGCAGGTGACCGTGCGTCCTTTCCGCAAGACCTTGCCGTGAGCGCGCAGACCGTCGAGCGCATGCGCGCAATCCTGGCCCAGGGCTTCCAGACCCGGGTACTCGAGATCGAGGACGAGAGTGCCCTGCATGCCGGCCACGCCGGCGCCCGAGAAGGCGGTGGGCACTATCGGCTTTACATCGTTTCCGATGCTTTCGAAGGCTGCAGCAGAGTGCAGCGACAGCGTATGATCTACACCGCGCTTGGCGACATGATGAAGAAGGACATCCATGCGCTTGCCATTCGCGCGCTTTCGGCCACAGAGGCCACCACACATGAAAACTGAAGGAATCTCCATGAAACAGTTCCCGAGCCGCCTCGCCGTCACGCTGCTGGCCGGCTTCCTCGCCCTCCCCGCATTCGCTGCCGACTCGCTCGCCAAGGTCAATGGCGTTGCCATTCCGGCTGCGCGTGCAGAAGCCATGATGGCCGAGCAGCGTGCCCAGGGCGTTCCCGAGAGCGAACAACTGCAGGGCGCGATCCGCGAGGAACTCGTGCGCCGCGAAGTGCTGGCGCAGGAAGCCGCCAAGAAGGGGCTGGACAAGAAGGCTGATGTGCAGGCTCAGATGGACATGGCGCGCCAAGCCATCCTGATCCGCGCCTACCTGCAGGAGTACGTACGCACCAACGCCGTGAGCGACGCCGAACTGCAGAAGGAATACGATGCCATCAAGGGGCGCATGGGCGACAAGGAATACCTCCCGCGCCATGTCCTCGTGGAGACCGAGATTGAGGCCAAGGCGATCATCGCCCGCCTGCAGAACGGTACGCCGTTTGCAGAAGTCGTCAAGGAGTCCCGTGATCCGGGCTCTCGTGAGCGTGGCGGCGAACTCGGCTGGAGCAACCCCGGCATGTTCGTGAAGCCCTTTGCCGATGCAATGGTGGGCCTCGAGAAGGGCAAGTACACCCGTACGCCGGTCAAGAGCGATTTTGGCTATCACGTCATCCAGCTCGATGACGTGCGCGCTGTCCAGGCCCCTCCGTTCGAAGAGGTGAAGCCCCAGCTTCAACAGCGCCTGCAGCAGCAGATGGTCGAACGCCATGTGCTCGAGCTGCGCGAGAAGGCGAAGGTGGAGTGACGCACTGACGGCGCGCCTGCACTGCGTCTGCCAAGTCAGGCGCGCCTACACCAAAAGGCCCGACCCGGCATGCGCCGGTCGGGCCTTTTTGCTCCGCTTGCCGCCGCCTCAGTAGGCAGCGGCCTCCGGGTCGGGGCTCAGAAGTTCTCTTCGGCGAGTTCCAGAGCACCGGCTGCACCATTGACCACCGTGTAGGCGAGGCCAGGTGCCTGCGCCAGGACGTGATCGGCATAGAAGCGTGCGGTGACGATCTTGGTCTTGTAGAAACTCGCCTCGCCCTCGCCAGCTTCCAGCTTGCGCCGGGACACCAGTGCCGCGCGCGCCATCTGCCAGCCACCGGCGACGATGCCAAGCAGCTTCAGGAAAGGCACCGAGCCAACCGAGGCCGCCTTGATGTCCTTAGCGTAGGTCGCGAGGATGTAGGCAACCGCCTCCTCCACAGCAGCGATGCCGGCACCCAGTGCCTTGCGGATGGCAGCAAAGGCCTCGCCGTCGACGGCGGCGAGTTCGGCCTCGACTGCACGCATCTGAGCCACCACGCCGGCAATGGTCACGCCGTTCTCGCGGGCGATCTTGCGGCCGATCAGGTCATTGGCCTGGATCGCAGTCGTGCCCTCGTAGATGGTCGTGATGCGAGCGTCACGGAAGTGCTGCGCTGCACCCGTCTCCTCGATGAAGCCCATGCCGCCGTGCACCTGCACGCCATCGGACGTGACGTCGATCGCGTTCTCCGTGCACCAACCCTTGACCACAGGGATCATCAGGTCGACAAAAGCCTGGTTCTGTACGCGCACGGCTTCGTCAGCATGGTTGTGCGCCTTGTCGAAGGCAGCGCCGACGACGTAGGCCAGCGCACGCATGGCTTCGGTCTTGCTCTTCATGTTCATGAGCAAGCGGCGCACATCGGCATGATGCAGGATGTTGACCTTGGGGCCGCCCCGCACGCCGGCGTCCGTACCCTGCACGCGATCCTTGGCGTACTGCAGCGCATGCTGGTAGGCGCGCTCGGACAGGGCCAGGCCTTCCATGCCGACTGCAAAGCGGGCTTCGTTCATCATGATGAACATGTACTCGAGGCCGCGGTTCGGCTCGCCGACCAGAGTACCGATCGCGCCGCCCTTGTCGCCGAAGGCGAGCACGGCGGTCGGGCTTGCGTGGATGCCGAGCTTGTGTTCGATCGACACGCAGTGCACGTCGTTGCGTGCGCCCAGGCTGCCATCGGCATTGACGAGGAACTTCGGCACCACGAACAGCGAGATGCCCTTCACGCCTTCGGGTGCATCCGGCAGGCGGGCCAGCACGAGATGAATGATGTTGTCGGTGAGGTCGTGCTCGCCATAAGTGATGAAGATCTTCTGACCGAAGATCTTGTAGGTGCCATCACCCTGCGGCTCGGCCTTGGTACGCACGGCGGCCAGGTCGGAACCGGCCTGCGGCTCCGTCAGGTTCATGGTGCCGGTCCATTCGCCGGAGACCATCTTGGGCAGATACATGCTCTTCTGCTCATCCGTGCCGCGCAGCATGAGCGCCTCGATTGCACCACTGGTCAGCATCGGGCACAGCGAGAAGGCCATGTTGGCCGACTTCCACATCTCCATCACGCCAGTCGCCAGCAGCTTGGGCAGGCCCTGACCACCGTATTCGGGGTCGCAAGGAAGTGCAGTCCACCCAGATTCGGTGAATTGCTTGTAGGCGTCCTTCCAGCCTGGTGCGGTCGCGACTTCACCGTCGCTCCATTTGGCACCCTCCTGGTCACCAGTCCAGTTCAGCGGGGCCAGCACGCCGGACGCAAACTTGTCGGCCTCCTCGAGAATTGCGTCCACGAGGTCGGCAGACACTTCCTCGTTGCCCGGCAGTTGGATCATGGCATCGAGGTCGGCGAGTTCGTTCATGACGAACTGCATGTCACGGAGAGGGGCGTTGTAGTTGCTCATCAGGGTCGTCGCTCCAGGGAAGGTGTATTAAGCCGATACGGATTTGTTACTTGCCGATCAGGTAACGGCGATCGTCGAATGCCGCCACCCAGTCGGGTCGATAGACCACCATCAGCGTGATGACTGCCCCGCTGATCCAGGCCTCAGAAAAACCGAGCAGCAGGAAGAACGGCAAATACTCGCCAAGGAGGAAACCGGCACTGTATGCGCCAGCAAGCACCAACGAGAGCGAGCTCACCGTTCCCTGCAAGATCACCGTCAGCGCGGCACCCGCGAAGCTGGTGAGGAATACGAACACGAAGAAGTGCGCCGGCAACCAGCGCTCGATCGCACGCTGAATCGCGTAGGCGAGGCCTACCGGCACCACGGCCATCAGCACGAAGTTGAGCGGCCATGCCACCCAATCCACGGCGCCATTCAAGGTCACACCGGTCAATGCCAGCGCGAGCGCCACCAGGGCAAGCCACGGACCGAGCGCCAGCGTTGCAGCCATCGCTCCCAGCATGTGCAGGTTCAAGCCGGGTTGCACCCCGGCCTTCAGGCTCCACATCAGCATCACGCCGACGGCGAAACCCAGCAAGAGATTGACCTGACTGCCGTCACGCAGCCGCGCCCAGGGAGCGCGGCGCGCGATACCGTATAAAGCCGCCAGCGTGATCGCCAGCATCACTCCATGCCACGCCGTGGAATACAGCGATGCAGGAAGGTTCACGCTGGCGACCGCGCCGGTACTGACCGATCAGACCGCGCCGGTCAGCTCGGGCACGACCTGGAACAGGTCGCCCACGAGACCGTAGTCTGCAACCTGGAAGATCGGCGCTTCGGGGTCCTTGTTGATCGCCACGATCACCTTGGAATCCTTCATGCCTGCCAGGTGCTGGATCGCCCCCGAGATACCGATGGCGATATAGAGCTGCGGCGCAACGATCTTGCCAGTCTGACCGACCTGGTAGTCGTTCGGCACATAGCCCGCGTCGACCGCCGCGCGCGATGCACCCAGCGCCGCACCGAGCTTGTCGGCGAGCGGTTCGAGCAACTGGTGGTAGTTGTCACCGCTGCCAAGACCACGACCACCGGAAACGATGATCTTGGCCGCCCCGAGCTCGGGACGCGCGCTCTTCGTGATCTCGCGGCCAACCAGCGCGGTCGTGCCCAGATCAGCGCCTGCGGCAACCGCCTCGACCGGCGCGGCATTGCCGTCGCCTGCGGCATCGAAGGCTGTGGTGCGCACGGTAATCAACTTGATGGCATCCGCACTCTTGACGGTCGCCAGCGCATTGCCGGCGTAGATCGGGCGGACGAAGGTGTCGGGCGCCTCAACAGCGACGATATCGCTGATCTGTGCGACGTCGAGCAGCGCGGCCACGCGCGGCAGCATGTTCTTGCCAGCCGAGGTGGCGGGCGCAAGCACGTGACTGTAGCCCTGCGCCAGACCCTTCACCAACTCGGCAACGTTCTCGGCGGTCTGGGCCTCGTAGTGGGGCGCGTCGCACACCAGCACCTTGGCCACGCCGGCGACCTTGGCCGCCGCCTCTGCCGCGGCGCTGCAACCGGCGCCTGCAACAAGCACGTGTACGTCGCCGCCGAGCTTGCCTGCTGCGGTGACGGTGTTGAGCGTGGCGGCCTTGATGGACTGATTGTCGTGTTCAGCAATGACGAGAATGGCCATGTTCAGATCACCTTCGCAACGTTCTTGAGTTTGTCGACCAGCTGGGCCACGTCGGCCACGCGCTCACCGGCGCTGCGCTTGGGCGGCTCGACGACCTTGAGCGTGGCCAGGCGCGGGGCGACATCGACGCCGAGGTCGGCCGGCTTGACGGTCTCGAGCGGCTTCTTCTTGGCCTTCATGATGTTGGGCAGCGTGGCGTAGCGCGGCTCGTTCAGGCGCAGATCGGTGGTCACCACCGCCGGCAGCGAGACGGACAGCGTCTCGAGGCCGCCGTCGATCTCGCGCGTCACCGCCGCCTTGCCGTCGGCAAGCGCCACCTTCGACGCAAACGTTGCCTGCGGCCAGCCCATCAGCGCAGAAAGCATCTGGCCGGTCTGGTTGGCGTCATCATCGATGGCCTGCTTGCCGCAGATCACCAGGTTAGGCTGCTCTTTGTCGCACACCGCCTTGAGCAGCTTGGCAACGGCCAGGGGCTGCAGCTCGACGTCTGTCTCTACCAGGACGCCGCGATCGGCACCGATAGCCATCGCCGCGCGCAAGGTTTCCTGGCAAGCACCGATGCCGCAACTTACCGCAACGACTTCGGTGGCCACACCGGCCTCTTTCAGGCGCACAGCTTCTTCCACTGCGATCTCGTCGAAGGGGTTCATGCTCATCTTGACGTTGGCGATGTCCACACCACTGCCGTCGGCCTTGACGCGAACCTTGACGTTGTAATCGACAACGCGTTTGACGGGTACCAGAATCTTCACTCTGCCGCGCTCCTCTGTTATTACTGATTGAGTCCCTGCACCGCGTACAGGGACTCATGAATTATGTCACCGCCCTCACCGGAAGGCACTGCTGCACTGCGGCACAGAAGCCATACGGATTGGTATGGCGCATACGGTAGCGTATGGAGGCAGAATCGTCAATACTACGCCGTATGGAAACCATAGCAAAGAAACCCCGCACCCAGCTCGATCGCGACGCCTGGATTGTCGGCGCAATCGAAGTCCTGGCCGAAGAAGGCATTGCCGGCCTGCGGGTGGAAGTCCTGGCCAAGCGCCTCAAGGTCACCAAGGGCAGCTTCTACTGGCACTTCACCGATCGCCGCGACCTGCTCCTCGGTGTTCTGCAGCACTGGAAGGAAGGGCGCATCCGCGACATCATCAAACAGACGCGAGCCCAGCCGGGGCGCGAGCTTGAGCAGATCTACCACGTCATCGACGTGTACAGCGCGAATCGAAGCCGGCGCGGCATGATGATCGAGCTTGCAGTGCGCGACTGGGCGCGTCGCGACGCGGAGGCAAGCGCAATCGTCGCCGAAGTCGATGATGTCCGCCTGCGCTGTGCGCGCGAGCTCTTTCTCGCCTGTGGTGTACCACTCGAAGAAGCTTCGAGCCGATGCATGCTGCTCTATGCGTACGTATTTGGCGTTTCGCTGATGATCTACGACAAGTTCGACAGCGACATCCCACGCCTGAAGCGCGACATTGCAGATCTCATCGCCCGGTCGTCGAGTCCGCGTGCCTGAGCCCGCGGGGCAATCGTGCCTGCGACTCATCCAGGCTGCCACCCGCCCAGCGCTGCGCTTGCGTTGCGACCCGTAACCGCCACCACCTCATCGACCCCAATACCGCGTAATCCTGCAAGCACTTCTGCATAGCGTTTGAGGTTGCACGGCAGATTGCGGCTGCCCTGCCCCCACGCCGGAGGGATATCCGGGGCATCGGTCTCGAGCACGATGACATCGAGCGGCAGGCAACGCGCCAGGTCGCGGATACGGGTGGAACCATCGAAGGTCATTGCCCCCCCGAATCCCAGTTTGAAGCCGAGTGCAATGAACTGCTCGGCCTGCTGACGGCTACCATTGAAGGCGTGGGCAATACCGCCACGCAATTCGAAGCGGCGCAACTGGGCAAGGATGGGGTCGATCGCTCGACGCACATGAAGGATCACTGGCAAGGCATGCCGACGCGCCAGTCTGAGCTGAGCGACGAAGAACTCGTGCTGGCGGACCGGATCGACGTCGGTGACATGGTTGTCCAGCCCGATCTCGCCGACTGCGACCACCCCACCGCGCTGCAACTCGTCGTCCAGCACATCAAGGTCCGCCATCTGCGCCTGCATGACGTAAAGCGGGTGAATACCCAGCGCACAGCAGGTGTCGGTCCGCGCACCTGCAAGCGCGCGGACCGCGGCGAAGTTAGCCGCGGCAACGGCCGGCACCACGAAACCTGCGACCCCTGCGGCGCGTGCCTGTGAGATCAGCGCCTCGCGGTCGCCGTCGAACTCCGCTGCGTCGAGATGGACATGGGTGTCGATGAGCATGTGCGGCAGTTCCCGGCGCGGCCGCTCGCGTCAGCGCCCCTTGAACGCTGGCTTGCGCTTGGCGATGAAGGCGTCGATGCCCTCGGCAGCGTCTTCGCACATCGCGTTGCACGCCATCGTCTCGGCCGCAACCTGGTAGGCGGCGTCGATTCCCATTTCGAGTTGCTTGTAGAACAGCTGCTTGCCCATGCGGATGGCAACCGGCGACTTGGCAACGATCGACGCAGCAAGGGCAGCAATCTCATCATCGAGTTGCTCGATCGGGACGACACGGTTCACCAGGCCGCGGCGCTGAGCCTCCCGAGCGTCGATGAAGTCCCCGGTCACCAGCATCTCGAAGGCCTCCTTGCGCCCCATGTTGCGCGACAGGCCGACACCCGGCGTAGCGCAGAACAGCCCCACATTGATACCACTCACGGCAAAGCGCGCCACGTCAGCCGCGACCGCGAGGTCGCACATCGACACCAGTTGGCAACCTGCCGCGGTAGCGATGCCATGGACACGGGCAATCACGGGCTGCGGCATTTCGGTCAGCTTCATCATGAACTTGCCGCACAGGCGAAACAGGCGTTGCTGGAACTCGAGCGCGTGATTGGCACGCATCTCCTTGAGATCGTGCCCGGCGCAGAACGCCTTGCCCTCGCCCGCCAGAACGACAACACGAACGCTCTCGTCACGCGCGATCTCATCCACAGCCGCGATCAGGGTCTCGAGCATCGCGAACGACAGTGAGTTGAACTGCGCAGGCCGGTTCAGCGTGAGGGTGGTCACGCCGTTGCGGTCTTCACGCAACAGCATCGGCTGGTCATCGGGAACGGGTACTGCGCTCATGTCTCGCCTCCGTAATCAGAATGGGGAACAGTCATCGTTATTTACGTTAACGTCAACGTACACCAATACTACCGCGCACTGTGTCCCAAGGCCATCGTCAAACGCGAGCGGGCATGGATGCGCTCTGCATCCGTGCCCGCCCCTGTGCTACCCGAAGGACGCCGTCGAGCGCGCCTGGTCGCGCAGCACGAATTTCTGGATCTTGCCCGTGGATGTCTTGGGCAGCTCGCCGAAGATGATGCGCTTGGGTACCTTGAAGCCAGCGAGGTGTTCACGGCAGTGGGCAACGAGCGTGTCGGCGGCCACCTCCGCCCCTTCGCGAAGCTCCACGAAGGCGCACGGCACTTCCCCCCATTTGTCGTCGGGCAGCGCCACCACCGCAGCAGCCATGACCGCAGGGTGCTTGTACAACGCATCCTCGACCTCGATCGACGAGATGTTCTCACCACCGGAGATGATGATGTCCTTGGAGCGATCCTTGATCTTGACGTAGCCATCAGGCTGCATCACCGCCAGATCGCCGGTGTGGTACCAGCCGCCGCGGAACGACTCCGCCGTCGCATCGGGGTTCTTGAGATAGCCCTTCATGACCAGGTTGCCGCGGAACATGATCTCGCCCATCGTTTCACCATCCCAGGGCACGGGCTCCATGGTGGCTGGGTCCATGACCGTGATTCCTTCCTGGGCGTGGTAGCGCACGCCCTGCCGGCCATTGAGCGACACCTGCTCGGCCAGCGGCAGTTCGCGCCACTCATCGTGCTTGGCGCACACTGCGGCAGGCCCGTAGGTTTCCGTCAGCCCATACACATGGGTGATGTCGAAGCCGATCTTCGCCATCCCCTCGATCACCGCAGCTGGCGGCGGTGCTGCCGCCACCAGGCCGGACACCTTGTGGTTGATGCCCTTGCGCCATTCCTCGGGCGCATTGGCAAGCATCGAGTGCACGATCGGCGCACCGCAGTAATGCGTGACACCGTGCTCGCGGATGGCGTCGAAGATGAGTCGCGGATCGACTCGGCGCAGGCACACGTTGACGCCCGCGTTGGCCGCCATCGTCCATGCAAAGCACCAGCCGTTGCAGTGGAACATGGGCAGGGTCCACAGATAGACCGCATGCGGCGGCATGCCCCAGGACACGATGTTGGACATCGCATTCAGGTAGGCCCCGCGGTGGTGATACACCACCCCCTTCGGGTTGCCGGTCGTGCCCGAGGTGTAGTTGAGCGAAATGGCGTCCCACTCGTCTGCAGGCTGCTCGAACACGAAATCGGCGCTACCGCCTGCAATCAGTGCCTCATAGTTCATGCGCCCGAGGCATTCGCCCGGCCCTGTGTACTCCGGATCGTCCACATCGATCACCACCAGGTCTGCCCGCCCGGCCAGTTCCACCGCCTTCTTCACCATGCGCGAATACTCGCGGTCGGTGATCAGCACCCTCGCTTCAGCGTGATTGAGGATGAACGCGACCGCCTCTGCGTCCAGGCGGGTGTTGATCGTATTGAGCACCGCCCCACAAGCCGGCACGCCAAAATGGCATTCGAACATCTCGGGGGTGTTGTTGAGGATCGCAGCAACGGTGTCGCCCTTACCGATGCCCAATTGCTTCAGGGCCGACGCCAGGCGGCGGCAGCGCACATAGCTCTCGCGCCAGGTGTAGCGGCGCGCGCCGTGGATGACCGCGACACGCTCGGGATAAATGTAGGCACTGCGCTCGATGAAGGTTAGCGGCGTCAGCGGCACGTAGTTCGCCACGGTCTTCTCAAGCCCTTGTGCGTAGGGCGACAGTCTCGTCTCGCTCATCTCGTCTCCTTATGGTGGTTCCCCGCCCTGCTCAGCCAGGCGCGGGTTGCCGTTACTCAAGCGCTGCAGCGGCCTGCCGCATTCAACGCTCCGTCCTCGCCGCGGTCAAGCGCCGCGAGCCAGGCGACAATCTCGGCCACCACCCTGTCGGTGGCGACGCGTAAGGCCTCGGCGCCGGCGCTGGCATCTGCCCGCGACGCATCGGCGCTCCCGCTGAACTCGCGCATCGCGACCGCTGTCTCGCTGCGAGATGGATAGAGCGCAGCACGCAGGACGATGCGCGCATGGCTGCGCTCCGCGGTCGCGAATTCCTGGATGAACTCGTCTACATCGACATGCAGGCGACAACGCCCTGGTGCTGCCGCGGGCTGCAGCGCGCGCTGCAGGTTCAGACCCAGCATGGCTGCCGGTGGCGACACCCAGCGGCTCTCGGCATAGGCACGCCGACGCCCCGGATCGTTCCAGGCCAGGCGGTACTGCATTGCTGTCGTCTCGAGCCATGGGGGACTCGCCACCTCGATCCGCGCAGGCACGAGCGCAGGTCTGACCGCGGCAGACGCGCCGAGGCCAAGCTCGTAGAGCGCCATCGGCCTCGGCTGCAAAGAGAATCCTCCACACCCGGCAAGCGCCAGCAGCAGTAGGCCGGCAAGCCAACAGCGACCATCAGGCACCATGTACGAAAACAATGCTGCATACCTCAAGTCAAGATCCCCATCGTCAAGGCCCGGCCCTCGCATGTTCTTGTTCCCAATCAACGCCCGCTGGAAAAGCCCGCTTCTCCGGGCCCCGGCTCGGTGGCGGGACGTCCCGTCAGCAGCACCTGCGGCGTACTGTCGACCTCCTCGACCAATCTGCTGATCCGCCGCGAGGTTGCACTCAAGTCGCGCAGCAGCTCGTTGAGTTGGGGCAGCGTCCCTTCGAGCAAGCCGTCGCTGGCCGCGACCGCCGCCTGATCGACGCGTACCGCCATGGTATCCAGCCGACGCAGAAGCTGGCGGAGTTCGCCGAGCGTAGGTGCGACTTCCGCACTGGTCCGTTCAAGGCTTGCCAGCAGGCCGGACAGCGCAGCCAGGTTGGCCGGGGTGAAGGCGCTGCGGACACTCTGCAGCGTCTGCGGCATCTCGGCCAGGCTGCGGTCGAAGCCAGAGGCAGCGCTCTCGATGCTGGACAGTGCGGCGCGCACTCGACCAAGCGTGTCATCATCAAGAAGGACCGCCATGCGCTCGCTCACCCGTTGAAACTGCCCGACCATCTCGAGCGCGCGCTCGGCGAGCACGTCAAGTAGCCCTGGCTGCAATTCGATGCGTGGCGGCAAGCCGGAAGCCTCCACCAAAGGCAGTGGCTCACCGCCGCGGTCATCGAGCTGGACATACGCCAATCCGGTAACACCGAGCGTGCCCAAGCTTGCCCGTGCTCCCCGCGTCAGCGGCAGATCGCGTGTAACGCGCACGTGCACCAGCACGTTGCGCGAGTCATCGGGGTCTATATGAACACTGCTGACCGCCCCTACCGCCAAGCCGCGAAAGCGCACCCTGGACTGCGCCCCCAGGCCGTTGATGTCGCCTTGCGCAACCAGCACCAGTTCGCGCACCGGTTCGCGCTCCTGGGAGAACCACCATAGTGCCAATGCGATACCTGCCCCGAGGATCAGCGCGAACAGCCCGGCAGCCAGTGCATGCGCACGATTCTCCATGTCAATTTGCTCCAGTCGCGCGCGCCAAGGCCCGCTGTCCTTGCGCACCGCGGAAAAAGCGCTCGATGAAGGGGTGATCCACGCGCAGCGTCTCCTCCAGCGGGGCATAGCTCAGTATGCGCCGATCGGCAAGTACCGCAACCTTGCTCGCCATCGCTGCCAGGGTATCGAGATCGTGTGTGATCAGCACCACGGTCAGCCCCAGATCGCCATGCAGCGCCCGGATCAGGCGCACGAATGAGGCGCTGCGCTCAGGATCGAGCCCTGCAGTCGGCTCGTCGAGCAGCAGCAGCTCAGGCTCGAGCGCCAACGCACGCGCGAGCGCGGCGCGCTTGACCATGCCACCGGAGAGCTCAGCCGGCATCAGCACGGAATGCTCGGGCTCCATCTCCACCATGGCGAGCTTGAGCGCGACGAGATCGTCGATCTCTGCAGCACTCATGATGCCCAGCTCGCGCATCGGAAAGGCAATGTTTTCGCCGACCGTGAAGGCCGAAAACAATGCGCCCTGTTGGAACAGAACCCCGAACCGACGCTGGCGCGCAAGCCGCGCGCTCCGGTCGCCTGCTTGCAGCAGTTCGCCGAACAGTTGCACCGTACCGGCTGCGGGCCGGGTCAGGCCTATGATGTGGCGCAGCAAGGTCGTCTTGCCACTGCCAGAGCCTCCCACCAGGGCGACGATCTCGCCTCGGGCCACGTCGAGATCCAGCTCTTCGTGCACAACGTTGCGACCGAAGCGGGTTGCAATTCCACGCAGGGAGACGACTGTGGCGGGCGAGCTTGCTGGCGGGTTCATCCCGGGATCCCGATCGACTTGGTGGCGATTGCGAACAGCGCGTCAACCAGGATTACCGCCGTGATCGCCGTCACAACCGAAGCCGTGGTGTTCGCCGACAGGCTCTCGGTATTGGGCTTTACACGCAGCCCGAAGTGGCAGGCGACAAGGGCGATCAAGACACCGAACACCGCGCCCTTGGAGAGGCCTATATAGACATTCGCGACCGGCACGGCATCAGGTAGCGCGTCTACGAAGTAACGCAAGCTCAGGTCGAGCTCCACCCAGGCCGACACCCAGCCCCCCAACAGCGCAATGGTCGAGGTCCACAGTACCAGCAGCGGCATCACAAGGCCGAGCGCGATCACCTTGGGCAACACCAGGCGCAGCGAGCACGACACCCCCATGGCGGCAAGCGCATCGATCTCCTCGGTCACCCGCATCACCCCCAACTGTGCGGTCATCGCCGACCCCGAGCGGCCCGCCACGAGCACCGAAACCAGCACCGGCCCCAGTTCTCGAATGATCCCAAGGCCCAGGATATTGACGATGAACACGTCCGCGCCGAACACCTTGAGCTGGAGTGAAGACAGATAGGACAACACAACGCCGATCAGGAAGCCCACCAGCGCAGTCACCGGCATGGCCTTGACGCCGACCTTGTGCACGTTTGCGGAGATCTCGAGCCAAGGCCAGTCGCGCGGGTGGCGCAAGACGTGCAGCAGGTCGAGGAAGATCTGTCCGAGCAGGGCAACGAAGTCCCGCACATGCGCCAGGAACGCGATCAGTGCACCGCCGAGCGCCACCACCGCATCGATTGGCGTGAAAGCCGACAGTTGCGGCAGCGGCCGTTCCGCGCTGCGTGCGACGCGCTCCAGCGTTTGACGATGCGCCGGGCGCAGGCTGAGTTGCGTCGGCCAGCGCCGCCCCCAGGCCTGCCAAAGCAGGGTCGCCCCAAAGCTGTCCAGCCGTTCGACCGCTTCGAGACTCCAGGCCGCATCGGCGGACGCCATGCGCAACTGCCGGCGCAGTCCTGGCAACTGCGGCCCCAGCGCACGCAAGGTCCAGTCACCGCTCAACCGGGCCGAGGCGGGCGTCAGCACCAGGCTGCCGCCTTGTCGCGCTTCTGCCTGGCCACCGGGACTCATGAGCGCTTATGCGGTGGCGCCGCGTACGCTCAGTGCGCGCACGTAAAGCCCGCGCCCAAGCCCCATCCATTGGCGCTGCTCCTCGTTGAGCGCGGCCGCGGTCAATGGCAGCTTCTGCAGCCACCCCGGCGCTGCCGTCACCGAGAACCCCCTGCCCTCCCGCTTCATGGTGATCGGCGGCAGACCACGGGCGTCGCGTGCGCGATGGATGACAACGGCCAGGCGCAGGCAGGCGATCAGCATCCAGTCCGAACTGCCTGCATCGATTGAAGCCACCCGTTCGAGCTTGCCTCGGTGCGCCAGCACCAGGCGCGCCAGGCGTGCCTGGTCCATGCGCGAAAAGCCAGGCATGTCGGCATTGGCCACGATGTAGGCGCTGTGCTTGTGATAGCTCGAGTGCGCGACCGAGATCCCGATTTCGTGCACCAGCGCGGCCCAGCGCAGGAAACGTCGGTCCGGGTGCTCTGGGTCCGTCATTGCCGGCTCGAGCTGGCCCAGCAGGTGGCAGGCGGTATCTGCCACCTGCTGGGCCTGGCGCAGATCGACGCCGTAACGACGCACGAAGGCGCTGATCGTCGCGTCGCGCAGGTCATGGTGGTGGTAACGGCCAAGCAGGTCATACAGCACGCCGAGACGCAGGGCCCCCTCGGAGAACAGCATGTGCTCGAGCTCGAACTCCTTGAACACAGCGCTCATGATGGCAAATCCGCCCAGGATCACTGGCAGGCGGTCGCCCTTGAGGCCTGCGAGGTCGATCGCATCGAGGCGACCTGCGCGCAAGAGCACGGCCTTGAGCTGCTCGAGGCCGTCGCGAGTGATCCCCCCCGAAGAGAAGCCGTTCTGCTCCAGGATCTCAACCAGCGCCTTTGCGGTACCGCTTGAGCCCACGGCCTCCTCCCAGCCGGTGTCGCGATAGGTCTGGGAGATGGTCTGCAATTCGCGCCGCGCTGCCAGTTCGGCCTCGCGGAACGCACGCTTGTCGATCTGGCCATCAGGGAAAAAACGCAGGCTATAGCCGACACAGCCCATATAGCGCGACTCGAGCAAGGCCGGCTCGAAGCTCTTGCCGATGATGAACTCGGTGGAACCTCCACCGATATCTACGACCAGCTGCTGCTTGTGCGGGTCGGGCAAGGTATGCGCAACCCCGACATAGATCAGGCGCGCTTCCTCGCGGCCCGCGATCACCTCGATCGGAAAGCCGAGTGCCGCTTCGGCACGGATGAGGAAATCGGTCGCGTTCTTCGCCACGCGCAAGGTGTTGGTGGCAACCGCACGCACCCGGGTAGGCGGAAAATCACGCAGGCGCTCGTGGAAGCGTTGCAGCGCCGCGACGCCACGCTGCTGAGAAGCGAGATCAAGCTTCTTGTCGGGAGAAAGGCCGGCGGCCAGGCGCACGGCCTCCTTGAGGCCGTCCAGCGGATAGATCTGGTCATTGACGATGCGGCCCACCTGCAGCCGGAAACTGTTGGAACCCAGGTCGATTGCCGCGATGAGATCTTGCATCATGCTTTAGGAAACTGACGCCACCGGCGCCGGAAGTGCGGATTCTAGCACCGCGCCGCGTTGCATCAGGGGCCATTCGTTTCGCCCCAACACATGGCGCAAACCATGCCGCACAAGGGCTGCGCGCTGTCATGTTCTCGCAACGAAAGTGTCACATAATCATGAATGCCGCATCTCGTTCAGGACGCCCCATGCCCCAGTTCAATCGCACCTCCATGCAGTACCCGGCCGATCATTTCCTCAACCGCGAACTGTCCCTGCTGCAATTCCAGCGCCGCGTCCTGGCGCAGGCGGCCGACCCGACCGTTCCCCTGCTCGAACGCCTGCGGTTCCTGTGCATCGTGTCGAGCAATCTCGATGAGTTCTTCGAGATCCGCGTCTCCGGCATCAAGGAACAGATCCGTATCGGCAGCCGACAGTCGGGCGAGGACGGCATCACGCCGTCCGACCTGCTCGCACGCGTCAGCGACGAGGTGCACGAGATCATCTCCGAGCAGTACGAACTGCTCAACGACGACATCCTGCCCGCACTCGAGAACGAAGGCGTAGTTTTCCTGCGCCGCAGCCTATGGACCGAGGCCCAGCGTGACTGGATCGAGGACTACTTCGTGCGCGAGGTGATGCCGGTCCTGACCCCGGTCGGTCTCGATCCTGCCCACCCGTTCCCGCGTGTGCTCAACAAGAGCCTGAACTTCGCGGTCGAGCTCGAAGGTCGCGACGCCTTCGGCCGCGACTCGGGTGCCGCCATCGTGCAGGCGCCGCGTGCGCTGCCGCGCGTGATCAGGCTGCCGCGAGAAATTTCAACGCAGGAGTACACCTTCGTATTCCTGTCCTCGGTGCTGCATGCCCACGTTGCAAGGTTGTTTGCAGGCATGCAGGTGCTCGGCTGCTACCAGTTCCGCGTCACCCGCAATTCCGACCTGTTCGTGGATGAGGAAGAGGTGAAGGATCTGCGCGCATCGCTTAAGGGCGAACTCCAGCAGCGTCATTTCGGCGACGCGGTGCGCCTTGAGGTGGCCGACAACTGCTCGGATGAAATGGCCAGCTTCCTGCTGCAGCATTTTCATCTCACGCCCAGCGACCTTTATCGCGCGCCCGGCATCGTCAACCTCGTCCGCCTGATGCAGGTGCCCGACTGGGTCGAGCGCGCCGACCTCAAGTACCAGGCCTTCGTGCCCGGCCTTCCGAGAGGTCTCGACAAGCGCCGCCAGATCTTCACGGCGATCCGCAACGGCGACATCCTGCTCCATCACCCTTTCCAGAGCTTCGCCCCGGTCATTGAAATGCTGCGCGCTGCGGCTGACGACCCCCAGGTGCTGGCGATCAAGATGACGGTGTACCGGACCGGGACGGATTCGGTGCTCATGGAGCACCTGGCGCGCGCGGCGCAAAAGGGCAAGGAAGTCACCGTCGTGCTCGAACTCATGGCGCGCTTCGACGAAGAGGCTAACATCACTTTGGCCAACCGCCTCGAAGAAGTCGGCGCCCATGTGGTGTATGGCGTCTTCGGCTACAAGACCCATGCCAAGCTGCTGATGGTCGTGCGACGCGAGGAAGACGGTCTGCGCCACTACGTACATCTGGGCACAGGCAACTACCATCCGCGCACCACCCGCTTCTATACCGACTTCGGCCTCATGACCTGCAACAAGGAGATCGGCGAGGACGTCGCAGCGGTCTTTACCCAGCTGACCGGACTTGGGCGCGCCACGGAACTGCGCCACCTCTGGCAAGCACCGTTTTCGCTCCAACCCAACGTGGTGGCCGCGATTCGCCGAGAAGCCGAGATCGCCCGCGCCGGCCGGCGCGGACGCATCATCACCAAGATGAACGCACTGCTCGAGCCGGAAACGATCGAGGCGCTCTACGAAGCGTCGCAAGCCGGTGTCGAGGTGGACCTGATCATCCGTGGCCCCTGCGCGCTGCGCCCCGGCGTGCCCGGCTTGTCGGAGAACATACGCGTGCGCTCGGTCGTCGGGCGTTTCCTGGAGCACCACCGCATCTTCCACTTCCACGCCGACGGCGAAGACCTGGTGTACCTGTCCAGCGCCGACTGGATGGACCGCAACTTCTTCCGTCGCATCGAGATCGCCTTCCCGGTGCTGGACCCGCGCCTGAAGCGCCGCGTGATGAAGGAAGGCCTGCGCCCCTACCTCGGCGACAATTGCCAGGCCTGGGAAATGCAGCCCAGCGGCAGCTACCGGCGCAAGCATCCGCGCAGCGTACGCCGTGCGGCCCAGCTCATCCTGCTCAATGAACTCGCAGCCAGCAGCTGAGCGGCCTACTTGCGTTGCGCGTCGATCACTCCGGACACCTCACGGATCAGGGTGGTCGCGCGCTGCATCTGCTTTACGCCGCCCACCTCCATCGTGAAGCGCATGTAGGCCGTACCCTTCTTGGTCAGGGTATTGACGGCAATCACGTTGAGCTTCTCGCGTGACAGCACTTCGGAGATGTCGCGCAGCAAGCCCTGGCGGTCGATTGCCTGGACGACGATATCCACCTGATAGAGCGCCGTACGGCTATCGTTTGCACGCTCGCCCCAGTCGGCGGCGATGACGCGCTCGGGGTGCTTGGCCGCAAGTTGCTGGAAATCGTGACAATCGACACGATGGATCGAAATGCCCCGACCGCGGGTGACGAAACCCTCGATCGCATCGGGCGGGGCCGGTTTGCAGCAGCGTGACAGCGAAGTCATGAGCTTGCCGACCCCGACGATCAGGATCTTGTCCTGGTTGTCGCCCGAGCGACTGCGGCTGACGACGAATGCTTCCTCCTCGCTGGGCGCAGCCACAGGTGCCGTGCCCTCGCGCAGCGCAGTCTGCACTGCACGCGGTCCGACCTCGCCCCGACCTGCCGCCAGGAAGAGCGCCTCTGCGTTCTTGAAGCCCATGCGCTCGGCCAGCCCGTCGATGTTGGCCTGGGCGTGCCCATCGCGCTGCATCTCCTTGGTCACGAAACTGCGGCCGCGCGCCAGCAAGTCTTCTTCATCGAGCTGAGCGAAGTACTGCTTGATCTTGGAGCGCGCGCGCGAGGTGGCCACATAGGCCTGGCGGGCGTCGAGCCAGTCGCGTGACGGCCCGCCCTCGCGCGCCGACACGATTTCCACGGTCTGACCGCTCTCGAGCGCCGTGTTGAGCGGCACCAGGTGGCCGTCCACCTTGGCGCCGCGGCAACGGTGCCCTAGGTCGGTATGCAGCCGGTAGGCGAAATCGATCGGGGTCGCTCCACGCGGCAGGTCCACCACCTTGCCCTGGGGGGTCAGTACATACAGCGTATCGTCGAGCGAAGCGCGTTTGAACTGCTCCATCCATTGCGCGGAATCAGTGACCTCGTCGCGCCAGGACAACAGGTTCCGCAACAGCGCAATCTTCTCGTCGTAGTCGCCGCCGTCGCGCGCCCCTTCCTTGTATCGCCAATGGGCTGCAACGCCCAGTTCGGCGTGCTTGTGCATATCGTGGGTGCGAATCTGCACCTCGAGCGCGCGCCCGTCACCGGCCAGTACCGCCGTATGCAGCGACTGATAATTGTTGCCCTTGGGCTTGGTGATGTAGTCGTCGAACTCCTGCGCAATCGGTTGCCATATCTGGTGGACGAAACCGAGCACGGTGTAGCAGTCGCGCACGTCATTCACGAGCACCCGTAGCGCCCTGATGTCGAACACCTGCGAGAAATCGAGCCGCTTCTTGCGCATCTTGTTGTAAATGCTGTAGATGTGCTTGGCTCGACCGGTAATCTCGGCCTCGATGCCAACGGCAGACAATTCGCGCTTGAGCCGCTCGATGGCGTCCTGGATGAACTGCTCGCGCTCGACCCGGCGTTCGTCCAGCATCTTCGCGATGCGCTTGTAGGTGTCGGGCTCGATGAAGCGGAACGAAAGGTCCTCGAGTTCCCACTTGATCTGCCAGACGCCCAGGCGATTGGCGAGCGGTGCGTAAATGTCGAGGCTCTCGCGGGCAACGTCCACACGCGCCTCGCCAGGCAGCTCGGTGTAGTAGCGCAGCGTCTGCGTGCGCGACGCGAGCCGCACCATCACCACGCGGATGTCCTCCACCATGGCCAGCAGCATCTTGCGCAGCACTTCGGTCTGGGCGCGGATCTCGGGCGCTGACGCGGTTGCCGTCATGCGTGTGAGTACGCGCAGGCCGTTGAGGCGATGCAGCCCACGGACGAGGGCGGAAACCTCACTGCCGAAGCGGGCGCCGACCTCCTCGACCGGGTCCTCGAGCTCCTCCCACACCGCAAACAGCAGCGCAGCCAGTCGCGTCTCGAGATCCATGCGCAGCGACGCGGTGATCAGCGCCGCACCGATCGCATGCGTCCAGGTGGATTCTCCGGTGCCCAGCACCTTGTCTTCGTAAAGGTCGGCAATCCAGTCGAGCGCAGACTGGATCTGGCCGCGGCCAGCCTCATCCAGGCCGGTGGCGAGCATGTCGAGGGGAGCCGCGGTGTCGCCCGGGGCGATGGCGTGAGTGACGGAAACCATGGCGTCGGATTATCCCACATCGGCCGGCTGCAGATGCAGAAGCGGCAGCGCTCTGCCCCCTTCCTTTCAATCGGCGCCGCGGCTGTGCCATCATCGGCGCACCACGACAAGCGCCCGACCCACTCGGCAGACACACTTCGATGCTCGACCGCATCCGCAGCCTGTTCGGACTCCGACACAAACAGCGTGCCATCCAGCCCGCACAGTGGGCGCGTGTCGAGGCCCGCCTTCCCTTCCTCGCCTTCCTGCCCGCTGCAGAGCGCGAGCGCCTGCGCTCGCTCGCGCTCGACTTTCTGGCGACGAAGGAGTTCCACGGCGCCCATGGCCTGCAGCTGGACGACGATACCTTGCTCGCGATCGCACTGCAGGCCTGCCTGCCGATCCTCAACACCGGGCTTCAGGCCTACGCCAACTGGGTGGGTGTCGTCATTTATCCAGGCGACATCCTCATCCCACGCAGTGAGTTCGACGATGCCGGCGTCCTGCACGAATACGACGACGAGGTCCTGGGCGAGGCCTGGGAAGGAGGGCCGGTGCTGATCGCCTGGTTCGAGCATGGCGAACAGCCTGCCGGCATCAATGTGGTGATCCACGAGTTCGCCCACAAGCTGGACATGGAGAACGGCGGCGTTGACGGCCTGCCCCAGCTGCGGCCCGGGATGTCGCGCGCAGTCTGGGCGGACGCCTTCTCGAAGGCCTATGAAGACTTCTGCGCAGACGTCGATCTTGGTCGCCCTTGCGCCGTCGACCCCTATGGTGCCGACAGCCCGGGGGAGTTCTTCGCCGTGGTTTCCGAGGCTTTCTTCGAAACCCCTTGTGTGTTGCAGACGCGCTTCCCAGCGGTCTATGAGCAGCTCAGGCAGTTGTACCAGCTCGACCCTGCGGCCGGCGAGCGCGCGGCTGGGCAAAGCCAGCATGACTGAACGCAAGCACCTGCTGATCGTCTATCACACCCAGAGCGGCAATACCGGCCAGCTTGCGCAAGCCGTGCTGCGCGGGGCAGGCCAGGTCGCCGAGGTCGATACCATGCTGTTGCGGGCCTTCGACGCCGGCACCGAAGATCTGCTCCGCTGCGACGGTCTGTTGCTTGGTACCCCGGAGAACTTCGGCTACATGTCCGGCGCACTCAAGGATTTCTTCGACCGTACCTACTACCCGTGCGAAGGCAAGCTCACCGGTCTGCCCTACGCCGTCTTCGTCAGCGCAGGCAACGATGGCACCGGCGCGGTGCGCGAAATAGGGCGCATCGCCAACGGCTACGGCTGGAAGCAAGTCGCCGAAGCGCTGATCGTACGCAAGTCGATCACACCACAGGCACTCACCGACGCCGAGGAACTCGGCGAAGCCATGGCCGCAGGCCTGTCGATGGGCGTGTTCTGAAACGGCCGCCTGACGGCGCACCGCCACGGATATGACGTTCGCCATTCCAGCGGGCAAGGGTGACGTTTTCGCGAAGTGAAAGCCGCGTTCATCAAACGGTAACAACTCCATTTGGCAGACCCCGATTTCGTGTCCTAAGCTGAAAGCGCGTATGCCCTTCGGGCCCGGCCCGGTGCTCGAGGCAACGCCCTTTTTAGTAGCAACGGAGGGTGTCTCATGGCCATAACCTGGATTCTTGTTGCCAACGCCAGTCTCGCCAAACTCTATGCCAACCTGGGGCCCAACAAGGGCCTGACACTGGTGAAGGAACTGATCCACCCGGAAAGCCGTCAGAAGAATGCCGAACTCGTCACCGACCGCTCGGGCGCCATGGCCGCGAACGGTTCGGGAGGCGGTTCGATGCAACCCCAGACGCTGCCCAAGCAGCACGAAGCCAAGGTCTTTGCACAGGAGATCGCTCAGGAGTTGTACCAGGGAAGGGCCAAGAACGCCTTCAAGAGGGCGATCCTGGTCGCTCCGCCGGCCTTCATGGGCATGCTCAACAGCGTCATTGATGCACCCACGGCGCAAATGGTCACCGACCGTTTTGAAAAGGACTACACCAAGACCACGCAGAACGAACTCAGCGAACGTCTTGGTTCCGCGATTTTTCTCTGAAGGAGGGTGTTTTCGCGCTTTCGCCGTACCCGATCTGTCACTCGTCGAGGGCCGACGGCCTGCAGACAAAGGAGGACGCATTTGATCCTGGTGAGAAAATCGTAGTTTCCGTATCGAAAGCAGGAACCCAAGCGAACGATGTGTCTCCCTAATGGGACACTAGAATGGCTGATATGCCACCTTCAATGAGAACGGGACGCTCAGCGTCCCGTTCTCATTGGTGCAGCCGCCAGCGCGCCAGAGTCCGATACGAAGCGCCCTGTGCCGTGCGCTCGGAAGCCACCAGCGCGAAACTCGCCACCTGCCAGTGCACGGGCGCCACAGGGCCTGATGGTGGCGCGTCATGTGCCTTGCGAAGCAAGGTCACATGAGGATTGAAGGCCCGCTCATCGAGCGCCAGGCCGGCATTACGGACACCGGTGCAAAGCTGCGCCGCCAGCGCCTGCAAGGCACCCGGTGGGGTCGATGGCGCAGCCCACACGACGTGGTTGCCATGCCAGCTTCCGGCCACATCCACAGTCAGGGCGAAGGCTTCACCCCTGATCTGCCGTCCGAGCCGCAGCACAGACTCGAGCGCAACAGTCGGGACCTCCCCCAGAAAGGCGAGCGTGAGGTGGAGCGTGTCACGACGCATCACACGCCCACCGCAGAGCAGCTGAAAGGCGCGCGCCAGCGCATGAAGACGGTTAGCCGTCGCAGCGTCGGGCCATAACGCGAAGAACACGCGCAAGTGTTCGTGATCGTCCGGCGGCGCTTTACCCCCGCACATCGCAGTCAGGGCTGGACGCGCGCCAGCATGGCTACGACCTGGGCCGCAATACCTTCGCCGCGACCGGTAAAGCCCAGTTTCTCGGTCGTTTTGCCCTTGATGTTGATTGCCGCTGGGTCGATCTCGAGGTCTGCGGCAATATTCGCAACCATCTCCGGCGCATGGGGCAGGATTCGCGGCGCCTTGCAGATCAAGGTGGCATCCACATTCACGACCTCCCAACCTGCGCTGCGAACACGCGCAAAGGCTTCGCGCAGAAGCACCCGGCTGTCAGCCCCGGCGTGGGCCGGGTCCGTGTCCGGGAACAGGCGGCCGATGTCGCCGAGGCCTGCCGCGCCGAGCAGCGCATCAGTCAGCGCATGCAGCAACACGTCGGCATCCGAGTGCCCGAGCAGGCCACGATCAAAGGGGATATCCACTCCACCGACGATCAATGCGCGCCCAGGAACGAGGGCATGGACATCGAAGCCCTGGCCGATACGGAACGGAAAACTCATTGCTGCACCCCCTCCCTGTTCTGAAGAATCCACTCGGCCAGATGAAGATCGAGCGGATAGGTCACCTTGAGGTTGGTCGCATCGCCCTGCACCAACCGGGGGCGCAGGCCCGCGGCCTCGATCGCGCTCGCCTCGTCGGTGACGTTACGCGCTCCCTCCAGCGCCCGTCTGAGCATCACGTAACGGAACATCTGCGGCGTCTGCGCCTGCCACAGGCTATCGCGCGCCACGGTCTCGACGACATGGCGATGCTGATCAGCGCGCTTTAGCGTGTCGGCCACCGGTACGGCAAGCAGGCCACCGACCTCGTCGTGCGCAAGCTCGCGAGTCAGCTTGTCAACATGCCAAGGTGCAAGGCACGGGCGCGCCGCATCATGCACCAGCACCCAGTCGCTTTGCTCCGCTTCATGCGCGATCGCGCGCAGGCCGCCCAGCACGCTGTCGGCGCGTGTCGCACCGCCACAGAACAGCGGCTTGAGCTTGGGGCCGAGGCCGGACCAATCGTGGCGCGCCCATTCGCGGTCATCGACCGACAGCACGACGAACACGGCGTCGATCTCGGGTGCAGCGCACAGTACGGACAACGCGTGGTGGATGAGTGGCCGCCCGAGCAGAGGCAGATACTGCTTGGGCTGGGCGGCGCCCATGCGCGAACCCGTGCCGGCCGCAGGCACGATCGCATAATGGCGGGAGCGGGATTTCTGCATGGCGCGCATTCTAGCTGCGCCCTGCAGCGGCTGTGGCGAAGGCCTATAATTTAATTGTTCGCCTGTGCCGCAGGCATCCCCGGGGCTCACGTCCATGGCACTCGCTTCGATCCGCCCGGCCGCGGTGGCCGGGCAGTTTTACCCACGCGATGAACGCGTGCTGCGGACGCAGCTCGCCGAGTTGATGTCCACCGCCGTAGCAATGGAGCACGCGCGCTGGCCCAAGGCCATCATCGTGCCGCACGCCGGCTACATCTACTCCGGCCCGATTGCCGCGACCGCTTACGCCCAGCTCACCCCGATGCGCGACCGTATCCGCCGCGTCGTCATGCTCGGCCCTACCCACCGAGTTGCGGTGCGCGGCTTTGCGCTGCCCGCAGCGCAGGCATTCGCCACCCCGCTCGGCGAGGTCCCTCTTGCGCGGGCCGACTGGTTGCGCCTGCAAGCGCGCGACGACATCGTCGTCGATGATCGCCCCCATGCGCTGGAGCATTGCCTGGAAGTGCAGCTGCCTTTCCTGCAAAGTCTGCTCGAACGCTTCGAGATCGTGCCTATCCTGGTCGGCGATGCGCGCCCGCAAGCCGTGGCGAATCTGCTCGAGGATCTATGGGGTGGACCGGAGACGCTGCTCCTGGTCAGCTCCGACCTGTCTCACTACCTGAGCTACCACGAGGCTCAATGGTCCGACCGTGCCGCGATCGAGGAGATCCTGGCGCTGCGTCCCGGCCTCGACCACGAGCAGGCCTGCGGCGCCACACCCATCAACGGCCTGCTGCTCGCGGCACAGAACCATCATCTTCATGCCCGCCTGCTCGACCTGCGCAACTCCGGTGACACGGCCGGCGATCGTGCCAGCGTCGTGGGCTACGCCAGCGTTGCCTTCTGCGAAGCGGACCCCCCAAGCCATGCACGACACTGAACTCGGTCCCATTCTCCTCCGCCTCGCCCGCACGGCGATCGCCCACAATCTCGGTCGCGGCCCGCGCCCCTCCCTGCCCGAAGACGAACGCCTGCACGAACGCGGCGCCAGCTTCGTGACGCTCACCGAGAATGGCGACCTGCGAGGCTGCATCGGCAGCCTCAGGCGCTCCCGTCCGCTCGGCGAGGACGTCATCGCCAACGCCATCGCAGCCGCAACGCAGGACCCGCGCTTTCAGCCGCTTACTGGTGACGAACTCGACACCGTATGCATTGAAGTGTCGGTGCTGAGCGAACCCGAGTTCATCGACTTCGCCGATGAAACCGCGCTGCTCGCGCAGTTGCGTCCGCACGAGGACGGGCTGATCCTGTTCTCCGGCTGCAGGTCGGCCACCTTCCTGCCCCAGGTCTGGACGCAGCTGCCCACCCCTGAGGCCTTCCTTGCCGCACTCAAGCGCAAGGCCGGCCTGCCTACCGACCGGGCCGTGCCGGGCCTGATGGCTGCGCGCTACCGCGTGCAGAAGTGGAGCGAAGCTACGGGAGCGCACACATGAACGCGAATGCGGGTGCAAGCATCGGTGCGCGCTACCCGGCGCGCTACTGGCACCGTCTCGACGACGGCCGCTACCAGTGTGACCTCTGCCCGCGCCTATGCAAGCTGCACCCCGATCAGCGCGGCGCCTGTTTCGTGCGCATGCGTGCGGGCGACGAGATGTTGCTCACCACTTACGGCAGAAGTTCTGGCTTTTGCATCGACCCGATCGAGAAGAAGCCGCTCAACCATTTCTTCCCAGGCAGCAGCGTGCTGTCCTTTGGCACCGCGGGCTGCAACCTTGCTTGCAAGTTCTGTCAGAACTGGGACATCAGTAAGTCACGCGACCTCGACACCCTGATGGACGCTGCCTCGGCGGACGAGATCGCCGCCACCGCACAGCGCTGGGGCTGCCACAGCGTTGCATTCACCTACAACGACCCGGTCATATTCGCCGAGTATGCCATCGACGTTGCCGAAGCCTGCCACGCCCGCGGGCTGAAGACGGTCGCGGTCACGGCAGGCTACATCTCCGAGTGTGCCCGGCATGATTTCTTCTCGCACATGGATGCCGCCAATGTCGACCTCAAGGGCTTCAGCGACGACTTTTACGTCAAGCTCTGTGGTGCTCATCTTCAGCCGGTTCTCGACACCCTTACCTGGCTCAAGCGCGAGACCACGGTATGGCTTGAGCTGACCACGCTGCTCATCCCCGGTTGCAACGACACCGACGACGAGATTCGTAAGCTGTCGCACTGGGTGTGCGGCACTCTGGGCGCTGACGTACCGCTGCACTTCAGCGCGTTCCACCCGGACTTCAAGATGGCCGACGTGCCCGCAACACCACTCGACACCCTGCGCAGGGCACGCCGGATCGCACGCGATACCGGCCTGCAGCATGTCTATACCGGCAACGTCCATGACAGCGACGGCGACACCAGCTACTGTGCCGGCTGCGGTGAAGCGCTGATCGTGCGCGACTGGTACGAGATCCGCAGTTATCGGCTCGATACCGCGGGATGCTGCCCCCGCTGTGGCACTGCGCTTGCCGGCCGATATGGCGCAGTGGGAGCGGCCATCGGCAAGCCCTTCGGCGCACGTCGCATCCCAGTGGCGCTGCATCGACCTCAACGGACCTGAACACCGAGCCAGTGCTCGCGCTAGCACCTAGCCGAGCCCGCCACCGCGAGCACAGCCCGAACCCTGCACAATGGCATCGACGTGAAGCTACGCAAGACACTCATCAGTATTCCCGCACAGGGCGTCTGGCTCGAAGGACTGCTCTGTCACGCACCCAACGTGCGCGGGCTGGTGCTGCGTCTGCACTCCACCGGACACCCTGCGCTCGACGGGCCGGAGTCCGCTCTCGAAGGCGAGCTGCATCGCCATGGGTTCGCCACCGTCACGCTTGACCTGCTCACCCGCCAGGAAGTCCACCGCGACCCGGACGCCGCCTACAACATTCCCCGCCTGAGCGAGCGCATCCAGAGCACAGTGGAATGGATCGCCCATCAGCCGCCGATCGGGGCACTCAGGCTCGGCCTGGTCGCACAGGACACCGGCTGCGCCGCCGCCGTGCGTGCCGTGGTACGCGACCCAGACCGCTTCACCGCCCTGGTCTTCCTCAACGGCCGCCCCGATCTCGCTGGCGCCGAGCCTCTGCGCGCACTGCGCTGCCCGGTACGCTTCATCGTCACCCCACGCAGTCCGGACAGCGCCATCCTCGAGAAAGCCTATGCCTTGCTCAAAGGCCCCCGCCACTGGCTGGCTCTACCGGATGGTGCCGACGAGCGCGAAGACGAACGTCTGCAGGCACGGGCGGCCTGCGCCTGGCTGGAGCAACATCTGGGCACCACGGAAAGTGCTGCACTAGAATAGAAGGCGTTTTCAATCAAGGCATTCCTGCAGCATGGCCATTCCCGCTGCCGGCGTTGCCGCCTGGGCATCCACTCAGGCCATTTACCCGGCGCCCACCACCACCCGCCAGGATCGAAGCCAAGCCGCGGGCTCGACCGCAGCCGAGGTGACGCCAGACGACCCGCAGACCGCGCTCGAGGGCGGTGGCGGCGCTTACGCACGTGATGAATCTGCGCTTACCGATCAGGAACAGCGCCTACTCCAGCAACTCCAGCAGCGCGACCGCGAGGTCAGGGCACACGAGATGGCCCACGTCGCCGCAGGCGCCGGCCTGGTCACACGAGGCGCAAGCTACACCTACCAGACAGGCCCCGACGGACAGCGTTATGCAGTCGGCGGCGAGGTCAGCATCGATACCTCGCCCGGACGGACACCCGAGGAGACGCTTGCCAAGGCCGAGCAGATCCGTGCCGCCGCACTCGCCCCAGCCGACCCCTCGCCACAAGATCGACAGGTCGCGGCACAGGCCACCCGCATGGCCATGGAGGCTCGTATGGAGCTTGCCCGCCAGGTCTTCGAGCGCGAAGCAATCCCCCCTGAAGAGGCTGGCGACGGTGTCGATGGCGGCAGGCCTGCCGCCGCAGCCGCCGCAACAGCGGCAGACTCGCCGTCCGCCTATCTCGCGCGCCAGGCGCGTTCGGCCTACGAGACCATGGCAGGGTCGGCGCTGGCCGCACGACCGCCCGGACTGGATCTGATGGCCTGAATACAACAACAGGCATTTTTGCGGGGATAATGCCGGCCTGCGCCAATGGCTGGCGTTTCCTGGCACCGCCTCGCCCCAATCGCCTCAAGCAGCAACCGAACAACAACATCATGCCCACATCCCTCGACGCCCTGCTCCGCCCGCTTTCCACGCTCGTGCTTCCCAAGCCCGGCACGCGGCTGGAGACCGGCGCACTGGCCGGCTCGGCCGACGCGCTTGCCATCGCCCAGCTCGCCGGCCGCGGCCGCATGCTGGTGGTGATCACCGCCAACCCGCTCGACGCCCAGCGCCTGCAGGACGAGATCGCCTGGGTCGCCCCCGGGCTGCGCGCGCACCTGCTGCCCGACTGGGAGACCCTGCCCTACGACAACTTCTCACCCCACCAGGACCTGATCTCCGAGCGCCTGTCCACGCTCTATGCGATCAGCCGCGGCGAGACCGACCTCGTGCTGGTGCCGGCCTCGACCGCGCTCTACCGCATGGCGCCGCCCGCCTACCTCGCCGCCTACACCTTCTTCCTCAAGCAGGGCGAGCGGCTCGACGTCGAGCAGTTCAAGGCGCAGATGGCGCTCGCCGGCTACGCGCATGTCACCCAGGTGGTGAGCCCGGGCGAGTTCTCGGTGCGCGGCGGGCTGGTGGACCTGTTCCCGATGGGTTCGCCGCTGCCCTTCCGCATCGACCTCTTCGACGACGAGGTCGAGAGCATCAAGACCTTCGACCCCGACACGCAGCGCACGGTTTACCCCACCAAGGAGATTCGCCTGCTGCCGGCGCGCGAGTTTCCGCTCGACGACAAGGGCCGCACGCGCTTTCGCAGCCGCTTCCGCGAGACCTTCGAGGGCGACCCGACGCGCGCCTCGATCTACAAGGACGTCTCCAACGGCATCGCGCCCGCTGGCATCGAATACTACCTGCCGCTGTTCTTCGACGAGACCGCGACCCTGCTCGACTACCTGCCCGCCGAGACGCCGGTGCTGCTGCACCGCGACGTGCCGGCGGCGATCGCCGAGTTCTGGAAGGACACGCGCTCGCGCCACGACCTGCTCAAGGGCGATCGCACCCGGCCGGTGCTGCCGCCCGAGCAGATCTTCCTGACCGACGAGGCCTTCTTCATCGCGCTGAAGAACCTGCCGCGCCTCGCCATTGGTGCCGAAGCGGGGGCCGAAGCGGCAGCCGGCACCGGCGACGCGCTCGCCCTGCCCCCGCCCGAGGTCGCGGTCGAGCGCAAGGCCACCGACCCGCTGCACAAGCTCAAGACCTTCCTCGACGGCTTCGACGGCCGCGTGCTGCTGCTGTCGGACTCGCCCGGCCGGCGCGAGACGATGGCCGAGTTCTTCGCCGAATACGGCGTCAAGCCCGAGGCCAGCGCCGACTTTGGCGCCTTCCTCGATGGCGACGCCCGCCTGGCGCTGGGCGTCGCGCCGCTCGCGCGCGGGTTCGTGCTGCCCACAGCCCGGCTCGCGGTGCTCACCGAGACCGAGCTCTACGCCGCCACCGCACGCAGCCGCGTGCGCCGCGACGCGCGCAAGGCCGCCACCATGGAAGGCTGGCTGCGCGACCTTTCCGAGCTCAAGGTCGGCGACCCGGTCGTGCATGTCTCGCACGGCATCGGCCGCTACCTCGGCCTCATCCACATGAACCTGGGCGAGGGCGACACCGAGTTCCTGCACCTGGAATACAACGGCGGCGACAAGCTCTACGTGCCGGTGTCGCAGCTGCACGTGATCACCCGCTACGCCGGCGCCGACCCCGAGGCGGTCGACCTGCACCGCCTCGGCTCCGGCCAGTGGGAGAAGGCCAAGAAGAAGGCCGCGATGCAGGTGCGCGACACCGCCGCCGAGCTGCTCGCGCTCTACGCCCAGCGCGCCGCCCGCCCCGGCCACCGCTTCGACTTCAAGCAGCACGACCTGGAGGCCTTCGCCGAGGGCTTCGGCTTCGAGACCACGCCCGACCAGCAGTCGGCCATCGACGCGGTGGTGAGCGACATGAAGTCCGGCCGCCCGATGGACCGCCTGGTGTGCGGCGACGTCGGCTTCGGCAAGACCGAGGTCGCGCTGCGCGCCGCCTTCATCGCGGTGGCCGACGGCAAGCAGGTGGTGGTGCTGTGCCCGACCACGCTGCTCGCCGAGCAGCACTACCAGACCTTCGCCGACCGCTTCACCGACTGGCCGATCAAGATCGCCGAACTGTCGCGCTTCAAGTCTGCCAAGGAGCAGGCCGAAGCCCTGCAGCAACTGTCCGAAGGCAAGGTCGACATCATCATCGGCACCCACCGCCTGCTGCAGAAAGACGTCGTCTTCAAGCGCCTGGGGCTGGTGATCATCGACGAAGAGCACCGCTTCGGCGTGCGCCAGAAGGAGTCGCTCAAGCAACTGCGCTCCGAGGTCGACATCCTGACGCTCACCGCCACCCCGATCCCGCGCACCCTGGGCCTGGCGATGGAGGGCCTGCGCGAGTTCTCGGTGATCGCCACGCCGCCGCAAAAGCGCCTGTCGATCAAGACCTTCGTGCAGCCGTCCAGCCGCGGCGTGATCCGCGAGGCGGTGCTGCGCGAGTTCAAGCGCGGCGGCCAGGTGTACTTCCTGCACAACGAGGTCGACACCATCGACAACATGAGGGACGACCTCGAGGAGCTGCTGCCCGAGGCGCGCATCGTGGTCGGCCACGGGCAGCTGCCCGAGCGCGAGCTCGAGCGCGTGATGCGCGACTTCACCCAGCAGCGCGCCAACCTGCTGCTGTGCACCACCATCATCGAGACCGGCATCAACATCCCCACCGCCAACACCATCCTCATCAACCGCGCCGACCGCTTCGGCCTGGCGCAGCTGCACCAGCTGCGCGGCCGCGTCGGCCGCAGCCACCACCAGGCCTACGCCTACCTGCTGACGATGCCGGGTGCCAAGCCCACCGCGCAGGCGCAGAAAAGGCTGGAAGCCATCGCGATGATGGAAGACCTCGGCTCGGGCTTCTACCTGGCGATGCACGACCTCGAGATCCGTGGTGCCGGCGAGGTGCTCGGCGAGAACCAGTCGGGCGAGATCCAGCAGGTCGGCTTCAGCCTGTACACCGAGATGCTCAAGCGCGCGGTCAAGGACCTGCAGGCCGGCAAGGAGCCCGACCTGTCGCAGCCGCTGGAGGTCGTGTCCGAGATCAACCTGCACACCCCCGCGCTGCTGCCCACCGACTACTGCCCCGACGTGCAGGAGCGCCTGACGCTGTACAAGCGCCTGGCCAACTGCGAGATGGAAGAAGACCTGCGCGCGCTGCAGGAGGAACTCATCGACCGCTTCGGCGAACTCCCGCCGCAGACCACCGCGCTCGTCGAGACCCACCGCCTGCGCATGCTGGTGAAGGACTACGGGGTGAACAAGCTCGACGCCTCGGACGCGCAGATCAGCGTGCAGTTCGCCAAGGACGCGCCGATCGACCCGGTCAAGGTCATCTTCCTGATCCAGAAGGACCGCAGCACCAAGATGGCCGGGCCCGAGAAGCTTGTGCGCCGCGTGAGCCTGCCCAATCTCAAGGACAGGGTGAAGGCCGTAAAGGACCTGCTCGATGCGGTGAAGGCGGGGTAGCGAGGCCGACACGGACGTCTCGGCGGCGAGTGCCATCTCGGCGCGTGTCGGTCATCGCTGCGCCTCTTCCCGCTCTCATCAACTAGCCCGACACCACAGGAAGCGCTTAACATCCCGCCGTTACAGCCTCATTACGAACCTGGGCACGCCCGATGATCAAGGTTTACCGCAAGCCACCTCAAGCCTTCCCGACAGAGAGCGCCTTCTTCAGGCTGCCCGGCACCTTGCTGATGGTCCTGGATGAAGACTGGAACGTCCAGATGATGAGCGAGGCCTGGCAAGATGTCCTCGGTGTCGGCCAAGCAGCGCTGCGCTGGCGCCCCTTTGCCGCATTCATACACGACGACGATCGCAACAGCGTGCGCGACCGCCTCGCACAACTCGGCCAAGACAAGACCACCCTGAGGTTCTCATGCCGATGCCGCCACGCGGACGGCCACTACGTGGGGCTGGCCTGGAACGTCAATCTGGACCGCGAGCATCACCTCTACTATGTCTCCGCGCATGAAACAGGTGTACGTCTGCGCACTGACGCGGGCGGACTTCCGGAAGTCTTGATCGACGGCCTCACCGGGCTGCCCAATCGCGGGCTCTTCGTCGACCGCATCGGTCACGCCATTCAGCGCGCACGGCGCAATCCGGAGCTGCGATTTGCCGTCATCCATTGTGGCATCGACCGCTTCAGCGTCATCAACCATAGCCTCGGCAACCGCATCGGCGATCTGCTGCTGGTCGAGCTTGCCAACTTGCTGCGCCGCTCGACGCGACCGACCGACATGGTGGCGCGCCTCGGCGGCGACGAGTTCGGCATCCTGCTCGAGGATATCCGTGACGAAACCTCGCCGATCCGTGTCATCAAGCGCCTGCAAGCACATTGCACCCTGCCCTTCGAGCTCCATGAGCAGGAGGTCGTTATGAGCCTGTCGGCAGGCATGACGCTCTCGACACCGGACTACGACGAAGCCGATGCCATGCTGCGCGATGCGGGCATGGCCCTCAAGCGCGCAAAGACTCAAGGTGGCGGCGCTCATGTCATCTTCGATCGCAAACTGCACGAGGAAGCGTTCAACCGGCTCGATCTCGAACTCGATCTGCGGCGGGCCCTGGAACGCAACCAGATCGAGGTTTACTACCAGCCTTTCGTACGGATCAGGGACCGGCGGCTGGTCGGCTTCGAGGCCCTGGCACGCTGGAATCACCCCGAACGCGGCCTCATATCGCCCGCCCGCTTCATCCCGCTGGCCGAGGAAAGCGGCCTCATCGTTCCGATCGGACGCTGGATCCTGGAGCGGGCTTGTACCGACCTGAAGCGCTGGCAAAACACCCACCCTCGCCGACCGGCACTGACCGTCAGCGTAAACCTCGCCGCCCGCCAGATCGCCTATCCAAACCTGCTCAAGGACATCCGCCAGAGCCTGCGTCAGAGCGGTCTCGCCCCGCGCCATCTGAAGCTGGAGATCACCGAGAGCGCGATGATGGACGATGCCGAGCGGGCGATCGAGCTTTTCGTAGCGTTAAAACGCTCCCGCTTGAAGCTCTTGCTCGACGATTTCGGCACCGGCTATTCGTCCCTGTCCTATCTGCACCGCTTGCCGATCGATGCGCTGAAGATCGACCGCTCCTTCATCGAGCACATCGACACCCGGCCGACTGACCGTAGTTTTGTCGAGACCATCCTGAGCCTTGCCAAACAGCTCAAACTCGAGGTCATCTGCGAAGGGGTCGAGCGCATCGAGCAGGAGGCCTTACTGCGCGCGCTTGGCGCGAGCCACGTACAAGGCTTCATGTATTCGCGCCCGGTCACCGCGACCCAGGCGGAAATGCTGATCCTGCAGGATATCAACCACCCTGGTCACTTCCTTCCCGACACCGGCCCCAAGGCGATCGACGCCTCGCAAGCTGAGTGCATCGCCACAGCCTGAACTGCGCCCAGCCTCAACACGATGCTCATCAACTGCACCGCCTACCAGCACGGCCGCAAGCTCGCCGATATTCCGGTCGAGGCCATCCGCGACACCTTGCAGCAACCCGACACCTTCGTCTGGGTCGCACTCAAGGACCCCTCAGCCAACGAACTGGCGGTGATGAAGGACGAGTTCGACCTGCACGAGCTCGCCATCGAGGATGCCAACCACCGCCACCAACGCCCCAAGGTTGAGGAGTACGAGGATGAGCTCTTCGCTGTCATGCACCTCGTCGAAGAGCGCGAAGGCAAGCTCCAGGTGGGCGAAGTGCACGTCTTCGTCGGCGCGAACTACATCCTGTCGGTGCGCAACAACCACGAACGAGACTTCCTCGGCGTACGCGCACGCTGCGAGCGCGAGCCGAAGATGCTCGCCAAGGGCCCGGGCTATGTGCTCTACGCGCTCATGGACGCCGTGGTGGATGGCTACTTCCCGCTCATCGAAAAACTCGAGACCGAGGTCGAGGCGCTGGAAGAACGCATCTTCACCCGCGGCGCGGCGCGCTCCAACATCCGCCGCCTGTACCGCCTGAAGCGCAAGGTGACGCTGCTTCGCCATGCCGTTCTGCCGTTGATGGAAGCTGCCGGCAAACTGCACAGCGGCCGCGTCCCCGAGGTCTGCGCCAAGAGCCGACACTATTTCCGCGACGTCTATGACCATCTCGCCCGCATCAACGCCTCGCTCGACGGCATCCGCGACACCATCGGCACCGCTATCCAGGTGAACCTCTCCATGGTTACCATCGACCAGACCGAGATCAGCAAGCGCCTCGCCGCATGGGCGGGCATCTTTGCCGTCGCCACCGCCTTTGCCGGCATCTGGGGCATGAACTTCAATCACATGCCCGAACTGACTTGGGAGTACGGCTACCTCTTCGGCCTGGGCGTCATCGCCAGCGCCGCAAGCTTCCTGTGGTGGCGCTTCCGCAAGGCGGGCTGGCTATAGACGGCGACCGGACCTGCGCCAGACCACCCAATCCCGCCCCCCTCGACAGACGAAACGTCATGAGCCGCTTCGACGCCCTCGCTCGCAGTCTTGAACGCAACCGCATCACCCGACGCCAGGCGCTCTGGCTGCTTGGTGCCGGCACGGCCGCGCTGTCTGGTTGCGCAGCATCGCCGGTCACCGGCAAGACCATCCTGGTCGGCATGAGTGAGGCCCAGGAAAAACTGGCCGACGCCCAGGTCGCGCCGCACCAGTTCTCCCAGGACCTCGGCGCCATCCAGGACGAAACGGTCAACCGCTACGTGGCCGAACTCGGCAAACGCATGGGAGGGTTGACCCACCGTCCGCTGATGCCCTATTCCTATCGGGTACTCAACGCCAACTACGTCAACGCCTACACTTTCCCCGGCGGCGCCATGGGCATCACCCGTGGCATCCTTGCCGAGCTCGACGACGAGGCCCAGCTCGCCGCACTTCTGGGCCACGAACTTGGCCACCGGGGTTCGACACTTAACCCCGATTTTCGCCCCTTTTCGGAAAGTGCCTTCAGCACCGGCGCGGGTTTCAAGGCCATGATCGCAAAAGCGCTGTGGTGGCACGTTTGTAACAGTAACCCTCAAACTTGACGGCACTTTGTAGGTCGCTAAAGTGGCGGCATGCACGTCAAGCTCACCACCTCTGGAGGCCGCCGCTACGTCCAACTCGTCGAGTCCTATCGCGACGAGGCGGGACGAGTGAAGAAGCGCACCGTCGCCACGCTCGGGCGCGCCGAGCAGGTCGATGGTTCGCTCGACGCAGTGATCAACGGCCTGCTGAAGATCACCGGTCGCGCGCCGATGGGCGCCAAGCCGCCGGCGCCCACGGTGTCGTTCGAGTCCGCGCGCGCGCTCGGTAACGTGTGGGCGCTGACCGAGCTGTGGAAATCGCTCGGTTTCTCCGGGTTGCGCCGGGTGTTCCGCCGCACGCGCCGTACCACGGACGTGGAAGCGCTGATCCGGCTGATGGTGCTCAACCGCCTGTGCGACCCCGAATCCAAACTCGGCGTGCTGCGCTGGGTACAGACGGTGGCGCTGCCCGACTTCGGGCCGAAGGCGGTCACGCACCAGCAATTGCTGCGCAGCCTTGATGCCCTGATGGACCACCAGGATGAGGTCGATGCGGTGATCGCCGGGCTGCTGCGCCCACTGATCGACCAGGATCTGTCGGTGGTGTTCTACGACCTCACCACGATCCGTAGCGAAGGACTCAGCCAACAGGCTGGCGACGTGCGCCAGTACGGCATGGCCAAGGAAGGACTGATCGCCCGCCAGTTCATGCTCGGCGTGGTGCAGACCGCCGAGGGGCTGCCGATCTACCACGAGGTGTTCGACGGCAACACGGCCGAGACGCGTACCCTGCTGCCCACACTCTCCAAGGTGCTCGAGCGCTTCCCGTCGGTGCAGCGCCTGGTGCTGGTCGCTGACCGGGGGCTGCTCAGCCTGGACAATCTGGAGGCGCTGAAAGCCGTGCGCCTGGCCAGCGGCAAGCCGCTCGAATTCATCGTCGCGGTGCCGGGCCGCCGATACAACGAGTTCATCGAGCTGCTCGAACCCTTCCACGAACAGCAGTGCGCCACCGCCACCCAGGAAGTGATCTCGGAGCAGGCCTGGAACGACCTGCGGCTGGTGGTCGCGCACGACCCGGTGACGGCCGCCACGAAGACCGAGCAGCGCAACGAGCGCATCGACGCGCTGATCCGCCAGGCAGACGAATGGTCGGGCAAGCTCACCGAGCAGGACGAAGGCGTGAAGCACCGGGGGCGCAAGCTCTCGGACAGCGGCGCCAAGGCGCGCTTCTACCATGCGGTCAGCGAAGCGCACCTGTCGCGCATCATCAAGGTGGATCTGGGCGAGGAGCTCTTCAGCTACCACATCGACGAGGAGGCGAAGCGCCTCGCGGAAATGATGGACGGCAAGCTGCTGCTGGTGACCAATGCCGAGGGGCTCGCCGCGC
>ERZ761602.361-NODE-361-length-103214-cov-6.883781_pt1 | contig 103214 bp, 78 predicted proteins | sample MGYA00512165_ERZ761602 | MGnify/ENA primary metagenome ERZ761602 (study PRJEB28899, sample SAMN02445085) | bioreactor sludge metagenome | biome: EBPR sludge; isolation source: Thorneside wastewater treatment plant | place: Australia: Brisbane, Thorneside...
GCCCAGCCGCACCAGCCCGCCGCCGGCGACGCTGACCCTGCCGGCCGCCTGTCCGGGCGCGCCGCCGATCACGCTGCGCGTGGGCCAGGCCGTGATGGTCAGCCTGGACCCGCCCATCCCGAGCCGCGTGCGCGCGCTGCCCGGCCGCTCGGGTGAGTTGGTGGGTGAAGTCGGGCCCGGCGAATTCGTGGTGGTGGAGGCCGGCCCGGAGTGCGCCGACGGCTACATCTGGTGGCGCGTGCGCTCGGAGAAAGGCCTGGTCGGGTGGACGGTGGAGGGCGATGCCGCCAGCTACTGGCTGGTGACGCCAACGCCGCCGCCGGGCGATACCCCGGCGCCGGCGCTGCGGGTGAGCTTCAACGCGGCCTCTCCGCTCTTCACCAGCGTCACGCAGTCCACGGTGGCGGCCTGCCTGGACGCCAACAACTGCTTCCGGGTCCTGCCGGCCTACACCAGCGCGCGTCTGGTCGGCTATGCCACAACCGGCCGCTTCCGGCCCGAGGTCCGCGTTTTCCCGGCCGCCGACTATGAAAGCCAGGCGGCCTCGCTCGAGCCGCTGCGGGCGGCGCTGGCGGCCAATGACGGCGGCTACCGTTACGGGCGCTGGCTGATCGTCAACGCCGCCCAGGTGCTGCAAGCCCAGCTGCGCGGCCAGGCTTTTCAGAACGGCGCCGGCGTGCGCTTCCTGGCCCATTTCGCCCAGGCGGTCTGGCCATTCGAAAACGGCGATCTGGTGTATGTCTTCGTCGGCCTGACCACCGACGGCGCGGCGCTGGTGACGGTGACGCTGCCCGTCCACACGGCCGCGCTCCCGGACGACGCCGGCGTCTGGCAGACCACGGGCCTGCCGCCGATTCCGACCCCGGCCCCGGATAACAGCAACCTCGATGCGGCCCTGTCGGCCATCGTGGCGTTCAACGCACAGGCCGCCGCTCAACTGGAAACCCTGGGCGCTGACGCGTTCACGCCGGGCCTGGATCAACTGGACGCCCTGATCGCGGCGCTGCGAGTGGGGCCGTGAAGCCGCTCAAACCGGACCTGCGCGACGAGGTGGCCCTGGTTACCGGCGCGTCGTCTGGGATCGGCGCGGCCTCGGCGCGCGCCCTGGCCCAGGCCGGCGCCTCCGTCGCCCTGCTGGCGCGGCGCGCGGATCGGCTGGAGGCCTTGGCGCAAGAGCTGGGTCCGGCCTCCCTGGCTGTCCCGGCCGATCTGGCCGAGCCCGGCGCGGCGGCCGCAGCTGTGGCCGCCGTCCGAGCGCGCTTTGGGCGCCTCGATCTGCTCGTCAACAACGCCGGCTTCGGGCGCCTGGCCTGGCTGGATCAGCTCACGGCCGCCGAAGCCGAGGCCCAGGTGCGCGTCAACCTGATGGCGCCGATCGAACTGACGCGCCTGGTCCTGCCGGATATGTTGGCGCGCGGCCGGGGCCACTGCCTGTTCGTGGCCTCGCTGGCCGGCCTGATCGGCGCGCCCACCTACTCGGTCTACGGCGCCACCAAGGCCGCGTTGCGGTCCTTCGCCGAGGCGCTGCGCCGCGAGGTGACGCCGTTCGGCGTCCACGTCTCCGTGCTGTCGCCGGGCGGCGTCTCCGCCACAGAGTTCACGGAGCGCGCCGGAATCCAACGCCGAACCGGGGTCACCACGCCGCGCTGGCTGCGGCCCTCGGCCGAGACAGTCGCCCAGGCCGTGGTCGGGCTGGCGCGCCGGCCGCGCCGCGAGCTGGTGATCCCGTGGCCGCTGGGGGGGCTGGCCTGGCTCAACCAGGTCGCCCCGGCCCTGGCGGACTGGATCGTCGTCACCGCTTTCACGCGCCGGGAACGGCGCCCTCCGCCGGCCCGGCCGGCGCCCTGACGAAATTTGTCTTTTGACCGCTTCGGGCTACAATCGTTGACACGGCCATCTGGCCGGCTGCGGAGGCGAAAATGGGCGCTGACCACGACGGTGATTTGAGCCTGAAGTTCGACTTCAACAAGTTTGTAACCCTGCCTTACCGGCTGCACTACACCTGGGTGGGCGACCGCTATCAGGGGGAGGCCCTGGAGGTCTACGACCGGGTGGGGTGGTTCGGCAGCAAGCACCTGTCCGTGCCGCCGAACGTGGCCGCGGTCTTCCTGGTAAGCCGGCCCAACGCCGATCATCGTCGGCTGGTGCTCCTGCCGGGCCGTTACAACATCAGCCGCCTGCTCGGACGGAGTTGGCTGAACTGGTGGCTGGGCCTGGGCTGGTGGCCGGTCAGCGTCCAGTACGTGCGCCTGGACAAGGTCTCGTTCGTGATGGACGACCTCAAGGTGTCGTCGCGCGACCGCCTGTATTTCACCCTGGACCTGTGGGTGACGGTGCAGGTGATCGGCGGCCGGCCCAACGATGACCCCAATGCGCTGACGCGCGTGGCTGAACTGCATGAGCCCATCGACGAAATTCAACACGCGATCCGCCAGGCGCTGACTGAGCGGCTGCGCACGCTGACCCACCCGGAAGCCGTGGAGCTGCTGCCGCGGCTCGTGGAACACGATGTGGCCGCCGATGTGGCCGCGCACTTTCAGCCGTACGGCCTGGAAGTCCACGTCGGCCTGACCGAACTGAAGCCGGACAGCACCTGGGAGGACCTTCACCGGCGGGCCGCGACGGTGGACAAGGACAACGAGGTTCGCCGGCGCGAGGCCCAGCGCGAGGAAGACGTCTTTGCCATCCAGCAGCCCGGCCTGCGGCGCATGGCTTCGGTCAACATCGCCACCCAGATGCGCGAGCGCAACCAGCAGGCGCGCATGGAAGCCATCGACACCGTCAAGGACCTGGCCAAAGCGCTGCTGGAGGACTTGCGCCTGCATCCGGGGCGTGTCTACACCGAACGGGATATGCAGCCGCTGGTGAAGGCGCTCGATCTGCTGGACAAGCTGGCGCAGCCGGTCCCGGCGCCGCAATTCCCGACCCAGGTGCGCAGCTACTTTGCCCTGGACGCGACCAGCGACGGGAAGACGTCTGTGCCGCCGCCGGCCGAACTGCCTGACGATCTGCCGGTGCCGCCGGGGTCGGTGTGGGAGAAGGGCCAGACGGAGTGAGTCGCCCGTACCTGTCGGTCGGGGCGCCGCCCGGCGAGGCCGGCCAGCACGCGGTCTTTGCGGCGCGGGTGCGCCACTGGCCGTATGACCGGCTGGCCGATCACGTCTGGGTGGACCACGACGACGAGTTCAAGATCCAGCTGCAGCTGCTGGAACGGCAGCTGCGTTTCATCACGGCCCTGCATCCGGGCGCAGCCGCGCTGGGCCGCGGCCAGCGGCTGACGCTGGACCTGCGCTATGTGCACCGGCCGGATGCGCCGCAGGTGGAGGCCGTGCTGCTGGGCAAGGCCTATGACCCGGCCGACGCCGAGGCGGCGCGCGCCGCGGCCCTGGCGCTGTGGGAGTTGGCCGCGAGCGTGATGCCCGTCGGCTATGACCTGATGCCGGCCGTGACCGCCGCCGACTTCCGGACCTGGTCTGGCGAGGACGTGATCCGGCGGGCCAGTGCGGACCGGCATTGGGCCGCGATCCGGCGTCCGGCCGAGTTCCTGTTGTGGACCGATGAGAAGGTGGCGCGGCGCTATCTGCCCATCGTCTTTCCCTACCGGTGGGAGCCGTCTGGCTGGGACGTGGTCTGGGCCGCGCTGGGACGCCAGTCAACGCCGGCGTTGATCTCGGTGAGCCTGCGGCCGGAGGTATTCTCCGAGGCCGAGGAGCGGGTGCTGAGCGACCTGATCCAGGACCTGCAGGAGCTGGCTGGCCAGGCCCGGCCGCCGCTGGCCTCGCACGCGCGGGAGGCCGCCGACTGGTATGAGCGGTACGTGCGCGGGCTCAGGACGGCCTATGCCGTGCATGTGACCGTGCTCGGGGCGCCGGCCCTGCGCTGGGCGGTGCGCAGCGCGCTCAGCGGTCCGGCCTGGTCGTTGGAAGAGGGGATCACGGGCGGCCACGCCGTACAGGCCGAGGTCGTAGAGCCGGCTGAGGCGGAGTGGCCGGTCGCCGAAGACAACTTGCGCTACCTGGAACAGGGCAGTTGGGGAGCCAGCCCCTGGGGCCAGGCCAAGCTGCTCCCGGTCCTGGAGCGCCTGCAGCACCTGGTGGACCCGTCCGGCGCCCTGTGCGCTTTCCGGCTTCCGCTGCTGCCGCCCAAGGGTCTGCCCGGCGTCGTGATCGGCGACACCATCTCCCTGTCCGTGCCGGATTCGGCCGCGCCGATGCCGTGACGTCTGCGCCGCCGGGCGGTCAGGCCGCCGGGGCGGTCAGCCGGTTGGTCTCCAGCTTCGCCAGCACCTCCAACAGACGCTCCTTCCACTCTGGCTCCGGCAGACGCGGCAGCCAGAGTTTGTTTTTGCTGGTGCGCGCCCCGTCGATCAGGTTGAACATGAAGTAGGCCTGGTCGGCCGCCTCGAGCGGCGGCACCATCAGCACGATCTGGCCGTTCTCGCTGGCGATGGCCAGGACGCCGGCCCGCGCCGCGCGCAGCTTCACGCGCAGCTGATAAAGCAGATTGGCCACCGGGCGCGGCACCGGCCCGAAGCGGTCGGCCAGCTCAAGCGCCAACGTCTCCAGGCTGGCCTCCTCGGTCAGGCTGGCCAGGCGCTGGTAGAGCTGCAGGCGCAGCTTGCGGTCGTCCACGTAATCGGCCGGGATCGAGATCGCCAGCGGCAGATCGACGGTGGCGCTGCCGCCCAGGGCCAGGTCGCCGGCCGCTGCCTTCTCTTCGGGCGGCGGAGCACTGGCGGCCGGCGCCTGGGCTTTTTGCCGGCGCACCGCCTGGCTCAACAGGCGCGTGTACAGGTGGAAGCCCACGGCCGTGATCTGGCCGGACTGCTTGGGCCCGATGATGTCGCCGGCACCGCGCATCTCCAGGTCGCGCATGGCGATCGAGTAGCCGGCCCCCAGCTCGGTCTGCTCGGCCAGCGTCTCCAGCCGTTCGCGCGCCTCCGGGGTGGGGCGGTGGTGCTTGTCCGTGAACAGGTAGGCGTAGGCCTGGGCGGCGCTGCGGCCCACGCGCCCGCGCAGCTGATAGAGCTGCGCCAGGCCGAACGTGTCGGCGCGGTCCACGATGAGGGTGTTGGCGTTGGGGATGTCCAGCCCGGACTCGATGATGGACGTGCACAGGAGCAGATCGATCTGGGCGTCGGTGAAGGCGTCCATGACCTGGGAGAGCGCGTGTTCGTCCATCTGGCCGTGGGCCACGCCCAGGCGCGCCTCCGGCACCAGGCGCTCCAGCTTTTCGCGCAGCAGGCCGATGCTCTGCACGCGGTTGTGCACGAAAAAGACCTGGCCGCCGCGGTCCAGCTCGCGCAGGATGGCCTGGCGCGCCAGTTTTTCGTTGTAGGCGCCGACGTGCGTGAGGACGGGCAGGCGCTCTTCCGGCGGCGTGTTGATCGTGGAGATGTCGCGGATGCCGGTCAGCGCGAAGTACAGGGTGCGCGGGATGGGCGTGGCCGTCAGCGTGAGCACGTCCACCTCCGTGCGCAGGCGCTTAAGCCGCTCCTTGTGGGTGACGCCGAAGCGCTGCTCCTCGTCCACGATCAGCAGACCCAGGTTCTTGATCTGCACGTCCTTCTGCAGCAGCCGGTGCGTGCCGACGATGATGTCCAGCTGGCCGTCGGCCAGGCGCTGCAGAATGACGCGCGCCTCGGCCGGCGAGCGGAAACGCGAGAGCATCTCCACCTTGACGGGGTAGGCGGCCAGCCGGTTCTGGAAGGTGTGGTAGTGCTGCTGGGCCAGCACCGTGGTCGGCACCAGGATGGCCACCTGGGTGCCCTCCATCACGGCCTTGAAGGCGGCCCGCAGGGCGACCTCGGTCTTGCCGAAGCCCACGTCGCCGCAGATCAGGCGGTCCATCGGCCGGCTGCGCTCCAGGTCCAGCTTGACCTCGCGGATGGCGCGCAGCTGGTCTTCGGTCTCCACGAACGGGAAGGCGCCCTCCAGCTCGGCCTGCCAGGGCGTGTCCGGCCCGAAGCCGCGCCGGGTCACCAGCGCGCGCTTGGCGTACAGGTCCAGCAGCTCGCGCGCGATCTCCTCGGTGGCCTGGCGCGCGCGGCTCTTGGCGGTCAGCCATTCGGTCGAGCCGAGGCGCGAGAGCGTCGGCGGCCGGTCGTCGGCGCCGACGTACTTGGTCAGGCGGTCGGCCTGGTAGACCGGCACGTACAGCTCGTCGCCCTCGGCGAACTCGAGCACCAGGTACTCGCGCTCCAGGCCGTCCACCACGCGTTTGCCCAGCTCCCGGAAGCGCCCGATGCCGAAGTCCTCGTGGACGATGTAATCGCCGGTCGTGAACTGGGCGAAGTTGGCTTCCGGAGCCGCGGCCGGGCGCTGCCGCCGTCGGCGCGGCTGGGCGCGGGCCAGGCCGAAGATCTCGGCATCGGTGAGCAGGTGCAGCCAGGCGGGCCGCCGGCTCTCCGCCTCCGGCGTTCGTTCGGCGTCGACCGCCGTCTCAAGCCGCCAGCCCTCCGTCAGCGTGCCGGGCACAAAGAGCAGGGCCCCGGCCTCGGGCAAGTCGGACACCGTCTCGGTCAGCGGCGCGGCGGCGTGGCGTTCGCGCCAGAGCTCGGCCAGGCGTGCGGCCTGGCGCGAGACCACCACCACGGCCTCCCCGCGCAGCCGGACCTCGTCCAGCTGCTCGAAGAGCGGGCGGAGTTGGCCGCCGAAGCGCGGGCCGGGGTGAAAGCGCGCGCCCAGCGGGATCTCGGCCGGTGCCCGGCTCCTGGCCTCCGGGCCGCCGCCCAGCGCTAGCCAGGCGCGCGCCTCCAGCTCGTCGTCCAGCTCGGAGCCGGTCAGGTAGGGCGCGGGGAAATCCGCCGGGATGACGCCGGCCTCCACCTGCAGGGCGCGCTGCTCGACGGCGTGCTCCTCGAGCTCGCGCACGCCGTCGAGCAGTTCGGGCCAGTCCTCCACCAGCACCAGCGCGCGGCTGGGCAGGTAATCCAGCAGGGTGGCCGGCGGGTACATCTGCGGCAGCGCGAACTCCAGCGGCCCGGAGTGTGGGGCCGCCGGCGCGAACTTCGGCAGCGCCTCGCGGGCCGGGGTGATGGTGACGGCCGGCCGCGCCTCAGCCGAGCGCTGCGTGGCCGGGTCAAAGCGCCGGATGGTCTCGATCTCGTCGCCAAACAGCTCGAGGCGCACCGGCCACTCGTCGGCCATCGGGTAGATATCGACGATGCCGCCGCGCCGCGCGAACTGGCCCGGCTCCACGACGATGCTCTGCGCGTCGTAGCCGATCTCCACCCAGCCGGCCAGCAGCTTCTCCAGGCTCACCGTCTGCCCGGCCTGGTAGGTGCGGGTGTGCGTCAGGAACTCGCGGCGCGGCAGGGTGCGCGTGAGGAGCGCGCGGGCGGAGGCGACGAGGATGGGGTGCGGCCCGGCTGGCCAGGTGAGGCCGGCATAGGGCGCCAGCGCGGCCAGCCCAGTGAGGCGGGCCCGGATGGCCCGGGCGCCCCAGGCGGCCGGCTCATAGAACAGCGGGTTGGGTTCCAGGAAGTGCAGGGCGCGCGCGGCCGGCGCCCAGGTCGTCAGTTCTTCCAGCAGGGCCAGCGCGCGGTCCGGCCGGGCCGCGACGAGCAGAGTCGGGCGGTCGAGGCTGTGGGTGAGGGCGGCGGCGACAGCCCCGCGGGCGGCGCGGGGCAGGCCGAGGACGGCGGCGCCGTCTTGAGCGGCGGTCCGGGCCTCGGGGAAGGCGGGCAGCGCGCCCAGGACGGGGAGCAGGCCGGACAGGTCCATCAGCACACCAACGGGCAGCGGATGGGGACGCCATCCGGACTGGGGGCGGTCGGCCGGGGCGGGTCTTACCCCTCGCGGTCAGCCGGGCCGTTGAAGCGGCTCATCGCCAGCACAACGCCCTCTTTAACAAAAGACTCGACGACGTCCACGGCGCGCTTCAACATTAGCTCGATGATGTCAAACTCGTCCTTGTCGAAGTTCTGCAGCACGTACGCGGACGCCGGCGTCTGGCCGGGCGGCCGGCCGATGCCCAAACGCAGCCGCGCGAAGCGGTCGCTGCCCACCACATTGACGATGGATTGCAGCCCGCGCTGACCGCCGGCGCTGCCGCGCGGCCGGAGCCGGATCGTGCCGAAGGGGATGGCGATATCGTCCACACACACCAGCAGCTTGTCTAGCTCGATGTTGTAGAAACGCATCAACGAGCCGACTGCCTCGCCGGACAGGTTCATGTAGGTCTGCGGCTTCACCAGGATGACCGGCTGGGCGTGGATCTGGCCGGTCGTGTACAGGGCGCGGCCCTGCTTGCGCGTGAAGCCGGCCATATCGAAGCGCTCGGCGACTTCGTCGAGCGCCATGAAGCCCAGGTTGTGGCGGTTCAGGCGATACTCGCGGCCGGGGTTGCCCAGGCCCACGATCAGGTACTGATACTCAGACACAGCAAATACCTCGGCATGCCAAGCGGATTAGCGGCTGTGACGCGGGCTTAGAGACCTCGGGCGGCGATTCTAGCGTGCGCTGGCCGGACCCAGCTGGCTCCGGGCGGATGGGACTCAGGGCCGCCACCGGCGCAGGAGCGCGCGCACGAGCTGGCGCAGGCCCAGATATAGTCCGAGCAGGCCAAAGGCCAGCAACGACAGTTGAATGCCCTGGCCGAACGCAGCGCGGACCGCCTCGGCGCTCAGGTTGGCCTCGTCTAGAAACGTGCGGCCGGCTGCGTTCCCGGCGCCGGCCGTGGGGCGCGGCGTCGGAACGGGGGGCAAAGCAATCAGCGGCGCCGTGGCGGTCGGCACAGGCAGGGGCGTCGGCTCGGGCTCGGGCGTCGAAGGGGCTGTGGCCGCGGCCGGCGTTGTGGCGTTTGACACGCGCACACCCCGGACGATCGCGTCGACAAACTCGCGCTCCGAAGTATACACGCGCAAGCGGACGACGTACAGACCGGCTGTCAATCCGGTCGTGTCCCAGCGCCCTAACGCGCTGTCTTCGACCGGTGTGGTGACCGGGTCCTGAATGGAAAACCAAGTGTTGGTGGGGTCGACGTCGTAGCCGAAGGCCAGTTCGTAACGCAGAAACTGCGGGCCGGCGGCCGTGCCCGTGAGGATGACGATCCCGCTCACGGCCTCGCCCGGCCGGGGGCTGCTGAGGAGGGCGGTGCCGAGGCTTTGCGCGGCCGCAGGCCCGCCGTTCAACGACGCGGCCAGGGCCGCCGTGAGCGCGATCAGCAGGAGTCGGCGCATGAGGGCGGCGAGTTTAGCACGCGGGCAGACCGTCGTCAACGCAGCGCCGGCCCGGGCCGCCTCGGCCGCTGGCGCCGGGCCGTCGTCCAAACCGGGCGGATAGGTCTGAGATGTCATAGATCAGGCGCCGGCGCGGGCTAAAACCGGCCGCCGGGCCGGCCGCGGGCTATTTGCTTTGACCGGCTTCGGCGGCTGCGCTATACTGCCGCCACCTCAGCAACTTTTAGCGGCGCCGAGTGTTGTTAATGGTAAGCTCGGCGCCCGCTATGGAGCAAGCCGCGGGTGCTGAACCTCAAGCCGGATGAAGCCGCCCTGGTGGAACGGGCCAAGACTGACCCGGACGCCTTTGGAGCGCTGTACGAGCGCTACGTGCGGCAGATTTACAATTATATCTATTACCGGACCGGTAACGCGCAAGACGCCGAGGATTTGACGGCGCGCGTCTTCCAGCGCGCCGGTCAGCACCTGCCGCGCTACACCAACCGGGGGCTGCCTTTCTCCGCCTGGCTGTATCGGATCGCCCATAACGCGGTCGCCAACTGGCACCGGGATGAGGCGCGCCGGCAGGCGCTGCCGCTCAACGGCGTCGCGTTGACTGACCTCCACGCCGAGGCGCCCGAGGAGACGCTGGACGAGCGCCGCCAGCGTGAACTGCTCTTGCGGGCCTTGCGCCGGCTGCCGGGCGAGCGCCAGCAGCTCATCATCCTGAAGTTCGTCGAGCAGCTCTCGAATGCCGAGATCGGCGTGGTGATGAACCGCAGCGAAGGCGCGGTTAAGAGCCTGTATCACCGCACCCTGCTGGCGCTGCGCGACGAATTGGCGCGGCTCGAAGGCGCCGCGCCGGAAGCGGAGGCGGCCCGGCCCGTGGCTGCACCGCACAGCCGCTAACCTCCCGCGCCGGCCATGCCGGCCCGCCTGACGCGGGTGAGCCGGCCCCTACATGAGGAACATGACCCGCATGAGCAAACCAGTTGCCATCGTCACGGACTCCACGGCCTACATCCCCAAAGAACTGGCGGCCGCCCACCAGATCTTTGTCGTGCCCAACGTCGTCAATTGGGGGGAGAAATCCTACCGGGACGGCGTCGACATCGGCGCCGTGGAGTTCTTCGAGCGCCTCAAGGTGGACCCGGTCCAGCCGACGACGTCCGTGGCCTCGCTGGGTGAAATGAAAGAGATCTACGCGGCGGCGGCGGCCAGCGCGGAGGCCGTGGTGGGCCTCCACCTGTCCTCCAAGCTCTCCAACACCTTTAAGGTCGCGCAGGAAGCGGCGGCCCTGCTGCCCGAGAAAAAGATTCAGGTGGTTGACTCCCAGGTGACGGCCATGGCCCTGGGCTTCCTGGTGCTGGCGGCCGCCAAGGCCGCGGCCGAGGGGCGCTCGACCGACGCCATCATCAGCCTGACCGAGTCGCTGATCCCGCGCGTCGGCGTGCTGCTGACGCCGGACACGCTCAAGTATCTGCAGCGCGGCGGCCGCATCGGCGGGGCGCAGGCCTTCATCGGCGGTGTGCTGGATCTCAAGCCGATCCTCGAACTGAAGGACGGCGTCATCCAGCCGCTGGAGCGCGTCCGCTCGCGCAAGAAGGCCCTCAGCCGGCTGGTGGAGCTGGCCGTGGAACGGCTGGCCGGCAAGTCCAGCGTGCGCCTGGGCGTGATCCACGCCGCCGCGGAAGCCGAGGCGCGCGAGGTGCTGGAGATGGCCAAGGCGCGCTTGGGCAGCGCCGTGGTGGAGACCATCCTGACCGATGTCAGCCCGACCGTCGCCGTGCACACAGGGCCGGGCACGATCGGCTTCACGTTCGGCGAAGGGTTCTGAGATGAGTGGGCGTGGAGCGCAGTGCGCCGCGCCTTGGCAGCATGAGACGGCGGTCCCAGCCGGCAGCCTGGCGCCTCGTCAGGGTGATTGGGAGGACCGGCGGCCCAGGATCACGGGGTCGGGGCGGTAGCAGGGGAGTTACTATGCGAACACAAGGATTGGATGAGTTGCTGAGTGCGCACGCCGACGGCCTCAACACCGGCCAGGATTTGCGCCAGGAGTTGTTGGCCCGCCACCCGGAGCAGGCGCCGGCCGCCCAGCCGTTGTTGGGGCTGGCGCAACGCTTGCAGACCGTTCTGCGGCCGGTGGAGCCGCGCGCCGACTTTGTCGCCGCGCTCAAGGCGCAACTGACTGATCGGCCGGCCGCCGCACCGGGGCGCCAGCCGGCGGCGCGCCAACCGCGCTGGGTGTGGGTGTTGGCCGGGGTGGGCGGCCTCCTGTCCGTGGCCAGCGCCGTGATCATCGTGGTTCGCCTGGCCGCCGGCAGCGCTAAGCGGGTAGGGGACCTGGTGGAGCGCCGGGCCGCCCGCTTGCCCGCCACGCGGATGCGCGCCGCGCACTAATCGCCCCGCAAGTAAACGCCACATCCAGCCGCCAGGCGTGCCCAGCGGGCATACCTGGCGGTTGACATTTGTTCTAGTTCTGCTAATATCGAGAAGCACTCTGCGGAAAACAACGGGCAGTTTCGCTCGCACCTGAAGCCGCTCCGCCGAGTAAAGGAAACCCCCCATGTACCACAAGATCACCCTCATCGGGAATCTCGGGCGTGATCCCGAGATGCGCTACACCCCCTCCGGGCAAGCCGTCACCAATTTCAGCATGGCCACCACTGAAAAGTGGACGGGCCAGGATGGCAACCTGCAGGAGCGGACCCTGTGGTGGCGCGTGTCGGTCTTCGGCAAGATGGCCGAGACCACCAACACCTACCTCAAGAAGGGCTCCAAGGTCTATATCGAGGGCCGGGTCACCGGCGACCCCAAGACCGGCGGCCCGCGCATCTTCACCCGCCAGGACGGCACCACCGGTACGTCCTTCGAGGTGACCGCCAACACCGTCAAGTTCCTGAGCTCGCGCGGCGAAACCGGCGCGGCTCCGGGCGGCGGCGGCCCCGCCGAGCATGAGCCCATGGCGGAAGAGAGCGACGAGATCCCGTTCTAGCGGGTCCGGGCCAGCGCTGCCGCCCTGCCCGCTGACGCTGCCCGCAGCCGCCACTCCGGTGACGACACCCGCCAACCAGTTGAGCGCCTTCGCCAGCCGTCGTGCCTTTGCCGACGGCTGGCCTCGTCTTGCCCACCGGCGAGGATGAGCCATGTCTGACCAAAATCCCCCGTCGACGCCGCCTCCGGCTGCGCCTGCTCCGCCCCCGCCTCCGCCTCCGGCCATGGCCATTGAGCTGCCGGCGAACTTGGAGGCCGTCTACAGCAACTTCGCGTTGATCACGCACTCGCCGTCTGAGCTGGTGCTCGATTTTGCGCGGGTGCTCCCGAACACGCCGAAATCGCGCGTGTACGCGCGCGTGATCATGACCCCGCTCAACGCCAAACTGCTGCTGCGCGCTCTGGCTGACAATCTGAGCAAGTTCGAAGCCCAGTACGGCGAGATCGTGGTCCCCACCCACCTGGCCGATCAACTCTTCCGGCCGCCCAAGGCCGAGTGACGGGGAGCCGCCGATGCAGAACCTGGAAACAATCGCTGAACGCATCCGCGCCAACTTCGCGGCCAAAAACGCGGCCCGCGACGCCGCCGTCGAGCGCTCGCGCACGCTGATCCGGCACTGCTCCTTGGCCATCCGCGCCGCGCACCGGGACGAGCGCGCCGAGGCCCGCGCGCAGATCGCGGCGGCTGGCCAGATCGTGGCCTCCATCCGCGCCGATCTGGCGGGCTACCCGGACCTGTATCAGGCCGGCTACACCCAGGACGCGCTCAAGGAGTTCGCCGAGGCCAACATCGTCTACGCCCTGCTCGGCGACGAGCCGCTGCCGGAGCCGGAAACGCTGGGGGTGGAGTACGCGGCCTACCTGAACGGCCTGGGCGAAGCGGCCGGCGAACTGCGCCGGCGCTGCCTGGACATCATGCGGCACGACCACTCCGACGAGGCCGAGCGCCTGCTGGAGGCCATGGACGACATCTACCTGCTGCTCGTCACCATGGATTATCCGGACGCCATCACCGGCGGCCTGCGCCGCACCACCGACATGGTGCGCGGCGTGACCGAGCGCACGCGCGGCGACCTGACCACCAGCCTGCGCCAGGCGCGCCTGCAGGAAGCTCTCAAGGCGCTGGAGGGCAAGGCGCTGCCGCCCTCGCCGCCGGCGGCCGGCTGACGCCTCCATGGCTGACAGGCGCATCCTCCGGGCGGCCGAGATCGGCGAGTTTGTGTACTGCCAGCGCGCCTGGTGGCTGCGCGCCATCCAGGGCCACGCCTCCACGCACGGGCGCGCGATGGCGGCCGGCACAGCTGCTCATGCCCGCCACGGCCGCGTCGTCGGCCTGGCCGGCCTCCTGCGCGGCGCGGCGGTGCTGCTGGTGGTCGCCGCGCTGCTGCTCTGGCTGTTCAGCCGCTGACGGCCGTCCCCGCCGCCGATGGATCTCAGCCTGATCGTCCTGGTCCTCCTGGCGCTGGTCCTGCTGCTGGTGGCGGGCCGGCTGCAAGCGGCCTCCGGCCTGCCGCGCGGCCGCGTGGTCTACAGCGATACCGGCGCCTGGGGGCGCCCGGAAAAGCCGCTGTTTTCGCGGCGCCTGGGACTGACGGGCAAGCCCGATTACCTGGTGCGCACGGACAGCGCGCTCGTCCCGGTGGAGGTCAAATCCGCGCGGGCGCCGGCCGGCGGGCCCTACGAGGCGCATCTCTTTCAACTCGCGGCCTACTGTGTGCTGGTGGCCGAAACCTATGGCCGCCGGCCGCCGTATGGCCTGATCCAATATGCCGATCGGCTGGTGTCGGTGGACTTCACGCCGACGCTGGAAGCCGAACTGCTCGACCTGCTGACGGCGATGCGGGCCGCGGCTGACGCCGACGATGTGGCTCGCTCACACACGGCAGCGGCGCGCTGCGCGGCGTGTGGTCTGGCCGCGGTCTGCGAGGAACGCCTGGCGTGAGCGCGCCCAGCGGTCGGCCGGCGCGGAAGGAGGCCGGTATAATTTCCCCCGTGAACGCCGTGCCGCCCCGCCGCTTGCTGCTGCTTTTTCACCCGAAGGCCGAAAACGCCGAGGCCACGGCGGAGGCCATGCGCCGCTATTGCGCGGACCAGGCCGGCCTGACGGCGGAAGCGCTGGCGATCGAGAACCCGCAGGCGCGCGAACAACTGGCCGCCACCGACCTGCTGGTGGTCCTCGGCGGTGACGGCTCGATGCTGCGCGCCGGCCGTCTGGCCGCGCCCTACGGCGTGCCGGTGCTGGGCGTCAACATGGGGCGCTTGGGGTTCCTGGCCGAGGTCCAGCCGGGCGAGTGGCGCGACGTGCTGAAGCGCGTGCTGGCCGGCGACTTCTGGGTGGAAGAGCGCATGCTGCTTCACGTCGAGCACTGGCGTGACGCCCGCCAGCTCAGCGCCCAGGACGGGCTGAACGAGGCCGTGGTGGGGCGCGGGGCGCTGGCGCCGCCGGCCCGCCTCCGGACCCTGATCGACGGCTACGAGCTGACGACGTACGTGGCCGACGGCCTGATCCTGGCCACGCCCACCGGCTCCACCGCTTACGCGCTGGCGGCCGGCGGCCCGATCCTGCCGCCCGAACTGAGGAATATCCTGCTGATCGCCATCGCCCCGCACTTGAGCCTGGATCGGGCCATCGTTCTGGCCCAGGGCGCGACGGTGGAGGTCATCCCGTTTACCGATGCCGAGCACGACGCGCTGTTGATCGTCGACGGCCAGGCCCGCGAGGCCTTGCGCGACGGCGACTCAGTGCGCGTGCGTATGAGTGACCGGCTGGCCCGGTTTGTGCGCGTCCGCCCGTCGACGTATTTCTACGCCAGCCTGATGGCGCGGATGCGCAGCAACCCGTCGGCCCAGATCCAACGATGAGCGACCTGACTCCTGAAACCCTGTATTGCGGTAATCATCCCCAGACCCCCACCAGCCTGCGCTGCAACAAGTGCGGGAAACCCATCTGCGTCAAGTGTGTGGTGCGCACGCCGGTGGGTTACCGCTGCCGCGACTGCATGCGCCAGCAGCAGCAGGTTTTCGAGACGGCCGTGTGGTACGACTATGTCGTGGCCGGTGTGATCGCGGCGGTGGTGGGCGGACTGGCCGGCCTGCTGACCTATGTGATGGGCTTCCTGGTTCTGTTCCTGGCTCCGGTGGCCGGCGGCGTCATCGCCGAAATAGTGCGCTGGGCGGTGCGCCGCCGCCGCGGGCGCTACCTCAGCCTGGTGGCCGCCGGCGCCTTCGTCGTCGGCTGTCTGCCGTTGTTGGCGTTCCCGGTATTGGGCGCGCTCTTCGCCGTGTTGTCCGGCGCGCCCGGCGCCTCGCTGGCCGGGGCGCTGGTCAGCCTGCTCTGGCCGGGCGTCTACTGTGTCCTGGGCGCCAGCGCGCTCTACGCCCGCCTGCGCGGGATCTCGGTCTGAGCCAGCGCCCGCGTCAGGGTGAACCGCTATGCTCCACTCGCTCAGCATCATCGACTTCGCCATCATCGACCGCCTGCAGTTGACGTTCGCGTCCGGCTTCGTCGTCTTCACCGGCGAGACCGGCGCGGGCAAGTCGATCATCATCGACGCCGTCAGCAGCTTGCTGGGCGGCAAGACCGATGCCAGCTTGGTGCGGACCGGCGCCGATGTGGCCCGGGTGGAAGGCGTCTTCCGCCTGGACGACGAGACGCGCGCGGCCGTGGCCGCCCTCCTGGCCCGCGAGGAACTAGCCGCGGATGAGAGCGGCGACCTGACGCTCACGCGCGACGTGCGCCGGGAAGGGCGCACCACCTGCCGCGTCAACGGCCAGCTGGTGAGCCTGGCGATCCTGCGCGAGATCGGCCAGTACCTGGTGGACGTCCACGGCCAGAGCGAGCACCTGTCGCTCCTGCGCGTCCGCGAGCACATCTACCTGTTGGACCGGTTCGCCGGGCTGGACCCGGAGCGCGAGGCGCTGAGTGGTGTGGTGCGGGAGCTGGCGACGCTGCGCCAGGACCTGGCCGCGCTGCGCCGCGACGAGCGCGAGCGCGAACGCCGCCTGGACATGCTGGACTTCCAGGTCAACGAGATCACGTCGGCCCGGCTGAAGCCCGGCGAGGACCAGGCCCTGCTGCAAGAGCGCGTGCGCCTGGCCAACGCCGAGAAGCTGGCGGCGCTGGCCGACGACGCCATCCAGGCTTTGTCCGGCGGCGAGGCCGAGGCCGCCTCCGCCGCCGACCTGATCAGCCGCGCGGCCAAGGCCTTGGGCGCCCTGGCCAAGATCGACTCGGCCCTGGAGACTCAGCGCGACGCGGCCCAGGCCCTGAGCGAGCAGTTCAAGGACCTGGCCGGTGAGCTGGAAGATTATCGCGACGGGATCGAGTTCAACCCCAAACGCCTGGACGCGGTGGAAGAGCGCCTGGAGCTGATCAAGCGCCTGCAGCGCAAATACGGCGACACCCTCGAAGCGGTGCTGGCTTACGGCGTGCGCGTGCAGGCCGAGCGCGAGGCGCTGACGCACGCCAGCGAACGCATCGGCGAACTGGAGAAGCAGGAAGAGACACTGCTGCGCCGGGTGGGCCAGCTCGGCGCCAAGCTCTCGGCCCAGCGCCGGGCGGCCGGGGAGCGCTTGGCGCGCGGCATCGAGGCCGAGCTTAACGATTTGAAGATGGAGCGCGCCCGCTTCGGCGTGGCGGTGGAGTGGCAGGACGCCGCCGACGGCGCCTACGCCGAGGGCCGGCGCGTGGCCTTCGACGGCACCGGCCTGGACCGGGTGGAGTTCCTGGTGGCGCCCAACGTCGGCGAGGGCCTCAAGCCGCTGGTCAAGATCGCGTCCGGCGGCGAGACGGCGCGCCTGATGCTGGCCTTGAAGGGCGTCCTGGCGCGGGCGGACCGCACGCCGACCCTGATCTTCGACGAGATCGACCAGGGCATTGGCGGGCGCGTCGGCGCCGTGGTGGGGCGCAAGCTGTGGGGGCTGGCGCAAAGCCATCAGGTCTTGTGTATCACCCACCTGCCGCAGTTGGCCGGCTTCGGCGATCAGCACTTCCGGGTGGAGAAGCAGGTGGTGGCCGATGCCGGCGCGGCGCGCACCGTGACCGCCGTGACGCCGCTGACTGAGACGGCCCGCGTGGCCGAGCTGGCGCAGATGCTGGGCGGGGCGGGGGCCAAGACGCGCGAGAGCGCCGAGGAACTCCTGGCCCTGGTCCAGGCCGAGAAGCGATAGTGCGCGGACGGGCCGCGGGCCGCGGACGCAGTCACGCCGGAGGGTCGCTATGCAGGCATATGGGGCGGGTTTTGCCCGGCTGTACAACCTGCGCTGGGCCGGCTTTGCCCGGCAGGTGGCGCCGGGGCTGCACACCTTCTACACGCGGACGCCCCTCGGCCAGACGGAACGGAGCCTGCTGGACCTGGGCTGCGGCACCGGCCAACTGGCGCGCTATTTCCTGGAGCACGGCTTCCGCGTCACCGGTGTGGACCTCTCGGCCGCGATGCTCGAATACGCGCGCGAGAACTGCGCCGACTACATCGCCGACGGCCACGCCCGCTTTGAGCGCGGCGACATGACGCGCTTCTCCGTGGCCGACCACTTCGGCCTGGTCACCGCGACTTTTGACGCCCTCAACCACCTGGCGGATCTGGACGCGCTGCGGCAGTGCTTCCGGGCGGTCTTCCCGATGCTGCTGGATGAGGGCAAGTTCATCTTCGATCTCAACACGCGCGTCGGGCTGCAGCGCTGGAACAACATCAGCGTGGAGGAAAGCGACGACACCTTCGTGGTCACGCGCGGCGTCTACGACGGCCGCGGCGACCGGGCCTGGACGCGCATCTCCGGGTTCGTGCGCCGCGGCCGCGACGCCTACGAGCGGGTGGAGGAGACGGCCTACAACACCGTCTTCGATCTGGCCGAGGTGCGCCAGGCGCTGCTGGAGGCTGGCTGGGCGTCGGCTTACTGCGCGCGCTTCCCGGACCTGGAGACGCCGCTAGACGATCCGGAGCACGAGGGCCGCGTGTTCGTGATCGCCCACAAGTGAAGGCGGGCGCGGGACGGCCGGAATTAAACGCAAAGGGCCGGGCATGCCGCCCGGCCCTTGACCGTTCGCGCTCGGTTCAGTCTTGCGACCGAACCTCATCCGGCAGGTAGTACTCGAATTCGCAGCGCAGATCATCGGCCACTTCCAGGGTGCCGTAATCGCTGTCGTAGGTGTAGCCGCAAGTTACACAGCGGCCGGTGACTTCGAGCCCGCCCGGCGCCGATTTGATGCTCAACAGCAAGCCGCGCGATTCACAGTAAGGGCACATTCCGAGTTCCATAGGTTGTCTCCTCTAGTTGCCAACGATACCCGTTCGCGATTAAGCTCAGTTAAAATCTCGCTCAAATGGACGCGACTTATCTGACGATTACCCGACGCTTGCTTGGCGTCAGTTGGGCGCTGGCGCTCCTGACCGGTTGTTTCGCTCAGCCGGCGCCCGCGCGCCCGGCAACCCCATCGGCCCAGCCGACCGCCTCCAGCACGGTGGCGCTCACGCCCGCTGGCGCGCAGCTGGTGGTGGCCAACCGCGCGGCCGGCTCGGCGGCCGTGGTCGACGCCGAAACACTGACCGTCCGGGCGGAAATCCCGGTGGGCGGCGTGCCGCGGACTGTGGCGCTGACCCCGGACGGGGCGCTGGCGCTGGTCACCTCGGCGCAGACTGGCACGCTCAGCCTGCTGGACCTGCGGACGGCCCAGCTCGTGGCCCAAGTGCCGCTGGGCGCCGAGCCGTACGGTGTCGTCGCCGATGCGGCGCGCGCCTACGTCAGCTTAACGGCGGGGGCGCGGGTGGCGGTCGTCGATCTCGCCACCCGCACCCTCGTGCAGACCCTCCCCGTGGAGTCCTTCCCCGCCGGCCTCGCGCTCTCGGGTGATTACCTGTACGTGACCCATTTGTATACCGGGCGCATCACCCGCCTCTATTTGCCCGAACCGACCCAAAGTCAGGTGATGGCCACCGAGGCCGAGGCGAACCTGGCGCAGAATCTAGCCTGGCAGCCGGACGGCAGGCGCGCCTACTTGCCGCTGACGCTCATGCACACCGACGCAGTGCCGCTGCGCCCTGAAGCCGCTGTCTCTGCGATTGTCAAAGTACTTGATCTAGCGGAGTTCACGGCCTCGGCCGGCGAGTGGATCGCGCTGGCCGCTCCGGACCGCGCCGTCAACCTGCCGGTGGCGGCGGTGGTGTCTCCGGATGGGCGCTGGCTGTATGTCGCTAACGCCGGCACCGATGATGTGGCCGTGGTGGATCTGTCCACTCAGCAGACGGCGCTGGTGATTGCCGTCGGCCATAACCCGCGTGGACTGGCCTTGTCCCCGGAGGGGAGCCGGCTGTACGTGCACAACGCCCTGGATAGCTCTCTGAGCGTAGTGGATGTAGCCTATCAGGAATCGCCGGGCGCAACTATGCCCCGTTTGTCCCACGTTGGCACGGTCGCGCTGGCGGCCGCGCCACTTTCCGAAACGCTGCGGCTGGGCCAGCAGTTGTTCAACTCAGCGCTGCCGCCGATGTCGCAAGGCTGGCTGTCCTGCGCCACCTGCCACTTCGAGGGCGGGCACGATGCGCGCACCTGGCTGGGCTTCCCGGATGGGCCGCGCAACACGCCGACGCTGTTCAACCTGGCGCAGACTGCGCCGTATCATTGGAACGGCGACCTGGACGAATTGCAGGACACCGAACTCACGGTGCGGGCGATCCAGGGCGGGGCGGGCTTGATCGCCGGCGACGTCTACCCGCAGGCCGGCGCGCCGAACGCCGGCCGGTCGGTGGAGCTGGATGCCCTGGCGGCTTATCTCCAGGCGCTGACGCCGCCGCCCGCCCCCGCGGAGGTGGACGCCGCCACGGCCGAACGCGGCGCGCGCGTGCTGGCGCGCTGGGGCTGCACCAACTGCCACCCGGCCCCGCGCTTCACCGATCAGCAGACGCACACCCTGGCGCGCGATGGCATCGGCGACGCAGCCCTGCAGCGCAGCGCGGGCGGCCTTAACTTCGACACGCCGGCGCTGGGCGGCGTCTGGGCTTCGGCCCCGTTCTTTCACGATGGCTCGGCGGCGACGCTGCGTGACACGTTGTATCGTTCCGGCTTCCACGGCATGGGCTGGGCCATGAACGCGTCCGAGGTAGACGACCTGCTGGCTTATCTTCAATCCTTGCCCTGAGTGATCCTGATGCTGCCGCTTGACCGCCAAAACCGTTATCGCGCCCGCTATGCCCGCGAACACCCCGGCTGGCGGTCCAGCGGCGCCGAATTGGAGGCGCTGGTGCGCGGCCACCTGCGCCCGGACGGTCACGTCCTGGACGTGGGCTGCGGGCGGGGCGGGGTGATGGAACTCTTCTGGCGGGCCGTGGCGCTGGCCGTGGGGCTGGACCCGGACCCTGCCTCGCTGCGCGAACAGCGCACCGGCATGCCGGCGGCCGCCGGCCTGGCCGAAGCGCTGCCGTTCGCCGACCAGACCTTTGACTTGGCGATTGCGGTGTGGGTGTTGGAGCATCTGCCGCGCCCGGAGGCGGCCGTGCGCGAAGTGGGACGGGTGCTGAAGCCCGGCGGCCGCTTCGTGTTTCTGACCCCCAACGCCTGGCATCCGCTGGTGCGCGCCAACCGCGCCGGTCAGCTCTGGCCGCGGCTGCAGCGCGCGCTGGTCCCGGCCCTGTACGGGCGCTCGGCCGATGACACCTTTCGCGTCCATTACCGCGCCAACACGCCCGCTCGGCTGGCCGCGCTGGCGGCCGCCGGCGGCTTCCAGGCGGCGGCGCTGCGCGCCATCGGCGATCCCACCTACCTGGCCTTCAACGACCCCCTCTATCACTTCAGCGTCGCCGTCGAGCGCTGGCTGCCGGCGCGCTGGCGCGTCCACTTGCTGGGCGATTGGGTAAAGGCGGGGTAAAAAACGCGCCGCCAACACGGCCCGGTCCAGGCGCCGGCGGCCCCTGCTGTAAAATGAGCGGTATCAGGCCAGGATTATTGCGCGATGGCTCGTTGCAGCAACTGCGCTTTCGACAATCCCGCCGGCATGCGCTTCTGCGGCCAGTGTGGCACGCGCCTGCCTGAGCCCGCCGCCCCGGCGGAGCCGGCGGCCGGCTTCTCCCCGCAACGCTTTGGCGTCATGATGGGCGCCGACCTGCTCGAACGCTTCCGGCGCGCCGGCCTGGAGGCGGCCGGGCAGCGCCGCACGGTCACCGTCCTCTTCGTCGACATCAGCGGCTATACCACGCTCTCCGGCCAACTTGAAGCCGAGGACCTTTACTCGCTCGTTCAGCCGACGCTGGGCGCGCTGGCCCAGGCCGTCTACAAGTACGACGGCGTCGTGGACAAGTTCACGGGCGATGGGTTGATGGCGCTGTTCGGCGCGCCGATCGCCCACGAGGAGCATGCCGAGCTGGCCGTCCGCTCGGCCCTGGAGATGCAGGCCGAGGTCACGCGCCTCAACGGCGACGTGCGCCAGCGCTTCGGGCTGGAGCTGCAGCTGCACATCGGTTTGCACGCCGGGCCGGTTGTCGTCGGCGGGGTCGGCTCGGACATGCTCATGAACTACACGGCCATCGGCGACACCGTCAACCTGGCCCGCCGCCTGGAAGAGGCCGCCGAGCCGGGGGTGATCTTGGTCAGCGAAGCCGTCCACCAGCTCACCAAGAGCGCCGTCGATTACGCGCCGCTGGCGTCTCTGGCGCTCAAGGGTTTCGCGCAACGGCAGCCGGCTTTCCGCGTCGTCGGCCCCAAGGCCCAGCCGCGCTCGGCGCGCGGGGTGGAGGGCTTGCACGCTCCGCTGATCGGCCGCGACGCCGAGTTCAACCGGCTCAAGAAGTCGGTCACGGCCCTGGTCACGCAACAGCTCGGGCAGTTCATCCTGGTGACCGGCGAGGGCGGCATCGGCAAGAGCCGGCTGACCAGCGAGCTCAAAGCCCTGCTCCGGCCCTCGGCGGTGCGCATCATCGAGGGCTATGGCCTGACTTACCGGCGCACCGTCTCCTATTGGGCCTTCCTGGACGCCTTCCGCCACTACCTGGGCGCCACGCCGGACCTGACCGAGGCGCAGACCCGCACGCTCCTCCAACACCGGGTCGAAGAGGTGTTGGGCGCCGCGGCGCCGGCGGCGCTGCCGTTTCTGGAAAACTGGCTGTCCTTGCCGCCCAGCGATCCGGCGGCGGCTGAACGCCTGCGTTTTCTGGATGCCGACCGGCTGCGCCAGCAGACATTCCTGGCGGTGCGGGATGTGCTGGTGGCTGAGGCGCGCCGCCAGCCGGTCTGGTTGATCCTGGAAGACCTGCATTGGGCCGACGACGCTTCGCTGGAACTGCTGACGTTTTTGATGGAGTCGGCCGCCCAGGCGCCGTTGCTGCTGTACGCCATCACCCGGCCGTATGGCGAGGGCGCCCTGGCTCAACTGGTGGCCCGCGCCCAGCGCACGCTGGGCGAGCGCTTCGTCGAGGTCGCCCTCACCAGCCTCTCGCCGGATCAAAGCGAGCGCCTGCTCTTCCAGCTCCTGCCGATGGCCGAGTTCCCGGAGCGTTGGCTGGCGTCGATCCTGCAGCGCTCGGCCGGGATCCCGTACTATCTGGAAGAGATCCTGCGGATGCTGATCGACCACGGCATCGTCCAGCATGAGGCGGGCGGGTGGGCACTGGTGCCGGGCGCCGAGCCGGACGCGCTCACGGTGCCGGAAAACCTGCAGGCCCTGATCCTGGCCCGCTTCGACCGGCTTGGCCCGGCGGAGCGGCACGCGCTCCAGGCCGCCTCAGTTATCGGGCGGCAATTCAGCCGGCCGCTGCTCAAGGCCGTCGCCGAGTCGCTCTCGGAGGCTGAACTGCGCGCGGCGTTGGCGAGCCTGGTGGAGCGCGAGTTTGTCATGCCCCCCGACAGCGTGGCCGCCGACGAGTACCGCTTCAAACATGTGCTGGTGTCCGACGCCATCTACAGCACGCTCCTGCGCCGCAGCCAGAGCGAGCTGCACGGCCGCGTGGGTGAAGCGCTGGAAGTGCTGTACCCCGACCAGCTAGACAAGAATGTGGAATTGCTGGCGCGCCACTATAGTTTCAGCCCGCGTCTGGAACGGGCCCTGCACTACCTGATCCTGGCCGGGCAGCGAGCGGCCCGCGCGTACCTCAACCCCCAGGCCCGCCAGCACTACGAGCAGGCCGTGGCCCTGTTGTCCCAGGTGGACCACACGCTCGAGCAAACCATCCTGGCCAACATGGGCCTCGGCGACGTCCTGGTGTTCGCGGGCGAATATGCGACCGCGCGCGTGCAGTACCAGGCCGCCCTGGATGCCATCCCGGCCAGCTTTACTGGGCCGCAGGCGGCGGCGCGCGGCGAACTCTACCGCAAGCTGGGCTTCGCGCACCTGCGCCAAAGCGATTACGATGCCGCGCAGGCGGCCTTCCAGGCGGCGCAAGCAGCTCTGGCTGAGGCGGCCGCGCCCAGCCCCACCGAGCAGGCCCGCATCCTGAGTGATCTGGGTCGGACCTACTTTGAGCGCGGCGATTTGGAGGCGGCCGAGCAGGCGCTGACACAGGGCCTGGCCCTGGTGGACCCGGCACAGGCGCCCGACGTCGTCTCGTCGCTCTACAACCGCCTGGGCGCGGTGGCGTACACGCGCGGCGAATGGGCGGCCGCCGCCGCCAACGTGCGCAAGAGCGTCGAAATTCGCGAGCTGATCGGCGACCGGGTGGGCGTCGCCGGCTCCTTGAGCAACCTCGGTCTGCTGGATATCGCCCTGGGCGATCTGGACAGCGCCATGGTGCACCTCACGCGCAGCCTGGAGCTGCGCGCCCAGCTCGGCGACGTGCAGGGGACCGTAATTGTGCAGGGCAACCTCGGCTATCTGTACATCAATCGCGGCGACCTGGACGCGGCTGCCGATGTCCTACGGCAGGCGACCCAGTCTGCGCAGGCGTTGGGGATCGGCTACCTGCTCATCCAGAACCAGCGCCTGGCCGGCGCCCTGCATGTGGCCGCCCAGCAGTGGGATGAAGCCCTGGCGGTGCTGGAGGAGTGCGTCCAGCGCGCCAACGAGATCGGCGCCCAGGACCAACTGGCCGACGTCTACCGGCTGCTCGGCGAAGCCTGGCTGGGCGCCGGGCAGGTGGAGGCGGCCCGGGAGTGGGCGCAGCGCGCCGTGAAGCTTATGACCGGCACGCACCTGCTGGGGCCGACCGAGGAGCGCGGCAACCTGCTGCGCCTGTCCGGGACCGTCGCGCTGGAACGGCACGAGTGGACGGCGGCGGAGGCTTACTTGCAGGAGAGCTACGAGGTCTTCCGCAGCCTGGCCAATCGGTTGGGGGAGGGGCGCGCCCATTACCAGCTGGCGCGCCTGGCTCAGGCGCGCGGCGATCAGGCCGCCGCCCTTCAGCGCTTGAGGCAGGCGCTGGAGATCTTCCAGGCGGTCGGCGCCAAACTAGACCTGGCGGCCGCTCAGCGCAGCCTGGCCGAGCTCGGATCGGGACCCGCGTCCAAGACCCCTCCGCGTTAGCGCCGGACGACGCCGCGCTCACGCTTATTCTCCACCGCCCGCTATAATCTGGTCGAGCGTTGTTCCGGCGCTGGGCCGCCCACTTTGCCAAGGAGTCGCCATGTCTCGGCTGAAGCTGCTCGTCCTCAGCGTCGTGCTCCTGCTGCTGTCACTGGCTTTCTTCACCCCGGCCTTTGCCGCCCGCCGGCCCTCCACGGCGCAGTTATTGCGCCAGTTGGGCGGGGTCCCGTGCCCCGCCGACAGCGCCTTTACGTGCGTGACCATCCAGGTGCCGCTGGATCATTTCAACTCCGCCGACCCGCGCACGATCCCCGTGGTCTTCGCCGTGCTCCCGGCCAGCGGCGCGCGCAAAGGCCTGTTTGTCACGGCCACCGGCGGGCCGGGCACCTCCGGCATCGCCCTCGCCGATGCCTACGCGGCCGCGCTGGACCCGGCCATCCTGCGCCGCTTTGACCAGGTCTTCTTTGATCAGCGCGGCCTCGCCTTGTCCGGCGGCTTGACCTGCCCGGAAGCCGCCGCCGCCTATTACCAGACCGATGGCCGCGCGGAGACGCCGGCTCAGGAGGCGGCCTTGCGCCAGGCGGTCGCGACCTTCAGCCAGGCGTGCGTGGCGGAGGCGGGGTCGCCGGAGCTGCTGCCCTATTTGGGCACGGACCAAGCCGTGGAAGACCTCGATCTGTTTCGGCAGCTGCTCCAGGACGACCGGCTCTGGCTTTACGGCGAAAGCTACGGCACGCAGTTCGCCCAGACCTACGCCGCCCGCCACGGCGATCACCTGGCCGGGCTCATCCTGGATGGGACGGTCGATCTGACACTCACCGGCTATGAGTATTACGCCCAGCAGGCCCAGGCCTTCAGCGACACGCTCACCGCGACCCTGGCGGTCTGCCAGGCCGATCCGGCCTGCGCCGAAGACCTGGGCGGCGACGCGGTGGCGGCCTACGATCAGCTCGCGGCCGAGCTGCGCGGCCAGGCCCGGCCGGTCCGCTTCCCGCTGCCGGAGGGCCGGACGGCCTGGCGCACGTTCACGTTCGCGGACCTGGAGGTAGTGGCCGCCGGGCAGATGTACAACGAGGGCGACCGCATGTTGTTCACGCGCGCCCTGGCCGCCGCGAGCACGCGGCATGACCTGGTGCCGCTGGCCCGCCTGCTCTACCTCTCGCTCGGCCTCGATCCCCAGACGCTGGACGTGATCCCAGATCCCGCCTACTCAGATGCCGGCTACTACGGCGTGGAGTGCCAGGACTACGGTTATCCGGGCGCGACGCCCGCCGACAAGGCCGAGAACTACCTGCGCGCCGGCGACACCGTGGAGGCGGCGGTGCCGCGGCTGGCGTCGCTGTTCTACGGCGACCTGCCGTGCGCTTACTGGCCGCAGGCGACCGCTGACCTGGCGCGGCCGGCGCCGCTGACCGCGGCCGGCCTCCCGACGCTGGTCCTCGGCGCGACCGCCGACCCGGCCACGCCGGTCGGCAACGGGGTCAGCGTGTACGCGCGCCTGGACGACGGTTACCTCATCACCCAGCAAGGCGGCCCGCACGTCATCTTCGGGCGCGGCAATGCCTGCCCGGATGACCTCGTCACGGATTATCTGGTGCGCGGCGTGCTGCCCGCGCAGCGCGAGACCGAGTGTCCGGGCGTCGTGGCCGACGAGTACGTGCCGCTAGCGCCGCGGAGCGCGTCCGCGTTTGCGAACCCGTTGGAGGCCCTGGCCTCGGCCGAGACCGAGATCACGTACCTGCCCGAGTATTACTATTGGGACGGCCTTGAGCCGGGCAGCGCGGGCTGCGCCCAGCGCGGGACGCTGCAGTTCGAGGCGCTCTCAGCCGGCTATGGCCTCCAGCTGGACACGTGCGCGTTCAGCGCCGGGTTCAACCTGACCGGGACAGGCAGCTACGACCCCGACCGGGACCGCTTCGTCCTGGAGGTCGCCACCACCGGGCGCTGGCAATGCGCGCTCAAGTATGTGCGCCAGGGCGAGCGGACCCGCGTCACCGGCCGTTGCAACGGCCAGGCCGTCAGCTGGGCTCGGCCCTGACGCCTCGCCGCTCATCGAAAAATTTAAGAAATCAACTGGAGACCCCGCGGGAAAAAGCTGTATACTCAGATCAGAATTAGAACATCTGAGCGAAAGGCGGCTCGCATGAACAGCGTCGACAAAGCAACTGAAACTCAGATCCGCAACATCCAGACCAAGACCGGCAAGTCGTTGGAGCAGCTCAGCGCGCTGATCAAGAAGAGCGGCCTGACCAAGCATGGCGAGATCCGGGACATGCTTAAGCGCGACCTGGGTCTGGGGCACGGGGACGCCAACACGCTGACGCACGTGGTCCTGCAATCGGATGGCGCCCGCGCGGCCCAGGCCAGCGGCGCCTCGCCCGACGACGTCGTGGCCGCTCTGTACAGCGGCGCCAAAGCCGAACTGCGCCCGATCCACGACAAGCTCATGGCCGCCATCACGCGCTTCGGCGACTTTGAGATCGCGCCTAAGAAGGGCTACCTGAGCCTGCGCCGCGGCAAGCAGTTCGCCATGATCGGCCCTGCCACCAATAGCCGGGTGGAAGTCGGCCTGAATATGAAGGGTGTGCCCGCCACCGCGCGCCTGGTCGCCCAGCCGGCGGGCGGCATGTGCCAGTACAAGGTCAAGGTCACCGACGTCCAGGAGGTCGACCGGGAGTTGATCGCCTGGATCAAGCAGGCCTACGACAGCGCGGGCTGAGTGTCCGGCGGGCGCCGTCACCGCGGCGCGGCGTTGGTCCCACAAACACAGACCGGCCGGCGAAGACTCGCCGGCCGGTTGCGCTTAAAGAAGACGGGGAGCGGGGCGGCTACTCGTAGCGCAGCGCCTGGATGATATCCAACCGCGCCGCCTGGCGGGCCGGGATGATGGCCGCGAACGCCCCGAAGAGCAGGCCGACCGCCACGGCCACCACCATTGCCTGGCCCGGGAAGGCGTAGGTGACCGGGAAGCCCAGCGCCGCGAAGGCGCTGGTGGCCATGTAGCCCAGGTACAGGCCGGTGAGCAGGCCGAAGGCCGTGCCGATGGCGGCCAGGATCAGGGCCTCAGCCAGGATGACCGTCTGCACCTGCGAACGCGCCGCCCCGACGGCGCGCAGCATGCCGATCTCGCGCGTGCGCTCGATCACGCCGATGGCCAGGGTGTTAATCATGGCGATCAGCGACGGGATCGCCAGGAAGATCACCATCGCGTAGATGCCGGCGAAGGCGGCGTCGAAGATGCCGCGGTTCTGGTCCACATATTCCTGCCCGGAGACCAATTTAAACTGCGGGTATGGCTGGAGCGCCTGCTTGAAGGCCGCCTCCACCGCGGCGCGGTCCGCGCCCGGCTTCAGGTTGATCTGGTAGAACACGTCTTCGGCCCGGCCGAAGTCGGCGGCGATGTTGGCCTGCGAGAGGTAGCCGGTGGTCGTCTTGGCGTTCAGATAGTCCGAGGCGATGCCGACGACCTTGTACGTGACCGTGCCGGTCGGCGTGAGCAGGGTGACGTCGTCGCCCATTTTCACGCCGGCCGAAGCCTGCAGGACGCCGTTGATGATCAGGCCGCGGCCGGACTCGATCTCACGGAAGGCGGTCTCCGGATCGCCCTCCACGAAGGCCAGCCCGCTGGTCTGGGTATAGGCCTGCGGCTCGATGCCGAGCAGGCCGACCGCCACGTCGTTGATCTGGGTGCCCGCGAAGCGCAGGCTGCTGACCACGTCCACGCCGTCCACGGCGCGCAGGTCCTCGGCCAGCGTCGGGCTGGCGCCGGTGTTCACGCCCCAGACCGCCACTGTCGGCGGCACGAGCAGGTAGTCGCTGCTCAGGCTGTTCTCCAGCATCTCCGTGAAGGTGATCGCCAGGCTGGTGATCAGGCCGGCGGCCATCACCAGGATGGCCAGGGCGATCATGGTGGTGGCGGAGGTCACGGCGGCCCGCGTCGGCTGGCGCGAGAGGTTGCCCTCGGCCAGCTGCGCCGTGCCGTCTCGGGCGAAGGCCAGGGCCAGCACCCGGCTGAACAGACCCGCGATCGGGTTGACCAGCGCCGGGGCGATCAGGATCAGCCCGCCGATGAACAGGAAGCTTCCCAGCGCGAGCAGACCGGCATTGCCCGTAACCAGGGCCGCCGCCGCGCCTGCCAAGAGCACCACCCCCGCCCAAAAGCTCAGGCCCGCGATCCGGCGCCAGGCCAGCGCGCCGATGGACGGCCGCAGGGCCTCCAGCGGCGTCACCCGGCTGGCGGCGCGCGCCGGCAGCAGGCCGGCCAGCAGCGTGACGCCGACCCCGACGGTGACGGAGAGCACGACCAGCCCGGGCGTCACCACCGGCGCGCCGACCTGGATGTTCAGCAGTTGCCGTCCAATCTGCGAGACCGCGGCCAGGGCCAGCCAGCCCATGCCGTAGCCCAGCACGAGCCCGGCGGCGGTGCCGACCACGCCCTGGATCAGGCCTTCGATCAGGATCAGGCCCGTGATCGTGCCGCGGCTGGCGCCGATGGCGCGCAGCATGCCGATATCGTGGCGGCGCTCGGCGACGATGGTGCGGAAGGTGTTGAAGATGATGAAGCCGCCCATCAGCAGGCCGAGCGCCCCGAGCAGGGTGAAGATCCTCTGGGCGGTCCCGATGTTGGTCAGGATCTCGGCCCCCGGCTGGAGCACGCCGATCGTGAAGCTGCCGCCGACCGCGGCCGCGATGTCGGCCTCGATCTGGGCGCGGGCGGCCTCGTTGGCAGTGTCGAAGTTGGCGTCGACGACGTTGATTTGGCCGGGCACGTTGAACAGGCGCTGGGCCTCGCTCAGGGTGACGAGCACCTCTTCGTTGCCGGGCAGCAGGCGCTGCGGCAACAGGCCGACGATGGTCAGGTCCGTCAGGCCGATCGGCGTCGGCAGGCTCAGGGTGTCGCCGAGCTGCAGGCCGGCCTCATCGGCCAGGGACTCGGTGATGACGGCGACCGCGCCGTCACCGGCCTCGAGAAAGCGGCCCTGCAGGACGTTGAAGGACGCGATCGAGCGGATAGTATCCGGCACGGCGCCCACCAGCGTTACCGCCGTAAGACGGTCGGCCGTGGCTGGGTCCTGGTCGAAGAAGTCGGCCGGCAAGCCGATACCGCGCTCGAGCGTGCCGGACACGACGCGCACGCCGGCGACGGCGGCGACCGTCTCGGCCACGGACTCCGGAAAGGCCTCGCCAGATTTGCTGGTAATGGTGGCGTCCACCTGCCCGGCCATCGCCAGGGCGTTGGCCTGGAAAGCGCCGATGAACGCCGGCATGACCGTGTTCATGCCGAAGATAAGCAGCACGCCAAAGACGATGGCGAGCGTGGTCAGGCTGGTGCGCAGTTTGCGCCCGTTGAGATAACGCAGCGCGAGAGTGAGGTAGGTGGACATGGCGGCCTCCGTTCAGGCCATCGCCTTCATGCGGGTTTCGATCAAAGCCGAGTTGCCGGACTTCTGCGGGTCGAGGACGGTCTCGTCGGTGACCAGGCCGTCCTTGAGGAAGACGATCCGGTCGGCGTAGGCCGCGATGCGTGGATCATGGGTGACCATGACCACGGCCCGGCCCCACTCGTTGGCGGCCTGGCGCAGCACGCCCGCGATCTCGTCCGATGAGCGCGAATCCAGGTTGCCGGTCGGCTCGTCGCACAGCACCAGGGCCGGCTCGGCCACCAGGGCGCGGGCGATGGCCACGCGCTGCTGCTGGCCGCCGGAGAGCTGATCCGGGCGATGATGCTGGCGGTCGCCCAGGCCGACCTTCGCCAGCCAGGCCTGCGCCTGGCGATGGGCCTCGGCCTTGGGCCGGCCATCCAGCAGGAGCGGCAGGGCCGCATTCTCGGTGGCGTTCAGCACCGGGATCAGGTTGAAGAACTGGAAGATGAACCCGATCTTGCGCCGGCGCAACGCGGTGAGCGCCTGGTCGGGGAGGTCGCCCAAATCATGGCCGTCGATCATGACGCGGCCCTGGGTCGGCCGGTCCAGCCCGCCGAGCAGGTGCATCAGGGTCGATTTGCCGCAGCCGCTCGGCCCCATCACGGCCACGAACTCGCCGGCGTCGACTTTCAAGTTGACCTGACTCAGCGCGGTGACGGCGGTGTCGCCAGTTCCATAAACTTTGGCCAGGTTTTCCGTTTGAATGAGAGACATGCCTAACTCCTTCGATAAAGACGGGCTGGCCGAGAGGGTCCAGCCCCGGTTATGAGCCAATCATCTCGGCGCTCTTGCGTGGCCGGCCGCGCGGCCGGGCTTCCGGCTCGGGCAGGGGCTGGCGCCGGACCTCGTCCAGGCGGGCTTCGACCATGTCCAGCCAGCGCAGGTCAGCTTCCAGGTGCATGCCGGCCTTGTCCAGCAGCAGGATCTTGGCCAGCTCCCGCTTCGGGTCGGCCACATTGCGCTGGGCCGTGACGGCGTGGAGGTCCCGATACAGCGCGGCGCGCTGGGTCTGGATCAAGCGCTGGGGCGACGGCTGGCCGGTGAGCAGCGCCAGCATCAGCTTGATGAAGAACTCGTCTCGGCTGTGCTCGCGTTCGACCCCGGTCCCCAGCCACTCGTTCAGGCTCGCCCGGCCTGGCGCCGTGATCGTGTACACGCGTTTGTCCGGCCCGGCCGGCGCTTCCACCGGCTCCTCGGCCACCAGGCCAGCCTCCTCCAACCGCCCCAGCGTCGTGTAGACCTGGGCTGGCTTTATGTCCCAGTTCTGTTCGCCGCCCACAAGCGCCTCAAACGCCGCGTGTAACTCATAACCGTGGCGCGGACGTTGGGCCAGTAGGCCCAGAATAGCGAATCGAACCGACATAAATGAAAATAGTCTACTGTTTTCTCATTTGCTCGAAAAAGATAAACCTGTTTTGTATTTGTGTCAAGAAAAATCGTCTGTGGCACGAGCGGTTTTTACGCGCTGGCCCTCGTCAGGCTGGAACATAAAATTGATCAGCCTCCGCAACCTGGGCGGAGGCTGATCGGTTGTGGGGTCGTCGAATTGACGGCTATGCGCGCTGTCTGGCGCCGCTATCAGGCCGGAGGCCCGGCCTTGATCCGGGCCAGCAAGGCTTCGGGTGTGTCGCGGGAGCCAAAGACGGCTTCCAGCCACCAGGTGGCGCCGGCTGTTTCATAAAGGCGTACGCGCGCGGTGTCGCGCGGCGACGCGGTCACACCATCCACGGCGACCTCGAACGGGTCCGTCGTGGCGCGATGCTGGCGGAGGTAGGCGAGGTGTTGGGCGAGCTCTTCCGGCGGCAGGGTGACCGCCTGGTTTTCGTCGATGGTGCCGATGATCCAGCCCTCCCAACGCGCGGCGCGGCGCAGGGCTGGACGGCTGAGGCCGCCGACCCAGACCGGCGGGCGCGGTTTCTGGAAAGCCGCCGGCACCAGTTGGACTTGCGCGAGATGATAGTGCGGGCCGTGATGCGTGACGGTTTCACCGGCCAGGAGCTGGGCCAGCAGCGGCAGGCCCTCGTCCAGCATCGCGGCCCGCGTCCTGGCCTCCCGCGCCTCGCCAAAGGGCGCAAAGTCGAAATCCACGCCGGCGCCGACGCCGAAGATCACGCGCCCGCCGCTCAGCCAATCCAGGGCGGCCAGAGTGCGGGCCAGCAGGTGCGGCCGGTAGCGGGGCAGGGGCGCGACGCCGGTGATGAGCTTGAGGCGCCGCGTGGCGGCCGCCACCGCCGCCAGCGCCACCCACGGATCGCCGGCGCCGTACGGCATCAGGACATGATCCCACAGGCCCAGCGCCTCCCAGCCGGCCGCCTCAGCCGCCTGGGCCACCTGCACGACCGCGCGCGGATCACTGTATGTGCCGAACGGTACCACCTCAATCCCATAGTGCATGGCAGTGTCTCCGCGAGAGAGGTGTTTACCAGACGCGCGTCCAGGGCTCGGAGAGGTCGTATTCGCTGAAGCCCATCCCGTGATAGAGCGCATGCGCCGGCGCTGAGTACGAGCCGACCGTGGCCAGCGTGGCGCCCAGCCGCGCGGCCCGGCGCAGACCTTCGGCCATCACGGCCCGGCCCAGGCCGCGCTTCTGATGCTCCGGGTGCGTGCCGACCGGCTCGAAGACGACGGTGCGCGTGACGTCGTCGAGCCAGACCGTGCAGAAGGCCACGATCTCGCCGGTGGGCAGCGCCGCCACGATGTCGAGATCGCGCCGGTAGAGCGGCACGCGCTGGACGTTGCGATACCACTCCCAGCCCTCGTACTTGTCGTCCGGTTCATCCGGGTGGAAAGCCTTCCAGGAGGCCCAGCTGCGCGCCGGCAACTCGGCTTCGTCCCCGAGCGCGCGGACGACGTAACCGGCCGGAACCGGCGTCTCCGGGATCGGCTGCGCCACCGGGCGGCGTCGCTGGTGCTCGGGCCAGTCGCCGCGGACATAGCCGCGCTCCCGGACGAGCGCCTGGCGCGCCTGATCGTTTGAGTCGGCCCAGACACGCAGCGTCCGCCGGCCTTCCTGGTCGGAGCCGGCGATGTGCTGTTCGGCGACGTCCAACATCTCGGCCTCCAGCGCGGACGAGCGGAAGCGCGGGTGCACTTGCAGGAACGCCTCGCGCGGATTGTCGGCGTTGAGGACGGCCGCGATTTCGCCGGCGTGTTCCCAGACGAAGACGGCCTCGGCCAGGTTCAAGTTGAAGATGTTCTCCTGAATGTGCCAGCGCCAGTAATCCCAGCGCAGGAGCGACCACGAGAATTCACGCCGGTCGTTAAGGAGGAAGACCTCGCGCAGGAATTGGCGCACGCGCCAGTAATCGGTGACGTCAACGTAGGGACGCAGGCTGGGCGGCATGGGGACACCTTTCGCACGGTTCGGGCTGGAGCTATGCACCGTCATTGTAAAGCTGCCGGCCCGCCGCCGCGCCCGTCTCCGGACGTAACCGGCCCTGGTCAACTGGCCAGGTCATGGCCAACCCGAGTCACTCCGGCCAGAGCTCAGCCTGGGGCCGGCGCGTTGGCGGCAGACCTACAGGCCGGTGGGGCGCGGCCGCGGCGCGAGGCGCGGCAACACCAGCGCCGCGATCACCCCCTGCATGGCGATAAACCAGCCGTAGGCTCCGACGGCGGTGGTGACCGGCAGCCAGGCGACGTTGACGAGGTTGAACGTGAGGTGGAAGACCACAGCCAGCAGCAGGCTGGACCGGCCGTGATTAAAGAACCAGGTCATGTAGAAATTGCCCGCCAGGACGAACAAGACGTTCAGCACCAAGTAGCCGGGGCCAAACTGGTCGAACGTGTCCATCAGCAGCCAGAAGGGCGCGTGCCAGACCGCCCACAGCAGGCCGAGGATCAGGCTGGCCACGAACGGGCTGTGCCGGTGTTGCAGCGACGGTAGCGCCACGCCTCGCCAGCCGATCTCTTCGCCCAGGGTTGCGAGCAGCAAAAAGAAGGCGTTCACGGCGAACGCCGTCGCCGAGACCGGCGGCGCCGCGGCCACCGGCGGCTGACCGCCCACCGCGTTGTAAACCAGGCCGGTCAGCCCCAGGAGCGCCGGCTGGACCAGACCAGCCGCCGCCCACCAGCGCCAGTTCACGCGCCAGAACACGAGCCCGCCGAGCAAACGGCCTACCCCGGCGCGGCCGCCGGCGCGGGTCGTCAGCAGCAGGGCGGCCGCCGCCGGCATGAGCACGCCCAACAGACGCGCCATTTGGCTGACCGCGTCCGGGATGGCGAGCGGCCCGATACCGAAGTGCGCCAGCGCCAGCGGGACCCAGATGGCCCAGGAAAGCGCGAAAGTGAGGCCGAAGAAGGCAACTGGGTGGATCTGTCTGGGGTTTGAAGCCATGGGCGCCTCGTTTGATCTGGCCTCAGCCTGCCGGCAGGCGGCCGACATCGGCCGCGTCCTACGGCGCAATGTGCATTGATTGAATCAGCGCATCCAACTGCCCGAGCGCCGGCGTAAACGCCTCCGGGGCCGTGGCGTTCAGGGCGCCGGCGACGGCGCTAGAGTAGCCGGGCCAATCGGCGTTTGGATCGGCACTATCCGGAGACGGGACCCCACCAGGGGGCAGGGCCGCGCCGCCGTCGCTGGTTTCCGCCAGCAGCGGGGCCGTGACCGGCAAGATCACGACGAGGTAGTAAGCGCCGTCGCGCGTTACCCCTTCAAAGTGATAGAACAGCTCATGGTTGTTGACCGGGGCCGCGGCCTGGCCGGTCTGTGTGATGAAGCGCACGCCGCCGCCGTTCTGGAAGGTGCTCTTCTGGATGTGCGCGGCGAACGCCGGCCGGTCATTGAAGAACGGCGCCGCCGGAAGCTGCTCCAGACCGATCGCGGCGCTCGGGCTATACAGCAGGTTGTCCAAACGCCGGATGCTTTCGAAAGCGGCGGGAACCAATTCGGCATACGCCTGCGCCGGGTAAACGTAAATCTGCGGTGGGTGGGCTTTGCCCTGCAACAAGTATCCTTCCAGGTCAAGTTGGATGTGGCCGGGGGTCTTTTGCCACCAGGCGGCATCTTCTCCGTCGACGCGCGCGATCTCGCTTCCGCGCCAGCCGCTGGCCAGCCCCGGTGGCACGACCAGGCGCAACGTCCCAAAGGATACTTCTGCGCCTTCAAAAGGCGGCGCGGTGGGCGTATTGTCCGGGACGACCGTCGACGGGATGGCCTGTGTCCGGGCGATGAAGACCTCAGGCGTAGGCGTGGCCGGTTCAGGGAGGGCGGTGGGGGGCGCCGGCGCCAATGGCAGGGCGCACGCCAGGGCCGCGACCAGGATCAGGGAAGGGACGATGATGGCTTTCTTCATGGGTGAATCTCCTTGCTAAGGTTCATCATACCCATCAGAAATGCCAAACTCCCCCGACACCGGGGGAGTCTTGGCCTGGTCAGGTGGACAGGGCGGCTGAGTACAGCCGGGCGCCAGATGACTGGCGGGTGGTTGTACTCAGCCGCGCCTCGAGGCCCGGCTGGCGTTTCTTAGCCGGATCAGTCCACCGTCGCGCTCTTCTGCACCCCGCGCAGAAACAGGCCGAAGGGCACAAAGCAGGCCAGGCCCATGACCGCGATCACGACGAAGTCTGTGAGCGCGAACGGCGCCGCGGTCACCAGCGGCTGGAGGAGGAAGAAGACCAGCAGGGCCACGAACAGCAGGCTGCCTTGAAAGAGCAATCCCAGCCCGGCGGCGTAGCCGAGGGCCTGCCGCCGCCAGAGCAGAATCCCGCCGATGACCCACCAAGGCGTGGTCAACAAATCGGCGACGAGCACGCCCAGTTCCGGCCCTGTCGGAGCGCTCACGACCTGGCTGAGCGCGCGCAGGCAGAACAGGCTGCCCAGGCCGGCCAGAACGCCGCCGGCCAGCTGCTCCGGCACCCTGCCGGCCAGTTGACGCTGCACCGCCGGCGCGTCCAGGCTCGTGACCCATCGGAAGACGCCGAACGCGCTCAAAGCCGCCAGCGCCAGATAGGCCAGGAACGGCGCGGCCGGCGCCAGGGCCACCGCATAGGCGCTGGCGTTGTAGAGCGTGTAAAACAGCGCGCCCGGCCAGACGAGCCGGCCCAGCAGGCGGCCGCGCCGCGCCGCCCAGACCGACCCCAGCAGGATCGGCAGGCCGATGAGCAGGTTGACGACATCGTTGGCCAGGAAGGCCTGGCGCAAGGCCTCGGTGGGGTAGAGGGCGGACGGGAAGAGCAGGCCGGCCAAGGCGGTGGCCGCCAGGAGCAGGGCGACGACCAGCGCGAGAGCTTGGAGCGACGGCAGCAGGCGCGTGAGAGGCGGCGGGGAGCTCATGCGGTCCTCTGGCGATCGGGGATGACCGACCGCAGGTGGGCGGCCCAGTTGGTAGTGCGCTCCAGTTCGCCATCTGTAGCCAGCCGCGCAGAAACCGGGCCGCCCCAGCGGCCGGCTGCGCCCGTTCGAGCTGGAAAATCCAGCCTGAGCCGCTGGCCCATAAAGCTGGGCGCTTAACTCAACAACGGGCGCAGGCTGACAGCCCAGGCGCGAATGGCGTCCCAGTCCCGGTGGTCGCCTTCGCGCCAGACGCCGAGCAGCACGCTCAGGCGGAACATCAGTCGGTCGCGCAGAGCTGGGACTTTGGCGATGTCCAGCGCGCCGGCAAACAACCCCTCGCTCACCGGCCGGACCAGCGCGCGCACCGGCGCCAGAAACTCCGCCACGAACGGCCGATAACGTTCGCCGTCGCGCATGGCCAGGGTCATGCACACCAGGAAGGCCGCGAACGGCTTTTGAGCCAGTGCGTGGCGATGGGCCTGGACAAACCGCATCGCTTCCGGAAGCCACTGCTTGTTCTGGATGGCGCTGCCGGCGACCACGGCCCGATACGGAGCCAGGCCGGGCACGGCCTTCATGGGCAGCACGTCCACCGCGGCGCCGGCCTCAGCCAGTATTCGACCGATGGCCTCCGAGATGCCGGCCGTGGAATCGGTCCGGGTCGCGTAGGTGATGAGAAACCGGTCGGTCACGGTGCCTCCTTCAGAAGGAATAGCGCCGCCAAGAGCGCCAGGTTGATCAAAACACCCACGCCGCCCTGATCATCCAGGGCCTGGAGCCGGCCGTTCCAGAGTGCGAGGTAGAGCACCGACGAGAGGGCCGCGGCGCCCAACACCACCGGCCGCCCCCAGTCCGGCCACCAGATCAACCCCAGACCACCCGCCGCCAGGCCGAGGGCCACCACAGCCAGGGCCGCGGCCGCGATGAGCCGGGTCGGCTCATCCCCAACCAGGCGGGAGAAGGCCCAGCCGCCGTCCGGCCAGGTCAGGCCGGGGCGCAACTCGAACCAGCGCAGGCTGTGCCCGGCGTAGAGCAGGTGCACCAGTCCGTGCAGGATGAGGACGACGCTCAGGGCGATGGCCCACATAGAGACACTCGCTTTCATAAAAGCTCCGGCGCCAACAGAACGATATGGCCCGTCACTTGCCCGCTCTCGAGCAGGGCATAACCCCGCGCCGCGTCAAGGAGGGGCAGTCGGGCGCTGATGATCGGCTTGATGCGGCCTTCACTCAGCAGCTGGAACAGCGTCGCCCAGTCTGGTTTGAATAATTCCACGCCCAGGCGGTGCGTGCCGTTACCCTGGATCGGCTTGCCGTTCGACAGCAGGTTGTAGCCGATCATCTTGACCAGCAGCACCAGGAACCGGGACAGACTCTGCGGCCCGCCGTAATGAATCAGGACGCCGCCCCGGCCCAGCACCGCCAACCCGCGTTCAAAGGCTTCCTCGCCCATGCCATTGAAGACGAAGTCCAGCCCCGCCGGCTCGGCCTGGCGCACGACTGCGACAAAGTCCTGGGACCGATAATCGATCGGGACCGCGCCGTGTTCGGCTAACGTCGGGTGCTTGTTGGCCGAGGCCAACCCGTACATTTTCAGCCCGGCCAGTTTCCCCAACTGCAGCAGGGCCGTCCCAACCCCGCCGCTGGCGCCGATGAGCAGGACTTTGTCGCCTGCCTTGACCCTGGCCACACGGTGCAGCACCTGGTAGGCGACCAAGTAATTCAAGATGAGCGTTGCCGCTTCGGCCGGATCCAGGCCCGCAGGAACGGTCGCCAGTTTTTCGGCGGCCAGGTAGATGTATTCTGCATGGCCACCGAAGGTGGTCAAGGCCGCCACCCGCTCGCCCGGCGCGAAGCCTGTCACGCCCGGCCCGAGGGCGTCCACCCGCCCTACGATGGAGTAGCCAGGCACGAAGGGCAACTTAGCCGGGAACGGCCGGTTGCCGACCCGCGCGGCCACATCGTCCTGGCAAACCGGGCTGGCGAGCACTTGGACGCGCACCTCGCCGGCCGCCGGCGGTCGCAGGTTGTTCTCAATGATCCGCAGGACCTCAGGCCCACCCCGTTGTGTGGCGACGAGGCTGCGGTACCTCATAGCGGCCTCCGGGTAAGCAGCCAGACTGCCAGCGCCAGAGCGGCCACGGCCAGCGCGGGCGCGACCCGGTGGATGGCCAGCAGCAGCGCATAGTTGGGGTTGTTCAGGCTCAGGAACGCGCCGGAGGCGAACAAGGCGACCACACACACGCCGGCAACGGCCAGGGCCGCCCCGGCCAGCGCCTGCGGCGGCGCGGCCCGCAGTGCGCCAACGAACTGGACCGCCGCGGCAATGACCGCGCCGAGAGCGATCAGCTTGTGGACGTTGAAGATGGCCGTGCGGTACGGCCGGCCTAAGCTACTGAGCCAGAAACCCGAGGCCAGCGTCAAGACGAGGGCGATCCCCGGGATGAGGTAGGGGGTGAATATGTTCATGAGCGGCTGTAAGTCGTTAGCGGGTTGCGGCATAGGCGTAGCTGGCGTAGAGCGAGGCCAGCAGCATGGTCAAGATCGGGAAGCAGGCTAAACAGCCTGAGGCTCTTCAGGAAGTCGTTGAAGCAATCCCCGAGCAGGAATGGCCCGAAGACCCAGACCAAGTAGCGGGTCTTCCAGTTCGCGGGCTGGCTCATTCGCTGTCTCTTTGCTCCCGGGGCGACCGGCAAAAGTCTCGGGCGAGCAGCGGGAACCAGACCAAATAGAGCGGCCCTGCCACGAACATGATCGTCGCGCCCAGCGCCGGGAAGACGAGCCCCGCCACCATGTGCAGCCAATCCAGGCCATGCGTCAGGATGCCAACCCAGGCCGTCCACTGGCTGAAGGCCCGGCTGCGGAGCATGACCCCGGAGGCCAACAGCGCGGCGGTCTGCAGCAACAGGCCGCCCATCAGCGCGCCCGAGCCGTGCCACATATCCGCGGCCAGGATCGCCTCGCCGGCGGCCAGGAGCAGGGTCCGCTGCGCCTCGTCGGTGGCGGCCGCGAAGCGGTCGCTCAGAGTCAGAAAGGCAAAAGCTGAAGGCGTGGCCAGGAAGAGCGTGACGCCGGCGAAAGCCAGCGCCGCGGCGAGCAGTGAGAGGGCTGAGTCCGTCCGCCGCAGCGCCGCGTACAAACCGAGAAAGATCAGATAGTACAGCGGCATCACCAGGCTGGTCAGCCCGTCCAGGCGCAGCCACCCCAGCAGTCGGTTTTCGGCCAGCAACGCAAAACCGGCCCGGGCGCTGTCCGGCTGGCCGCCCAGCGCTACGAGCTGAATCAGCGTAGCCAACGCATAGGCCAATAGAAGCCAGGCGGCGCATCCGCCCAGGACAAGCAACGTCGGTGGCCGGGCTGCGCCCGCATCGGACGGACGAGCGCTGGTTTGAACGGGGACGGACATGGGGTCAGCCTTTCCTGAGACGCGCCTCCACTCAGTCTAAGCATACGGCGGCCGCAAGAGCAGGACAATGATGTTTGCCGCAGAATCTGTGCCATTTGACGCAAGCTGCGGTATCATGGCGGCATGGATGCGGCTGTTGAACCCATCACCGTCTCGGTCAGCGTGCTGGCGCAGATGTTCCTGTACTTGCGCTCGCTGAACGTAGATGTGGACGCCTTCCTGCACTCGCTGGGTGTGGACCCCGCCTCGGTCCAGGCACCCGACGCGCGCGTGCCGGTGGAGACCTATCTGTTCATCCAGGAGTCGGCGGCGAAGTTGGTGGACGACCCGTGCTTCGGGCTGCATATGGGCGAGTTCGCCGAGGCCGGCAGTTGGTCTATCCTCGGCTACCTGATGATGAACTGCCGGACGCTGGGGGAAGCCTTCGAGAAATCGGGGCGGTACTCGCGTATCATCGGCAACCTGATCGAGGCCCGGGCTGAACTGGGCCCGACCACCGTCACGGCCGTGTTCTTCACGCCGCCGCACGCGCCGGCCATGTCGCGCCACTGCTTTGACTCCACGTTTGCCAGCAGTGTGCGCATGATGCGCACGCTCACCGGCCAGCCGCTCAACCCGCGCGCCGTGGCGTTCATTTACCCCGAGCCGTCGGCGCGCGCGGAGTATGACCGGGTCTTCGGCTGTCCGGTGCGCTTCGGCCAGAAGCATAACGCCCTGACCCTTGACCTCAGCCTGGCCAACACGCCGATCCGGCTGGCGAACCCGGCCCTGCTGGAGCATTTCGAGAAGTACGCCCAGGATTTCCTGGCCCAACTCGAGCGCCCGGACGCGACGACGCGCGCGGTGACCCGGCTTATCCTGGCGCGGCTGGACGACGAAGCGCTCTCACTCGACACGGTCGCGCGCGAGATGGCGGTCAGCCCGCGCACCTTGCAGAACCGCCTGGAGGCGGAGGGCGTAGTCTTCAGCGATCTCCTGCGCGATATCCGCCAGCGGCTCGCCCAGCAGTACTTGCGCCAGAACTACTCGGTGGAACAGATCACATACCTGCTGGGTTTCTCCGAGCCGAGCGTGTTCCGCAAGGCTTTCAAGAAGTGGTCGGGCGTCACCCCCCGCGAATACCGGCAGAGCACGCTCCCGACGGCCAGTCAGGTGTAAGGGGACGTCCCGCATTCCCTGGTTTGTGTTCGTCCGCGCTTCGCCGGCCGCTCCGCGTCGTCCTTATGAATAACCGCCTGACCAAACCCTGAACCGAGACGGTCGAGCCGGAATGGGGACCGGGCAACTGCTTCAGCGCGCCCGGGGGATAAGGCCGGGTCTCGACTCGGGTCTTTGGCGGCCGGCGCTGCCTCACTCTACGCGCGGCCCGCTTCCGGTTGTGGCAGATTCGGAGGCCGGGCCGGCCGTCGCCGTCGGGCGCAGGATCGCCAACGCCTTGGTCTGGCAGAAGGCTTCGAGGTCGGCGCGCGTGAAGCGCCAGGGCAGGCCGTCGAACAGGCTCATGATCAGGCGGACCATGAACGGATGGCGGCGCAGGCGCAATTCCAAGAAATCTGCGAGGCGCGCCGGGTCGGTGACGACCTCGGCTTGGGCCGCGAACTCCCGGTCGCGCACCTGGACGCGCACGTCCGGGTTGGCGCGCAGGTTCTGAAACCAGTCAGCCGCCGGCCCGCGCGCCGAGGCAACGTAGTACGCGCCGTCGATCAACTCGAATTGGAGCGGCGTGACACGCGGCTGGCCGGTCTTGCGCCCGATAGTGGTCAGCAGCAGCACCAGGCGGGTTGGGCCGAACCCGCGCCGGTAGTTGGCGGCCATTCGGACGTTGAGGGCCTTCATCCGATGGTAGAGGGTGTTCTTGGGCATGGCCTGATCGTAATCACCGCCGTTGCCCGCGGCCATTGACATTCGACCCGTAATCGGCCGCTGTCTCTCGGCGACGCATGGGGACGAGCAGGGGTTGTTCGGCGTGGCGCTGCTCCCAGCGTGCTCAGTACGCCGCCGGCAGGAACATCGCGGCCAGCGACAGGTTCATGAGTGTATGGACGACGGCGAAGTAGGGCAGCAGGCGCGGACGCCAGCGCAGCAGGAGGCCGGTCACGAAAGCGAACGGCAGGTACATCAGCGCACGCCAGGCGATGAAGCGCAGATCGAGCAGGAAGGGCATGGCCAGGTGCTGCAAGCCGAGCATGAGCGCAGCCAGCGCCAGCGCCGGCCAGGTCGGGTGCGTGGCGGGGTCGGCGCCCGCCCAGAGGCGCGGCATGCCGTAGGCGAAGTACAGGGCGGCCTCGGTCAGGCCCTGTGTGATCGGGAACAGGATCAGGCCCGCATACGCGGCCCAGGCCGGCAGCGGGCGCACGAACAGGGGCAGCACAGCCTGCGAGTCGCCGAACAGCCACTGGCTGAGCAGGAGGTTCGGCAGGACCGCGATCGGGCCGGCCACGACAAACGTGCCCAGCATGACGAGCAGATCACCTTTGACGTGCTCGCGCTGGACCCGGAACACCTCCCAGTAGCTCCGGCCCTCGGCGCGGAAGAGCGCGATCAGGGCCGCCAGGCACAGGCCGTTGGCGATGGCGACCGTCAGCGGCCACCAGTCCGCGCCGGCCTCCCAGGCCGCCGGCGAGCCCGCCAGGAAGAACCCGAGCGCGACCATGGCCTGCACCGCGAAAAACAGGACCGTGCGTCCGAAGAGCAGGAGCCAGGGTCCGGCGCGGCGCAGTCCGGCGGCCGTCCGGGAGCGTTCGACGGCTGGGAGGGGCGAAGTGAGCGGCGATAGGTTGCTGGACACGGTGGCCTCCGCGAGAACAGAACTGGCGTCAGTATATCGGCCGGGAAACGAAAACTCCCCCAGCCAAGGGGGAGTCTTGAACTGGCCAGGTGGATAGGCCGGCTACAACAGGAAGTTCCAGTAGGCCAGCGACCACAGGATGGCGGCGCCCGCCAGGGCCAGGCCGGTGTAGAAGACACGCCCGCTCAGCGTCCAGTAGCCTTTCCACCAGGCGAGGACGGTGAAGCCGGCCACGCCCACACCCAGGAGGCCGACCACGTTCGGGAGGCCGGCGACGAGGCCGAACCAGGCCGGGGCACCGAAGAAGATCCGCGGCACACCGTAGGCCGGGTCCACGTCGCCAAAGGCGACGCCCAGCAGCACGAGGAAAGCCAGATAAGCCAGGCCGAACAGCCCCGCCGTCAGGCGAGCCAGGCGGGCGGGCCACGGTCGGGCCTCCCGTTTCATCAGGCCGCGCCCGAACGAGATCCCCCAACCCAGCACGGTTCCGAGGCAGAGCAGCGCGCCGCCGAACAGGATCAGCAGGTGCAGGCCCAGCGCCCGGTGCCCGGGCGCCTTGATGAAGACGAACGGGCTGGACGGATGGAGATAGACCTGCCCGTCCACTTCCTTGAGCACCAGGCGTGCGTCCGGGTGGTCGCGGCTCTGCAGCAGTCCGGGCTCCACCTCCGCGTACTGCGTCACCTCGCCCGCCATGTTCACGAAGAGATTGCCCTGTTCGTCGACGCGGACGTTGACGGGGGTGGTCAGGCTGATGAATTTCTCGAAGGTCGTGAAGTTGCTGCGGGCCAGGTAGTAGTCGCCGGCATACTGCGCGGCGCGGGCCGTGAAATCGGCGGCCGGCGCCGGCGCCGGCTGAGGCGCGGCCGGATAGTAGCGGTCCATGAACGCGCGGAAGACGGCCGCCCCCACCGAACTTCCGCCGACGCTGTTGGTGGAGATGAACACCCCCACGCCCTCGTCCGGCAGCAGGAACAGGCCGCTGTGGAACAGCATGGTATCGCCGCCGTGCGAGATGACGCGCCGGCCGTTGATCTCGTTCTCGAAGAAGCCGTAAGCCATCCCGCTCAGGCGCGGGTCTGGCGTATACAACTGGCTGTGCATCTGGCGCGCGGTCGCGGCTTCCAGGAGGCGCGCCTCGCCCAACTGGCCGTCTTGCAAGTGCGCGATCATGAATTGGGCCAGGTCCAGGCCGGCCGCGCTCAGTGAGCCGGCCGGATAGCCGGTGACGTACTCGAAGCCGCCGCGCACATAGCCGCCGTCCACGTAGTTGTAGCCGCCGGCCATGTCCGGCGCCAGGGCGGCCGGCAGCGGCTGGCGGAAGGTGGCCTGGGTCATCCCCAGCGGCGCGAAAATATGCTGCTCGACGTACTCGGCGAAGGGTTGGCCGGAGACGCGCTCGACGATGTAGCCGGCCAGGGCCGTGCCGTAGTTGGAGTAGGCCCCGATCTGGCCGGGCGGAAAGACACGCGCCGGGAGGTTGGCCTTCAAGTAGGCGCCCAGCGCGGGGGCTTCGTCCGGCGCGAGCTTGAACAGGCCGTCGCCCTTGTCCTCAAAACCCGGAGTGTGCGTGAGCAGGTGCTTGAGCGTGATCGGCTCGGCGTAAGTCGCCGGAATCTGGAAATCGAGATAGGCGTTGACGTCGGTGTTCAGGTCCAGCCGGTCCTGTTCCACCAATTGCATGACGGCCGTCCAGGTGAAGAGCTTGGACACCGAGCCGGGCCGGAACAGCGTCCGGGCCGGGTCCACGGGCGTGCGCGCCTCCACGTCGGCGTAGCCATAGCCCTTGGCGAACAGCACCGCGCCCTCCCGCACGACCACGACGACCGCGCCCGGGACGTGGTGGTCGTCCATCTGAGCCCGCAACAGGCCGTCCAGGAAGGCCTCGACTTCGACGGGGTCGCTTGGCCCGTTGGCGGTCGGAGCTTGCGCGCGGACGGAGCGCGCCGGCATGAACCAGAGACTGGCCAGCAGGATCGCTGCCAGCGCGAGCCGGGCCGCTTTGGGCCGAGAGTAATCGCCTGTCATTGCCGCTCCTTTCGGGACTGCCTATCCATACGCGGCCGCCCCTCGGAAGTTGCGCGGCCCGCGCCTACGCCGGCGCCGCGACCAGGCCGATCCACTCGCTGTCGGCGGTATAGGGCCGCCCGGCCAGATCACCCCACAGTCCCAGCACCTGAAAGTTGTGGCGGGCCAGCTCAGCCGTGATCGTCTCCGGCGTGTAGTCCTGGAACCAATTCCGATACACGGCCAGGGCGCCGCTCGGCTCGATGACGATGGACTGATCCAGCCAGATCAGCTCATCTGGATAGTCGAAGCCGTCCTCCAAAAGCAGGTGCGGGCCGGGGCGCCAGAAACCGCCCGCCAGCGCCCGCCACCGGTTGCGGTTTCCGTGGCGCTGGCGGCAGACGCGCGTGGAGACATCGAAGACGAAACGCCCGCCCGGCCGCAACGCGCGCCGGACGTTGGCCAGCAGCCGAGCCCGTTGTTCGGGGCTAAGCGGGCAATAGTCGCCGTAGATCAAAAGCGCGGCGTCGTAGGCGGCCTCGTCCTCCAGCGCCAGGTAATTCTGGTAGTGATAGGTGATATCCAGGCCTTGCGCCTGGGCGGAATGCGCCGCGTACGCGATTGAACGCCGGGAGTAATCGACGCCGGTCACGCGCAGGCCGCGCCGCGCCAGGCGCGACGCGTACAGGCCCGGCCCGCAGCCCAGGTCCAGCACGGCCTGGCCAGGTTGAAGACCCAGCGTTGCCGCGATCCAATCCACCGATTGATCGATGGCCTCCGGCCGACGGCTAGCCGCGTCGATGTCCGGGTCCAGGTGGGCGGCCAGCATCTGGGCCGAGATGTGCGGGTGATCCCAGAAGAGCGCCTCGCCCGGGGTGAAGGGCGCCGGCGGCTTCTGGAGGGCCGGCAATTGCGCCAGAACAGACTCGCATGTTGGAGAAGCGAACATAGCTCAAGACCTGATCAGGATTTGAACGCGGGCGCTGCCGGTCAGGGCGCGGACTGACGCACCCAGGTGACGCCGTAGCCGTCGTTGTACCGGACCAACTCGTGCGGAGCGGCCACGCGATACCAGGCCGTCTCCTGGCCTAGCGTCACCTTCCAGGCCGGGACGGAACCGGCCTCGGTGCTGACACTCTCCTGGCCGCGGAGCAGCACGGCGGCCGGCTCGGTCTGGCCGGTCCCGACGCCAGGTTTGAGCTGCGCCAGGGTGAGCTGGCTGCCCCAGTATGGGAAGCGCTCGAAGGGCAGGGCCATCATGCGCCAGGGCCACTCCGCCGCCACCACCGCCTCGGCCGCCAGCGCCTGAGGCGCGGACTGGGCGAGCGTCAGGCTCAGGCCGTCGCCCGTGGACGTCAGCGCGGCCGCCCAATCATCATACTCGCCGTCGAAGCGGAGCTCGGCCTCCAGCAGGCGCATGTCACTGGCCCGCCAGTGGCCGGCCTGGGTGAGTTCGTACTGTCCGCCGGCATAAAATGAGTTGCCGAATTTGGCTTCGAAGCGGCGCTGGCGGGTGACACAGTTAAAGGCCACGCGCTCGCCCTGCGGCGTGAACGTGCACTCGACCTGGCCCACGGTCTCGTCCAGCACGTTGCGTAAAGCGAACTTCAACGTCACGGGTTCGGACCAGGGCGCGGGCGCCAGGCGCAGCGCTGGCTCGGCCAGCAGTTGGGGGAAGCGGCCATCCACCAGTTCGTAACCCGCGAAGGCCAGGTAGATGAGCGCGGCTCCGGCCAGGGGCCAGTAGGCCCGAACCCCCGCCGGGGCCGACGGTTCAACGGCCGGCGCCGGCGGGGCGCTGCGCCGCAGCCACCAAATGGCGCCGGCCGCCGCCAGCAGGCCGAACAGCAGGCCGCCCCCCAAGGCCGCTTGCCAGGTGGGGTCGGCGGCCAGCGCCGGCCAAAGGGCGGTGACGATGACGAGGCTGGCGGTCAGGCCGTTGTTGACGCCGTGCGCGACCAGGGCCGGGATGAGCGAACGGCTGCGCTGGGCGAGATAGCCCAGGGCGAAAGCGACCGGCAGCAGAGCCAGCAGCCCCGCCAGCCGCAGGTGGTAGAAGGCGAACAGCAGGCTGACGGCGGCCAGGCCCACCCGCGGGCCATAGCGGCCGTAGGCGCTGAGCAGATAGCCGCGGAACAGCGCCTCTTCGCAGACGGGCGCGGCCACGGCCAGCGCGAACGCGAACACGGCCAGGTTCAGCGGGTCGGTGGGCATGGTCGCGAAGGGCGAGGCCGGCACGTATCCGAACAAGGCCGCGCTGACGGCTTCCAGGAGCACGGCCAGCGCCCAGGTCCCGGCGCCGACGACCGCCGCCAGGAGCACCAGCCGGCCGCCCGGCCAGTGAAGCTGCAGTGTGTCGGCGGCGTCCAGGCGATAACCGCGCAGCCAGAGCACGGTCGGCAGCAGGATCAGGCCGAACTCGGTCACCAGCAGACCCCAACTGATGGACCAGAACTGCAGGGCGCTGCCGGCGCTGACGACCAGCAGCAGGGAGACCAGGTAGAGCGTGTTGGCGCTCAGTACGGACGGGCGCCGCGCGGACGGGTTGGATGAGCCGGGAAGTGTTTCCATCATGTTCACCTTAGGAGGGCGGGTTCGTCGTTCGCGGCCTTGGCCTGAGTGAGCGCGGTTGCGCGGCGTGTTAGTGCCGGAGCGCTTTTGGCTGAAGGTTGGCCTGGCTGGCACCGGCCGCCGCGTCTGTAGCTGGGCGTTCAATCGGCAGTTCGTCCACGGGCCGCCGCGAAAGATGCTGAGGGCCGGCCGTGAACACCACCACGCCGGCGAAGACCAGGATGGCGGCCCCAGCGCCATACAGCACCACCGGCGGCACCAGCCCCAACAGGCCGCCGATATGTCCGCCGGTAAAGTTGAAGGCGTAGTGCATCAGCGTCGTGGCCGCCAGGCTGCCGCGGGTGTTGTTGAACACCCAGGCGAACAGGATCGCCAGCCCCATCGTGAGCGGCACAAAGATCGGGAACGGGATCATGCCTCCGTTGGCCACGCCTCCGGTCAGGTACTGCGGCACATGCCAGAACGCCCACAGCAACCCGAGCAGCAGATTGGCCTTCAGGGCGTTCATCTGCCCCTGCAGGCGCGGCAGCGCAAAGCCGCGCCAGCCTGTCTCCTCCGCCAGCGGGCCGGTCAGCCAACCCGTCAGCAGCGTGAGCGCATACATCCCCCAGGTCATCCCCTCCGGCAAGCCGCGCGGCGGATGGCCGAGCGCGATGTAGACGAACGCCACCAGCAGCGGGGCCCAGGCCAGGCTGGTCGCCGCCAGGCACCAGACCCAGCCGATGCGCCAGCGCGCGTAGCCGGCCAGTAAGTGCCGCACCGCCGGCCAGCCGCCCGTCAGGGCCGTCACGCTCAACGCCGCCAGCGTGGGTGAGAATACGCCGATCAGCCACAGCGGGCTCAAGGCCTTGAGCGGGGCGATAAAGTGGGTGGCAAAGGCCGCTGCGTTGATCGCGTAGGCCAACCCAAAGAACCAGACCAGCGGCCTCCGCCGCATTGAACCAGTGATGGCGTTCATCGGCAACTCCGTGTTTGCTGAGTCTTCCGGCCCGTCGTCTGATGCCGGCTTCTCTAGATCGTTGCGGCGGGTGCCGGCGGCCGGTCAATGTGCCGGAGCAACAGGACGGCCATCACCAGGTTGACCGCGGTCAGGACCAGAAACGGGATCAGGATGGCCGGGCTGTCCGGCACGCCCGCCAACGCCATGTTGACGCCCATCGCGCTCACCGCCAGCGCCATCGTCAGGCCCTTTAGGCTGGCCACCGAGGCCAGCAGATAGCCCCAGGCGGATCGGCGCAGTAGCAGGACGCCAGCCAGGATCGCCAGCGGCACGATCAGGCTCAGGTCCAGCGTCTGGATGACCAAGGTGGTGGTGTTCTCCAGGGCCGGGGTTCCGCCTTGCAGCAGCGGCGGGAGGATGCGGCCCAGCCAGGCCAGGCCCAAAAAGCCGCCCACCGCGAAGAGCGTGCCCGCGATCCAGGCGCGCGGCAGGCGCGGGCTGAAGTGTTCCGGCAACGTCTTCAGGTCGATGGCCAGCAGGCTCAGGATGAAAGCGTATAGGCTCAGGGCGAAGGCGGCCACGTACACCAGGAACAAGGCGTTGTAGGCCGCCAGCGTGGCCATCGACAGGTAGGTGTACAGGCAGAAGCCCAGCGTGCCGCTCAACAGCAGTTGGCCGCGCAGGGAGCCACGCAAGGCTAGCCGGGCCGAGACGGCCAGCAGCGGCAGGCCTACGACCAGCGTGATCAGGTCGTTGCCCTGCATCTGGGCCGCACTGCTCACGGTGTCGTAGAAGTACAGGCCGTGGCCGTTGAGCATGACCGTCTCGCCGCGATGGTTCGTGTACGGGTACGGCTCGCCTGACGTCTGATAGAAGAGGCCGGCGGCCGCGGCGACGAGCGCCAGGCCAAAGATCAGAGGGATGAGCCAGCGGAGTGTAGTCTGGTATTTCATGGGGTTTGCCTGTTGGGTCGGCCGCCGGATCAGTGCGGGTATGTCTGCGGCAGAACCGTGTTCACCACCACGTCGATGAAATGTCCTCGGTTGTCGCCGTTAAGCCCGTGCCCGCCTTCCAGCCAGATCAGTTCGTTGTGCGGCGCCTGCAACGTGTTGTGGTAGGCCTCCACCAGCGACGCCATGGCGTTGACGTCGTCCCGGCCAACGAAGAAGTAGATGGGCACCTCCAGCCGCGGCGCCTGGACCGCGAAGTCCAGGTCCTTGAGCTGGGGGTAGACCACCTGGAAGGACTCGATCAGGCCGCGCGTGTGGTTGATCTTGTCGATCAGGCCATACTCCGGTGCCAGGAAGGGCACGATCGGGACGACCAGCGTGTAGCGCGGGGCGTCCATGTAATCGTTCAAGACGTCGAGATAGGCGACGTACTTATCCAGCATGCCCGGCCCGGCGTACGGGGGCGGGCCGTTGCGGCGCAGCCCTTCGGCGGCGGCGGTCTCGCCGCGCTCAGTCAAATACTGCAGCGCCAGCTCGTAGCCCAGGAGGTCGTTCTCGGTGGTGTTCACCATCTGGGCGTTGCCCAGGTAGGCGTGGTACAGCTCGGGGTAGCGTTGCACCAGCCAGACCCCCAGGATGCTCGTCCACGAGGTGCCATACACGTAGATCTTGTCCTCGTGGAAACGCTCGCGCAACAGCTGGGTCAGGGCGTGCGCGTCTTCCACAAAGCGCTCTGGCGTGAGGGTGTCCAGCGGCACGGCGTTGTAGGATTTTCCGGTGCCGGGCTCGTCCCAGCTCACCACCACGAAATGTTCCTCCAACGGCTCGAAGAGCGTGCGGGTGGCGAAGCCGCCGCCGCCGGGGCCGCCCATCCCCAGGTTCAGCAGCACCGGGTTATCCACGTCCTGGCCGCGGAGCGTGATCCACTGCTCGCTGCCGTTGAGCGTGACCTTCTCCAGGACCGCGATGCTGTTTCCCAGCGGCTGGCCCTGGTCATCCGTGATCGGCGGGGTGCCGGCGTAGGCCTGCGAGGCAAAGACGGCCAGCGCCAGGACGACGACCGATCCGGCCAGGGGTCCCGCCACGGCCAAAGGCGCCCGCTTGAGCCAGACCAACGCGGCGACCAGCGCCGCCTCGGCCAGGGCCAGCGTGATCCAGACTGGGGCCGGCACCAGCGTGGTGAGCGGCAGCACGGCCACCCCTAGCACCGTGAGGGCCAGCGTCAGCACCACCAGGCTCCGCAGCAGCGCCGCGCCGACCGCGCGCGCTATCTGAGTGAGGGAGGGCAGGGTGCGGGTTCGGGCCAGGGGAGCAAGCGGAGGGCGCATGCCAGACTTGCCTTTCTTGCAGAGTGGCTACGATGTCAGGCGAGCGCCGCTGCGTTCGCCCTCAGTTCCGGGGGTCGCCTGGGGCCGCGTCCGGGGCAGCCAGCCCTGGCTCGCGGCCAAGCCCGCCAGCAGGCCCAAGTCCAACAGGGCGCGCAGCCAGAGCGGCGGATACAGGAAGGTCAACGCCAGCAGGACGAGGACGGCGGCCAGGCCCACGGCCAGTGGGCCGCGCCAGTCCGGGCGCGTGACGAAGCGCACGGCCGCGCTCGCGCCGATGAGGAAGGCGGCCAACCAGGCCGCGATTTCGAAGGCGGTGACGAACACGGACGACCCCACCCCCTCGGCGCGGCTCTTGACGGTGTCCAGGGCCTTTTGCTCCATCACCCCATCCGGGATCTCCAGGATCGCCAGCGCGAAGGCCGGCATGGCGGACCCGCTGAAGCTCTCGCGGATGATCAGGCGCGTGCGCGCGGCCTCCACCGGGACGAGCCCGAGCGTGAACGTCCACATCGGCTGGCCGGCCTCATCCAGGGACTGCCAACTCAGCCAGCGGTTGGGCTCCAACACGCTGACCGTGCTGACGCAAAAGCCGCGCGCCATGCAGATCGGGTCGCCCACGGCCAGGTCTTGGTGCTCGGGCAAGATCCGGTCGGCGGTGTGGATGTCAAAGCCGAACAGGTTCTCCAGCCAGTCGTAGCTGTACCAGCCGCCGCGCCCCTGGCCCCACTGGACGAGCCAGGGCCAGATCTGCTCCGGCGCCGCGTTGATGGTGATGGCGCGCGTCCAGCGCCGCCCGTCCAGATCGCCGGGCATGGCCTGCGCCACCTCGGCGTCGGTCGCGCCCCAGCGCAGGTACGCGGGCCGGATCGCCAGGTAGCCCAGGGCCAGGACGCCGAGCACGGCGCCGAGGCCGGCCAGAACCCGTTGGATTTTTGTCCGTGATGTCATTGTCTATGCTCCTTGCTCATCCAGCGTCACTTCAACAGCGCCAGCGCGATGAAGGTGAAGATGGCGATGTCACTCAAGAAATGGATCCACCACGTCCAGAAGAACCCGCGCGTCTCAACCATGCCCTTGCCCAGGATCCAGCCCATGAAGATCGAGGCGATCCCGCCGGCCAGGCCGCCCGGCGTCCCAAAATAGTGCGCGATCCCGAAGAAATAAGCCGCCATCCACAGCGCCGCCCGGCTCCCGGCGACTGGTTCAAGCGTGGCCAGCATCGGCGAGCGGTAGATGATTTCCTCGTTGAAGGCATTCAAAGCGGCGTAGAACAGGATGGAGGGCAGGACCGGCAGAACCTTGGCGAACAGGGCGGCGTCTGGCCGTAGGCTGAGGTACTGCAGGCCGGCCAGGGCCGCGGCGATATACAGGCTCCACTGCAGGCCAAAGTTCGGCCAGGGGTCGGGCTTGGGGAAACCGAGCAGCGGCGCCGGCTCGATGGGCGCGCGCAGGTGGCCGCGCACCAGGAAGAAAGCGCGCCGCCGATATCCCAGGACCAATAACAGCGCGATCATGGCCAGCGCCACCGCCAGCTTGCCGGTCTGTTCGGCCTGCATCCGGGCGTCAAAGACCGTTTGGCCGAAGACGGCCTGCAGGGCCGGCAGGTTGAAGTCCACGCGCACGCGCAACTCGTTGAGGCCGAAGAAGGCGAACAAGACCAGGCCGAAAGGGCGCAAGGGGCGCAGCGGCCGCCATATCAAGCTGGCCCCAATCAGGGCCAGCAGCAAGCCCAGCTTGGCAAAGGCCATCCAGGCCGCGCCGCTGCCCGTCAACGCCACCCAGGCGATGTCCGGCAGTGTGCTGACCACCAGCGTAATGGCCCAGGCCGCCAGGGTCAGCCGGCGATCCCCGAGCGGGATCGGATAAGGATTGACGGCGGCGTGCGCGCCGCCCGTCTCGGTTGGCAGCGTCTGAGGCTGGGTGGTCATATCCGTCATCCCCAAAGCGCCGGCGCCTCTTCCCTGAGGCTGCGGAAGAAAGCAATGGCCAGGCCGATGGCGAAGGCGCCCATCACGACCCAGGAGCCGATCATGCCGATGTAGACGCCGACCGGGAACGTGATCCCGGCCAGAGTCTGCGCGACGGTCTGAGCGATCACGACCAGGCCGATGAGCGTGCACAGGACGAGCAGCGGCGCAGCCAGCAGATAGCCCAGGGGTTCGCGCCGCAGCACGGCCAGGCCGGCCAGGATGACCACCGGGGCGATGATGGCGATGTCGAAAGCATGGGTGAACAGGGTGGTGTCGGCGCCCAGGTTGGCCGGCGTCCGGCCGTCCAGCACGGGACCGATCAACTCACTGGCCCAAATCGAGAAGACACCTGCGCCGGCCACGATCAGGAAGGCCGCCAGCCCCCGGCGCGGCAGGCGCGGGGAGAGCCGTGCCGCCAAACCAGTTGAGTCGATCGCGGTCAGCGCGGAGATAAAGGCGAAGAAGCTGACCGAGAACAGGGCGACATAGACCGGGAACAGACGGTTGAAAGCGGCTGAGAAGGCCAGCGACGCACCGTAGTACAGGAAGAAGCTGAGGACACCGGCAAGGATCAGCCCGCCGCGCAGCGAGCCGCGCCGGTAGGACCGGAACGCCAGCCCCAATAGGGGCAGACCCGCGCCGAGCGCCACTGCGTCGGTCCCGCGGAAGATCGGGGCCTTGAAGTACGAATCGTACCGGTACAGGCCTTGCCCGTAAATCTGCACGGTCGCGCCGCGCAGCGTCGTGAAGGGGAAGGGGGCGCCGGTCTGCCAGAACAATCCCGCGCCGGCCGTGATCAGGGTCAGGGCGGCGATCGCCGGGACAAGCCAGTTGAGAGCGGACCGCTGTTTCATCCCTAGGCTCCTAGGCCAGCACCGTCTGCGCCCAGGTGCGGATAGCGGACCAGTCGCGCTTGTCCGCGTCCTGCGCCTTTATCGCCTGGCTGATCATGCGGTCCAGGATCGACATCTTGGCCAGTTCCAGCTTGCCGGCGAAGAAGACCTCGGATTGGGGGGTCAGGAACTGGTGAACCCCGTCCAGGTACGCAGCGCGCAGCTGGCGGCTCTCGGGCTCGTCACCAGTGTGCAGCATATGGACGGTGAAGAAGGCGGTCGGCTTCTGCTGCAGCGCCGCCGCGTTCTGCTCCACGAACCGGACGGCCTCCGGCAGCCACTGGCCCATGCGGATGGCGCTGCCCACAATGACGGCCCGGTAGCCGTCTAACGCCTTGACCGTGCCGGCCAGGCGGACGTCCACCGCCAGGCCGCGCCGGGTGAGTTCGTCGGCGATGGCCCGCGCCACCTCGCCCGTGGACCCGCACTTGCTGGCGTACGTGATCAGGATTCTGTCGGTCATGGCGTTGTCTCCGGTGCTTTCATAGAAATCGAGCGCAGGTGGTTGGGCAGCCAGGTAGCTCAGGCCGCTGCAGGCCACTACCGTGCCACCCAGGCCCAGACCGGCGGCCTGAAGGAACTTGCGGCGGGTCATGGCAGTCTTCATCGGAATGTCTCCCACGGGCTTCACTATAGGCGGCGGGAAACGAAAACTCCCCCGGCCGCGGGGGAGTTTTAGCCTGGCCGGTCGGCCAGGGGCGAAAGGCGGAGACGGGCGGGCGCCCGGCGGGCTCAGACCGGCAGCCGGTCGCGCAGTTCGGGGAGCGGCACGCTCGCGACACCCTGGGCCGTGTAGCTGCGGATGACGTCCGGCACGCGCAGGCCGGCGTTGTTCTGGTACAGCGCGCGCACCTGGTCGAAGTCGGGCACATCGCCGGCGGTCAGTTCGGCGACTTCGTCGAGCAGCGCCAGGTCGGCGGCGGTGAGGTCCTCGTCGCGGGCGTCGGCCAGGCCCCAGCCGTCCCAGGGCAGAAGCTCGACCTTGTTGAGCGCGGCCACGTCGCGAACCAGGTCGCCGCGCACGAACCACAGCCCCTTCAGGTCGGCGATGCCGAAGGCGTTCGGGTCGGCCTGGCCGGACCGGCAGGCCTGCCAGGCCTGGCCGCCGACGACGAACTGGTCGCGCGGCACGTCCAGCGGGTCAAACCCGATCGACAGCGCCTGGCGCTGCAGCTCGTCCAGTTGCGCATCCACCAGCACCCAGCGCGCCTCGCCGGAGTGCCAGTATTCACAGACCCAATGGTCTTCGAAGTGGCCGGGGATGAAGTAGCGGCCGAACCCGCAGCGGGCGCGGGCCGGCACACCCTGCTGGCGCAGCAACGCGGTGAGCAGCACGGTGAAATCGCGGCAGTTGCCCACCAGGCGGGCTTCTGGCGGCCGAGCCTCGCTCAGAGGGCGTGGGTCCAACGCCAACAGCCGATCGATCTTGGCGGCCACAGACCGGATCTGGACCTCGGCCTGGCGCGCCTCGGGCAGCCGCACGCCGTAGCGCTCGGCCCAGAAGATGTGCAGCTGCAGGCCTTGCACGGTCCGGCACAGGTCGGCCAGGTCAGTCGGCGCCGCCTCCAGCCGGTCGGCGTGCCGGCCGGGGTTGGTCATGGGGCTGTGGGCGGTGAAGTAGGCCAGGTTAGACATAGACACGCACCTCTTGGACGGGGACTTTACCCCTGTCAGGATTGTAACCCTGAAGCGCTTCCCTCAGGCGCGCTCCAGCAGCGTCTGCAAGGATTCGACCTCGGTCTGCCAGGCGTGGATATGCCGCAGGTAGTCCTCGAGTCTGGCCGCATTCTTTTCATAGCCGCGCGCCAGGTCGGCCAGGTGGGCGTAGTAGCCGGCAAGTTTGTCCAGGGGCGGGCGCAGCGCGGGCAGGGCGCCGGCCTGCAAGCCGGCCTCCAACTGTTGCAGGGCGCTCAGCCACTCCTCGACCGGCCTCCCGGCCACCTTCTTGAAGTCACGGACCACCCACAGCCGCTCGAAGAGCGGGCGCTGCTGCCAGCCCGCCGCTTGGTCGGCCAGCGTCTGGCGGACGGCGCGGCACAGGTTCTGCGCCTGGCGGGCCGTATCGGCTGCGAGCGTCGGCTGGCCCGCCTCGGCCGCGCCGCCATAACCCGGGCAGGCCGCGCGCAACGCCTGCATCGACGAGATCTCCTGCCCGCGAAACTTCTCGGCCAGGGCGATGGCGGCCGCGAATCCGGCGCCGGCCTCCTCCGCGGACAAAACCGCGGCTTGGTTCATCTCGAAGAACTCGGCCACCGTCAACCCCATCAACGGCGCCAGGCGCTCCACCGCGGTCTGCGCGGTCTGGGTGGGCACCAGCCCCGGGCCGATGGCGAAGGCGGCCACGCCGGTGCCTTCCAACTCGGCGTCGAGCGTCTCCGCCAGGTGCACCTGCGCGGCCTTGAACGTCTCATAAGCGCCCAGGTAGGCCGTGCCCGCGGAGGACACGCACACAAAGGTCCCGTGCTGGCGTCCGAGCATGCCCGGCAGGAAGGCGCGCGCCAGCAGCACCGGCCCGCGCAGGTTGACCCGGTAGCTGGCGTCCCACTTCTCGATCGGCACTTCCTTGACCGCGCCCAGCACGGCTACCGTGGCGTTGTTGAGGACGATGTCGACCTTGCCGAAGCGCCGGACCACGGCCTGGGCCAGCGCCTCCACGCTGTGCTCATCGCCGATGTCGGTTGGCACGCAGACCACGCGCTCCAGGCCGAACTCCGCCGCCAGGGCGCGCTCGGCCTCCGGACCGGTCTGTGGGTTGACCTCAGCCAGGACGACGTTGGCGCCCAGCCACAGCAGCGACCGGGCCGCCTCATAACCGATGCCGCCGCCGGCCCCGCTGATTACGGCCGTCTCGCCGCGCAGGCGGTTGGGTGCCAGGCCGAGCTGGCTGATAACCAGTTGTCTGTCAGTCATGGCTTGACCTCCACGGCGGCCAGGCGCGAGGGGTGCCCGGAGCCGACGAGCCAGATCAGCTTCACCACTCCCTGCGCGTAATCCGGGACCGTGCCGAGGAGGCACAGCAGGCTGATATCGGGCAGCGTGTCCCCCATGGTCCGCAGTTGGTAGGTGAGGTTGAAGCGGTAGCCGAAGAAGCCCTGCACCTGCCAGAAGACGACGGCCAGGATGACGCTCGGGATCAGGAAACTCACGGCCACGTCCCAGGCCCGGCGGGCCGGCGACCACGCCCGCGCGCGCTCACGCCAGCCCCGCAGCGCGATCACGTTGAACGTCTGAAACGCGCCCAGGGCGAGGACGAAGGCCAGCAGCAGCCAGCCCAACACCGGCACGGACCAGCCGGCCTCGACCGCGGGCGGCGGGCCGCCCAAGACGATGGCCTGCACCCCGGCGAAGACCTGTTCGGCCGAGAGATAGTGATCGAGCAGATAGCCCTCGTTGATCAACAGCACGATCCCCAGGCGCTGGGCCGGGTACAAATCCACGAAGGTCTTGAAGGTCTCGTTGGCCCCGCCGTGGTAGAGGTGCCCGCTCTCCACAAACCAACCCCAGCCATAGCCCTGCACCGGCCGGAACAGGCGCTGCAGGCCGCCCGGCTCCAGCAGGCGGGCCTGGCCGTAAACGGTGTCGTTGTTCAAGGCAATGGCGTAGCGCGCCAGGTCCTCGGCCGTGGACATGATGTAGCCGGCGGCGATCTCGTAGCGGCGGTGCGGCTGGGCGCGCGGGACCACGAAGCCGAAGAAGCGGCTGTACCCCTGCGCCAGTCCGGCCGCCTGGGCGGCCGCCGGGTCGGTGTAGGTGCGGGTCAGGCCCAGCGGATCCAGGATGTGCTCCTGGAGGTAGCGCTCATAACTCTGCCCGCTGACGGCCTCCACGATCGCGGCCAGCACGTCGTAGCCGTAATTGAAGTATTGAAACTTGGCCCCGACCGGCGCCGTCAGGCGGGCCGACGCCAGGGCCCGCGTAAGGTCTTCGATACCAGCCGCATCGGGCAGGACGGCCAGGAAGCCGGACTCGGACAGCCCGCTGGTGTGGTGCAGCAGGTGGCTGACCGTGATGCGGGCGCTGGCCTCCGCCTCGGCGACCCGGAACCAGGGCAGGTAGGTCTGCACCGGCGCCTGCACATCGACCAGGCCTTGCTCCGCCAGTTGCGCCACCGCCAGGGCCGTGAACGATTTGCTCTGTGAGCCGATGTACATGGGCGTCTGCGGCGTCAGGGGCCGGCCCGCGCCGGCCGTGCCGTAGGCTTTCAGAACCACCACGTCCGTGCCGCGCGTGACGGCCAGGGCGACGCCGGGCAGACCATGCTTGGCCATCTGCGCGGCGATGTACGCGTCCAGGGCGGCCGGGTCGAGCTCGGCCGCTCCGGCGCCGGCCGCGGGCGCGGCCAGAGCAGCGGCCGCCGCGCCGGTCAGGACCACAGTCAACGCCGTGACCAGAACGAGCAAGCGAAACAAAACGAAGCGCAGGGACATATTGGTCTTCCGTCGGCCGGTGTCAGGCGTGAAACAAGGCCCGAATCGCTTCGGGCGGAGCGGCCTTGTCGATGAAGGCGTCGGCTTGAGCCGCGCGGGCCTCGGCGGCCGCTTCGGGCCGCGCGCTGGTGACGATGACGCGCACGCCGGGCACAACGGTCCGCAGCGCCTCCACCCGGCCGAATCGCGGCTCGCCGGGCAGCTCCCAATCCAGCACCACCACCTCCGGTTGGGCGGCGGCCAACCCGGCCAGCAGTTCGTCCATCGAGCGGGCCTCGCCCACGATCAGGACGCCGATCCGGGCCTCCAGGAGCAGGGCCAGGGCCGAGCGCAGCTGGTCGTTGTCGTCGGCCAGCAGGACGCGGTTCAGCAGAACGGTTGGTCTGCGATGCATGGCCTCAGTGTAGGCACCGGCGGCCGGCCTGACGCCCGCCGCCGGGTGGGTTTGCGCCTGGTCAGGTGGCCAGGGGCGGGAATCAAAACGCCCGCCGGCGGCGCGGCGGGCGCGGGCTCCTCCGGGCGGAGAGTCAGACCAGTTTCTTCTGCATCGCCAGGGCCACAGCCGCCACGCGGTTGTCCACGCCCAGCTTGGCCAGCAGGTTGCTGATGTGGTACTTGACCGTGGACACGCTGACGACCAGGCGCTCGGCGATCTCGGCGTTGTTGAGGCCCTCGACCATCAACGCCAGCACCTCGCGCTCGCGCTCGGTCAACGCCAGGGCGGGCGGCGCCGGGGCGGGCTGCACCAGGGCCCGGGCGGCCTCGGGTGAAAGCGTCATCTGGCCGAGGTGGGCGGCGCGGATGGCCGTGGCCAGCTCGTCGGCGGTGACGTTCTTCATCAGGTAGCCGATGGCGCCGGCCCGCAGCGCGCTCTGCACCAGGCTGTTCTCCTGGAAGCTGGTCAGCGCGATCACGTGCGTGTTCGGATGTTGGGCGCGGATCTGCTGGGTGGCGGCCACGCCGTCCAGCACCGGCATCATCAGGTCCATCAGCACGACGTCGGGCCGCAGGAACGCGCAGCGCTGGACGGCCTCGGCCCCGTTCTCGGCCTCGCCCACCAGCTCCAGGTCCGGCATCACCGACAGGAACGCCCCCAGGCCGGATCGGACTACGTTGTGGTCGTCGACGAGCATGACGCGGATCTTGGGTTGTGCCTGGCTCATGGTGTTGCCTCCCAGATAACGGTGACCTGAGTGCCTTCCCCCGGCTCGCTGTAGACTGTGAATTTGGCGCCGACGCTCTCGGCGCGCTCGCCCATGATGCGCAAGCCCAGATGGTCGGCCGGCACCCCGGCCACGGCGAAGCCGGCGCCGTTGTCGGCCACCGTCAGGCGCACCGTGCGGCCCAGACGGGCGGTGACGAAGGCCTGCGAGGCGCGCGCGTGCTTCACGGTGTTGTTGAGCGCCTCCTGCGCGATGCGGTACAGCGCCACCTGCACGTCCGGCGGCAGGGCGCGGTCGCCCTCCACGCTCAATTGGATCTTCAGGCGCGTCCGGCCGGCCACGGCCTCGGTCAGCTGGCGCAGGAGCGCGCCGAGCGGGATCTCCACCAGCGCGTTGGGGCGCAGCTCCACCAGCAGGGTGCGCATCTCGGCCAGCGCGCCGCGCGTGAGCTGCCGGAGTTCTTCCAGCCGGCGCACCCCCTCGGCCGGGTTGAGCGTCCACACCTGCGGCACGACTTCGGCGATCAGCGTGGCCGCGAAGAGGGTCTGGGTCACGGCATCGTGCAGGTCACGCGCCAGGCGCGTGCGCTCGCTGGCCACGGCCTCCTGGGCCGCCTTCTGCTGCAGCAGGGTGTTGGCCTGGTTGAGCTCCTCGGTGCGCTCGGCGATGCGCTGCTCCAGCAGGCGCCGGTACTCGGCCTCCTGGGCCGCCAGCCGCTCCTCCGCCTGCCGGGTCTCGCTGATGTCCTCGATCAGGCCGACGAGATACTCCACCTGGCCGGCGGCGCCGCGCACGGCCGAGAAGTTCACGCGTCCCCAGAAGACGGTGCCGTCCTTGCGGCGATAGCGCTTCTCGACGACGTATTGCTCACGCCGGCCGTTAACCAGCTCCTCGAACTGCTCGCGGCCCAGTTCGCGGTCCTCGACCTCCGCCAGGTCGGACGAGACCACCTGGCGCAGCTCGGCCTCGCTGTAGCCGATCAGGCGCTGGCCGGCGGCGTTGACTGAGAAGATGCGCCGGTCCAGGCCCATCAGGGCCACGCCCACGGACGTGCTTTCAAACACGGCCCGGAAGCGCGCCTCGGAGGCCTGCAGGTCGGCCAGCATGCGCTTCTGGGCGTCGATGTCCTCGACCAGGGCCACCAGGTAGGCCGGCTGGCCGTCCGGCGCGCGCACGGCCGAGAGGGTGACGCGGGTCCAGAACACCTCGCCGGTCTGGCGCAGATAGCGTTTCTCCACCTGGTAGGAATCGCGCCGGCCGGCGAGCAGTTCGCCCAGCAGGTCCAGCCCGACGGCGCGGTCATCCGGGTGGGCGTTGTCCGCGTCGGTGCGCTGCTGCAGCTCGGCCTCGGTGTAGCCGGACATTCGGCACACGGCGGCGTTGGCGCGCAGGAGATGCCCGTCCAGCGTGTTCAGGGTGATGCCGATGGCCGAGCTGTCAAAGGCGGCGCGGAAGCGTTCCTCAGACTCGCGCAGCTCCTCCAGCGCGCGTTTCTGGTCGTCGATGTCCTCGAGCGTGCCGAAGATGTAGCGCGGTGTGCCGTCCGGCTGGCGCACCAGCGAGTAGTTGAGGCGCCCCCAGAAAGGGCTGCCGTCCCGGCGCACATAGCGGCGCTCGACGGCGTAAGCCTCGCGCTGGCCGGCCAGCAGTTCGCGAAACAGGTCGGCGTCCAGCCCGCGGTCGTCCGGGTGCACGATCAGCCCGGGGGTGTTCCCCAGCAACTCGGTCTCGCTGTAGCCGAGCATCCGGCAGACGGCCGGGTTCACCTGCAGCAAGCGCCGTTCCGGCGACAGGATGCCCATGCCCACGGCCGAGTTCTCGAACATCACGTGAAAGCGCGCCGCGGCCTCGCGCCGCTCGTCGGCGGCCTGGCGGGCCAGCTCGGCTTCGGCGCGCTTGCGCTGCTCCACCTCGGTGGCCAACTGAGTGTTGGCCTGGCGCAGTTCGGCCGTGCGTTGTTGGACGGCGGCCTCCAGTTGGCGGTTCTGCGCCCGGATCGTGTACACGCGCGCCTGGAAGACGGCCACGCCCAGCGCCGCCAAAGCGGCCAGCCCCAGACCGCGGAACCACCAGGCCTCCCAGAACGGCGGTTGGACGATGACGGGGAGGCTCAGGCCGGCCTCATTCCAGACGCCGTCGCTGTTGGCGGCGCGCACCCGCAGCGTGTACTGCCCGCCGGGCAGGTTGGTGTAACTGGCATAGCGCCGGTCTCCGGCCGTGATCCAATCCGGATCGACGCCTTCCAGCTTGTAGGCGTAGGTGTTCTTCGCCGGGGCGTGGAAATCCAGGGCCGCAAACTCGAACGCCACGAAGTCCTGGGTGTGGTCCAGTTCCACCGGCGCGCCGGGCGCGTGCGGCACGGCGCTGTTGTAGACCTTGAGACCGGTGAGCACCACCGGCGGCGGGACCAAGTTGGGCTGGATGGCGGCCGGATCGAAGATGTTGAAGCCGTGGCCGCCGCCGACGTAGAGGCGGCCGTCCGGGCCGCGCAGCCAGGCGTTGGAGTTGAACTCGTTGCTCTGCAGGCCGTCGGCGGCGTCGTAGATCACGAACGTCTCGGCGGCCGGGTCGAAGCGCGCCAGGCCGTTGTTGGTGGTCAGCCAGAGCCGGCCTTGCGCGTCACCCAGGACGCCGAGGACCGTGGCGTTGCGCAGGCCGTCTTTTTCGCCATAAGCCTGGAAGGTGCCGTGCGCTGGGTCGAAGCGGTTCAACCCGCCCTGCGTCCCCAGCCACAAGACGCCGTCGGCGCCGCGCTGGATGGCCCAGACGCTGTCCTCGCTCAGGCTGGTGGGGTCCGTGTCGGCGTGCTGATAGCGCGTGAAGCGCGCCGTCCGAGGCTCGGCACTGGCGGGGTCGTTCAGGTCCAGACGGTTGAGGCCGCCGCCCCACGTCCCCAGCCACAGCACGTTGTCCGGCGCCAGGAGGACCTGCACCACCTGGTCATGGCTCAGGCTGGTCGGGTCCGCGTCGGCGTGTGGGTAGCGCGTGAACGTGCTCGTGCGCGCCGTGTAGCGATGCAGGCCGGCAAAGGTGCCCAGCCACAAGCCGTCCGCGTCCGAGGTGATGGCTGTGATATTGCCGTCGGCCAGCCCGGCCGCACCGGGCGGGAAGTGCTCAAACTGCTGGCTGCCCGCGCGCAGGCGGTCCAGGCCGCTGCCCAGCGTGCCGATCCACAGGTCGCCGTGCGCGTCCAGGTGCAGGGCCATGACCAGATCGTTGCTCAGGCTGAGCGGGTCGGTGGGGTCATGCCGGTAGTGCCGGAAAGCGCCGCTGGCCGGATCGAAGCGGTCCAGGCCGCCGCCCCAGGTGCCCACCCACAGCGCGCCGCCTGGATCAATGGCGAAGGCGCCGACCGCGTTGTGGCCGAGGCTGGCCGGGTCGTCCGGCTGGTTCTGGAACAGAGCGAAGTGGCGGCTGTGCGGCGTGAGCTTGTTGAGGCCGTTGTTGGCCGTGCCCACCCACAGCACGCCGGACTGGTCTGGCAGCAAAGACCAGACGCTGTCGCTGCTGAGGCTGTGCGGCAGATACGGGTCCGGCTGATAGCGCGTAAACACGCCTGGCCGGCTCAGCGCCATCTGATTGAGACCGCCGCCCCAGGTGCCCAGCCACAGGTTGCCCTCGCCGTCGACGCGCACCCGGAAGACGTTGTCGGCGCTCAGGCTGCGCGGATCGGCGGGATTGTGCCGAAAGTGCTGGGCCGTGCCGGTGGCCGGGTCGAACAAGTCCAGGCCAGCGCCCGGCAGGCTGTAGCCGCCGGTGCCCACCCACAGCCGGCCGCTCGGGTCGGCCGCGATCTCAGCGACGTTGTCGCTGGCCAGGCTGTGCGGATCGGCTGGAACATGCTGGTAATGCGTGAACGTGCCGGTGGCGCGGTCGAAGCGGTTGAGGCCGGCCCCGGCGAGGCCGTAGGCGCCTGTGCCAACCCAGAGCGTGCCGCGGGAGTCCTCGAACAGAGTCGAGACGGCGTCGGCGCTCAGGCTGGCCGGATCGGCGGCGGCCTGGCGAAAGTGCTCGAAGCCGGAGCCGTCCGGCTTAAGGCGGTCCAGACCGCCCAGCGTCCCGACCCACAGCACCCCGGTCGAGTCCTGCAGGATCGCGGTGACGATGCCGTGGCTGAGGCTGTCTGGCTGGCCGGGATCGGGCGCAAAGTGCGTGAACTGGCCGGTGGCCGGATCAAAGCGGTCCAGGCCGCCGCCCCAGGTGCCCACCCACAGCTGACCGGCGCGGTCTTCGTGCAGGGCCAGGATGGCGTTGTGGCTCAGCGAATGGGGATCGGCCGGGTCATGCTTGTAGACCTTGAAGCTGTAGCCGTCGTAGCGGTTCAGCCCGTCTTGGGTGCCGATCCACAGGTAGCCGGTGTGATCCTGGAGCAGGGCCAGCCCGGCGTTCTGCGAGAGGCCGTCTTCGATGGTGAGGTGCTCAAAGCGCACCGTGGCGCCGGCGGGCAGATCCGCGCCGGGCTCAACCGGCGATGAGCGCGCGGTCGCCGGACCAGTTCGGCCCATGCAAAGAAGGCCGGCGACGAGGATTGCCAACCCGAGGCAAGGTCTATGTTTTGAGAAGGCAGACATTATGTATTTGACTCTACCAAGAGTCACCGGCCGGGGAAAAGTACCATAGCTCACCCGCCCGCCGGTTGGAATTCCTCCCCGCTGACGGCGGGCCAGCTCGCGGGCGCCGCTCAGTTGTGGCGCGTGCGGCGGGGGAGCTGCGTGTTCCAGATCACGAGGGTGTTGCGGCCGGTCTGCTTGGCGGCGTAGAGGGCCTGGTCGGCGCGGTCCAGGATGGTCTCGAGGCTGATGTCGTAGCCGGGCTCCATCTCGGCCGCGCCCAGGCTGATCGTCACCGACACCGGGCCGCGGTCGGTGACGACGGGCGCTTGGGAGACGTGCAGGCGCAGACGTTCGGCGGCCGTCCGCGCCTCGGCGGCGCTGGTCTCGGGCATCAAGACGACAAACTCCTCGCCGCCGTAGCGGCCCAGGATGTCGACATCGCGCAGGCAGTCACGGCAGCGCGCCGCGACGTCGCGCAGGACCTGATCCCCGGCCAGGTGGCCGAGCGTGTCGTTGACGGTCTTGAAGTGGTCGATGTCGGCGATCAGGATGGTGAGCGGCGGCCGGTAGCGCGCCGCGCGCTCAAACTCGCGCTGACCGAGTTCGAAGAAGTGGCGCCGGTTGAAGAGTTTGGTGAGCGCGTCGATGTTGGCCAGCCGTTGCGCGTCGGCGAACAGACGCGCGTTTTCCAGGACGATCGCGGCGTGGGCCGCCAGCATCTCCAGCAGCATCTGGTCATCGGCGCTGTAAGCGTTGGGCGTCTCGCTGTAGACGGCCAGCATCCCCAAGACGCGGTCGCCGGCGCGCAGCGGCACCGCCAGGACGGACCGCAGCGGCACCATCGGAGAGGGGCTGGGGTCGTCGGCGTCGGGCGGCTCGAAGTGCGGGCTGCGGACGGTCTCGCCCGTGGCCGTGACGTGGCCGCTCAGCCCCAGGCGCGCCGGCCGCCGGCGGCTGGGAAGGCGCCGCCCGCGATCGAGGTGATAGAGGTCTTCCATGTCCTGACCGTCCTCGGTGCGCAGCGCGATCAGGATGGCGTCGACGGTCATGATCTGGGCCGCGGCTTTGTGGACGGCCGTGCACACCTGCTCGCGGTCCAGGCTGGCGCTGATGGCCTGGGTGGCCCAATACAGCAGCGACCGGCGTTCAGCCGAGCGCACCGCCTCCCGGAACAGGCGCGCGTTCTCAAAGGCCAGCCCGGCCCGTTCGGCGAAGGCGCTGACGATGCGCTGGGCGCGCTGGTCAAGGGCGTCCAGCCGGTCGCTCTGCAAGTCCAGCACCCCCAGGACGCGCCCGGAGACGCGCAACGGGATGACGAGCTGGGTGCGGGTGAGCGCCGTCGCCGGCATGTAGCGCGGCTCGTGCGCCACGTCCGGCACGTAAATCGACTCGCCGGTGCGCGCGGCCGTGCCGAGCAGGCCGGGCGCGTGCACCGACACGCTGGCTTCCGGCTCGCCGCCGCGGCCCTGGTGCGCCAGACAATGCAGGACCCGATTGGCCTCATCGATCAGGTAGACATTGCAGGCGCTGATGGCAAATTCCTGGCGGATCGCGTGGGCGATCTGATTGGCCAGGCCGGGCAAGTCGGCCGGCGAGCCGAGCAACAGGCCGGAGGCGCGGTACAGCGCCGCGATTTCGTCGGCGTAGCGCTGGCGCGAATCGTACAGGCGGGCGTTCTCGATCGCCACCGCCGCCTGGTCGGCGAAGGCCTGCAGCCGGTGGGCGTGGGCGTGGGTGAAATAGCCGGGCGTGGCGCTGTTGAGGTTGATGAAGCCGATGACTTCGTCTTTGATGCGCAGCGGTGCGCCGACGTAGGAGTGCACCCAACTGGTGGTGGACCCGGTGACCCAGTCCGGGAAGGCCTCGGTATCCGGCACCGCCAGCGGCTGGTGGGTGGCCGCAATCTGGCGCAGCCCGGCCCACTCGGCGACGCGGCGCAGCGAGCTGGGCGCGGCCGCGGTATCAAACGGACCGTAGCCGCGGCTGCGGACCACGCGCACCAGGCCGGGCGCTTCCAGCAGCATGATGCCGGCTGTGTCGTGGCTGGTGACCCGCCCGACGTTGTCCAGGATCCGGTCCAGTACGTCCTCGAAATCCAGGGTGCTGGCCAGGGCGGCGGCGGTGTCTCGCAGGGCCTCGGCCAGGCCGCGCTGCTCACGCTCCGCCGATTCCACGAGCTTGCGGTCGGTGATATCGCGCAGCGAGGCCAGGCAGGCCGGCTGGCCATCCCATTGGGTTTCCACCACCCGCATCTCGGCCACGGCCGGCTGGCCGGGCCGGCGCAGCACGTCCACTTCGGTCGTCTCGCCGGACACGATCGGGTAACCGAACGCGGCCCCGTGCAGCTCGGCGGCCGGCCGTCCCAGCAGGGCTTGCGCCGCCGGGTTGGCAAAGCGCACCCGGCCCTCCAGGTCGGTCACCAGGATGCCGTCCGCGTTGCGTTCGATGATGTTGCGGAAGCGGGCCTCCCCCGCAGCCAGGGCCAGCTGGGCTTGGCGCAACTCGGCCGTCTGCTTGATCAGCGTCGCCAGGTAGCGCGGCGGGATCTGGCTCTTGACCAGGCTGGTCGGCACGCCCATTTGGCGCGCGGTGTCGGCGTCCGCGTCTGTTTCCGCCAGCACAATCAAGGGGAGGCCGGCGATCGCCGCGGCCAATTGGCAGATCGGTGTGGGCTGGGCGGCCAGGTCCGGCTGGGCCTCCAGCACCACCGCGTGCCAGGCCGCCGGATCGGCCAGGGCGGCAGCGGCGGCTGAGGCCGCGACCGTGGTCAGCTGCCAGGCGGGCTCCGCCTGGGCGTGGTCGAAGAGGCGCGCGCCCGCGCCGGGGTCGTCGGCGATCAGCAGGAGGCGCAGCGGGCCGAAGGGCATAGACGAGGTCAGCCTTCAGCGCCTAGGCCGGCGAGTCGCCCGCGGTGAAGAGCATGCCCAGCCGTTCCATCTCGTCCGGCGTGGCGTGGATCAGGTTGCCGGACAGGATGCCGGAGACGTTGCGGAACGGCTTGCGGATGTGCATGCCGTGGCCGTCAATGGTGAACTCGCGGATGTCCTTGTCATGGGCCGAGCCGCGCATCTTCAGCACCGTCAGGCCGCGGCGCATCTCGCCGTAGATCTCGACGTAGCGCAGCAGGATGATCGAGTCGGTGATGGTGGAGATGTGCGCCTCGGTGATCGAGGTGCCGCCCAGCAGGGTGGGGGTGGTGGACGTGAACAGGCCCGCGATCTCTTCGTGCTTGATGAACGACGTCAGGCCGATGACGAACTCGCGAAAGCCCTTCATCGTGGAGACGCGTTCCAGCGCCGACAGGCTGTCCACGGCCACGCGGCTGGGTTTGAACTCGTCGATGGCGGCTTTGATCCCGATCAGGTGGTCTTCCAGGTTGGCCACCTCCGGATAGTGGCAGACCACACGCAGCCGGCCTTCGGCTTCCATCCGCTCGAAGTCGATGCCCCAGCCGGTGGCGTTGCGGAAGAGCTGCTCCCGGCTCTCCTCGAACGCGAACAACAGGCAGCGCTCGCCCTGGTGGACGCCGCCGGCCAGGAAGCTGGTGGCCATCAGGGTTTTGCCGGTGCCGGTGGCGCCGGAGACCAGGACGATCGAATCCCGGAAGAAGCCGCCGCCGCACAACTGGTCCAGCTCGGGGTTGCCGGAGCCGATGCGCAGGTCGGATGATTTCTGTTTGAGCTCGATGGCCGAGAGCGGGATGACGATGACGCCGCGCTCCGGGCTGACCGTGAACGGCCACTCGCCTTTCTGGTGGGAGACGCCCCGGAATTTGAGGATCTCCACCGTCCGGCGGCGCTTCTCGTCTTCCAGCACGTTGCGCAGGATGATGACGTTGTCGGCCACGAACTCCTCGACCCCGTAGCGGGCCACGTCGCCGTACTCCTCGGTGCGCTCGGCGGTGACCACGGCGGTGACGTCCAGGCGCTTGAGGGCGGCGGCGATGCGCAGCAGCTCGTTGCGCACCGTGGCGCCGCCGGTCAGGCGCGTGAACACGGCGCCGAGCGAGTCCATCGAGGCGCGCTGGGCGTTGACCTTGTGCACGGCGTGCTCAATGCGCGCCAGCAGCGCGCCCAGGTCGTAGTTGCCGATGATGACGCTCTCCTCGCCGGGCTGCGGCGAGGCGTCCACGAACGCCCACAGGCCGGCCGCCTCCCAGCCGGCGATGTCCCAGCCGAATCCGAGCATGTTGCTGCGAATGTCGGCGGGCGTCTCCTCAAAGGTCACGAAGACACCGCCCTGGCCGTGCTGGCGGATGCCTTCGACCAGGAACTGGCAGGCGAAGACCGTCTTGGCACTGCCCGCGGTCCCGGAGACCAGCGTCACCCGGCCGCGCGGCAGGCCGCCATTGGTGACGTGATCCAGGCCCGGAATGCCGGTAGTCAGCCGTTCGATCAGCGCCTGAGTCGGCTCAGCACTCATAACTCCGTTCTCCTTCGTCAACGATGCCCCTGGCACCCCGTCCATCTGAGCGAGATGGCGGCTGGTCGGCCGCTGCCGGCCGGGGCGAAACGATGCGGGTCCCTCTTCTGCAGGGGGACGAGGCGCTCAGGGCCGCAGGCCCAATCCCGTGAGGACTTTGTGGATGTCGGTCAGGTCGCCGATGACACGGCGGCGCGGCGGCGGCACCTCGCGCACCAGCGTCGGTGTTGCCAGGATGCGCTCCGCCTCCGCCAGGTCCGGGCGTTCCAGCACGTCGACGACGATGATCTCGGCCTGGTTGGGCAGCGCGGTCTCGCAGATGCGGCGCAGATGGAAAATGGCCGACTCCGCGCGCGGGGTCTGTCCGGCGATGTATAACTTCAAGACGACGCGGCTCGGCATGGTTCCACTCCTCGTTGGACGCTGGCCCACGCAGCCAGCTCCGGGGACTTCACTCAGGCAGCGCGCTCAGGCGTGGCCGGCGATGCGTCGGGCGGACGCCGCTCCGGGCCGGGCCATGAGCTGGTGGTGACGTACTGCCGATAGTAGGCGGCCAGGTAGCCCATCAATTCCAACGCCAGGATGCGGCCCTCTTCCGTGTAGGCCTGCACCCGCCCCGGTGACGCCGCACTGGTCTTGGTCTTCAAGGCGGCCAGGTGCAGTTCCAGGACGTCGCGCGGGACGGCCCGGTGCTGGCCGAGGTACTGGGCCAGGTTGCGCATCTCGTCCGAGATCGGCGGCTCCACGCGGAAGGCGCGGCGTTCCAGGGACTGGTCGAACAAGACCAGGTAGCGTTGTAAAATCTCCGCGAACACAGCCGGCAGCTCGCTGCGCAGCGGGGCCAGCCCAAAGGACTGGGCCGTGACCGGGGTGGGGTTGGCGGTCGACAGCCGCTCGAGCGAGGACCGCTCCTGGTCGCGCTGCGTCTGCCGGTCGGTCTCCAGGCGGGTCTCCTGGGCGGCCAGCGCCGCCAGCTTGTTGGCGGAAACATCGGTCTGCCAGATGACCAGGCGGTGGTCTGGGCTGTCATGCAGCGGCGTCACCCGCAGGATGAACCAGACCTCCGGCGCCGTGCCCGGGACGGTATACTCCAATTCATAAGAAGGGGCGCGGCCGTGCAGGACCGCTTGCATGCCCGCCAGGGCCTGGCCGGCCGTTGCGGCCTCGGCGCCGGCGGCGGCCCGGCAGGCCGCGAAATAGTTCTGGCCGACCTCCAGCGCCAACAGGCTGTTGCCGCGGTGGCGGTTCGCGGCAGCCGTCCAGGCGGCATTGGTCGCGCGGATCTGGCCGTCGGCGTCGACCACAGCGACGGCCGCCGACAGCGAGTCCAGGATCGCGCGCGCGAACTGCTCCGACCGCCGCGCGCCGGCCTGGGCCTGGACCTGGCCGCTGATGTCGTGCAGTGAGACCACCAGAGCGGGCCCGCCTTCCCAGGTGACGTCGGCGACGCGCATCTCCAGGGTCAGCAGAGATTTGTCTGGCCGGTAGGAGTCGATCTCAGTGCGTTGATCCGTGACCAGCGGAAGGCCAAATTCCTGGCCGATCAATTGGTTGGCGCCGACGCTGAGGAGCTGCTCGGCCGCCGCGTTGGCAAAGCGCACGACGGTGGAGGAGTCAACCACCAAGACACCATGCGCACTGCGGCTGACCAGAGCGCGCCATTGCTCATCTGTGGCCGGCTGGTGTTCCAAGGACGATGCCATGAGGCCGCGAGTCTCTTTCAGGCGGTTTGAGAAAGGCTGCGACAAAGTATAGCCAGGTCGCCGCTGCTCGTCCATGAAATTCTGTGATTTGTATAAGGGTTGTCCGGGGAAAACCGGAGTAAACAGTCCGTTTTGTCGAGGCTATGGATGAAGCTCTCTGGCTGCAACGCGGGCTATTAATACCCTACGCGCTGCGCCTCCCCCTGGAGGTCGACGGGGAACGGCGGACCCGCCTGCGCCCGGACGCGGCCGCTAAAGGCGAGACCTACTATTGCCCGGAGTGCGGCCAGGCTTTGCACCTGCACGGAGGCGGCCGGCGCCGCCGGCATTTCCGGCATGACGAATATGTCCGGCCGTGTGCGTTCCGCGAGGATGGCGCCGACCGGGTCCTGGCCCGGCATGCGGTCTTCGATGCCGTCCTGACCAGCCTGGAACGGCCGGCTGATCCGGAAGCGTGGGTGTGGTGGGTGCGGACCTGCCCGGCTTGCGGCCGCTACGAGACCGAACAGCCTCTGCCGGCCGAGGTCGCCAGCGCGGCGTTGAAGAGGCCGGTGCCGCTGGCTTCAACCGAGACGGTGCGGTCCGCCGATGTGGCGCTGCTCGACGCGCACGGCCAGAACGTGTGCCTAGTAGAGATCCATCGGGACCGCGAGGCGCCGGCCTTCCGCTTCCGGGATCAGAGCGTCTATGCCTGGGTGCTCCTGGCGGCGCGGCCCACGCTGGCGGAGCCGCAGCGGTGGCGCGTGGAGCAGGCCGGGAACCTGCCGCCCTTGCAGTGCCCGCAGTGCGCGCGCGCACCGCTCGCCTGGCGCCCCGACGATTTTCGCTCCGTCGCCGCCCGGCGTCGGCGCGCGCCCGTGCCGGACGCCGTCTGGCAGGAGTCGCGTCAGACCGATCTGGCCTTGATCGTGAACACGGAGACCGGCGTGGTCCTCCAGCGTCTGTCCGTCCCAGATGCCCAGGCCCGCGCCCATTGCCACGGCCTCAATCGGCGGGCTGGCCGCGCGCTGTATGTGGCCGTGCGGGCCGGCCGCGCGCTTTGAGGCCGGGTGAGCGGCGGCGATGATAAGATTGGGGCTTATGGGCACGGCCCGGCCGGCGGCGATGGGGGCGCTCCCAATGCCGGTCAGGCGTTAAGGGATGGGGAGTCAGCGGATGAGTCGTAGCGCCTCCACGCCGCCGCGCGCGCCACGCCCGGGCGGGTTCGAGACGGAATCGGTACAGGACCAAAAACGCCTGAGCGCTCTGGTGGCCGCACTGGACCAGCTGACGGTGGCCATCGTGGAGTTGGATGGGCGCGGCTGCCTGCGGCATATCAACGCCGCCGCGGCCACGCATCTGGGCGCCGCCGACCTAACAGCCTGGCTGGGCCGGCCCTGGCTCGAGTGTGTGGAGCCTGCTCAGCGAATGCAGGCGGCAGCCTTGCTGACGGCCGTGCCGGGCGGCGCCCACACGGTCCAGCTGCCGAGTGCCAGCGGAGAGGCCCTGGTCTGGCGCGTGGCCGCCGGGGTGGGCGAGGCCGGCGCGGATGGGCGCCTGCTCATGGGCGATCTGGCGCCGGTCCAGCCAGCCGCCGACGCCCTCCAGGCGGAGCGGTATCAGCAGATCACGGCGATGGCCGAGGACACGGTCTTTGCCTTTGCCCTGGCCCCGGATGGCACCCTGCGGCCAGAGTGGGTCACGGGGGCCTTCACCCGCCGATCCGGGCACCCTCTGGAGGCCCTGCAAGACCTCGACCACTTGAACCGGATCGTCTTCCCGGACGACCGCCCCCTGCTGCAGCAACAAATCGAGCGCGTCTTGGCCGGCCAGCCGGTGGAGTTCGACCTGCGCATCGTGACGGCCTCCGGCCCGATCCGCTGGGCGCGCGTGCGCGCCTGGCCGCGTCTGGGCGGGCCGGCCGGCCCTGTCACGGGCTTCTCCGGCACCGCCCACGATATTACCGACCAACGGCAGTCTGAGGCGTTGCTGCACCGCTACCGTTTGCTGGCGGAGCACGCCCGCGACGGCATTCTCATTGTTCGCGCCTCCGACGGGCGGATCCTGGAGGCCAATGCCGCGGCCCAGCAAGCCTACGGCTACTCCGCCGCCGAGATGCTGGCGTTAACTATCGACGACCTGCGCGCCCCGGCGGCGCGCGCCGCGATTGCCGAACAACTCCAGCGCGCCGGCGCGGACGGGCTCACTTTTGAAGCCAGCCATCGCCGCCGGGATGGCCAGGTCTTCCCGGTGGAGGTCAGCGCGCGCAGCATCGCCATAGACGGCGAGCCGGTGAGCCTCAACCTCGTCCGCGATATCACCGCCCGCCGCCAGGCGGAGGCGGCGCGCCGCGCCTCGGAGGAACACTTCCAGCAGATTGCCGAACTGGCCGTGGACTATGCCTACGCGCTGCGGTTTCGGCCGGACGGCGGCTACGAGCTGGAGTGGGATGCCGGCCGGTTGGCGGCTGTGCCCAACTACAATTTCCGCGACACCCAGGGCCAGGCGGCCTGGCAGGCGCTCGTGCACCCGGACGATTTCCCGGCCATGCTGGCCCAGCAGCGGCGACTGCTGGCCGGCGAGACCGTCGATTTTGTCGTTCGCGTTGGCGGGCCGGATGGCCGGCTCCACTGGCTGCAACACTACGGCCGGCCGCGCGTTGCCGACGGGCGGGTAGTCGGCTATGTCGGCGCAGTGCGCGACGTGACGGCGCGGCACGCGGCTGAGGCGGCGCTGCGCGTCAGCGAGGAACGCTACCGCCTGATCTCAGAGCTATCTTCGGACTACGCCTTTGCCAATCGGATCGCGCCCGATGGGTCGATCGTGCGCGAGTGGATCACCGACGCCTTCACGCGCATCACGGGCTATCCGCCGGGAGACGTGATCTCCCTGGAAGATTGGCGGCGGATCGTGAACGCCCAGGACTGGCCGTTGGTCGTCAAGGTTTTCCGCGAGGCTGTTCAGGGCGGCACGGCAACCGCCGATTACCGGATTACGACGGCGTCCGGCGAAGAACGCTGGCTGCGTGTCCGGGCGCGCGGCTTCCCCGAGACCGGGCGCACCGTGGGTGCTGTGAGCGACGTCACCGAGCAGAAACGGGCCGAGCAGGAGTTGCGGGCCCACGCCCGGCGGTTGGCTCTCCTGCGCGATCTGAGCCGCAGCATTCTGGCGGCGCGGGCGCCAGCCGAGATCGCCAACTCGGCGCTGCTGCACCTGAATGCCCTCGTTCCGGCGGCTGGCTGGTCTTTGTGGGTGCGGGGACAGGCCGGCGGCCCGCCGGTCCTGCTGGCCGGCCTGGGGCTTCCATTGACCGAACCGCCGCCGGCTGTACAGCCGCCGGATCCGGGTCGGCAGCGCGCGGATCGAGCGGGGGCGTTCGGGCCCTGGCAGGCTTTATCAGGGGAGACGCTGCCGGCTGCCCTCTGTGTGCCACTGCGGGCGGCCGGCCAGGACCTGGGCCTGCTGGTGGCGGCGGACCCGGCTCCAAACCGGTTTACGGACAGCGACTTGGAATTGGCCGAAGAGGTCACCGACGAGGTGGCCATCGCCGTTCACCAACGGCATCTGCAGGAGTCCGAGAGCCAGCGCCGGCTGGAGCTGGAAGCCCTGGCCGAGGTCTCGGCCGCGCTGCGCCAGGCCACATCGATCACGGGCGTGCAGCAGATCCTCACCGAGCAGCTGGCGGCCGTGGTCCACGCCCAGGGTGGAGCGCTTTTTGTGCAGGACGATGGCTGGGTGCTGGCGGCTGCCATCGGCCCAGTCGTCATTCCCGTGGGGACGCATCTGGCACCCGAGTTGGCCGCGCGCTTGACCCGGCAGATGCGGGACGACGTGGCGGGCGCTTTCTGGAGCGAGGACGCGCCGATCCTGGCCAGCCTGCGCGTTTTGACTCTGCCCGACTTGCCAGTCAGCACCCTGCTGCAGTTACGCGGCGCCGACCGGCTGCCCGCGGCGGTGCTGTTGGCCTGGTCCGCACCGCACCCGGTCACGGCATTGGAGGGGCAGTTGCTGACCGCTATCGCCGAGGTGGGCAGCAATGCCCTGCAGCGCTCCAACCTGCTGGACACCCTCGAGCGGCGCGTGGCGGAGCGCACGCGCGAGTTGACCAGCCTGTACGAGGTGGCCGCGGTCGCCAACCAGGCCGCGCCGGCCAGCGCCCGGTTGGAGCGCGCCCTGGCGTTGACTCTGCAGGCGGTCGGCGCCGAGGGCGGCGCCGTCTATGAGGCGGCTGAAGATGGCCAGCACCTGGCGTTGCTGGCGCACCAGGGCTTGGCGCCGGCCATACTCGACCAGCTCAGCGGGTTGACGGTTCAGGCCAGCCTGACCGGCCAAGTGTTGCGGACGGGCGAATCCCTCATCGTCAACGACCTGACCGCCGCCCGCCCGATCCCGCCGGAAATGGAGCCCTGGGCCAGGACCCGCTGGCGCTACATTGGCCTGCCGCTGGCCAGCCGCGGCCAGGTATTGGGTGTGCTGGGCCTTGTCGGCCGCAGTGAGGCTCATCTGAGCGCCGAGTCAATATCCCTGCTGAGCACCATCGCCGATCAGCTGGGGACGCTGCTGGAGGCCGAGCGCCTGCGCCAGCAGGCCGAGCGGACCGCCGTGGCCGAGGAGCGGCAGCGCCTGGCGCGTGACCTGCATGACTCGGTGACGCAGTCACTCTACAGTGCGCTGCTCTTCGCGGCGGCGGCCCAGGAGCAGATCGGCCTGGACGCGGCGGACCGGGCGCGCGGCTACCTGGGGCGGATCGACGCCATCCTGGGGCAGGCCTTGCGCGAGATGCGGTTGTTGATTTACGAGCTGCGGCCGGCCATGCTGGAGGCGCTCGGTCTGGCGCGGGCCTTGCAGCACCGCCTGGACGCGGTGGAGGGCCACGCCAACGTCAGAGCCCAGCTGCAGGTGGACGGGGACTGCCGCTTGCCGCCGGCTGAAGAAGAGACCCTCTACGCCGTGGCGCAGGAGGCCCTGAACAATGCCCTGAAGCACGCCGCCGCGCGCTCGGTGCAGGTGACCCTGCGCGGCGCGCCTGAGCGAGTGACGCTGGAGGTGGAGGACGACGGCCGGGGGTTTGACCTGGCCGCTGCTGGCGAACGCGGCGGCGCGGGGCTCGGCAATATGCGCGAGCGCCTGGCCCGCCGCGGCGGGCAGTTGCAGATTGAAAGCCGGCCGGGACACGGGACCCGGGTCACGGCGGAGGTGAAGCGATGACCGAGAAGATCCGCCTGCTGATCGTGGATGATCACACGGTGGTGCGGGAGGGCATGGTGGCGCTGCTGGGGAACAAGCCAGACATCGAGATTGTCGGGCTGGCGGCCGACGGCGGGGAGGCGGCCGAGTTGGCGCGGACGGTGCAGCCAGACGTGGTCTTGCTGGACCTGATGATGCCGCGGCAGGACGGCCTGACCACCATCCCGCAGCTGCTGCGCGACCGGCCGGAGACGCGCATCCTGGTGCTGACCAGCTTTGGGCAGGATGAACAGATTTTCGCGGCCATCAAGGCCGGGGCCTTGGGCTATCTATTGAAGGACTCGTCGGCCCAGGAGCTGGTGCGCGCCCTCCGGGATGTGGCCCGCGGCGAGTTGACCCTGCATCCGGCCATCGCCCGCCGCCTGCTGGGCGAGGTGAGCCGGCCGACCCCGGCCGGCGGCGAGGCCCTGACCGAACGTGAAGTGGAGGTGCTGCGCCTGCTGGCCCAGGGCCTCTCCAATCAAGAGATCGCCCAGGCGCTCACCCTGAGCGAACGCACCGTCGGCGCGCACGTCAGCCACATTCTCAAGAAGCTGCACGTCGCCAGCCGCACCCAGGCGGCGCTGTACGCCATCCGGGAGGGCCTGGCGAGCCCGCCGGATAAGTAGTTTGACTTAAGCGGCGCTGGAGAATCGAGACTAATCGGCAATAGCAGCGCCCTCTGAACGGCCGATAATAGTAAAAGCACGTCCCCCCGCCTCATAGGCGGGGAACCGCCCGTGACGAACTGCCCGAGCCTAGGCTCGGGCAGCGTCGTTAACCGGGGTGCGTAAAAAATCCGTGAAGGGCGCCGCCCCACCAACAACGACTTGGTGGATGAATCCCGCAGCCGAGGAGGCCGAGATGACCCGAATGCCGCTGACACAACTGCTCAACCCGCTGCACTGGAGCCTCCGCGCCAAAATCATCGGCGTGGTGACGCTGGTCACCATGGTGTCGGTGGTGGCGGTGATGGTGGTGACCGCGCTGAGTTTGAGCGAGCGCAACACCGCCGCTGCCGGCGAGGCGTTGCTGAGTTACGGCCACGAGGCCATCCAGCGGGCGGGCGACGTCGTGCGCGGCAGCGTGCGGGCCCTGGAGGCGCTGGCGCTTTCGCCGGAGCTCATCCGAGCCGCGCAACAGGCCAATGCCGCCCAGGCCGGACGCGATCCGCAGGAACGGGCGGCCGAAACCGCGGCCCTGGACGCCGCCTGGAAAGACGCCGACCCGAGCGTCGAGGCGCTGGTGGCCGCGATCACGGCGTACCCGATCAGCGAGCAACTGCGCGTCTTCACGCGCGCCTTCCCCGAGCAAGTGGAAGTGTTCGTTACGGATCTGGAGGGCCGGAACATCGCCATGACCGAGCGAACCGGCGATTTTCTGCAGGCCGACGAGGATTGGTGGCGGGCGACGTACAACGGCGGGCAGGGAGCCCTGTATCTCGGCGCCGTGGAATATGACGACAGCGCCAAGACCTGGGCCATCAACGTCGGCGTGCCGATCCGTGACGCGGCCAGCGGACAGGTAGCCGGTATTCTGCGGGGCACGCTCAACATCGCCGTCGTCTTCGAGGCCCTGGAGCAGATCGCGTTCGGGGAGACGGGCCGGGCCGCCTTGCTCGACCAGACCGGCACCATCTTGTACGCCGCCAACTCGGAGTTGCTGATGACGCCGGCTCGGGCCGAGATTGTCGCCGCCCTGACGGCCGAGGCCCACGGTTGGCGTCGCGATCTGCTGGACCTGGACGGCCACCCCGCGGTGGTGGCTTTCCAGCCGCTGGAAGGCGAGTTGGCCGAAATTCTGGGCTGGTCGATTGTGCTGGATCAGGACCTGGCCGAAGTGCAGGCGCCAGTGTGGGGGGCCCTGGGCAGCAATGCGCTGGCGGCGCTGCTGATCACGATCGGGATGGGTGTCCTGGGGGCCTGGCTGGCCGGGACAATCGCGGCCCCGCTCAACTTCCTGGAGCGCAGCGCGCAACAACTGGCGCACGGCGACATGACCGGGGTGGCGAAGGAGCGCGAGCGCGTACGGCGGCTGGGGCAGCGTCAAGACGAGATCGGCGGCGCTCTGCGGGCTTTTGCCGATCTGAGCACCTACCTAGAGACCATGGCGGCGGCGGCCCAACGCATCGCCGAAGGCGACCTGACGAGGGCGGTGGCGCCGCGCAGCGCGGACGATGCCCTGGGTAAGGCCTTCGCGCGCATGCTGACCCATCTGCAGCAGCAGGTGGGGACGGTGGCGCAGAACGCCGACAGCCTGGCGGCGGCCACTCTGCAACTGAACATGGCGGCGGCGCAAGCCAGCCAGGCCGGCGGCCAGATTGCGACGGCGCTGCAGCAGGTGGCCCAGGGCACTCAGCAGCAGACCGCGTCCGTAACCACCACCGCCGGCGGGGTGAAGGAAATGAAGCGCATCATCGACGGCGTGGCGCAGGGGGCCCAGGACCAAGCCGGGGCGGTATCCGAGGCCGTGCACTTGACCAACGGAATCGCGGCCGCGCTGCAACGCGTGGCGGAGGGCGCCGACGCGGGCGCCCGCGAGGCGGCCCAGGCCGTCCAGATGACGACAGTCAGCGCGCAGACTGTCGAGGCCACAATCCACGGGATGACGACCATCAAGGCCAAAGTGGACGCCTCAGTCGGGAAGGTCAAGGAGATGGGGGTGCGCTCGGAGCAGATCGGCGCCATCGTGGAGACGATCGACGACATTGCCTCCCAGACCAACCTGCTGGCGTTGAATGCCGCGATCGAGGCCGCGCGGGCCGGCGAACATGGCAAAGGCTTCGCGGTCGTTGCGGACGAGGTCCGCAAGCTGGCCGAAAAGAGTGCGCTGGCAACTAAGGAGATCGCCGGTCTGGTAAAGGGGATTCAGGCTGCAGCCGGCGAAGCCGTCCACACGATGGACGACGGCGCGCGCGAGGTGGAGCGCGGCGTCGCCCAGGCCAGCCAGGCCGGGCAGGCACTGGCGACCATCCGGCGCGGGGTGGAGGCGGTCACCGGCCAGGTGCAGGCGATCTCGGCAGCGGCCCAAGGGGTGAACCGATCGGTGAACGAGCTGGTGGTGGCCATGGATCGGGTGGGGGCGGTAGTGGAAGAGAACACGGCGGCGACCGTCGAGATGTCGGCCGGGGCGAGCGAAGTGACGGGGGCGGTGGCGGATATTGCCGGCGTCTCGGAAATGAACGGCGCGGCCCTGGAGGAGGTCAGCGCCTCCGCCGAAGAAGTGTCGGCGCAGATCGAAGAAGTCACCGCCGCGGTCCAGTCCTTGCACGCCATGGCCCAGGCGCTGCAGGCGGTCGTACGCCAGTTCAAGACGACGACGGCCCCGGAACTGACAGCCGGTCAGTCCACGCCGGCGGGAGGGACGCAGTCTGCGGCCCCGATCCGGCCCGGAGCGCCCGGACAGCGGCCCCGAGTCGAGGGCGCGCCGGCCAATGGGCACAACGGACACCGAAACTAAGCGCGCCTCTGAACCTCAGGTGTCGGATTCCGCGGCCGCCTGCGTTCGGCACCTGTTCAATTGGCTGGCGGTTGTTCCGGAGACGCGGGAGGCCGCTTTGGTCAGGCGGGGCGAGGCGTGTCGGTCCAGGCGCTGGGACTTAAGCGAAATACTTAAGCGGGCACCAAGACAGCAGTCATTGTGCGGATCCGGTGCGCTGAAACCCAGCAGTATTGACACTGACCCGCGGCGTGGGGGCGCCCGATAATAGTGACATGGCGGCGAAAGACGATTTCAACGACGTTGCCGGGCCAGGCCGGCGGGTCTCCATCCTGGTGGTGACAGTCCCCGGCCGGTTGCGTGACAGCTTGTTGGCGCTGCTCAACAGCCTGCCGGGCGTCCAGCAGGTCTATCAGGCTGTGGATGTGGCCGCCGCCCGGGCCACTGCAGCTCGGGAAGCCCCGGCCGTACTGATCCTGGACTGGGACCTGTGGGGGCCGGAGGCCGCCGCCCTGCTGAGTTGGACCCGCGCCCAAGCGCTGCGGCCGATATGCGTGGGCGTCGTCAACGGCCAGAGCCAACAGGCCGCCGCCTGGGAGGCCGGCGTGGAGATGACTTTGCTACGGGGGTTCTCGGTTCAGGACCTGGGAGGGGTGGTGCAGAGTTGCACGCTGGCCGCCGCCTCGGGACCGGCCCAATCAGGATCATAGCCTGGCTATCCGGCGGCCAGTTCGTGAGGGGGTTACCTGTCAGCCAGCGCCTCTGGCGCGTTATTGAGGGAGAACGGGAGAGAAGCGGATGCAACTGTTCCACAACCTGAAAGTGGGGGCCAAACTGCTGGGGGGATTTCTGACGCTGGCCTTGCTCCAGTTAGTGCTGGTGGCATTCACGTACTGGCAAATACAGACATTGGGGGAACTTCAGGATGCCGGCGCAGAGCGCGCCCAGGGGACTATTGCCGCCGAGGAGGCTGAGGGCGGGGCGCTGAAACTCTACCAGGTCGTGGCCAAGGCCCAGCTCGATCTGGATTTTGCGGCCACGCGCGCGGCCTGGGCCGAGAACAAACGGGAGGTGGACGCGGACCTGGCCTTTCTGGCTGAGGTGGCCGACACACCGGAGAAAGAGGCCTGGGTCAGCGCAGCCGCCGCCCTCCACGATCAGATCGTCGAGCGCTGGGAAGGCCAATTGCTGCCGGCGCTGGAAGCCGCCCGGGCCTCCACGCCTGAGACGCGCGCCCTGAACGGTGAAATCGACGGGCTGGTCTCCGCCATGTCCGTGCCGCTGGCGGCTTACATGGAGGCTGTCCAGGCGGAGAGTGCGGCCGCTGACGCGGCCTTCGATGAAACCCGCAGCCGGCTGGCCCTCATCGCCCTGGCGGTCGGCCTGGTGGGGGTGTTGCTGGCGGTCAGCCTGGGGGCGGTAATCACGCGGGCCATCACCCGGCCGCTGCGGCAGGTGACCCAGGTCGCGCGGCAGGTGGCGGAGATCGATCTGCCGGCGCTGGCGGCTGAGCTGGGGGCGCTGGCCGAGGGCGACCTGACGCGCAGCCTGGCCATCACGGCCCAGCCCGTAGCCATCGAAGCGCGGGACGAGGTCGGCCAGACGGCCCAGGCCTTCAACGCCATCATCGACCGCCTGCAGGCGGCCGGCCAGGCTTTCAGCGCCACGGCCGCCAATCTGCAGGCCGCCGTCGGTCAGGTGGCCGAGAGCGCGGCCAGCGTGGGGGCCGCCTCGCAGCAGCTGTCCGCGGCGGCCGGCCAGGCCGGCCAAGCCACCAGCCAGATCGCCGCGACCATCCAGCAGGTGGCCAAGGGCACCCAGCAGCAGAGCACGGGCGTGGCCAAGACAGCCGGCTCGATGGAACAGATGCGCCGCGCCATCGACGGCGTCGCCAAGGGCGCCCAGGAACAGGCCGCGGCGGTGGGCCGGTCGGCGGCCGTCACCGGGCAATTGAGCGCGGTCATCCGGCAGGTGGCCGGCAGCGCCCAGGCGGTCACCCGCGAGGCGGCTGGCGCGGCCGAGGCGGCGCAGGCCGGGGCGCGCACGGTGACGGAAACCATCCACGGCATGGAGGCAATCAAGGCCAAGGTGGCTGGCGCGGCGGCCCGGGTGCAGGAGATGGGGCAGCGCTCCGACCAGATCGGGGCGATCGTGGAGACCATTGATGACATCGCCGGCCAGACCAACCTGCTGGCCCTGAACGCCGCCATCGAGGCGGCGCGCGCCGGCGAGCACGGCCAGGGCTTCGCGGTGGTGGCGGACGAGGTGCGCAAGCTGGCGGAGCGGGCCTCGGCGGCGACCAAGGAGATCGGCGGGCTGATCCGCGGCGTGCAGCAGACGGCGGGCGAGGCCGTGAAGGCCATGGACGATGGGGCGCGCGAGGTGGAAAACGGCGCGGCGCGGGCCAGCGTGGCCGGCGAGGCGCTGGCCGAGATCCTGAAGGCGGCGCAGGCCGTGCAGGCGCAGGCGGCCGCGGCCCTGGCCGCCAGCGGCCAGATGACCAGCCTCGCGACTGATCTGGTGAATGCCACGGACACGGTCAGCGCGGTGGTGGAGGAGAACACGGCCGCCACCGAGGAGATGGCGGCCGGCGCGGCCGAGGTGACCGAGGCCGTGGAGAACATCGCCAGCGTCAGTGAGGAGAACGGCGCGGCGGTGGAGGAAGTGAGCGCCAGCGCCGAGGAGATGAGCGCCCAGGTGGAGGAAGTGGCGGCCTCGGCGGAAGCTCTGACCGAGCTCGCGCAGGCCCTGCAGGCGGTGGTGGGCCGGTTCCGGCTGGCGGCGGCGCCCGCGCCGGCGGTGACCCAGGTCCGGCCGGCCGGGCCGCCCCTGTATCCGGCGGTCCAGAGAAAGATCAGTGGGCACGCCAACGGGCGCGGCCATAAGCATTTGCCGCGCGCCGCATAAGGCGCGCAGGCATTGCGTGTGGCCGGTTGCGCGACTAAGCTGATGAAGAGCGTCGTCCTGGGGACAGCAATTCCCCAGGACGACGCTTGGCGCGTGACCGTGTAGACAAGGAGCCCGAATGCTATTGCCGCCGTCCATGATCTCAGCCCTGAGCAGCCGGGTGCGTGTGGGTCTGACGCTGGCGGCCGGCCTGGCCTACCTGGACGGCAACGCGGCGGCGGCCGGCGGCCGAGTATTTCTACTTAGCCGGCCGCTCCAACCCGCATGATTCCTAGCGGATCGGCGCGCCAAACCAAGCCATTCTGGCAATAGCGGCCCGGGGGCGGGATAAGATAATAGGATTATGACGCCGCCAGCCGAACTACCCGTAGCCTCCGAGGTGCTGCAACCCGTCACCGTTTTGGTCGTCACTTCGCCCGGCCGGGTGCGCGACAGCCTGCTGACGCTGCTGCACAGCCTGCCCGGCATCCAGACAGTCTTCCAGGCGGAGACGGCCGCCGCCGCCCAGACCACCCTCGCGCGGGCCGCCCCGCGCCTGCTCCTGTTGGACTGGGACTTGTGGGACGAAAAAGCCGAGGCGCTCTTGCGCGCGGCCCGGGCCAAGACGCCGCGCCCCTACTGCGTGAGCGTGGTGGGCGGCGAGAGCCAACAGACAGCGGCCTGGCAGGCCGACTCGGACGCCGTGCTGATCAAGGGGTTCTCGCTCGGTGATTTGTGGACCATTGTGCAGCGCTGCGCAGCCGCCAGCGGTCGTTTAGCTTGAGATGCGTATGCTGCTGCCTCCTCTTCTCGATCCGGGGCTCACTCGGCGCCGGCTGCGCTTCACGCTGACCCTGCTGACCTGGCTCCTTTACCTGGCCGCATTTGCGGCCTTCCGCTCCGCCTTGGGCCCGGAAGCCATCATCCTGGGCGCCTTGCCGGTGATGACGACGGCCGGCCTGCTGGGGTTCTGGCCCGGCCTCCTGGCCGGAGTCCTGGCGATCCCGTTGAACAGCTGGCTGGTGGCTGCGCCGGGCGAATTAGTCTTGGATCTGATCGGCCGCTACCGCCTCGGCCACCTGGTCGGCCTGATCACAGGCGGCCTGATCGGCTGGCTGAGTGACCTCTTCCGGCGCTATCGGCTCCAATCGCAGGCCCTGGCGCGCGAGATTGCCGAGCGCCAGAAGGCCGAGGTGGCGCTGCGCGAGTTCCAGGCGCGGCTGGAGACCAACGTGGCCGAGCGCACCCGCGCCCTGCAGGCCAGCGAGCAGCGCTTCCATCTCTTCATGCAGCACTTTCCCGGCCTGGCCTACATCAAGGACGCCGACACGCGCGCTGTGTTCGTCAACCAGGGCTTCGAGACCTATCTGCAGCTCCCCCCAGCGGACATCCTCGGCCGGACCAATGCCGAGATCTTCCCGGCCGACTTTGCCGAGGCGCTGACGGCCGCCGACCGGCGCGTGTTGGAGACCGGCGGCAGCGAGATGGTGGAGGAGTCGTTCGGCGGGCGCACCTGGGCCACCTACAAGTTCGCGCTTCCGCAGGCCGGCCGGCCCAGCCTGTTGGGCGGCTTGACCCTGGACATCACCGAGCGCAAGGCAATGGAGCAGGCGCTGCTGGCCGCCAATCAGCGCCTGGAGCGGATCCTGGACGGTATCCACGACGGCTTTTTCATCCTGGACCACGATTGGCGTTATACCTACGTCAACACCGCCGCGGCCGCCGCCGGCTTGACCACCCGGGAAGCCTTGCTGGGCCAGCGCATTTGGGACCTGGCGCCCGGGGAGATGGGCGGGGCCTTCTATCAGGCGTGTCGGCGCGCCCGGGACGAGGGCCAGGTCAGCACCCAGACCGATGTCTACTACGATTATGGGGACCGGGGAATCCAATGGTACAACCTGGCGATCTATCCTTTCGAAGACGGCGTCGCCGTTCACTATCGGGATATCACCGATCGTAAGCGGGCTGAGCTGGCCCTGAAGGAGAACGAGTACTTCCTGACCAAGTCGCAGGAGGTCGGTGGCCTGGGCTCGTACTACCTCAATGCCCAGACTGGCCGCTGGATCAGTTCGCCGAACCTGGATGCGATTTTTGGCATTGACGACGCCTTTGCGAAAGATGTGGCCGGCTGGCTGCGGCTCGTGCACCCGGATCAACAGGCGGAGTTGCAAGCCCACCTGGCTGAGCACGTTCTGGCTCAGCACAACCGCTTTGACAAAGAGTACCGGATCATCCGGTCTGCCGACGGCCAGGAGCGTTGGGTGCACGGTCTGGGTGAGCTAGAGTTCGACGCGGCCGGTCAGCCGCTCAGGATGATCGGCACCATCCAGGACATCACCGAGCGCAAACGGGCTGAGCAGGCGCTGGCCGAATCCGAGCGCCGTTTCCGCGAAACCCTGGAGCTCAGCCCGCTGTATGCCGTGGTGCTCGATACGGCCGGCCGGATCACGTTCGCGAATGGGCGCTTGGCGCAGGCCGCCGGCTGCCGGCCGGAGGCGCTGCTGGGTCAGGACTGGTTCGCCCGCTTCATCCCGCCCGAGCTGGACTTGCGCTCGGTTTTCAACGATCGCCTGCGGCGGGATGGCTTCCCGGCCAGCTATGAGAACGAAATCATCCTGCCGTCTGGTGGGCGCCGGCAGGTGCTGTGGACCAACACCAATCTGCGCGGCGCGGCCGGGGAGATCACGGGCGTCGCCAGCCTGGGGCTGGATGTGACGGAGGCGCGGCGCCTGGAACAGGTTCTGCGGGAGAGCGAGGCGCAGCTGCGCCTGTTCTATGAGCTGCCCTTCATCGGCATGGCCCTCACCTCTCCCCAGACCAAGCGCTGGGTGCGCGTCAATGAACGGCTGGGCGAAATCCTGGGGTACCCGCGCGAGGAGCTGGTGCGGAAATCCTGGGCGGAGCTGACCCACCCGGACGACCTGGCGGCGGATGAGGCTGAGTTCGAGCGTGTGCTCAGCGGCGCCAGCGACGGCTACCGGATGGACAAGCGCTTCGTCCGGCCAGATGGTGAGATCGTCTACGCTACCATCGACGTGCGCTGCGTGCGGGCCCAGGATGGCCGCGTGGAATATTTCGTCGCCACGGTTCAGGACATCGGTGACCGCAAGCGGATTGAGGCCGAGCTGGAACAGCGGGTGGCCGAGCGCACCGCGCAACTAGAAGTGGCGAACCGCGAACTGGAAGCCTTTGCCTATTCCGTCTCGCACGACCTGCGCGCGCCGCTGCGCGCCATCGACGGCTTCAGCCAGGCGCTGCTCGAAGACAATCTCGGCCAGCTGGACGCGGCCGGCCAGGACTATCTCCGGCGGGTCCGCCAGGGCGCCCAGCAGATGGGGCAGCTCATCGACGCCCTGCTGCTGCTCTCGCGCGTGACGCGCCAGGAGGTGAGCCGGCAGTCCGTCGACCTTTCGGCGGTGGCGGCCATTGCGGCGCAGGCCCTGCGGGTCAGTGATCCCGGCCGGAAGGTGGCCGTCACCGTTCAGCCGGGCCTGGTCGTCACCGGCGACCCGCACCTGCTGGAAATCCTGTTGACGAACCTGGTCGGCAACGCCTGGAAGTTCACGCGCCACCAGCCGGCCGCCCGCATCGAGCTGGGCCTGGCGCTGATCGAGGGCGAGTGCGTCTACTTCGTCCGTGACAACGGCGCTGGCTTCAATCCGCAGTATGCGGCCAAACTGTTCCGTCCGTTTCAACGGCTGCACAGCCAGTCTGAGTTTGAGGGGACCGGCATCGGTCTGGCCACGGTGCAGCGGGTGGTCCAACGGCATGGCGGCCGCGTCTGGGCGGAGGGCTGGCCCGGAGCCGGGGCGACCGTCTACTTTGTCCTGCCGCAGTGAACGGAGGTCAGACCAGGCGTGGGCTCCCACCAGACATTCACGACCAGCGCCGCAAGAGCCAGCGACGGACTCCTGAGCCGGTGTGCCCAGCGCCGCTCCCGCTCACTGGTGAGCAGGCGCACCGAGGCCAGCCCATGAGCACATCGTTGACTATCCTGCTGGCCGAGGACTCTGAGAACGACGCGCTGCTGATCGAGCGCGCGCTGCGCCGCGCCGGTTTGGTGGTGGCCTGCACACGCGTCGACGCGGTGGCCACCTTGGAGGCCGCCCTGGCGCGCCAGGCCTGGGACGTCATCCTGTCGGATTACCAACTGCCCGGTTTCACGGGCCTGGAGGTCCTGGAGCGCGTGCAGGCGAGCGGGCTGGACTGCCCGTTTATCATCGTCTCTGGCACCATCGGCGAGGAGACCGCCGTGGCCGCCATGAGGGCGGGCGCGCACGACTACGTGCTTAAAGACGACTTGGCGCGGCTCGGCCCGGCCCTGCGCCGTGAACTGCGCGAGGCCGAAAACCGGCGCGAACGGCGCGCGGCGGCGGAGGCCCTGCGCGTCAGTGAAGCCCGCTTGCGCTTTGTCACCGGCCACATGCTTGACCTGATCAGCGAGATCGATGTCGCCGGCGGGCTGCGCTACGTCAGCCCATCCCATCGGACGATCCTGGGCTATGACCCGGCCGAGTTGATCGGCCGCTCCGTCTTTGATTTCATCCATCCAGACGATTTGGCGCCAATGGCTACGGTTCTCCAGGCAGCGACCCGCCAGCCGCAGCCCACCTCGGTGGCCTGCCGCTTCCGTCACGCCGCCGGCCATTATCTGTGGCTGGAAAGCAGCGCCAACCCGGTCGTTGACCCGGCCGGGCAATTGCTCAGCGCCATCCTGAGCAGCCGCGATGTGACGGCCCGCCGCCTGGCCGAGCTGGCCGAGCGTGAGCAGCGGGTGCTGGCCGAGGCCCTGGGCGATACGGCCGCGGCGCTGAACAGCAGTCTCGACTTGCCCGTAGTCTTGGAGCGCGTGTTGGACAATGTGGGCCGGGTGGTCCCCCATGACGCCGCCATGATCCTGCTCATCAATGGCCAGGCCGTTCACGTGGCGGCTCAGCGTGGTTTTGCGCGGCGCGACGCGGCCGGGCAGTTGAGCGGGTTGCGGCTGTCCCTGGTGGAAGTGCCGAGTGTGGCCGCGATCCTGGAGACCGGCCAGGCCACGGTCTTGGTCGGCCACCCGCAATGTCTCAACCCGGCTCTGCATGCGGTCATCGCTTGGGCGCAGAGCTGTGCCGGGGCTCCGCTGCGCTACCGTGACCAGATCATCGGCCTGATCAGCCTGCATGGGGCGCGGCCGGACGCCTTCACGGAGCGGCAGGCGTCCTCGCTCCAGGTGTTCGCCGATCAGGCCGCGATCGCCATCATCAACGCCCGGCTGTTCGAGTCGGAGCGCCAGCGCGTGGCCGAGCTGCAGCGCTCGAACGCGTTCACCACGGCCCTGGCCCAGGTGGCCGCCCGGCTGCCGTCCACCAACGACCTGACCCAGGTGGTGCAGACGCTCGGGGCCGAATTGCGCGCCCTGGGCCTGGCGTGTTGCGTTGGTTTGCGCGTGCCGGGCGAAGCGGCCGTGGTGATCCGCTCCACCTCCCTCAGCCAGGAGCAGTTGGCGGCCGTGGAGCGGCTGACAGGCGTGGCGGTGGTGGGATTGCGGCTGACGCCTGAGAACTTTGCGGGCTTCCACCTTCACCTCGGTCAGAGTCGGCCTGAGCGGTTGCTCGATGTCCAGGCGCTGGTCAGCGAGACGTTGCCGTTAGGTCTGCCCCAGCCGTTACTGCAACAAGCCCTGGACCTCATCGGAGCCAGCTCCGCCGACAGCGTCGCCATCCTGCCCATGACCGTCGATGAGAATCTGCTAGGGCTGCTCGCGATCTGGGGCCCGGGTCTGCGCCCGGCCGATCTGAGCGCGCTCTCGGTCTTCGCCAGCCAGGTGGGTGCCGCCCTGCAGACGGCCGAATTGGTGGCGCACCTGGAAGATGCCCGCCGGGCGGCCGAAACCGCGAACCAGCTCAAGAGCCTGTTCCTGGCGAATGTCTCGCATGAACTCCGCACCCCTCTGACCGGCGTCCTCGGCGCCCTGGATCTGGTTCTGGGCGAGGTGGTTGAGACGCCGACCGAGAAGCGCCAGTTTTTGGGGATGGCCCGCGAGGCCGGGCAGCGCCTCTTGAAACTGATCAACGACCTGTTAGACCTGGCGCGCATCGAGGCCGGCCACCTGCACGCGGAGTTTCAGGCCGTGGACTTGGCCCCCGTGGTGGCTGAGGCCTGCATCCTGTGCCGGCCCGCCGCCGACGCCAAACAGCTGCCGCTGCGCGTCATCCTGCCGGTCACCGAGCCGCTGCAGGTGCGGGCCGACCCGGATCGGCTGATGCAGATTGTGCTGAACCTGGTTGGCAACGCCATCAAATTCACCGAGCGCGGCGAAGTGCGGGTGGTGGCCACGGCTGACCCCGGGACGGGCGAAGCCGAAATCCGGGTCGAGGATACCGGCATCGGCATTCCACCGGACCTGCAGGCCCAGCTCTTTCGACCGTTTGTCCAGGCCGACAGCACCTCCACGCGCAAGTACGGCGGCACCGGACTCGGCCTGGCTATTTCGCGCCGTCTGACCGAACTGATGCGGGGCAGCTTGTCTCTCCACAGCGCCGGTGTGGGGATGGGGAGCACCTTTGTGGTGCGGTTGCCTTTGGCGGATGGGCGCGCGCTCACGCCGCCAGACGCGGGCGGGCCGAGGCAGGCCGATCTATGACCAGTCATATTTTGATCGTCGAAGACGACGGCTTTATCGCGAATATTTTCGAGCGGATCCTCGTCCGGCTGGGCGGATACGTCGTCACGGTCACCGACGACGTCGAGCGGGTCGTGGCCCTGGTCCGTGCGCGCCAGGTCCAGCTTGTGATCATGGATGTGGCCCTCAGCCGGTCCACGTATCAGGCCCAGGCCATCGACGGCGTCGCCTTGACCCGGCTGCTCAAGGGCGCTGGCGGCCCGGACAGTCCGCCTGTGCTGCTGGTGACCGCCTACGCCATGCCCGGCGACGCCGAACGTCTGCTGGCGGATAGCGGCGCCGATGGCTACCTGGCCAAACCTCTGCCGCGCCCTGATGTGCTGGTGGAGCGGGTGCAGGCGCTGCTTGGCGAGACTAGTTCTGGCTAACCCCGGGAGGCCTCGCCGAACGTAGCCGCTCGCGGGCGATGGTTCAACGGCAGCAACGGACCCTGGCCGCGAGTAGCTCGGGCGCTACCAGATCGTCGCGGAAATAGATCAATGAGACTGTCACTGCACAATCGTTCGTTGCTCATCCTGGGTGGCACCCTGGCCGGGTTAGTGCTGATCCTGTATGCCGTTTCGCAGGTGATCCTGGGCGGCGACGCGGCGCGCGCCGAAGGCCAGGCCGTCCAGCGGGAAGTTCGTCGCTTTCAAGATGTGCTAGCGGGTGAACTGGCCGGCCTGGACGGCACCGGCCACGATTACGCCGTCTGGGATGACAGCTACGCCTTCCTCGAGAGCGGCGATCCGGACTTTGTCGCGCTCAATCTGGCAGACACCACCTTCACGAATCTACGCCTCACCTTAATCGCCTTCGTGCACCGGCAACACGGCCTGGTGTATGCCCAGGCCTTTGATCTGGCCCAGGCCGCCCCCGTCGCCATGCCGGCCGGCTTGGCAGCGTTTCTGGCCTCCGATCCTCGTCTGGCTTCTGCCATTGATGACGACGTACACACAACCGGTGTTCTCAATCTGCCGGAGGGTGTCTGGTTAGTGACCGTTCACCCAGTTCTGACCAGTGAGGGCGCCGGTCCCAGCCGCGGCTACCTGGTAATGGGGCGGTACCTGGCCGATTCGGAGATGAAGCGTCAGGCCGATCTGAGCAGCCTGACGCTGGCGATCGTAGCGCCGAGCGAACCTGGCCTGCCGGCCCTCTCAACAACGCCGGCGCCGAAGGTGGTCGCCGTAGACGATGAGGTCATCGCTGGCTATGGTCAGATCCAGGATTTGAACGGCCAGCCGCTGCTGCTGGAAGTGGAGCTGCCGCGCACGGCCTACCAGCAGTCGCAGGCCAGCATCCGCTTCTTTCTGATCGCGCTCGTCGGCGTGGGTGGGATCTTCGCCACTGTGGTCGTGTGGTTGCTGGAGCGCTTGGTCATCGCCCGGGTCGCGCGCTTGAGCCGAGAGACACGGCAGATCGGCGCCAGCGCTGACGCCGGTGCGCGTCTGGTGGTCGAGGGCCGGGACGAACTGGCCAGCCTGGCCGAGTCAGTCAACCAGATGCTGGCCGGGCTGGAGGCGGCCGGGCAGGCCCAACGCATCGGCGAGGCCAGCTACCGCGAGTTGTACGCCTCGGCCGAACGGCAGGCCCAGGAATTGCGGCTGCTCAACGACAACTACTCCGCGCTAGCGGCCGTCACAGACCCTCAGGTCATCGCGCAGACCGTGATAGAGCGGTTGGCCAAGGCCTTTGGCTATCGCTGGGTCTGCCTGGCGCTGAAAGAGGGCGATGACCTGGTCCTGGCGCATCAGCGGGGCTACGCCACGCCGCCGGAGCGGGTCCCGCTGAGCCAGGGCCTCCGGGGCCGCGTCGCGCGCACCGGGCAGCCGGTGTTCGTTCCCGACGTGCGCCAGGATCAGGACTACCTGAACTTTGCCGGCGAGGCCACCTCCGAAATTGCGGTGCCGCTCACGCAGGCCGACGACCTCCTGGGTGTGCTGGACGTGGCCGGCAGCGCCACTGCGCCGCTGACCGAGACCGACTACCGCCTGATCCAGGCCGTGGGCGCGCAGACCAGCCTGGCCCTGGCCCGCGCCCGGCTCTACGCTGACTTGGCCCAGGCCAACGTGGCCCTGACCCAGGCGCGCGACCAGGCCCTGGAGGCGGCCCGCCTGAAATCCGAGTTCATGGCCACCATGAGCCACGAGATCCGCACGCCCATGAACGCCGTGCTGGGCCTGACCGAACTCCTGCGCGACACGGCCCTGGACGAGCGCCAGGCCGACTACGTGCGCCTGGTCTACGACTCAGCCCAAGCTCTGCTGGAGATCATCAACGACATTCTGGATTTCTCCAAGATCGAGGCCGGCAAGCTGCGGTTGGAGCGCGTCCAGTTCAACCCGGCCGAGGTGGTCGAAGGCGTCATCGAGATGTTGGCGCCGCGGGCCCGGCAGAAAGGCCTGGAATTCCTCGTCTATCTGGCGCCCGAAGCAGCCGTCAACGTGCTCGGCGATCCGGCCCGCTTGCGCCAGGTGCTCCTTAACCTGGTGGGCAATGCCATCAAGTTCACGACGCAAGGCGAGGTCGCGGTGGAAGTGCGCCGCGAGCAGGCTGAGGCGCAATCGGCCAGCCTGCGGTTCACTATCCGTGACACGGGCATCGGCTTGTCCGAAGCCACGCGCCAGCGCCTGTTTCAGCCCTTCACGCAGGCCGATGGCTCCACCACGCGGCGCTACGGCGGCACTGGCCTGGGGCTGGCCATCGCCCGCCAACTGACCGAACTGATGGGCGGCGAGATCGGCGTCAATAGTGTCGAGGGGCAGGGGGCCACCTTCTGGTTCACGGTGCCGTTTGAGCGCTCGGGCGCCGCCGTCTCCAACTGGACGCTGGCCCCCGAGGAACTGCGCGGCCTGCGCGCCCTGATCGTGGACGACAATGCGGCCAGCGCCCAGATCCTGTGCCGCTATCTGGAGAGCTGGGGCATCGCGGCGGTCGAGGCCCACACCGGGCCGGAAGCTCTGGCCAGCTTGCGCCAGGCCGTGGCCACCGGTCAGCCCTACGACGTGGCCCTGGTCGACCTGGTCATGCGCGGCCAGGATGGTTTTGCCCTGGCCCAAGCCATCCGGCAGGATCCGGCCTTGCTCTCGCTCAGTCTGCTGATGATCACCAGCTATGACGAAGACGCGCAGAAGGAGCGCGCGCTGCGGAGCGGTTTCGCGGCCTATCTGCTTAAGCCGGTCCGCCAATCGCAGCTGCTGGATGCCCTGACGGAGGCCGTGCTGGATGACCCGGCGGCGCGCCTGACGTACCAGGCGGCGGCCGGCGCCCGGCGGCCGGCTCCGGCGGTGGAGGCACCGCTGGTGCTGCTGGCGGAGGACAACCCCACCAATCAGAAGTTGGCCATCCTGCAACTTGAGAAGCTGGGCTGCCAGGCCAAGGCGGTGGTCGATGGACAACAGGCCGTGGACGCCGTCCGCCAGCCGGGCGCGGGGTTCGCGCTGGTGCTGATGGACGTCCACATGCCCGTGCTGGACGGTTTGTCCGCCACCCGCGCGATCCGAGATTGGGAGCGGCAAGCTGGCGGGCATGTCCGGATTGTGGCCATGACGGCCAACGCCATGCCCGGAGACCGGGAGACCTGCCTGGCGGCTGGCATGGACGATTACTTGAGCAAGCCGCTCAGCCTGGCCAAATTGCGGACCGCGCTTGAGCAGAGCCGCTTGATTGCGGTGCCGGCCTCCGCCGAAACGCCGTCGGGGCCGGCCGAAATGCCCGTAATCGACCTCGGAGCCCTGCAGGAGATATGCGAGTTGCGACTCGACGAGCCGGCGCATCTGGGCCGGTTGGTGGACGAGTTCCTGGCGCATGCCGGCAGCCTGCTGGCGCAACTCAGGCACGCGGCCAGCTATGGTCAGTTGCCGGCCGGCCGGGAAGCCGCTCACGCGCTGAAAGGCAGCAGCCTGACGGTGGGCGCTCAGCGCCTGGCCTACGCCGCTGACGTGGCCGAAAAGCTGGCGCGCCTAGGGGAGACCCGTGAATTTTCCCGTCAGGTCGAGCGGGTGACGGCCGAATTGGATAAGGCCGGCGCCGAGCTGCTGCGCCAGGTGGGGCGCGTGGTTTCGTGAACGAATCCGGAGACGTAACCCAGTGTCCCCTGTGCTCGGGGGATAACCGGCCCGGTGAGAGGTGCCTATGACAATCGGAACAGCGCTGAGGCCGGTGCGGCTTGAGGTGGCCGGCGCGCCGGCGGCGGGCTTCAGCCATGACTAATTGGATTGCGGCGATCCTCGTCTGCGCCGGCGCCGGGCTGCTAGCCGGCGGCTTGCTCACGGCCTGGCAGTTGGTGAGGCAGCTGCCGGCTGGCGTGGTTCAGCGCCGCTGGCAGATTCTGACCTATGTCATCGCGGTGTTCATCGTGGGGTACCTGGGTTACCTGCTGGTTTTCTGGGGCCGTCCGGCCGGCTGGGCCGACCTGCTGGTGCCCGCCATCTTCTTCCTCGGCAGCTGCTTCGTCTGGATGACCCTCCGGCTGGCCCTGCAAACCGCGATCGACATCCGCCGGGTGGCCGTGCTGGAGCAGGAGAACATCACCGATCCCCTGCTGGGCGTCTACAATCGCCGGTACCTGGAACGCCGGCTGGAGCAGGAGGTGGCGCGGGCGCAGCGCTACAGCCTGCCGCTGGCGGTGCTGCTTCTGGACATTGACCATTTCAAACGCGTCAACGACACGCACGGCCACCTGGCTGGCGACCAGGTCCTCAGCTATCTCGGCCAGTTGATCCGCAGCTCGGTGCGTGAAGCGGACGTCCCCGCCCGTTACGGCGGCGAAGAGCTCCTGATCATTGCCCCCAACACCCAGCCGGCTGCGGCCGTTGTCTTGGCCGAGCGCATCCGCCGCCATGTGGAAACGCATGCCCTGGTGCTGACCAACCAGGCGGGCCAACGCCTGGAGCTCCAGATCACGGTGAGCGTGGGCGTGGCCGGCCTGACGCCGGCGCTCACCGACGGTTCGGCGCTGCTGGCTCGGGCTGACGCCGCGCTCTATCGCGCCAAGCAGTCCGGCCGCAATCGGGTGGTGGTAGAGGCCGGCGAATGAGCGGCTTCTGGCGGAGCTTCCTGGGTCTGCTGTTGGCCGGCGGGCTGGCGGCCTGCGCGGGCCGCACCCCCACCACGCCACCGCCGGCAGAGCTGGTGTTGTTTATCTGGGCCGATTACATGCCGCCCGACGTGTTGGCGGCCTTTACAGCCGAAACGGGCACCGAGGTCCGCTTGATCACCTACGAGAGCGCCGAGGCCGCCCTGGCGGCTATCCGCGCCGGCCAGGTGTACGACGTGGCCGTGGTGGACAACGAGCAGCTTCCGGCCCTGGTCCAGGCCGGCCGGTTGGCTGAGATCAACCTGAGCCGGGTACCTAACTTCAAGAACATTTCGGCCAACTTCCGCGACCTGGCTACGGATCCCGGCAACCGTTACTCGATCCCCTATAACTGGGGCGCCACAGGAGTGGTGGTGCGGACTGACCGCCTCCCGGCGCCGATCACGACCTGGGCCGATCTATGGGATCCCCGTCTGGCCGGCCGCGTCATGGCCCGCGCTCAGACGGTTGAACTGCTCAGCGTCGCTCTGAAATCCCTGGGGCAGCCGCTGGATACCGCCGACCCGGCCGCGCTCGAGGCGGCCCTGGCCCGCCTGCGCTCCCTGCGCCCCAACTTGCTGCAAATTGCGGAGGTGGCCGACGTCGTCCAGGTCTTTCTGGACAGCTCGGCGGTCTGCCTGATCGGCTGGTCTGAAGACGCTCTGCTGGCGCAGGCGCAGGATCCGGCCGTGGACTATGTCCTGCCCGCCGATGGCGCGCTGCTGTGGGGCGACAGCTTTATCATTTCCGTAGACAGCCTTCATCGGGCCATGGCCGAACAGTTCATCAACTTTGTCCTGCGGCCGGAGATGAGCGTCCAGGTGGTGGAAACCTATCACTATGCCACTGCCAACGAGGCCGCCCTGACCCTGGTGGACCCGCTCCTACTCAACAACCCGGTCATTTTTCCGCCGCGCGCGGACCTCGAGCGGGCCGAGTGGTACCCGCCGCTCAGCCCGGCCGCCGAGCAGCTCTTTGACCAGACGTGGAGGCGTTTTCTTGATGAACGTCCCTAGCCTGAGACACATCGTCTGCGCCGGCCTGGCCTTGCTCGGGATGCTGACAGCGTGCGCCCAGCCCGCCGCGGTGCCGGCCGCGCCCACGCCGCTGCCCCTGGCCACGGAGTTGGTCTTCTACAACTGGCCCGAGGATATGCCGCGTTCGGTCTTGGAGGCCTTCACCGCCGAATACGGCGTGGCCATCAAGTATCAAGAGTACGCCTCGATGGAAGCAGCCGTCGCCGGCCTCCTGGCCGGCCAGGTGTACGACGTCGTCAATCTAGACAACCGTTTCATTCCGGCGCTGATCCAGGCTGGCCGACTGGCCGAGTTGGATCACGCCCGGCTGCCCAACCTCAAATACATCGCCCCCAGCTTCCGGGACCTGGTCTACGATCCCGGCAATCGCTACGCCGTGCCCTATAACTGGGGGACCACCGGCCTGGTCATCCACCACGGCTACCTTGACCAGCCCGTGACCCGCTGGGCGGACCTGTGGGATCCGCGCCTCAACGGGCAGGTGGCGCTCTGGCTGAACGAACCGCGCGAGGTGCTGGGGCTGACCCTCAAAGCGCTGGGCTACTCGGCCAACTCGGAGGAGCCGGCTCAACTGGAAGCCGCCCTGGCGCGGCTGGTGGCGCTCAAGCCGCACGCACACTGGCTTGACTCCGATATCGACAGCCTGGCGGCCGCTCTGGAGGCCGGCGATGTAGCGCTGGGCATGGGCTACGCCGGCGATGTGCTCCAGGCCCGCGCAGCGCAGGTGGCCGTTGACTATGTGCTGCCCGAGGAGGGCGCGCTGCTGTGGGGCGAGAACTTCGTCATTCCGGCCAGCAGCTCACGCCGGGCCACTGCCGAAGTCTTTCTCAATTACCTCCTGCGGCCGGAGGTGGCGGCCCAGGTCGCTAATGAGAACTACTACGCCACCCCCAACGAGGCGGCGCGGCCGTTCATCGAGTCGGACCTACTGGCCGACCCCGTGGTTTTTCCGCCCAACAACCTGCTCCGGCGGGCTGAAATCGTGCTGCCGCTCAGCGCGGAAGGCCAGGCGCTCTATGACCGGACCTGGGCGGCCTTCCTGGAGGCGCCCGCGCCCTGAGGCCAGGGACCAAACGGGAATTGGATGACATGAACCTCCGCACCAGGACGCAGCCGCCGGCCTTCGGCCAGACGGACAGCCGGCGCAGCCCGCGTGGGCTGTGGGCCCGTTTCATGTCACTGTTTGGGGTGGCGATCTTGATCACCACTCTGGCGCTGGCGGCCATGATCGTCGCCTTCGTCTATCAAACCGAACAAAGCAGCTGGCGGGGCCGGCAGGGCGAGGCCGCCCGGAACGCCGCCACCACCGTAAGCGCTTTTGTCCAGCGGGCCGTAGACGCGTTGACGACCTTTGCCATCTGGGGCCGGGACGAGGTGGCCGAGCGCCCGGCCGAGTTCGCCGCCCTCCTGGAGCACAACCCGGAGTATCTCGAGGTCATCTACCTGGATGAGCACGGCCAACTCCTGGCCCAGACCCATCACGACCGGCCGGTCTTGGCCGACCTCTTCACCATCCCTCAGTCCAACTGGTTCCAAGCGGCACGCTCCGGGCGGACCTACTTCAGCAACGCGCAGATTTCGTCCACCAACCGCCCGTATCTGATCCTGGCGCTGCCGGCCGGCGGCGGCGATATCCTGGCCGCGCGGCTGGATCTGGCGGCCCTGTGGCACGTTGTGGCCGACATCCAGTTTGGCCAGAGCGGCCGGGCCTATATCGTCAACGGCCGCGGCGAGGTGATTGCCCACACGGACCCCGAGGTGGTGCTGGCCCAGACCAGCCTGGCCGGCCGGCCCGAGTTGGCCGCCATCGCCCAGGCGCCGGGCGGGCGGTGGCAGGGGGCCTATGTGGATCTGAGCGGCGCCGCGGTGGTGGGCGCCTCGGCGCCGGTGCCGGGCACCGATTGGCTGGTGATGGCCGAGCTGCCGCAGGCCGAGGCGTTCGCGGCCAGCCGCACCGCCGGCCTCGTCGTGAGCGGCCTCCTGCTGGGCATCGCGGCGGCGCTGAGCTACGTGGTTGCCCGGCTGCTGTCCAGCCTCATCCGCCTGCCGCTCCAGCAGATCCAGTTGGGGGCCGAGCGGGTTGGTCACGGCGACCTGCGTCACCGCATCCCGGTGGCGCGCCGCGACGAGATCGGCGTGGTGGCCGAAGCCTTCAACCAGATGGCCGACCGGCTGGTCGCCCGCGAGGCCGAACTGGCCGCCCAGGCCGAGACGTTGCGGACCAGCGAGGCTCGCTACCGGGCCATTGTGGAAGACCAGACCGAGTTGATCTGCCGCTGGCGATCGGACGGGACGTTGACCTTTGTGAACCAGGCCTACTGCCGCTACTTCGGCCGGCCGCGCGAAGACCTGGTGGGCCGCAGTTTCATGCCCCTGATCCCGGACGAAGATCAGGCCCTGGTGGCGGCCCACCTGGAGCGTCTCCAAGCCGGCCACTCGGTCGAGACGGTGGAGCACCGCGTGATCCTGGCCGATGGCACAGTGCGCTGGCAGCATTGGACGGACCGCGCCTTACACGGCCCAGACGGTGCTATCGAGGAGTTCGCCGGCGTCGGACGGGATATCACCGAACGCAAAGCGGCTGAAGCCCGCCTCTCGGCGGTGGAGCAATACTACCGGAAACTCTTTGAAGATGCGCCCGTGATGTACATCGTCACCCGCGCTGAGCCGGAGGGGCCGCGGATCGTGGACTGTAATCGCCAATTTCTGGAGACGCTCGGCTATCGGGCAGCCGAGGTCGTCGGCCAGCCGCTCGACCGGTACTACACCCCCGCCTCGCGCGACCAGTTGCACGCCGGCGGCTACGCCTCAGCCCTGGCCGGCCCGCTTATCTCCCAGGAGCGCCAGTTGGTCGCGCGGGACGGCCGGATCGTCCACACCCTGCTGTGGGCGTTGCCGAACCCGGACGAGCGCGGACAGACGGCCGGTACGCGCGCGCTCTACGTCGATATCACCGAGCGTAAACAGGCCGAAGCGGCCCTGCGGGAAAGCGAGGCGCGCCTGCAGATGGCGCTGGAAGTGGCGCGCGCCGGGGCCTGGCAGTGGGATTTGAGCGCCAACCGCCTGGTCTGGTCGGACGAGAACTTCCGCCTGATGGGCCTGGCGCCAGGCAGTGTTGCGCCTGCCCTCGAGCACTGGCTCCAGGCGATCCACCCGGAGGACCAGCTGGCCGCCACCGCTGCCGTGGCGCTGGCCGTCGAGCAGCGTCAGGGCTTCGATACCGAGTTCCGCGTTGTCTGGCCGGATGGCTGCCTGCGCTGGCTGCGCGCCGTCGGGCGTGTCGTCTTGGGCGGCGATGGCTCCCCGCGGGCGACCGTGGGCCTGCAACAGGACATCACCGAGCGCAAGCAGGCCGAGGCTGCTCTGCGGGAGAGCGAGGGCCGCTATCGGCTGCTGGCCGACGAGTTGCAGCAACTCAACAGCCAGTTGGAAACGCGCGTCGCCGAACGAACGGCTGAGCTGGCTCAGACCAACGCCGCCCTGAGCGCCAGTGAAACGCGCCTGCGCCGCATTACGGACAACATGCTGGACCTGATTGTCCAGGTCGACGCCGCCGGGCGCTGCGAGTACGTCAGCTCATCGCATCAGACTGTGCTCGGCTTCGCCTCCGCCGACTTGCAGGGTCAGCCCTTCGTCGGCCTGATCCATCCCGACGACTCGGCCGCGTCGCTCGCCGCCCTGGCCGCCATCCAGAGCGGCGTTTCTGCCAGCTTGCAGCTGCGCGTGCGCCACGCCGCCGGCCACGAGCTGTGGCTGGAATCGGTGAACAACCCGCTGCGCGACAAGGCCGGCCAGGTCGTCGGCGCCATCCTTACCAGCCGGAACATCACCCAGCGCAAGCAGGCCGAGCAGCGGGCGGCCGCCTTCTCCAACCTGGGCCAGCGGTTAAGCGCGGTCTCGACCGTGGCGGAAGCCGCCGCCGTCATCATGGCGGCGGCCGACGAACTGTTGGGTTGGGATGTGTGCTTCCTGGATTACTACCTCGCCGACCGCGAACTGATGCACTCGGCCCTGGTCATCGACACGCTGGACGACGGCCGGCGCGTGGACGTCACCCACGCCTACTCGCCCAGCCCGCCGACCGAGACCGCGCGCCGCGTGATGGCGTCCGGCGGGGTGCTGCTGCGGCGGGAACCGTCGGCCGAGGTCATCCCCGGGATCACCTACTTTGGCGAGTCGACGCGCACGGCCAGCGCCATGCTGTTCGTCCCGGTTCGCAATGGCGCCCGCTTCATCGGCATCCTGTCGATCCAGAGCTATGCTGACCAGGCCTATGACCAGCGCGCCCTGGAGACCCTCCAGGCCCTGGCCGATCACTGCGGCAGCGCCCTGGAGCGCATCCGCGCCGAGGCCGACGTGCGCGCCTCGCTGCGCGAGAAGGAAGTCCTGCTGCAGGAGATCCACCACCGCGTGAAAAACAACCTGCAGGTTATCAGCAGCCTGCTCAACCTCCAATCGCGCACCCTGCAGGACCCGGTCGTCCTGGATCTGCTGCGCGACAGCCAGAACCGCGTCCGCTCGATGGCCCTGGTGCACGAGAAGCTGTATCGCTCGTCTGATCTGGCGCGCATCGACCTGGCCGAGTATGTTCACAGCCTGACCAGCCAACTCCAGCACACCTACGCCGATCGGGCCGACCGGGTGGCCCTGCAGGTGGAGGCCGCCGGCAGCCGGGTGGACATCGACACCTGTATCGCCTGCGGTCTGATTCTCAACGAATTGATCTCCAACGCCCTCAAGCATGCCTTCCCGGATGGGCGCGCCGGCACCCTGACGGTGGAACTGCGGCCGGTTGACCGCCGGCGCCTGGCGCTGCGCGTGGCCGACGACGGGATCGGTTTTCCGGCCGGCGTCGACTTTCGCACTCTGCCGTCCCTCGGCTTGCAGTTGGTGAACAGCCTGGTGGCGCAGATCGACGGCGTCATCACGCTGCGCCGCGCCGCCGGCACTGAGTTTGTGATCGAATTTCCCGCCGAAGACCAGGAACCGTGACTATGCCCCCCGTCCGTCTGTTGGTCGTGGAAGACCAAGCCATCATCGCGCTCGACCTGAAGAACCGCCTGACCAGCCTCGGCTACGCCGTCGTCGCCACCGCCGCTTACGGCGAAGTCGCCATCGAGCAGGCCCGGGCGCTGCGTCCGGACCTGATCCTGATGGACATCCGCCTGAAAGGTGAGCTGGACGGCATCCAGGCCGCCGAGTGCATCCGCGCCGAGTTGGACCTGCCCATCATCTATCTGACCGCCCACTCGGATGAGCAGACGCTTGCGCGCGCCCGCCTGACTGAACCGTACGGCTACATCCTGAAGCCGTTCGAGGACCGCGAACTGCACATGGCCATCGAGATCGCGCGCTACAAGAGCCAGATGGAGCAGAAGCTCAAGACCCATGAGCGCTGGCTGGCGGCGGTCCTGCGCGGCATCGGCGACGCCGTGATCGCCGCCGACGTCCGCGGCCAGATCACGTTCCTCAACCCGGTGGCCGAAGCGCTGACCGGCTGGACGCAGGCTGAAGCCTTGGGGCAGCCGGCGGCGACGGTCTTCAACGCCATCCATGCCCGCACCCGGGCACGGGTGGAGTCCCCCGTCGGGCAGGTGCTGGAGCGGCAGGGCGCCGTAGACCTGCCGGACCAGACGCTGCTGGTGGCGCGGGACGGGCGCGAAATCCCCATCGACGACAGCGCCGCCCCCATCCGCGACGACAAGGGCCAGGTGACCGGCGCGGTGTTGGTGTTCCGCGACATCACCGAAAAGCAGCAGGCCGAGGCGCACTTGCGGCACCTGGCGTATCACGACGTGCTCACCGGGCTGCCCAACCGGACGCTGCTGCAGATGGTGCTGGGCGAAGCCCTGGCCCGCGCCCAGCGCCAGCAGCAGACCGGGGCCGTGTTGTTTCTGGACCTGGACCGCTTCAAGAACGTCAACGACACCCTCGGACACGCCATGGGCGACCTGCTGCTCAAGGCGGTGGCGGCCCGGCTGACCAACGTCTTGCGCCAGAGCGACAGCGTCGCCCGGCTGGGCGGCGACGAATTCACGATCCTGCTGGAGACTATCGAACATCCGCAGGATGTGGTGCGCGTGGCCGAGAAGATCCTGGGTGCCCTGGCCGAGCCTTTTGATTTAGGCGGCCAGGAGGTTTTCATCAGCGGCAGCCTCGGTCTGGCGCTGTTTCCCCAAGACGGCCAGGACCTGCAGACCCTGCTCAAGAACGCCGACACGGCCCTGTACCGGGCCAAGGAGCAGGGGCGCAACGGCTACGCCTTCTACCGGGCCGAGATGAACGCCAGCGCGCTGACCCAGTTGACGCTGGAGAGCGGCCTGCGCCGGGCGCTGCAGCGCGACGAGTTTCTGCTGTTCTACCAGCCCAAGGTCTCGCTCGGCACCGGCCGCATCCTGGGGGTGGAGGCGCTGCTGCGCTGGCAGCACCCGGAATTGGGGCTGGTGCCGCCGGGCCAGTTCATCCCGCTGGCCGAGGAGACCGGCCTGATTGTGCCCATCGGCCAATGGGTGCTGCGCGCCGCCTGTCAGCAGGCCAAGCTCTGGCGGGCGGCCCGCCTGGACCTGCGCGTCGCCGTCAACCTGTCGCTGCGCCAGTTCCGCCAGCCAGACCTGGTGCCGATGGTGGCGCGCATCCTGGACGAGACCGGCCTGGACGCGCAGGCCCTGGAACTGGAACTGACTGAGAGCTCCATCATGCGCGACCGGGAAGACGCGCAGGCGAAGCTGCAGGCCCTCAAGCGGCTCGGCGTGACCCTGGCCATCGACGACTTCGGCACCGGCTACTCGGCGCTCGAGTATCTCAAGCACTTCCAGGTGGATCGGCTGAAGATCGACCGGGCCTTCGTCCGCGCCGCGCATGTCGAGCGCGAAGACGAGGCCATCGTGCGGGCCATCGTCACCTTGGCCCACAGCCTGAATATGCAGGTGACCGCCGAGGGCGTGGAGACGGCCGAGCAGCATGGCTTTATGCAGGCCTGCAACTGCGACGAGACCCAGGGCTATCTGTTTGGCCATCCCATGGCCCCGGACGCCTTCCTGCGCTACATGAAGAAGGGCACGGGCCGGCTGCAGCTCAGCCCCAAGGTGCCCTAACCCATGCCGATCCTGCCGCAGCGGGCACGGTGGACCACGGCGCTGCCTTTTCGCGCAGCGGCTCTCAGCGCGGCCGGTTTGGTGGCGGGCCATCTCGGCCTGGTCGCCCTGACCCGCGGGCAGCCCGTCTTCGGCCCGCGGCTCAGCGCCGTGTACCTGACGCTGGTTTCCGGCTTGGCGACGTTTGCCCTGCTGCAGGCCGCCGGCCGCTCCGGCCCTGCCCGGGGACGCGTGGCCTGGGGCTGGCGCCTGCTGGCGGTGGCGCTGGGCCTGGCGACGTTGAGCAACCTGGCCTGGGCCGTGACCGTCTTTGCGCCTGAAATTGAACTGGCCGTGCTACTTCAGACAGCGGGCATTCTGCTGGCATACCTGCTCATGTCGGCCGGCCTGGTGCTGATCCCGGCCGCCGGTGTCACGCGCGCCGAGGCCGTCTGGCGGCTGCTGGATATGGGCCTGGTGTTGGTGGCCGGCGCCGGCATGCTGGGCGCCTTTGTCATCGGTCCCACGCTCGTGCGCACGCCGGCTGATCCGGCGGAACAGGCGCTGGCCTTGCTCTACCCGGTGCTGGACTTCGTGCTGTTCACGGCCTTGGTGTCCCTGCTGTTCCGGAGCAACGCGCGGTCTGAGCACGGGCTGCTCACCACCCTGGCCGCCTCCCTGACCGCGCTGATCCTGACCGATGCGGCCGTGGCGCTGCAGCTGGCCTGGGGCCGTTATGAGGATGGCGGCTGGCTGGACGTGGGCTGGTCGCTGGCGTACGCCCTCTTGTGGCTGGCCGCCCAGCAGAAGACGCCGGAGGCCTCCGCTGAGCGCGGGCCGGCGGTCTGGTGGCACTACCTGCCTTACCTGTGGGTGGCGTTGCTGGGCGGCTTGCTCGCCTGGAGCCGCACCAACAGCCCCGGCTACGCCGAGACGATCCTGGAGGTGGGTTTCTTCATCGTCGTCGGCCTGGTGCTGGTCCGCCAGTTCCTGGTCATGCGCGACAATCGCCAGCTCTATGCCGCCGCTCAGGCTGAAGTCGCTCAGCGCCGACAGACGGAAGCTACCGTCCGCCAGCTCAACCGGGAATTGGAGGCGCGGGTAGAGGAACGCACGGCCCAACTGGAGCGGGCCAACCAGGAATTGCGCGTCAGCGAAGCGCGTAACCGGGTGCTGCTCCAGGCCGTGCCGGACCTGATTCTGATACTGGACGGCCAGGGCGTGTACCGGGACGTCTACGCCCCTGAAACCAGCCGCCTGTATGCGCCGCCCGAGTTGCTATTGGGGCGCACCCTGCGCGAGGTTCTTCCGCCGGCGGTGGCTGCCCTGATCGAGCCGGCCCTGGCCGCCGCGGTCGTCACTGGCCAGCGGCAGACAGTGGAGTATCCACTGCCGCTGGCCAAAGGCCTGGCCCACTTCGAAGCCCGCCTGATGCCCTATGGCCCAGACACCGTTCTGGCCATCGTCCGCGATATCACCGAACGGCGCCAGACGCAGGCCGCGCTGCTGGAATCGGAGCGCCGCTTCCGCGAAACCCTGGAGAACGTGGAGCTAGTGGCCGTCCGGCTGGACGACGGCGGCCGCGTCACCTTCTGTAACGATTACCTGGTGCGTCTGCTCGGCTGGGACCGCGCCGAGATCCTGGGCCAGGAGTGGTTCACACACTTTGTGCCGCCCGAACTCGCCCTGCAGGCTCAGTTCGTCGACCTGATCAGGGCGGACCGTGTCCCAACCCGTTTTGAGAATCCGATCCTGACGCGGTCGGGTGAGGTCCGCCTGATTGCGTGGACCAATACAACGCTGCGGGATGCGGACGGGCGCGTCATCGGGCTGGCCGGCCTGGGGGAAGACATCACCCTGCGCCGGCAGGCGGAGGATCGGCTGCGGGCGTCGCTGCAGGAGAAGGAAGTGCTGCTGAAGGAGATCCACCACCGGGTGAAGAACAACCTGCAGGTGATCAGCAGTCTGTTGAACCTGCAGGCGCGGACGGTGACGGACGGGCGCGTGCTGGAGCTGCTGCGGGACAGCCAGAACCGGGTGCGGTCGATGGCGCTGGTGCACGAGAAGCTGTACCGGTCGACGGACCTGGGGCGGATCGACCTGGGCGAGTACGCGCGCAGCCTGGCGGGGCAGTTGCTGCGGACGTATGCGGACCAGGCGGGGCGGGTGGCGTTGCGGGTGGAGGCGGCGGGGTGCTGGGTGGGGATCGACACGTCGGTGGCGTGCGGGCTGATCCTGAACGAGTTGGTGTCGAACGCCTTGAAGCATGCGTTTCCGGATGGGCGGACGGGCGCGATCGTGATTGGGCTGACGGCGGAGGGGGAGCGGCTGAGGCTGCGGGTGGCCGACGACGGGGTGGGGTTTCCGGCGGGCGTGGACTTTCGGGCGACGCCGTCGCTGGGGTTGCAGTTGGTGAACAGCCTGGTGGCGCAGATCGACGGC
>ERZ761602.362-NODE-362-length-103209-cov-12.543992_pt1 | contig 103209 bp, 94 predicted proteins | sample MGYA00512165_ERZ761602 | MGnify/ENA primary metagenome ERZ761602 (study PRJEB28899, sample SAMN02445085) | bioreactor sludge metagenome | biome: EBPR sludge; isolation source: Thorneside wastewater treatment plant | place: Australia: Brisbane, Thorneside...
GCGGCGCGGCGCTTCCGATATAGTTTTCGTCCCTACACGACCTGCCCGACCGTGCTGCGCGAGGCCCTGACGGCGTCGGCAACATCTTCAGCCGCGCCGGCCAGCCCACGATGAACCGCTTAGCTGCCATCCTGCCCGTCAGCAACGTGCTGGTGAATGTCGAGGCCTCGAGCAAGAAGCGGGTCTTCGAGCACGCCGGGCTGCTCTTCGAGAACCAGCACCAGATCGCCCGGGGAACCGTCACCGACAACCTCTTCGCGCGCGAGCGGCTGGGCTCGACGGGCCTGGGTCACGGGGTGGCGATCCCGCACGGCCGCATCAAGGGCCTGAAGAGCCCGCTGGCGGCCGTGGTCCGGCTGCAGCAGCCGATCGGGTTCGACGCCCCCGACGAGGAGCCGGTTTCGCTGCTGATCTTCCTGCTCGTGCCCGAGGCCGCCACGCAACGGCATCTCGAGATCCTCTCGGAGATCGCCGAGATGCTGTCCGACCGCGAGCTGCGTGACAAGCTCAAGGCCGAGGGCGACGCGACGGCCCTTCACGCGCTGATCGCGGGCTGGCAGCCGCTCAAGACCGCAACATGAAACCCACGTCGATCAGCGCCGAGGCGCTGTTCGAGTCGCATCGAGAAGCGATGCGCTGGCAGTGGGTGGCGGGCCATGCCCATCCGGAGCGGCACTTCGACGAGGCCGCCGTGCGGGAGGCACGTTCCGCTGCCGACCTCGTCGGCTACCTGAACTACATCCACCCCTACCGGGTGCAGATCGTCGGCCGCCGCGAGATCGCCTACCTGCACCGCTCGAGCGACGAGGACCAGGAGCGGCGCATCTCGCGCATCGTCACGCTGGAGCCGCCGGTGATCATCGTCGCCGACGGGGAGACGCCGCCGCCGCGCCTGGTCGCCATGTGCGACCGGGCCGACATCCCGTTATTCGTCACGCAGGAGTCGGCCGGCCATGTGATCGACGTCGTGCGCTCGGAGCTCAGCGAGCGATTCGCCGATCGCACGACGCTGCACGGGGTGTTCATGGACATCCTCGGGCTGGGCGTGCTGCTGACCGGCGAGTCGGGCCTGGGCAAGAGCGAACTCGGCCTGGAGCTGGTCTCACGCGGACACGGCCTCGTCGCCGACGACGCCGTGGACCTCTATCGCGTCTCCCAGACGGCCCTCGAGGGTCGCTGCCCGCCCCTGCTGATGAACCTCCTCGAGGTCCGCGGCATCGGGCTGCTGGACATCAAGGCCATCTTCGGCGAGACGGCGGTACGCCGTAAGATGCGGCTGAAACTGATCGTCCATCTCGTGCGCCGCGAGACCATGGAGCGGGAGTTCGAACGCTTGCCGCACGAGCCGCTCTACCAGAACGTGCTCGGACTCCAGGTGCGCAAGGTCGTGATCCAGGTCGACGCCGGACGCAACCTGGCGGTTCTCGTCGAGGCTGCGGTGCGCAACACGATCCTGCAACTGCGCGGCATCGACACCTACCAGGAATTCGTGCAGCGCCACCAGCGTGCGCTCGAGGACGACGCGAGCCGTTGAGCCGCAGCCGCCGCGCGCTCAGCCGCCGGGGCCGCGGCGGCGGTGCTCGCAATCGGGCTTCGTGCAGTGCGCGTACAGCGACAGCGCATGCTCCTGCAACGCGAACCCGCGCTCCTGCGCGATCGCCCGCTGGCGGCTTTCGATCTCCGCGTCGTAGAACTCCTCGACGCGCCCGCAACTCAGGCACACGAGGTGGTCGTGGTGCTGCCCGAGGTTCAACTCGTAGACCGCCTTGCCGGCCTCGAAGTTGCTGCGCACCAGCAGGCCCGCCTGCTCGAACTGCATGAGCACGCGGTAGACCGTCGCCAGCCCGATGTCGGCGTCGCTGGCGAGCAGCGCCTTGTAGACGTCCTCCGCCGTCATGTGGCGCTGCGCCCCGCCCTCGAAGACCTCGAGGATCTTCAAGCGCGGCAACGTGGCTTTCAGGCCACTGTGCTTGAGTTCTTCGAGGCGATTCATCCAGCAATGTACGCGGCGGGACCGGCCGTTAGAATTTCCGCATGATATCCAGCCGCCCCCAGCCCCTGCCAGCACGCGGGCTGCTGCTCTCGCTGATTCCGGTTGCGCTGCTGCTGGCCGGCTGCGGCACGCAATCCACCGACAGCTTCCTCGGCGTGATCACCCCCTACCGGATCGACATCGTCCAGGGCAACGCGATCACACGCGAGCAGGTGGCGCTGGTGCGGCCCGGCATGACGCGCGAACAGGTCCAGGCCGTGCTCGGCACGCCGATGCTGGTCGACCCCTTCCATGCGGAGCGCTGGGACTACTTCTTCTCGCTGCGCCGCCCGGGAACGGACGTGCAGCAACGGGTCGTCGTCGCCCACTTCGGCAAGTCGGGGTTGCTCGAGCGACTCGAGGCGCCGACCGATCTCCCGGACCGAGCCGGGTTCGTGGCGAGCATCGTGCCCATGCGCAAGGGCACGCCGCCTGCGCTCGAGTTGACGGACGCGCAGCGCCAGGCGCTGCCCGCGCCCGCGGCGCGCAAGGAGGAGCCGGCCGTCGCGCCGCCGCAGGGCGCGACGAGGACCTACCCGCCGCTGGAGCCAAGGTGAACGGGCTGCCGTCGCCGCCGCGGCTGCGCGTGTCCGTCGCCGGCGCATCGGGCCGCATGGGCCAGATGCTCATCGACGCCGTCCTGGCCGCCGACGACCTGCAGCTGCACGCGGCTCTCGACGCCCCGGGCGCGGCGGCCATCGGACGCGACGCCGGCGCGGCACTGGGCCTGTCCACGGGCGTGCAGGTCCAGACGGACGCCGACGCCGCGCTGCGCGGCTGCGACGTCCTGATCGACTTCACGCGGCCCGAAGGCACGATGGCACACCTCGCCGCCTGTGCACGTCATGGCGTCAAGCTGGTGATCGGCACGACCGGCTTCTCCGAGGCACAGAAGGCCGCGATCTCCGAGCAGGCGCGCTCGCTGGCCATCGTGATGGCGCCGAACATGAGCGTCGGCGTCAACGTCGTCTTCAAGCTGCTCGACGTCGCCGCGCGTGCCTTCAGCGAAGGCTACGACATCGAGGTCATCGAGGCCCACCATCGCCACAAGGTCGATGCACCCAGCGGAACCGCGCTGAAGATGGGCGAGGTGCTCGCGCGGGCACTCGGACGCGACCTGGCCGACTGCGCGGTCTACGCGCGCGAAGGCTTGACCGGCGAACGCCAGGCCACGACGATCGGCTTCTCGGCGATCCGTGGCGGCGACATCGTCGGCGACCACACGGTGCTGTTCGCGGGCACGGGCGAACGCATCGAGATCACCCACCGCAGCTCGAGCCGCGCCGGCTATGCGCAGGGTAGCCTGCGCGCCGCGCGATTCCTCGCCGACAAGCCCAGCGGGCTCTACGGCATGGACGCCGTGCTCGGCCTGTAGGCCGCCGCCGGCATGTCGGGGCTCGCCGACTTCTTCGCCCGCACCGACGCCGTCGGCACCGCCGTCGCGCTCCTGCTGCTGTCGATGTCGGTGGCCGCGTGGGTCGTGATCCTGTGGAAGGTGCGTGTCCTGCAGCGTGCCAGCGGCGACATCGCCCGCGCCGTGCCGGCCTTCTGGGACGCCCCCACCTGGGACGACGGCCGCCGCCGGCTGGCCGCTCTGGACCGCGAAGGGCTGCTGCTGCCGCTGCTCGACGCGGCAACGGCCCAGCCCGTGCCGGGCACGCTGCAGGCGCAGGCCCAGCTCGCCTCCCGGCTGACCCGGCAGCTGCGCGACGCACTGCTCCGCGGGCTTGCGCACCTGCAGTTCGGCCAGGTGCTCCTGGCCTCCGTCGGCAGCACGGCGCCGTTCGTCGGCCTGTTCGGCACGGTCTGGGGCATCTATCACGCGCTCGTGGCCATTGGCGAAGACGCGAGCTTCACGATCGACAGGATCGCCGCGCCGGTCGGCGAGGCCCTGATCATGACCGCCGCGGGCCTGGCGGTCGCGATTCCGGCGGTGCTGGCCTACAACCTGTTCGGCAAGTGGGTTGCCGCAGCCGAGTCCGAACTCGAGGGCTTCGCGCACGACCTGCGGGAGATGCTGCTCGATGCGGCACAGCCCGCACCGCGCCGCCCGGAAGTCGGTGCCGGTCCGCCCTGAAGGTCAGGCGCCATGGCCTTCGGACGCCTCGAGCGCCACGCCGGCGGACGGCCGATCAGCGACATCAACATGACGCCGCTGATCGACGTGATGCTGGTGCTGCTGGTGATCTTCATCATCACGGCGCCGCTGATGGCCTCCAGCCTGAAACTGGACCTGCCGAAAGCCGAGGGCGGCAGCGCCGGCGCCGGGGCCGAGGTGCTGCTGCTGGCCATCGACGCCTCCGGCACCCTGTACCTCGGCGAGCAGCCCGTCACCGCAGCGGTGCTGTCCGAACGCGCGCAGGACGCCGCGCGGCGGCGCCCCGCCACCGAGGTGCAGCTGCGGGCCGACAGCCGCGTGCCCTACGGTCGCGTCGCGGAGGTCATCGGCCTCGTGCAGCAGGCCGGGCTGTCGCGCATCGGCTTCGTCACCGAGGCCGCGTCGCCGGCACCGGACACGGCCGCGCCGCGATAGCGCTCCCTACAATCGGCGGATGAACGAGAAATACGTCCCTGCCGATGTCGAAAAGGCGGCGCAGGCGGACTGGCGCTCGCGCGACGTCTACCGCGTCACCGAGGACCCGAACCGGCCGAAGTTCTACGCGTGCTCGATGCTGCCCTACCCGAGCGGCAAGCTGCACATGGGGCACGTGCGCAACTACACGATCAACGACATGCTCACGCGCCAGCTGCGCATGAAGGGCATGAACGTGCTGATGCCGATGGGCTGGGACGCCTTCGGTCTGCCGGCGGAAAACGCGGCGCTGAAGAACAAGGTGCCGCCGGCAAAGTGGACCTACGACAACATCGCCCACATGAAGGGGCAGATGCGGGCGCTGGGCCTGGCGATCGACTGGAGCCGCGAGATCGCGACCTGCTCGCCCGACTACTACAAGTGGAACCAGTGGCTCTTCCTGAAGATGCTCGAGGCGGGCATCGCCGAGAGGCGCACGCAGGTCGTCAACTGGGATCCGGTGGACCAGACGGTGCTGGCCAACGAGCAGGTGATCGACGGTCGCGGCTGGCGATCGGGAGCGGTCGTCGAGAAGCGCGAGATCCCGGGCTACTACCTGAAGATCACCCGGTACGCGGACGAACTGCTCGAGCAGGTCCGGCACCACCTGCCGGGCTGGCCCGAACGTGTGCGCCTGATGCAGGAGAACTGGATCGGGCGCAGCGACGGCGTGCGCTTCGCGTTCCCCCACGACATCCGCGGCGAGGACGGGCAGCCGGTGCAGGGAGGGCGGCTCTACGTCTTCACGACGCGCGCCGACACGATCATGGGCGTGACCTTCTGCGCCGTCGCGCCGGAGCATCCGCTGGCCGAGCACGCGGCGAGGACCGATCCGGCGGTCGCCGCCTTCGTCGCCGAGTGCAAGGCCGGAGGGACGACCGAGGCCGAGCTGGCCACGCAGGAGAAGAAGGGCGTGCGCACGGCGCTGCAGGTCACGCACCCGCTGACCGGCCAGCCGGTGGAGGTCTGGGTCGGCAACTACGTGCTGATGAGCTACGGCGACGGCGCGGTGATGGGCGTGCCGGGACACGATGAACGCGACTTCGCGTTCGCCCTGCGCTATGGCATCCCGATCCTCCAGGTGATCCACGTCGACGGCGAGGCCCACTACGACTACCGGACGTGGCACGACTGGTATGCGGACAAGTCGCGCGGCGTGGTCGTCAACTCCGGCAACTACAGCGGGCTGAAGCACGTCGAGGCGGTCGATGCCATCGCCCGCGACCTGGCAGAGCGCGGGCTCGGCGAGAAGAAGACCACCTGGCGGCTGCGCGACTGGGGCATCAGCCGGCAACGTTACTGGGGCACGCCGATCCCGATCATCCACTGCGACGAACACGGCGCCGTTCCCGTGCCGGAGAAGGACCTGCCAGTCGTGCTGCCCGAGGACTGCATCCCCGACGGCAGCGGCAACCCGCTGAACCGGCACGCGGGCTTCCATGCCGGCGTGACCTGCCCGGTGTGCGGCAAGCCGGCGCGGCGCGAGACGGACACGATGGACACCTTCGTCGATTCGTCGTGGTACTTCATGCGCTACTGCGATGCGCGCCTGGACGACGCGATGGTCGGCGCCGGCACGCGCTACTGGATGCCGATGGACCAGTACATCGGCGGCATCGAGCACGCGATCCTGCACCTGCTGTACGCGCGCTTCTGGACCAAGGTGATGCGCGACCTGAAGCTCGTCGCGGTCGACGAGCCGTTCACGCGGCTGCTGACCCAGGGCATGGTGCTCAACGAGGCCTTCCAGCGCACGACCGATGCCGGTGGTCGCGAGTACTTCTGGGCGCGCGACCTGGACATCGTGCGCGACGAATACCAGAAGGTCGTCTCGGCCACCGCCCGGCGCGACGGCCTGCCCGTGCAGTACGAGGGCTGGACCACGATGTCCAAGTCGAAGAACAACGGCGTGGATCCGCAGGAGGTCATCGAGCGATTCGGTGCGGATACGGCGCGTCTGTTCGTGATGTTCGCGTCGCCGCCGGAGCAGACCATCGAGTGGAACGACGCCGGCGTCGAGGGTGCGCACCGCTTCCTGAAGCGGCTGTGGCAGTTCGGCAGCCGCCACGCCGCGGCACTGCGCGCCGGCGGCGGCAGCGACGGCGCGGCCGAGTTGCGCTTCGAGCTGCACAGCGTGCTGCGACAGGTCAGCTACGACTACGAGCGCATGCAGTACAACACCGTGGCCTCGGGCGCGATGAAGATGCTCAACGCGCTCGAGGGCTTCAGGGGCACGGCGCCGGGGGCGCTTCGCGAGGGCTTCGGCATCCTGCTGCGCGTGCTCTACCCGGTCTGTCCCCATGTCTGCTGCGGGCTGTGGCGCGAGCTCGGTTACGACGCCGAGTCCGGCGATCTGCTCGACGCACCGTGGCCGCAGGTCGACGCCAGCGCGCTGGAACGCGACGAGATCGAGCTCGTGCTGCAGGTCAACGGCAAGCTGCGCGGCGCGATCCGCGTGCCGGCCGGTGCGAGCCCTGCGGCCATCGAGGGCATCGCGATGGCCAGCGAGCACGTGGCGCGCTTCAGCGAGGGCCGCCCGATCCGCAAGGTCGTCGTCGTGCCGGGCCGGCTGGTCAACGTCGTCGTCTGACGCGATGCGCCAGGTCGCGCGACGAACGGGCACCGACGGCACCGCGCCGGGCAGCACCCCACGGGCCCCGTGATCCGCATGCTCCGTCGACGCTGGCTGGTCGCGGCCTGCGGTGTTGCTGCCGGCACCCTGGCCGGCTGCGGCTTCGAACTGCGCCGCACGCCGCCCCTGCCCTTCGCCAGCATCGCGCTCGCCGGGTTCGCGCCGCGCTCGCCGCTGGAGCGCGACCTGCGCGCGGCACTGTTGCCGCAAGTGCGGATCGTCGGCACAGCGGCACAGGCCGACGTGGTGCTGCGCGCGCTCGCCGATGTTCGCCAGAAGACCGTCGTCGCCAGCACCTCGGCTTCGCTCGTGCGCGAGGTGCAGCTGCGCGTGCGGCTGCAGTTCTCGATTCACAGCGGCTCGGGGCGCGAACTCGCGCCTGCGGCCGAGCTGATGGTCGTGCGTGACCTGAGCTTCAACGAGACGCAGGCGCTGGCCAAGGAGCACGAGGAGGCCCAGATCCTGCGCGACATGAACGCCGACATCGTGCAGCAGGTGCTGCGCCGGCTGTCGGCCGTCAGGCTGTAGGACGGCCGCGATGCTGGTGCGGCCCGAACAGCTCGCCGCGCACCTGGCGCGGGGCCTGCGGCCGTTGTACGTGTTGCACGGCGACGAGCCGCTGCTGATGCAGGAGGCGGCCGATGCGCTGCGCGCGGCTGCACGCCGGCAAGGCTGCGACGAGCGCGAGGTGTTCACGGTCTCCGGGGCACATTTCGACTGGAGCAGCGTGCTCGGCGCCGCGCGGGAGATGAGCCTGTTCGCATCGTCCCGGCTGATCGAGATCCGCATTCCTTCAGGCAAGCCGGGCAAGGAGGGCTCCGAGGCCCTGCAGCGCTACGCGGAATCCCTGCCCGACGGGGTGGTGACGCTCCTGATGCTGCCACGGCTCGATGGGGCGGCGCTGAAGAGCGCCTGGTTCGCCGCTCTGGATGCGGCTGGCGTTCAGCTGCGCATCGACGGCGTGCCGCGCCCGGCGCTGCCGGGGTGGATCGCCGCGCGCCTCGCGCGGCAGGACCAGCGCGTCGAGGACGGCCCGGCCGGCGAGCAGGCGCTGGCCTTCTTCGCCGACCGCGTCGAAGGCAACCTGCTCGCCGCGCACCAGGAGATCAGCAAGCTGGCGCTGCTGCACCCGCCAGGGGTGCTGAGTGCCGCCGACATCGAGGCAGCCGTGCTCGATGTCGCGCGCTATGACGTCCGCCAGCTCTGTGCAGCGGTGCTCGACGGGCAGGTGTCGCGGGCACTGCGGATGCTGCAAGGCCTGCGCGACGAAGGCGAGACGGCCGTCGGTGTCCATTGGCAGCTGGCGAACGACCTGCGCGACCTGGCCCGGGTGCGGGGGGCGCTCGACGCGGGTCGGCCTTTGCCGGTGGCACTGTCCGAGGCGCGCCTGTGGGGCCCGCGCCAGCAGCTGGTCGAGCGGTCCGTGCCGCGGTTCAGCGCCGGCACCTTGCGCCGGCTGCTGCTGGCGGCGGCGGTCTGCGACGGAGTCGTCAAGGGCCTCGGGCGCAGCGACTGGCCGGCCGATCCCTGGGAAGCCTTGCGTCGTCTCGTGCTGATGGCCGTCCAGGCGGGCGGCCTGCCGAAGCGCCGCGAGGGGCAGCCGCGCGCGCGCCTCGCGCTGGCGACCGGCGACGCCGGCTGACTCCTCGTCGCGGCGCCCGGCGGCGACGACAGCCGTCACCGGGGAGCCGGCTCAGTACCCCCGCTGTCGATCCACCCGGTGCAGCAGGGGCTCCGCGCAGCACAGTCGGCGCAGGTTCTCGGCCACGACAGCAGCGGCCGAGCGCGGATCGGTCGCCGCTGCCGCGTGAGGCAGGACGGTCACCCGCGGATGGGTCCAGAACCGGTGGCCGGCGGGCAGCGGCTCGGTCTCGAAGACGTCGAGCACGGCATGGCCGAGCCGGCCGCTGTCCAGCGCGGCCAGCAGGTCGGCCTCGACGAGGTGCGCGCCGCGAGCCAGGTTGACGACAGCGGCGCCGGGGGGCAGCCTGCCGAGGAATGCTGTGTTGATGAGTCCACGGGTCAGCGTGGTCAGCGGCAGGAGGTTCACGACGATCTGCGCCTGCGCGATGCACGTCTCGAGCGCTGGCCGGCCATCGGCGCGCCGCCAGCCCGTCACCGCGTAGCCCCGCTGCCGCAAGGCCTCGATGGCCGCCGACCCCATCGTCCCGGCACCGAGCACGAGGACGGTCACCTCGTCGGCCCGCCGCTGATCGTGCCGGCGCCAGAGGCCCGAGGCCTGCTGGCGCGCGTACGCGAAGAAGCGGCGGTGCAGCCCGAGCACGGCCCACAGCACGGTCTCGGTCATCGCCTGGGTCATCGCCGGATCGACCATGCGCGCGACCGCCACGTCCTGCGGCACGGTCGGGTCGGCGAGCAGCCGGTCGACGCCAGCCCACAGCGACTGGATCAGACGCAGGCGGGGCCAGCCCTGCAGGCTCCCGGGCGGCGGGTTGGCCACGACCGCGGCCTCGATGGCTTCCGGCTGTTGCCGGGCTTCGTCCAGGTCGTGCCAGCGCGTGCACGGCATCGCGGCGGCCAGGGCCGCGAGCCAGGCACGGCGCTCGTCGGGTGACAGCGCGCCGCACAGCAGCACGTCGCGCGGGGCGTTCACCGACACGCTCACGACAGCCGTTCGAGCAGCGCACGCAAGGCGGCCTCGACGGTCCGCTCACGGATCGCCGCACGGTCGCCGCCGAGCTGCAGGCGGCGGACGTCGAGCCGCGCCGCATCGCCCCAACACAACCAGACCGTGCCGACCGGCTTGCCCGGAACGCCGCCACCCGGCCCGGCGATGCCGGTCACGGCGACCGTCCACTGGACCGGGGCACGAGCCAGGACGCCGCGCGCCATCGCCTCGACGACCGGCTCGCTGACCGCGCCGTGCGCGTCGATCAGCCCGGCCGGCACGCCGAGCACCGAGGTCTTCGCCGCGTTGCTGTAGGTCACGAAGCCCCGCTCGAACCACTCGCTCGAACCGGCGACCGAGGTGCAGGCGGCCGCGATGAGGCCGCCGGTGCAACTCTCGGCCGCGCCGAGCCACTCGCCCCGCCGGCGCAGCGCATCGCCGAGAGCCGTGGCCAGGGCTTCGTACCGGGCCGTCATCATGGCCAGATCAGGTCGCCAAGGGCGACCGACAGTGCGACGACCAGCAAGGTGCAGCCCGCCGCCACGAGGTCGTCGAACAGGATGCCCAGTCCGCGAATCAGCGGCCGGCGGTGCCCGTGGAAGAGCTCGTCCGCCCACGCGACCGGCCCCGGCTTCGCCGCGTCGAAGTAGCGAAAGAGCGCGAACGCCGCGAGCTGGGCTGCGAAGCCATGATCGGCAACGATCAGCAGCACGATCCAGAAGGCGACGATCTCGTCCCAGACGATCGATCCCGGGTCCGCTGCTCCGAGCTCGGCGGCCGTTCGAGAACAGGCCCACAGGCCCAGCAGGAGCGACACCGTGATCACGACGATCCAGCTCGCGTCGTCGAGCCAGCGGTCGAGGACCAGGAAGCTCACCCAGGCCCACAGCGTTCCGACCGTGCCCGGTGCCGCCGGTGACAGCCCGCTGCCGAAGCCCAACGCCATCCAGCGCGCGGGGTGGCGCATCAGGAATCCCGCGGAGGGACGCCTGGGCACACCCGGGCCGAGGCCCCGAGGTGCCGGCGACGGTGCACCCGGGGGCGCGGCGCCGACGGATTCGGGCGGAGACGACATCGTCACTCGAGCTCAGCGGCGTGCGAAGTGGTCGAAGCCGCGGAATTCGCCCAGATCCAGCGCCTCGCCACCGGCATCGAGAACCCTCAGGCCGGGCTCGTCGACAATGGTACCGATGCGGCTGACAGGAGTCGCGGCCGCTTCAGACGCGGCCCGCACACGTGCGGCCGCGTCAGCGGGTGCGGTGAAGAGCAGCTCGTAGTCGTCGCCGCCGGACAGCAGGCAGCGCGCCTGCATCACCGGCGACTGGCCGCGCAAGCCCTCGCTGCACGGCAGCTTCGCGAACTCGACCACCGCGCCGACACCCGATCGCGTCAGCACGTGACCGAGATCGCCGACCAGGCCGTCGCTCAGGTCGATGGCGCTGCTGGCGATGCCGCGCAGGTGCCGGCCCAGCGCCACCCGCGGCTCGGGACGCTCCATCGCCCGGCGCGCCTGCGCGAAGGCGGCGGCGTCCAGTCCGGCATGACCACGGAAGACCTCGAGCGCGAGCCGGGCGTCTCCGAGCGAGCCGCTGGCCCACAAGTCGTCCCCGGGCCGTGCGCCGCTGCGCAGCAGCGCCTCTCCGGCAGGAACCTCCCCGAAGACCGTGATGCACAGGCTCAAGGGTCCGGCGGTCGTGTCGCCGCCGAGCAGGTCCATGCTGTATCGATCGGCCAGCGACCAGATGCCGTCCGCCAGCGGCTCGACGAAGCGCTCCTCGAGACTCGGCAGGGCCAGCGCGAGCACGAAGCCCAGCGGCTCGGCGCCGCAGGCGGCCAGGTCGCTCAGGTTGACGGCCAGAGCCTTGTGGCCCAGGTCCTGCGGCGCCACGGTCGGCAGGAAGTGCCGGCCCTCGACCAGCATGTCGCAGGAGACCGCCAGCTGCCAGCCGGTACGCGGCTGCAGCAGCGCGCAGTCGTCGCCGACGCCGAGCGGCGAGCGCCGCGCCGGTCGGCTGAACCAGCGCGCAATCAGGTCGAATTCGCCGATCCCCACGCGCCGCATTGTTGCGCAGGCGCGGGGCGCGCACCGGCGCGGCGCTGCCTACAATGCGCGCCCCGCCAGGAGGTCCCGCGATGCCCAGTGCCGAAGACCCGCGCCAGGAACTGCGCAACGCTGCGCTGGAGTACCACGAGCTGCCGACACCGGGCAAGCTCGCGATCACCGCGACCAAGCAACTGGTCAACCAGCGCGACCTCGCCCTGGCCTACTCCCCGGGCGTGGCGGCCGCGTGCGAGGAGGTGGTCGCCGACCCGGCGAACGCCTTCCGCTACACGTCGCGCGGCAATCTGGTCGCGGTCGTGACCAATGGAACGGCGGTCCTCGGCCTGGGCGACATCGGGCCGCTGGCCGCCAAGCCGGTGATGGAGGGCAAGGCGGTCCTCTTCAAGAAGTTCGCCGGCATCGACGTCTTCGACCTGGAGATCCAGGAGAAGGATCCCGATCGACTCGTCGAGATCATCGCGGCGCTCGAGCCGACCTTCGGTGGCGTGAACCTGGAGGACATCAAGGCCCCCGACTGCTTTCACGTGGAGCGGCGCCTGCGTGAACGCATGCGCATCCCGGTGTTCCACGACGACCAGCACGGCACCGCCATCGTCGTCGGCGCTGCGCTGCTCAATGGCCTGAAGGTCGTCGGCAAGCGGCTGGACGAGATCAAGCTCGTGACCTCCGGCGCCGGCGCCGCCGCGCTCGCCTGCTTGAACCTGCTCGTGAAGCTGGGTCTGCCGCGGCGCAACATCTGGGTGACGGACCTGGCCGGGGTCGTCTGGAAGGGGCGCACGGAACTGATGGACCCCGACAAGGCGGAGTTTGCGCAGGACACGGGCTTGCGCACGCTCGGCGAGGTGATGGCCGACGCCGACGTGTTCCTCGGACTCTCGGCCGGCGGCGTGCTCAAGCCGGCGATGGTGGCGTCGATGGCGGCACGGCCGCTGGTCTTCGCCCTGGCCAACCCGACACCGGAGATCATGCCCGAGGAGGTTCGGGCCGTGCGCGACGATGCGGTCATGGCCACCGGTCGGACCGACTACCCGAACCAGGTCAACAACGTCCTGTGTTTCCCCTACATCTTCCGCGGCGCGCTCGACAGCGGCGCGACGACGATCACCGATGCGATGGAGATCGCCGCGGTGCACGCCATCGCCGAGCTCGCGCAGGCCGAGCAGAGCGACGTGGTTGCATCGGCCTACGCCGGCGCGACGCTGAGCTTCGGGCCCGAGTACCTGATCCCGAAGCCCTTCGATCCGCGGCTGATGATGATGATCGCCCCGGCGGTGGCCCAGGCGGCCGCCGCAAGCGGCGTCGCGCGGCGGCCGATCGCCGACCTCGCGGCCTACCGGGACCGGCTGCAGAGCTTCGTCTACGCCAGCGGCACGACGATGAAGCCGATCTTCGCCGTGGCCAAGCGGGCCCGGCGCAAGAACGTCGCATTCGCCGAAGGGGAGGATCGCCGGGTGCTGCGCGCCGTGCAGGTGCTGGTCGACGAGGGCATCGCGCGCCCGTGGCTGGTCGGCCGCGCCTCGCAGATCACGGCGCGCATCGACAAGCTGGGCTTGCGGCTGGTGGCCGGGCGCGACTACGAGATCATCAACATCGACGATGATCCTCGCTACCGCGACTACTGGATGACCTACCACCGCCTGACCGAACGGAAGGGCGTGACGATCCAGTTCGCGAAGATCGAGATGCGCCGCCGCCTGACGCTGGTCGCCGCGATGCTGCTGCACAAGGGCGAGGTCGACGGGATGATCTGCGGCACCTGGGGCTCGACGGCGCAGCACCTGGCGCACATCGACCAGGTCATCGGGCGCCGCGCCGGCGTGGGAACCTACGCCTGCATGAACGGGTTGATCCTGCCCGGGCGCCAGGTCTTCCTCGTGGACACCCACGTCAACTACGACCCGTCGGCCGAGCAGCTGGCCGAGATCACCGTGCTGGCCGCCGAGGAGATGCGCCGCTTCGGCCTGGCCCCGAAGGCCGCCCTGCTGTCGCACAGCAACTTCGGGTCGAGCAACCAGCCGTCGGCCATCAAGATGCGCGAGGCCCTCGCGCTCGTCCAGGAGCGCGCGCCGTGGCTGGAGATCGACGGCGAGATGCACGGCGACACGGCGCTGGACGCGGCTTACCGCAAGGAGCTGATGCCACGCAGCACCCTCAGCGGCGAGGCCAACCTTCTCGTGCTGCCGAACATCGACGCCGCCAACATCAGCTACAACCTGCTGAAGACGGCCGCCGGTGGCGGCATCGCGATCGGGCCGGTGCTGCTCGGCGCAGCCAGGCCCGTGCACATCCTGACCCCTTCCGCGACCGTGCGTCGCATCGTCAACATGACCGCGCTGACCGTCGCCGATGCGAACGCCGTGCGGTGAGCATCCGACCCGCCGCAACTTGGCAATCCCGTCATTGGGTGCACTGCAGCAGAACCTGCCACTTCGCGTGCAGTTAAGGCTCGCGTTGCATGTGAGCGATCACTGATAACCCTCGGCTGGCGATCACTTCTGCATCGGCTGCTTGAGCCGAAGCGCTCGCTCCGGTAACATCCGCACCTTTGATACGAGGGTATACCCGTGTCGGGTGCGGGCCAGGCTAGCGTCGGACGGGCGGTGCGCAAGTTAGTACTCGCTGCCGCCGCTGCCGGCATCGGTTGGGGAGCCGGGCTTGCCTTCGCTCGAGGACTGCCGTCCGAGGTGGAGACGGTAGCGTTGGGCGAACTGCCGGTCCAGGCACAAGAGACGCACCGACGGATCCTCAGCGGCGGGCCGTTCCCGTACACGAAGGACGGTACGGTCTTCTTCAACCGGGAGCGCTTGCTGCCTGCGCATCCGAGAGGCTACTACCGCGAGTACACCGTGAAGACACCGGGAGCGCGCAATCGCGGCGCCCGCCGAATTGTTTGCGGGGGTCGTCAGCCGGAACGACCCGCCGTCTGTTATTACACCGCCGACCACTACGCGAGCTTCCGACGCATCGTCCCGTGAACGGCAACCGAGAGTCTGGTCATTTCGCATCTTATGGACACAGGAGGACCGCGACCCATGCAGTTGCAGACCATCCGACCGAACATCGTGCAATCGATCCGCGCCTACCGCGTCGACGACCTGATGAAGGCCGCGCAGGAGGCGGGGCAGCATTTCCTGTACGCCAACCTCGCATCCGCGCCGGGCAAGCAGGAGGTGCTGGAGGCCATCGCCAAGGCTTTCCTGTTCCCCGAGCACTTCGGCAAGAACCTCGACGCGCTCTACGACTGCATGACCGACCTGGTCAACAAGTCGGGCCAGCAGCCGGGATTCGTCGTCGTGCTCGAGCAGTTGCCGGACGGCCCGCGCTTCGACCGCGAGGCCCGCGAGCAGTTGCTGGATGTCTTCCGGGACGCCGCCGACTTCTGGGCCGACCGACGAATACCGTTCCGGTGTTTCTATTCTTTTCAGTAGCCCGCTCCCAGGAAATCGGGTCATGGGAGCGGGCTGCGGAAACGGCCCAGGCAGACTCCACGACGGTCACGAAGCCGCCGCCGAAGGTCGCCGTCTCGAAGAACGGCTTCAACCCGAACTTCGGGATGAACATGCCGAAGATGATCAGCGCGTTCGACACCGCGGCATGGCGAGACGCTGCCTGATCATCCTCCGGCTCGCAGCGGAATCCGGGGCCTGAGCAGGCCCCGGCCCTGCTCAGGCGTCGCCGCGGAGAGTGCGCGCAAGTCCTTCCCGCCCGATCGCGCGGGCAAGCCGCACGTACTCGTCAACCGGAACCTCCTCCGCACGCCGCCGGGTGTCGAAGGCGCAGTCGACGCCCATGCCGGCCAGCCAACCATCCAGCGTGTGGCGAAGCAGCTTGCGCCGCTGCGAGAACGCGCGGCGCACCAGTTCCTCGAGCACACGCGGGTCGACGGCGGGCACGGCCGCGAGCGGGGTCATGCGCACGACGGCCGACTCCACGGCAGGCGGGGGATCGAAGGCCTGAGGTGGCACGTCGAGCAGCGCTTCGATCGCATAGCGCCACTGCAGCATCACACTCAGGCGTCCGTAGGTACGCCCGCCGGGCGAAGCCGCCATGCGCTGCACCACCTCGGCCTGCAGCATCAGGTGCTGGTCGCGCACGTGTTCCACCGCCGCGAGGAGATGGAACAGGATCGGCGACGAGATGTTGTACGGCAGGTTGCCGACGATGCGCAGCGCCTGGCCGGCGCGCGCGGACAGCTCGCCGAAGTCGACCCGCAGCACGTCCGTCTCGATGACGGCGAGGCCCTCGACCCGGCGCAGCCGGGCGGCCAGGTCGCGGTCGAGTTCGACGACGGTCAGCGCTCCGCAGCGCTGCAGCAGAGGGCGCGTCAACGCGCCCAGGCCCGGGCCGATCTCGACCACGGCCTCGCCGGGCCGCGGATCGACGGCATCGGCGATCGCCGCGATGACCCCGTCGTCGGTCAGGAAGTGCTGCCCGAATCGCTTGCGCGCGACATGCGTCGCCCGGGCACCGCGCATATCGGTCACATCGGGGGCTCGCGCATCTCGATGTAGGCGCGGCCTCTCAGTTCGCGGACCCACTCGGCGTAGGTGCTCTCGAACTTGCTCTCGCGCAGCGCGCTGCGGGCCTGCTCGCGCGCCTGTCGCGGGTCGATGGCAACCTGGCGGCGCTCCAGCACCTGGATCAGGTGCACGCCGAAGCGCGACACGACCGGATCGGACAGGCCGTTGACCGGCAGCAGGTTCATCGCTTCCTCGAACTCCGGGACGAACATGCCCGGCGAGGCCCAGCCCAGGTCGCCCCCCTGGGCGGCCGAGCCATCCTCGGAGAAGGTGCGGGCGATGTCCTCGAAACTGCGCGCGCCGACCTCGATGCGCCGACGGTACTCGCGCAGCAGCGTCTGGGCCTGCTCGACGCCGAGCTGGGGCGAGGGCTTCAGCAGGATGTGGCGAGCCCGCGTCTGGGTCATGCGCAGCGGCCCCGCCTCGTCGCGCGCGAGCACCTTCAGCACGTGGAAGCCCGCGGCACTGCGCACTGGCGCCGGCGTCGTCTCGCCGACCTTCAGACCCTTGGCCGCCTCGACGAAGACATCCGGCAGGCGCGAGACCGGCCTCGCGCCGATCTCGCCGCCGCGCGCACGGTTCGCATCCTCCGAGACCTCGCGTGCGACCGCGTCGAAGGGCTCGCCGGCGCGCACCCGCGCGAGGGCGGATTCGGCGCGCGTCCGGCGTTCGGCGACGACGGCATCGGACGCCCCGTCCGGGATCGACACGAGAATCTGCGCCAGGTTGAGCATCGGATCGGCCTGGCCAGCCGCGCGCTGCTGGTCCAGCATCCGGTCGATCTCCGCGTCGGTGACGCGGATGCGGGGATAAACCTCCCGCTCGCGGGTGCGCTCGACGAGCAGCTGCTCCTGCAGGTTGCTGCGGAAGCGAGCGAAGTCGATGCCGTCGGCGCGCAGGCGCTCACGCAGCTGCTCGACGCTGAGCTGGTTCTGCGCGGCGACCGCCTGGACGGCACGGCCGAGGTCGGCTTCGTCGATGCGGCCGCCGGTGTCGCGCGCATGGGTCAGGATCACCCGTTCCTCGATCAGGTCGTCCGTGACGCGCTTGCGCAACTCATCCGGTGGCGGCAGGCGTTGCCCCGCGCGTGCGGCCTCCTCGGTGATGCGTCGCAAGCGCAGCTCGACCTCGACGGCCGTGACCAGCTCCTGGTTGACGACCGCCACGATGTAGTCGCCTGCCCGGCTGGACGAACGATCGGCCGCGAGCGCGGCCGCACGCTCGGTCGTGGTCGGCCGGGCTTGCGACCATGCGGACGGCGTCAGCGCCAGGCAGGCGAAGGCAACGGCCAGCAGCCGGCTCGCACAGCGGCGCGGGCCCTCGGACGGGGTCGAATAGGGGGCGGATTCAGTCATGCATCGTGCTCATGGACGTGGCGTCACCCCGCTCCTCGCGCAGGAGGCGATAACCCGGGATATTGTCCTTCAACACCCGCAGCGGATTGGAGCCCAGCCGCGACAAGCCGACCAGCTCCAGCTGCAGCATCAGCCGCGTGGTCGCCTCCGTCCTGCCGGTCGACACCCTCTCGGCGACGACGCGCCCGATCCAGCACCCGGCGTCGTACTCGAAGCCGAGCAGCGAATCGGTGATGCGGCGGTCGAGCATGCTGTAGTGGATGCGGCCGACGCCGTAGAGCCTGCCCGAGCAGCTCGAGGACCCGCGCTCGCGTGCCCCGACGCCCGCAGCCACCGGCGCGCGCGCCGGCCACAACGGCCACTGCCAGCCGACGTCGACCTGCTCGGCCTGGCCGCGCGTGAAGCGGTACGAGGCGCTGAAGGCCCTGAAGTCCGGCGCCGCGTAGCGTGCCGCGAGTACCGAACGCACCGCGCGCTGTGTGTCGGCATTGAAGCGCACGGTGCCCTCGAGCGTCCAGCGCGGCACGATCTGCGTCGACCCGAGCACCAGCACATCGGACAGCTTGCGCGTCAGGGGCGCGGCGGCCTCGAGGGTCGGGTCGGCGTCGTCCGGCGTCACGCGCTGCGGATCGAGCAGCATGCGCTGCACGAGGCCGAGGCGCAGGACCTCGGCGCCGTCGCTGTCGCGAACCAGGCGGGTCGAGGCGCCGATCGTCACCTGGTGCGAGTCCGATACGCGGTCGACGCCCGACCAGGCGTTGGCGGAGTAGATCGACGTGAGGTTGAAGTCCTTGCCGGCGGAGTCGTAGTTCGGCAGCCGGCTCTGGTCGCGGTAGGGGGTCCGCACGAAGTGGACGCGTGGCTCGAGCACCTGGCGCATCGGCTGGCCCAGCAGGCTCAGCCGCCGCTCGAAGGCAGCCCCTGCGTCGACGCTCAAGGTCGGTATGGCGCGCGTCGCACTGCCCCGCCCATCCGTGGCGTAGACCGCGGCGTTCAGGCTGAGCGTCGGCTCGAGCCACCAGCCCTGGCCGCGCCAGGGCCGCGACAGCAGACCCGTCGCGTGCCAGCGCAGGCCCGTGGGCCGCAGCTGGTCGGCGGCATCGGGACGCGAGAGCGTGAAGCGGTTGAACTCGCTCTCCAGCGACGCCTCGATTCCTTGCGGCCACGCCGCCTGCAACCGCAGCCCGATCTGGGGGCTGCGCTGATACGGCGAGACGATGGCATCGGCCGACTTGAGCACCTGCCAATGCGCAAGCCGCGCATAAGCCGTGCCCGTCACCCCGGCCCAGTCCAGCGGCTTCTCGGCGTAGGCCACCTGGGGCAGCAGGCGCGGCGTCAGCGAGGTGGTGGCGCGCGGAAAGTCCTTCCACCAGTCGTCGTCCGACACGCCGCTGGCCGTCCAGCCGAGCCGGGCGCGGGCAAGCCAGCCGGACGCCTCGTCCCACTGCGCCTCGTGCTCGGCGCGCCAGGCGTGACGAGAGCGGTTCGCGATACGGTCATGGGGCAGCGCGTCGACGCCGACGCTGCCCGCGAAGTTCCGCTCGAGGTAGCGGAACTCGAGGTCGGCGCCCAGGCCCCGGCGGCTGAGGATGCGCGGGGTGAGCGTGGCGTCGCGATTCGCGGCGATGTTCCAGTAGTACGGCACCGAGATGTCGATGCCGCTGCGGTTGTCGAGGTTGACGTTCGGCGGCAGCCAGCCCGACTTGCGCTCGTCGCTGATCGGGAAGCTCAGGCGCGGCGCGGCGAGGATCGGCACGCCGAGGAAACGCAACACCGCACCCTTGGCGCGGCCTTCGTTGGCCTCGAAGTCCAGGTCGACCTGTTCGCTGCTCAGCTGCCAAGCCGGTCCGGCGGCGTCATCGCGCGGGCAGCTGGTGTACCGCGCCTGGAAAGCGCGCGCGCGCGCGCTGTCGAGGAACTCGACGCGCTGCGCGTCTCCGCCGGCGCCCAGGCTGACGAAGTCGAAGCTCGGCTCGAGGAACCAACCGCTGAACGTGTCCAGGCGAATCTGCAGCTCCGGGCCCCGATAGATCACACCCTCGCGGCTGATCTGCACGTCACCGCTGGCCCGCAGGGTGTCGTCACCGAAACGGTACTCGAGCCGGTCGGCCTTGAGCACCGCGCCGCCGCGACGAAACTCGACCGCGCCTTCGGCGAGGGCGTCGACCCCCGGTCGCAACTGCAGGCGCTGCGCGCGCACGATCGCCGGCAACCCGGCGCCCGCCGGGCCGCCAGGCAGGGCCGACCACTCCCGGTCCAGGCGCAGGCGCAACACGCGAGCCGGCACGGCCGCACGCTCCACCGGCGCGGCGCGGGCATCGATCGCCGGCTGGGGTGGTGCCGCGTGGGCCTGCACGGCGAGCGCGACGGCCATCTGCGCGGCCGCAGACGCGACCTGCGTCGCGCGCGGCCGCATGCCCCTGCCCGCGACAGGCCGCGATGGCGAAAGGGAGGCGTCGAGCATCGGGGACGGAAGGACGAGGTGGCGGCCGGCGGGCGCGAGGTTGCCGGGGAGGTCAGTCCGTGCCCGGCTGCGCCCCCTGTGCACCGGTCCTGCCGGCCGACCCGGCAAGGGCTGCGTGCAGGCCTCGTAAAATCCATTATCCATGTCATGCGATGGCGGCGCGGCCGCGACGCCCCCCTCAGACGTCGAAGCGGTGATCGAGGCCGCGCGCGCGGTCGCCTGGGCCTCGCCGCAGCGGCTCCTGGCTTTCGCCCGATGGTTCGTGGCGCTGCCCCCGAACCTGCGCCTGCAGGCGTCGACCCTGCGCGCTGCCTCGGCGGATGCAAGTTTCCGCCGCTACTTGCGGATCTCGACCGAAGGCCGAAGCCTCATCGTGATGGATGCGCCGCCGCCGCAGGAGGACGTCCGGCCCTTCGTGCACGTGGCCGGGCTGCTGCGGGCGGCGGGGTTGCACGTCCCGGCGGTCATCGCGGCCGACGTCGAGAACGGCTTCCTCCTGCTCGAGGACCTCGGCGACCGCCTGTACCTTGCCGAGCTGCAGGCTGCCGGCCCGGACGACCGGCAGCGCTGGATGCGCGACGCCATCGAGGCGCTCGTGACGATGCAGTGCCGCGCCGATGCATCGAGCCTGCCGTCCTTCGACGAGGCCCTGTTGACGCGCGAGCTCGACCTCTTCCCGCAGTGGTGCGTGCAGCGCGAGTTCGGCCTCGACTGGGACGACCGGCAGCAGCAGCACTGGCAGGCCCTGTGCCGCGCACTCGTCCAGGAAGCGCTCGCGCAGCCGCGCGTCTTCGTGCACCGGGACTGGATGCCGCGCAACCTGATGCTGGCCGAGCCGAATCCCGGGATCCTCGACTTCCAGGACGCCGTGGCAGGTCCGGTGACCTATGACATCGCCTGCCTGCTGCGCGACGCCTTCGTCTCATGGGACGAGGCCCAGGAGATCGACTGGGCGGTGCGCTGGTGGGACCTCGCCCGGCGCAGCGGCCTGCCGGTCGCCGCGGATTTCGGCGATTGCTGGCGACAGATCGAGTGGATCGGCATGCAGCGGCACCTGAAGGTGGCCGGCATCTTCTGCCGCCTCAAGCACCGTGACGGCAAGCCCGGCTACGCGCGGGACTTGCCGCGCTTCTTCGACTACCTCACGAAGGTGGCGCTGCGCTACCCGCCCCTGCAGCGGCTGCTGCCGCTGCTGCAGCCCCTGACGGGCCGCGCGGTCGGCTCGGGCCTCACGTTCTGATCGCCGGCCCGCGCCGCCTCGTCGCTCAGGGGTGCGCGGCGAGCACCTGTGCCACGGCGGCCGTGAGCCGCTGCGCGTATTCCAGGTGCAGGAACTCGTTCGGGCCGTGCGCATTGCTCTTCGGCCCGAGCACTCCGCAGACCATCATCTGCGCCGACGGGAAGCCCTGCTGCAGCATGTTCATCAGCGGGATCGTGCCCCCTTGGCCGATGAAGCCGACCGGCGCTCCGAAGTGCGCCTGCGACGCGTCGCCCAGCGCCCGCTCCAGCCATGCCGCGACCGGCGGTGCGTTCCAGCCGGTGGCGCCCCACGCGCCGGCGCGGCCGTCGGGCATGAAGGTCACCTTCGCGTTGTACGGGGCGTTGTCCTCGAGCAGGGCCTTGAGCTGCTCGGCCGCCTCGTGGCCCTCCACCAGCGGCGGCAGGCGCAGGCTCAGCTTGAACGCCGTGTAAGGGCGCAGCACGTTGCCCGCGCTGCGCAGGTCGGGCATGCCGTCGACACCGGTCACGCTCAAGGTCGGCCGCCAGGTGCGGCTGAGCAGCGCCTCGACCGGATCGGTCGTCGTCGGCAGCGCCGGCGTGCCGTCAGCCCCGCAGATCCACGGCATGCGCTTCCAGACTTCGTCACCGAGCGCGGCCGCCGCGGCGCGCGCCTGCTCCACGCGGTCCAGCGGAATCTCGCAGTGGAAGGACTCGGGCAGCAGGCGGCCGGTCCTGGCGTCCTCCAGGCGATCGAGCACCTGGCGCAGGATGCGAAAGCTCGAGGGCACCAGGCCGCTCGCGTCACCCGAGTGCACGCCCTCGGTGAGGATCTCCACCTTCAGCGTGCCGGTGACGTTGCCACGCAGGCTGGTCGTCAGCCACAGCTGGTCGTAGTTGCCGGCACCGGAGTCGAGGCAGACCACGAGGCTGACCTGCCCCAGGCGCGCTCGCAGCGCGTCGAGGTAGGCCGGGAGGTCGAACGAGCCGCTCTCCTCGCAAGTCTCGATCAGCCCGACGCAGCGAGGCCGGGCCACCTGCTGCGCATCGAGCGCCTCGATCGCGGCGATTGCCGCATACAGTGCGTAGCCGTCGTCGGCACCGCCGCGACCGTAGAGCCTGCCGTCGAGCACGCGCGGCGTCCACGGGCCCAGGCCCGCGCGCCAGCCGGCAAACTCGGGCTGCTTGTCCAGGTGGCCATAGAAGACCACGGTGTCGCCGCACCCCGCCCGGGTGGACGGCAGCTCGAAGAAGATCACGGGGGTGCGACCCTCGAGGCGCACGATCTCCAGCCGCAACCCGGCCAGGCCGCGTCCTTCGGCCCAGGTCGCGGCATCACGCACGACACGCTCGAGGTGGCCGTGCGCCTGCCAGTCCGGGTCGAACATCGGGCTCTTGGCCGGGATCGCGATGTAGTCGACCAGCGCCGGCACGATGGCCTCGCGCCAGGTGCGCTGCACGTGCGCGCCGACCGCCAGCACGGTCTCGCCGGCCATGTCGGCCATCGGCGCTTGCGGGTCACGGGCGTTCATCGGGGTCCTTTCCATCCAGGGGGCCACTGGCTCCGGCCGTCATGCGGGGACGACGCGATCGAGCCAGTCGAGCAGCATCGAGACGGCCTCTTCGCGCTCGGGTTCGTTGAAGATCTCGTGATACAGGCCGTCGAAGCAGCGGCCCTGCACGATGCCGGGGGGAACGGCGGCCGCGAAGGCGGCCGCGCCGCGCGGTGCGACACAGCGATCGGCACCGGCCCACATCAGCAGGGTCGGCACGGTCCAGCGGGGTGCCAGGGTCACGACCTGCTGTCCGGCCGTGAGGATGAAGCGGGCGAGCCTGGGCGTCACGCGGTCGTGCACCAGCGGGTCGGCCCGGTAGGCGCGGACGACCGCCGGGTCGCGGCTGATCCACTCGGGCTTCAGGCCGTTGCCTGCAGCCGCGTCGGGCAGCCAGCGCCCCGCCGCGAGCAACAAGCGCTGCAGCGCATTCAGGTCGGCGGCCAAGGCCGGCGACGACAGGGCCAGGGCCCGCACCGGCCGGTACCACGCCGCGGGGGCCGGCATCAGTCCCTCGGCCACGAAGCGCGCCGCGACGGCCCCGCCCATGCTGTGGCCGAGCAGAACCAGCGGGCACGCGGGGGGCAGCCTCAGGCGCAGGTGGTCGATCACGCAGGCCAGGTCGCTGAGCAGGGCGTCGTCGCGCGGGATGCGCCCACGCGCACCGCCGGATTGGCCATGTCCGCGCTGGTCATAGGCGGTCACGGCGTGGCCCGCGTGCACCAGCCGGTCGATCAGCGCGGCATGCCGCCCGGCGTGTTCGCCCAATCCATGGACCAGCAGCACGTGAAGCCGCGCGGCCGTCGGGTTGCCCGCCGCGAGCAGGTGCACCGGCGTGCGGTCGACGAAGCCGATGCGCTCCATGTCGCAAGTGTATGCAGGCGCTCGGGCGCCGGTACCCGGACCAGGGCTGGCACACTCCCGGAATGTCACCGCCCGCATCGACAGGGAATCCGATGAACGACTTCTTCACGGTCTTGCACGAGCCGGACACCGGCATCGCGACGCTCGAGCTGAACCAGCCTGCCCGGATGAACACGCTGGCGCCTGCGTTCTTCCCGGCGCTGCGCGACGCGGTCCAGGCACTCAGCGATGCCGGCAGGACGCGCGTGCTCGTCCTGCGCTCGACCGGCAAGCACTTCAGCGCCGGCATGGCCCTGGACGTCTTTGCCGGCCAGGCTGACTGGCTCGCGCTGCGCGACGCGCGCCAGCGCCTGGCCTTCCAGGACCACCTGCGCCGGCTGATGGCGTGCTTCGACGCGCTCGACGACGCTCGCTTCCCGATCATCTGCGCCGTCCAGGGCGGCTGCATCGGCGGCGCACTCGACCTCGCCGCCGCCTGTGACATCCGGGTGTGCTCGGCCGATGCCTTCTTCACGGTGCAGGAGATCCACATCGGCATGGCGGCCGATCTCGGCGTGCTGCAGCGCCTCCAGCGCATCGTTCCACAGGGTCTGGCCCGCGAGATGGCGTACACCGGCGAGCGGCTGGGCGCCGAACGGGCCTTGTCCAGCGGGCTGGTCAATGCCGTGCTGCCGGACGCCGACTCGCTGCACGCGCACGCTCGCCAGCTCGCGCACGCGATCGCCACCAAGAGCCCGATGGCGATCGCCGGCAGCAAGCGCGCCTTGAACTACGCTCGCGACCACGGCACGCAAGAGTCGCTCGACCAGATGGCGCTGCTGCAGAGCGCGATCTTCGACATCGAGGAGATGGCACGGGCGATCACCGCCTGGAAGGCCAAGCAGGCGGGCGAGTACGCACCCCTGGCGCCGATCAGCGAGCTCTGAGGCCGGCCGGCCCGGGACGCCGGCGGCCGGCGCGTCCACCGGCGCCCGCGGACGGGCCGGGACTCAGGCCGCGAGGAGGCCGCGGAACAGCGGGTCGCGCACGCTGCGCGGCCGGTAGGCGGACACGCGACGCGCGATCTCGGCGATGTGCGCGGGCGTCGTGCCGCAGCAACCGCCGGCAATGTTCAGGAAGCCCGCCTGTGCGAAGCCTTCCATCAGGGAGCCCGTGACCTCCGGCGTCTCGTCGAAGCCCGTGTCGCTCATCGGGTTGGGCAGCCCTGCGTTCGGGTAGCAGCTGACGAAGGTCTCGTCGGCAAGCTTCGCGAGCTCCTCCAGGTAGGGCCTCATCAAGGCCGCACCGAGTGCGCAGTTCAGCCCGACCGCCAGCGGCCGCGCATGGCGCACCGAGTGCCAGAAGGCGCCGACCGTCTGCCCGCTGAGGATGCGCCCCGAGGCATCCGTGACGGTGCCGCTGACGATGACCGGCAGCCTCTCGCCGCTGGCCTCCATCAGCTCGTCGAGCGCGAAGAGCGCCGCCTTCGCGTTCAGGGTGTCGAAGATCGTCTCGACGAGGAACAGGTCGCAGCCACCCTCGAGCAGCCCCTCGGCCTGTTCGCGATAGGCGTCACGCAGCTCGTCGAAGCTGGTGTTGCGTGCCCCGGGGTCGTTCACGTCCGGGCTGATGCTCGCGGTGCGCGGCGTCGGTCCCAGCGCCCCGGCGACGAATCTCGGCCGGTCGGTGCTGGCGTGGCGATCACAGGCCTCGCGCGCGATCCGCGCAGCGGCGACGTTCATCTCCCGCGCCAGCGGTCCCAGCCCGTAGTCCTCCTGGGCGATGCGGGTCGCGCCGAAGGTGTTGGTCTCGACCAGGTCCGCGCCGGCGGCCAGATACTGCTCGTGAATCCGGCGGATCAGCTCGGGCCGCGTCAGCACGAGCAGGTCGTTGTTGCCCTTCAGGTCGACCGGGTGGGCGGCGAAGCGCTCGCCGCGGAAGTCCGCCTCGGTGAGGTGCTCCTGCTGGATCATCGTGCCCATCGCGCCGTCGATGATCACGATGCGCTCGCGCAACAGGGCCGGCAACGCGGCGCCGCGCGTGTACGCCGCAACGGCAGGGGACAGGGAGGCGGACGGGCTCATCGATCGATTGTAAGAAGGACCCCGGTCGCCGCCGTCGAGCCGGCAGCGCCGTGCGGGATCGTCAGATGTCGAAGTCGCCGCTGCGCGTGTCGCTGAACAGCGACGGGCGGAAGCTGGGCAAGGGCGCGCCGGCGTCGTTGGCCGCCCACAGCTCGAGCGAGCGCGCCGGCATCGGCTTGGCGAACAGGTATCCCTGCAGTTCGTCGCAGCCCAGGCCGACCAGCAGGTCTCGCTGCACCTCGTTCTCGACTCCCTCGGCGACGACGCGCATCTCCAGCGTGTGGGCCAGCTGAACGACCGTCGTGACGACCGCCAGCGCATCGTCGCTGCGCCCGAGGTCGCGCACGAAGGCGCGGTCGATCTTCAGCTCGTGCGCGTTGAGCCCGCGCAGCCGCCGAAGCTGCGCCAGACTGCTCTGGCCGGTGCCGAAGTCGTCGATCGAGACATGCACGCCCAGCTGCGCCAGCCGGGCGAACGCCCGGTGGGTCGCCTGGGTGTCCTCCATCGCCACACTCTCGGTGATCTCGCAGGTGAACCGCGCAGGGTTGAGCCGATGCTCGTCGAGCCGCGAGCGAAGCCGCTCGGTGAAGTCGTCCTGGCGCACCTGCACGCCGGAGACATTGATCGCCACGCGCATGCGCAGCCCGCGCTGGCTCCACTCGGCTGCCTGCCGCGTCGCCTCGTCGAGCACCCAGCGACCAATCTGGCCGATCAGCTGGTGGCGCTCGGCGATCGGCACGAAGATCGAGGGGCTGATCAGGCCGCGGCGCGGGTGTTGCCAGCGCAGCAAGGCCTCCGCCGCGGTGATCTGCAGGCTGCGCGCATCGACCTTCGGCTGGTAGTAGAGCATCAGCTCGCCACGCTCGATGGCGCTGCGCAGATCGCGCGCCAGTTCGGCCTGCTCGCGCTGGTCGTCGCTCATCTTGCGGTCGTAGGTCGTGTGGCAACCACCCCCGCTGTCGCGCCCGGCACGCTTGGCCAGCTCCGCGTAGCCGGCCAGCACGGTGCAGGCCCCGTGCACCGGATACGCGGCGATGCCGATCGAGCAGGTCGCCTGCACCTTGTGTCCGGCCACCAGCACCGGCTCGGACAAACGCGACAGCAGCGCCTCCGCGGCGGCGCGTCCGTCGTCGAGCGAGCCGGGCACGGCGAGCAGGAAGTCGGCGCCGCCGAGTCGCGCCAGCGGACAGCCCGGCCGCACGTGGGCCGCCAGCCGCTCGGCCAGCGCCTGCAACGCCGCGTCCCCGACGCTGCGCCCGTAGGTCTCGTTGAGCAAGTCGAAGCCATCGATGCCGATGCACAGCACGCACAGGCCGCCGCCGTCGGCGTCGGCACGGTGAGCCGAGCGCAGCAGCGCGAGGTCGAATTCGCCCCGCAGGGGCAGCCCGGTCAGCGTGTCCTTGGCCGCATCGGCTCCGGGCGCTTCGGTCGCCCGCCCGGTCGCGGCCGCCTTGCGGCTGCGCCAGGCCCATGCAGCGGCCGCACCGGCCGCGACGACGGCGGCGGCAAGGACCCATGCACCTTGATCCAGCAGCATGCCGCCAGTATCGGCAGCGGGACGGTCGCCGTGTGGGAGCCCATCAGCGGATCACCGTGACGAATCCCATGTTTCTCCGCGCTCTAACCTCGGGTTTGATGCGGTGTTCGCCCTCGAGCTGGCTGAGGAAGGCATCCGCCTCGAGCGGCTCGCCGAGGATCTCGACCTGCCGCCGCACCGCCGCGAAGTCGCCCGGCACCAGCAAGTCCAGCGCGGCGAGCCGCTCGCGCCGCTCGGCAGTCAGGCCCTGCACGTCCCCGCCCAGGGCCTCGGCAACGAACATCCGCAGCCGCTGCTCCGGCAGCAGGGCATGAAAGCGGATCTTGAAGGTGAAGCGGCGCAAGGCCGCCTCGTCGATGTCCTCGAACAGGTTGGTCGTGCAGACGAAGATCCCGGCGAAGCGCTCCATGCCCTGGAGCATCTCGTTGACTTCGGTCACCTCGTAGTTGCGTTCGGCGCGCCGGCGGCTGCGCAGGAAGCTGTCGGCCTCGTCCAGGAGCAACACGGCCCCCTCGGACTGCGCGTCCTCGAACATCCGGGCCATGTTCTGCTCGGTCTCGCCGACGAACTTGCTCGACAGGTCGCTGGCCTGCCGGATCATCAGCGGCCTCTGCAGCGCCTGCGCGATGTGCTCGGCCAGCGCCGTCTTGCCAGTGCCTGGAAGGCCGTGGAAACACAGCGTGCCATGGCCGCGGCGGCGCAGGGCCTCGATGATGCGCGGGACCTCGTAGCGGGACTCGACGTTCAGCAGGCCGAGGTCGTAGCGCGTGACCACCGGCCGGGCCGCCTTCTCGCGCGCCGCGCCGCCGCCCAGCGCCCGGTCGGCGTGGCCGAGCTGCCGCTCGATCAGCGCCTGCAGGCGCTCGACATCCGGCTCGGCGCCTTCGCTCGAGCCGGCCAGGCGCGCGAAGCGCACCGCGGTGCGAATCTGCGCCGGCGTCAGGTTTCTCCTTTCGGCGAGGCGAGACGCAAAGTCCGCGCTCACATCCGTGCCGGCGAGCGCGCGTCGGATCAGGCCCTCGCGGGCTCCGGGCGGGGGCGACTTCAACTGCAGGTGGTACTGGAATCGCCGGCGAAAAGCCGGATCGATCTGCTCGACACGATTCGTGACCCAGATCACCGGCACCGGATTGGTTTCCAGGATCTGGTTCACCCAGGCCTTGCCACTGACGCTGGCACTGGGCACGGCGTCGCTGCTGTCGAGGCGCGCGAGGATCTGGGCCGCATCGCCCGTCAAGGGCGGGAAGACATCCTCGACCTCGTCGAACAGCAACGCGACCTGCCGGCTGCCCTTGAGGAAGACCTGGCTGATCTGCAGGCTGCGGTAGCGGTCGCGCCCGGACAGGGAGTTGCCGTCCCGGTCGGCATACTCCACCTCGTACAGGCTCAGGCCGGCCCCCTGCGCGCAGACCTTCGCAAGTTCGGTCTTGCCGGTTCCCGGCGGGCCGTACAGCAGCACGTTGATGCCCGCCTCGCCCCGGGCGACCGCCTGCTGCAGCAGCGCCGTCAGGACCTGCACGTCCTCGGCGACGAACGCGAAGTCCGCCGGCGTCAGCTCGGACGGCGTCGCCGGCCGGGTGAAGACCGCCATCAGGTCGTCCGGCCTCGGGTACTCGCGCATCAGCACGGGCGGCAGCTGCTCGCTGACCTTCATCAGGTCCGCCAGATCGGTGATGTTGTGCTCCGAGATCAGGTTCTCGACCATGCCGGTGCGTTCGAGGCGGGAGCCGGCACGCAAGGCCTCGGCCACGTCCTTCGCGTCGACGCCTGCAACCTCGGCGATCGCGGCGTAGGCCTCCTGGGCGCTTGCCACCTTGAACTCGACGAGCAGGCCCCGCAGGTCCCGCTGGTAGCGCGCCAGCGTGCCGTACAGGAGCAGCGCCCGTTCGGCCGGATTCAGTTGCAGCAGTCCGGCCAGCGCATCGATGTTCTTCTGGACGAGCGTGGACTCCTTCTTCAGGCCGGACTCGAGCCAGTCGCGCGTGACACCGAGCACGGCCAGCAGGTCCTTGGGCGAGTCCTTGACGTACTCGTCCATGTAGAAGAAGAGCGTGCCCTCCTCGTAGGGCCCGCGCCAGATGCCGTGACGCTCGACGAACTCCCGGTCGTCGAGTTGCTCGTGCCCGCGCCAGTGATCGTTGCCGCGACAGCGCGTCTTCAGGAACGAGCGCACCCGAGCCAGCACGCCGGCCGGCCAGACGAGGTGACGGCCGACGAGGCCCAGCAGGCCGTTGCAATCGCGGCGGACATTGAAGCGCCCCGTCAGCCGCAGCGTCAGGGTCAGGACGAAGTGCGTGCACAGCCGATCGAGCACCGGGGCTTCGGCCAGGCCCGGCGAGAGCAGGCATCCTTCTGCCGCAACGGCTGCGCCCCCTCGAGCGGACGAAGCCCTGGCCACACGAGTGTCCCGTCCCATTGCACCTCCATGTCCGGCAGGACCCGTCGAAGGGCCATGCTGCCCCAGCCGCAAGGCGCCGGCAAGCCCCCGCGCGGCGCGCGGAACCGCCTCAACGCCGTGGAGCGGCGGCTGGTGGACGTGCGGGCACCCGCGAGTGGCGATCCCTCAGGTCAATGCAGGATCAACGGCTGCTGCGCCAGGCCGGCGAAGCCGGCGATGTAGTCGTCGAAGGCCTCCTGGCTGGCAGAACCCCGCTCGACGAGCTCCTGGACACCTCGCCGGAAGCGCTCGGCCAGGGCGCCGTCGATGTAGATCTCGCGCTTGGCCGTCTTGTCGACGATCTCGTAGCCGCCGCGCAGCGGCGAGGCCTCACCGTCCGGGCCCGAACTCGCCTCGTCCGGGCGGGCTGGAACCTCGATGCGCACGACCGCGAAGCTGTCCGAGTTGTAGAGCATCTGCATGGAAGTCTCCGTTCCGGTAGACCCTTTCGATTGAAATGGGTGCCATCGGCCGAGATTCAAGACACCCGCCCAGGTCACCTCAGGACGGCTGCGCGTCGACCGCCCAGATCTCGAGGCTCTGACCCTGCGGCACGGTGGTCAGGCGCACATGGACCGGCAGGAATTGGCGTGCGGGATCGAGCCAGGCCTCGACGCGCTGGTCGTAGGGTGCCTCCGGTTCCCGGACGTAGCGCAGGAGACCCGTGGCGGCGGCGGCGCGGTCGGGCAGTTCGTCCGGGCCGCCGGCTTCGAATCGCCAGACGGCCGCTCCGCCGCGCGCGCCGGCCACCTGCAGCACCACCTGGGCACCACGGACGCGCAGCGTCTCGTCGGCTTGCACGACGCCGGCCAGCTGGACTAGCCAGCTGAGGCGGTCCTGCGCGCCGGGGGCGACCGGGGCCGGCGCCGCCTGGCTCGAGAATCGGACTTCGCCGGCGGCCCGATCGAAATTCGCCGCTGCGGCGCCTCTTCCGCGGCGCCGGTCGGTGAACCGTTCAGGAGCCAGCCCTGTCAGGCCGGACGGCCCGCTGCTGGTCATCTCGAAGGTCGGACGGCCTGCCGTCTCCAGGGCCAGCCGCAGCCGATAACCACCGTCGGCCGGCCGCTCGAAGCGCAGTTCCCCGGAGCCGGGCTGCCCGCCGCGCAAGACGCCCAGCCGCATCACGAAGGGGTCCGGCAGCTGCGCCAGGTACAGCGGCGGCGACGCGCCCTCAGGGCCTGCCGCCGCCGTTCGATCGCTGCGCTGCCCATCGGCCGACCGCTCGGGACCCACCGGCGACACCTCCGGCGGTGCGGGCGCCGTCAACCGCGCGGGCTGGGGCTGCGCGTCGGCTGGGGGCGATGCCATCGACGTCGACTCGTGCTGCCGGCTCGGCAGCGGCAGCCGTCGGGCAGGGTCCGGGCCCGGCGTCGCAGCGCCACCGCCGGACATCGTCGGGCGCCAGACCGCTGGGTCGGCTGGCGCGACAGGGGGCGGCGGGACACGCGCCGCGGCAACGAGCTCGATGCGCGCGACGGCCGGCCGGACCCGGAGCTCCCCGGCGCCGACGTCGGCCCGGTACCCGCCGCCGAGGGCGTGGAGCAGCAGGGCATGGCCGGCAAGCGCCGCGAGCCCGGCCCCGAGCCAGTTGCCGTTCGGCAGACCCCAGGCCTGCGCGCGCCTCCCGAGCGGGCCGCGGGGACCGCTCGGCGACAGCGTTGCAGACGACGGGCGCATGCCGCGCACAATAGCGAACCCGGCCGGCCGGCGCGACCCCACCGGGGGGCCGCGCGGCGACACCCGCCGGAGGGAAGCGGACGGACGCGCCATGAAACTCGCAACCTACAAGGACGGCTCGCGCGACGGGCAGCTCGTCGTGGTCTCCCGCGACTTGGCCACGGCCCACTTCGCCAGCGGCATCGCGACCCGGCTGCAGCAGGTGCTCGACGACTGGGGATTCCTGTCCCCGCAGCTCGAGGACTTGTACGCGACCTTGAACAACGGGAAGGCGCGGCACGCCTTCGCGTTCGACCCGCGGCTGTGCATGGCGCCGCTGCCACGCGCCTACCAGTGGGCCGACGGCTCGGCCTACCTCAACCATGTCGAGCTCGTGCGCCGGGCCCGCAGTGCCGAGGTGCCCGCCTCGTTCTACGAGGACCCCCTGATGTACCAGGGCGGCAGCGACGACTTCCTCGGCCCTTGCGACGACGCCATCTTCGGTTCGGCCGAATGGGGCATCGACTTCGAAGCCGAGATCGCCGTCGTGACCGGCGACGTGCCGATGGGAAGCCCGCCAACGTCGGCGCTCGAAGGCGTCCGGCTGCTGATGCTGGTCAACGACTGGAGCCTGCGCAACCTGATTCCGGCCGAGCTCGCGAAGGGATTCGGCTTCTTCCAGAGCAAGCCGGCGACGGCATTCGGCCCGGTGGCGGTCACGCCGGACGAGCTGGGCGATGCGTGGAGCGCCGGCAAGGTCCACCTGAACGTCGAATCGCAGTGGAACGGCAGGCGCGTGGGCCTGTGTGCGGCCGGCGACGAGATGAGCTTCCACTTCGGCCAGCTGATCGCGCATGTCGCCAAGACCCGCAACGTGCGCGCCGGCAGCATCGTCGGCTCCGGAACGGTGAGCAACAAGGACTGGTCGCGAGGCTACTCGTGCATCGCCGAGAAGCGCGCGATCGAGACGATCGAGAGCGGGGCGCCGAGCACGGCCTTCATGCAGCACGGTGACCGCATCCGGATCGAGGTTCGCGGCCGCGACGGCAGCAGCGTCTTCGGCGCGATCGATCAGCAGGTTCGTGTCGTCGGGCCCGCGGGGTGATGCCGTGCACGCGCGGCACCCGCGCCGCTGCGCGATGGCGGGCGATGCTGGCGGCCGTCCTGACGGTGGGTGTCTTCGCGAGCGCGACACCGCCCCTGCAGGCCCAGCCGGCCTCGCCACCCGGCTGCCCGCCGGTGCCGCAGCCTCCCGGCACCGAGCAGGTCGAGGTGGCGCGCGAGGCCGCGCGCGATCGCGGATTCCTCTGGCGCATCAGCAAGGGCGGGCACTCGTCCTACCTCTACGGCACCCTGCATGTCGGCAAGCTCGAGTGGGCGCCGCCGGGGCCGACGCTGCGCCGGGCCCTCGCCGAGGCCGAGGTGCTCGCGCTCGAGCTCGACGTGACCGATCCGGCCACTCTGCGCAAGCTGCAGGACGCGCTCGCCCGCCAGCCGTCGGACCCGTCCGTGGCACCCGAGCTGCGCGAGCGGCTGGTGCAGGAGACCCAGCACGCCTGCCTGCCGCGTGGAGCCCTCGACGACCAGAAGCTGGCGGCGCAGGCGCTGTCGCTGGTCGTGCTCGCGGCACGCTGGGAGGGTCTCGATGCGGTCTACGGGCAGGAATTCGTGCTCGCCAACCACGCCCGGTCCCGCGGCATGCCCATCGTCGCGCTCGAGACGGTCGACGAACAGGTCGCGGCGCTGCTCCCGGGCACGGCCGCCGAGGCCGGTCGTTTCATCCAGCAGGCCCTGGACCAGCTGCGGTCCGGCGCCGCGAGGCGCGCCAGCCGGCGCCTCGCCCAGGCCTGGGCCGGCGGTCGGCTCGACGAACTCGCGCACTACGAGCAGTGGTGCGAGTGTGTCGCCGGCGACGAGGACCGGCAGCTCCTGCGCCGGCTCAACGACGACCGCAACCCGGCGATGGCCTCGCGCATCGAGCGCCTGCACAACCGGGGTCGGCCGGTTTTCGCCGGTGTCGGCGCGCTGCACATGACCGGTCCGAAGGCGCTGCCAGCGCTGCTGAGGCAGCGCGGCTTCCGGGTCGAGCGCGTGGAGTTCGCGCCTTGATGTCGCTTCGGTGCCGCGCCCGTGGCGCCGGCACAGGGCGGATGCGAGACTCTCGACCTCCGGCAGCCGCCGGACCGAGGAGGGCGTGATGAGCGAACGTGGCGACTTCGGACCGATGCTGCCGGGCATGGACTTTCTCCAGAATCTGATGAAGTCGGCAGGCTCGGCGATGCCGGGCATGGCGCCCTGGATCACGCCGACCGTCGATCCGGCCGAGCTCGACAAGCGCATCGCCGACCTGCGCACGGTGCAGTTCTGGCTGGAGCAGAACGCCCGGCTCATCGGGACCACGATCCAGGCGCTGGAGGTCCAGCGCATGACGCTGTCGACCCTGAAGAACCTGAACCTCCCGGTGGCCGATCTCGGCGCGGCCTTCCGGATGAAGGAGCCTGAGGTCGCGGCGCCCGGCGCGGCGGGCGAGGCGCACGCCCCGCCCGCCCAGGAGGCGGCCGGCGGCCCTGCGCAATCCGGCGGTGCGGTCGACCCGGTGCAGTGGTGGGGTGCCTTGACGCAGCAGTTCGGCGAGATCGCCGTCAAGGCGATGCGCGACGGTGCCGCCGCCGCGGGCGGCACGATGGCCGCGGCAGCCGAGGCGGCCCGTCCGCAGGATGGTTCGTCCGTCAGCCCGAAGCGGCGGCGTTCCGCCGCGTCCTCTGCCGCGGCGAAGGGAACGTCCGCAGCGGCGCGCGCACCGGGCAAGACGACGCGCCGTGGCGCCTGAGGCCAGCGTCGATCGCACCCGGGAGCCCGCGGCGACCCGCGGGCGCGCCGCGCTTCAGCCAACGGGTTAGAGTTCCGCCATCGACGCAGGACACGACCGGATGAACGCAGCGATGCCGGGTGCGGCCGCACACCCCGATGAGCGACAGGAGCGCCAGCGTGCCGTGGTCGCGCTGCTCGCGCCGCTGCTGCCGTCGCACGCCCTGCTGTGGCAGCCGGAGGCCACGACGCCGTACGAGTGCGACGGGTTGACCGCTTACCGGCAGCAACCGCTGGCCGTTGCGCTGCCGGAAACCGAGGATCAGGTCGCCGCGGTGCTGAAGGCCTGCCATGCCCTGGGGGTGCCGGTCGTTGCACGCGGCGCAGGCACCGGCCTGTCCGGCGGCGCGTTGCCGCACGCGATGGGGGTGACGCTGTCGCTGGCGAAATTCAACCGCATCCTCAGGCTGGACCCGGTCTCGCGCTCCGCCGTCGTGCAGTGCGGCGTGCGCAACCTGGCCATCAGCGAGGCCGCGGCGCCGCACGGCCTGTACTACGCGCCGGACCCGAGCAGCCAGATCGCCTGCACGATCGGCGGCAACGTCGCCGAGAACGCCGGCGGCGTGCACTGCCTGAAGTACGGGTTGACGCTGCACAACGTGCTGCGTGCGCGCGGCTTCACCGCCGACGGGGAACCCGTCGAGTTCGGCTCCGGGGCGCTGGACGCCGCTGGGCTGGACCTGCTGGCCGTCGTCGTCGGCAGCGAGGGGATGCTGGCGGTGATCACCGAGGTCACCGTCCGGCTCGTGCCGAAGCCCAGGCTCGCGCGCTGCATCATGGCCAGCTTCGACGACATCCGCAAGGCGGGCGACGCCGTCGCGGCCGTGATCGCGGCCGGCATCATCCCGGCGGGTCTGGAGATGATGGACAAGCCGATGACCGCCGCGGTCGAGGACTTCGTCCATGCCGGCTACGACCTCGCCGCCGAGGCGATCCTGCTGTGCGAGAGCGACGGCACGCCCGAGGAGGTCGAGGAGGAGATCGGGCGCATGCTCGAGGTGCTCGGCGGCGCCGGCGCGACCCGGCTCGAGGTCAGCAAGGACGAGGCGCAGCGCCTGAAGTTCTGGAGCGGCCGCAAGAACGCCTTCCCCGCCAGCGGGCGCCTCAGCCCCGACTACATGTGCATGGACTCGACGATCCCGCGTCGCCGGCTCGCCGACATCCTGCTGGCGATCGCGGAGATGGAGAAGACCTACGGTCTGCGCTGCGCGAACGTCTTCCATGCCGGCGACGGCAACCTGCACCCGCTGATCCTCTTCGACGCGAACGACCCGGACCAGTTGCGCCGTTGCGAGCAGTTCGGCGCCGACATCCTCGAGACCAGCGTGCGGCTCGGCGGGACGGTGACGGGCGAACATGGCGTCGGCATCGAGAAGGTCAACTCGATGTGCGTGCAGTTCACCCCGCAGGAACGCGAGCAGTTCCAGGCACTGAAGCTCGCCTTCGACCCGGCCGGCACGCTCAACCCGGGCAAGGTGATCCCCACGCTGCAACGCTGCGCCGAGTATGGCCGGATGCACGTCAGCAAGGGTCTGCTGCCCTTCCCCGGGCTCGAGCGCTTCTGATGGACACCGCCGCCGAAGGCACGCTCGCCACGACGGATCCGGCGCTGCGGGTGCTGGTCGAGCAGGTCCGGCAGGCACGCAGCGAGCGCCGGCCGCTGGCGATCCGCGGCCTGGGGACGAAGACCTTCTACGGTCGGCCGCCGGTCGGCGACCCGCTGGACGTGAGCGGCCTCGCGGGCATCAGCAGCTACGAGCCGAGCGAGCTCGTGGTCACGGTGCGTGCCGGCACGCCACTGCGCGATCTCGAGCAGGCCCTTTCCGAGCGGAACCAGTGCCTGGCCTTCGAGCCGCCTCGCTTCGCGAGCCCGGACGACCCCCAGCGGCGCGGTGGCACGGTCGGCGGCATGGTGGCCGCCGGGCTGGCGGGGCCGGCCCGCGCGAGCGTGGGCGGCGTGCGCGACTTCGTGCTCGGCGCCACGATCGTCAACGGCCGCGGCGAGGTGCTGAGCTTCGGTGGCCAGGTCATGAAGAACGTCGCGGGCTACGACGTCGCGCGGCTGCTCGCCGGCTCGCTGGGCATTCTCGGCGTGATCGGCGAGGTCTCGCTGAAGGTCCTGCCGCGACCCGTCGCACAGAGCACGATCCGCTTCGAGCTCCCCGAGGCGGCCGCCATCGACCAGCTCCAGGCACTCGGCGGGCAGCCGCTGCCGCTGCACGCCAGTGCCTGGTGGGACGGCATGCTCGTGCTGCGCCTGGCGGGTGCGTCGGCCGCGGTCGAGTCGGCTCGCCGCCAGCTCGGCGGCGAGCTCGTCGAGCCGGCGATGGCCGCGAGGTTCTGGGAGGGCCTGCGCGACCAGACCGACGAGTTCTTCGTCGGCGCCGAGGAGGCGGTGGCGCGCGGCGCGCTCCTGTGGCGCCTGTCGGTGCCCGCGGGAACGCCGCCGCTGGGGCTGGGTGGCGAGCAGCTGGTCGAGTGGGGTGGGGCGCAGCGCTGGCTGTGCAGCGCGGCGCCCGCGGCGGCCATCCGCGAGGCGGCCCGCGCGGCCGGCGGACACGCGGTGCTCTACCGCTGCAGCGACCCCCACGCGAAGGCGCAGCTCGGCGCCTTCGCGCCGCTGTCGCCGGCCCTCGAGCGCATCCATGCCGCGCTGAAGCAGGCCTTCGACCCCGACGGCATCCTGAACCCCGGCCGGCTGTACGCCGGGCTGTAGTCCCGTGGACCTCACCGGCCCCGGGGCGCGGACCACCATGCCGGACGCCGCCGAAACGCCGGCCAGCGTGGCATCGATGCAGCGCTACTACGCGCAGCGCGCGGCCATCTACGAGCGTGTCTACCTGAAGCCCGAACGACAGGCCGACCTGCGGGCCCTGGAGGCCTGGGTCGCGACGGCCTTCCACGGCCGCCGGGTGCTGGAGATCGCGGCCGGCACCGGCTGGTGGACCGTGCACGGCGCGCGCGGCGCGCGGTCGTGGCTGGCCACGGACGTGAACCCCGAGACCCTGGCGATTGCGGCAAGCAAGCCGTTGCCCACCACCGTGCGTCTGGCGACCGTCGACGCCTATTCACTGGACGGCCTCGGGGACGAACCGGGCTTCGACGCGGCATTCGCCGGCTGCTGGTGGAGCCACGTGCCCCTCGGGCGGCTGCCGGCCTGGCTCGAGCGGCTGCACACGCGGCTGCGGCCGGGCGCCCGCGTGGTCTTCCTCGACAACAGTTACGTGCAGACCAGCAGCACGCCCCTGAGCCGGCGTGACGACGAAGGCAACACCTACCAGCGGCGCACGCTCGACGACGGCAGCGTGCACGAGGTCCTGAAGAACTTCCCGACCCGGGACCAGGCGCTGCAGGCGATCGGCTCCCAGGCGCGCGACGTGCAGTGGCTCGAGTTCACGCATTACTGGCTGCTGTCGTACACGCTGGCCGGAGGGCGTGCCTGATGCCGATGGCCAGCCTGCGCGGTCTGGTCGTGCTCCTGCTGTGCCAGTCGCTCGGCGAGGTGCTGTCGCGTGCCTTCGCGATGCCGCTGCCCGGGCCGGTGCTCGGGATGCTGCTGTGCCTCGCGCTGCTGGCCTGGCCGGCACTGCGCGAGCCGGTCGGCGCCGCCGCGGAACCGCTGTTGCAGCACCTCTCCCTGCTGTTCGTGCCGGTCGGTGTCGGCGTGATCGTCCACCTGGACCGCATCGCGTCCCAGGCCGCGGCGCTCGTCGTCGCGTTGCTGGCCTCGACGCTTTGCGGCCTGGCGGTGACCGCGGTCGTGCTGCAGGCGCTGCTCGGCCGCGACGCGGACGGCACGGGCGCGCCAGGGGGCGGCGGGCGATGAGGGCCTCGGCCGCTGCAGGCGCCGAATGCCGTTCCGCCGGACCTGTCCCCGGCGGCAGGACACCGTCATGAGCGGATTCGTCGAGCTGTGGATCTATCTCGCGGCCACGCCGCTGTTCGGGCTGACCGCGACGCTGGGCGTCTACGTGGCGGCAGCCGCGCTGTACGAGCGCCTCGGGCGCGCGCCCTGGGCCAACCCGGTTCTCGTCTCGGTGCTGGTGCTGGCACTGCTGCTGGGTCTGAGCTCGACGCCGTACCCGGCCTACTTCGCCGGCGCACAGTTCATCCACTTCCTGCTCGGGCCTGCGGTCGTCGCGCTGGCCTGGCCCCTGTGGCAGCGGCGAGCCGAGCTTCGGCGGCGCGCCGCGCCGCTGCTCGTGGCCGCCCTGGCGGGCGGCGCTGCCGCCGCGGGCAGTGCGGTGGGCATCGGCTGGCTGCTCGGCCTGCCGGCCGACGTGCTGGCCTCGCTGGCACCGAAGTCGGTCACGGCGCCGGTGGCCATGGGCCTGGCCGCCCAGCTGGGCGGCATCCCGGCCCTGGCCGCGGTCTTCGCCGTGCTGACCGGGCTGATCGGCGCGGTCTGTGCGAAGCTGCTGCTCGATGCGCTGCGCATCCGCTCGAGCGCCGTGCGCGGGTTCGCGCTGGGCACGGCGTCGCACGGGATCGGTGCCGCGCGCGCGCTGCAGGTACACCCGGACGCCGGCGCCTACGCGGCGCTCGCGCTCGGGCTGCAGGTGCTGCTCGCCTCGCTGCTGCTGCCGCTGCTCGCGCGCCTGAGCTGACTCGCGCCCACCCTTCGCTTCCTGCCAAGCCCCGATGCAAACCCGACTCAGCCCCGAATTCGCCGATACGCACGACGGCCAGGAGGCCGAGGCCATCCTGCGCAAGTGCGTGCACTGCGGCTTCTGCACCGCCACCTGCCCGACCTACCAGCTGCTCGGCGACGAGCTCGACAGCCCGCGGGGACGCATCTACCTGATCAAGCAACTGCTCGAGGGCGCCGAGGTCACGCGCAAGACCCAGCAGCACCTGGACCGCTGCCTGACATGCCGCAGCTGCGAGACGACATGCCCGAGTGGCGTGCAGTACGGGCACCTCGTCGACATCGGCCGCAAGCTCGTCGAAGAGCGGGTCGAGCGCCCGCCCGGCGAGCGCGCGGTGCGCTGGCTGCTGAAGGCGGGCCTGACCTCGCCGGCCTTCGCGCCGGCGATGAAGCTCGGCCAGGCCGTGCGGCCGCTCCTGCCGGCCAGCCTGAAGCAGAAGGTGCCCGCCGCCCCCGGACCACGCTCGGCGCTGTGGCCCACCCGCGAGCACAAGCGCAAGGTGCTGCTGCTGCTGGGCTGCGTGCAGCCGGCGATGATGCCGAACGTCAATTCGGCGACCGCACGGGTGCTCGATGCCGCCGGCATCCAGGCCCTGGTGGCCGATGGCGCCGGCTGCTGCGGCGCGATCCGGACCCACCTGAACGACATCGACGGCGGCCTGGCCGACATGCGGCGCAACATCGACGCCTGGTGGCCGCTCGTCGAGGGCCTGACCTCCCAGGGCAAGGTCGAGGCCATCGTGATGAACGCCTCGGGATGCGGCGCGACGGTCAAGGACTACGGTCACGCCCTCGCCCACGACGAGGCCTATGCCGCAAAGGCCCTGCGCATCGCCGGGCTGACGAAGGACGTCAGCGAACTGCTGCCCGACATCGTGACCGGACTCAAGGGCAAGCTGCGCCAGAGCTTCACGCGCAAGCTCGCGTTCCATCCGCCTTGCACGCTGCAGCACGGCCAGCGGTTGCGCGGCGGCGTCGAGCAGCACCTGGGCGCGCTGGGTTTCGAGGTGCGGCTGGCGCCCGCCGAGTCGCACTTGTGCTGTGGCTCGGCCGGCACCTACAGCGTGCTGCAGCCGGAGCTGGCCGGCCAGCTCCGCGACCGCAAGCTCGCGCAGCTCGAGCCGCTGCAGGCGCAGGTCATCGTCAGCGCCAACATCGGCTGCATCCAGCACCTGCAGAGCGGCACCACCACCCCGGTGCGGCACTGGATCGAGGTGCTCGACGAGGCCTTGAAGGTCTGAGCGGACAGCGGCCGGATCAGGCGGAGCCGGCCGCCGGCGTCGCCGGGGGGTCGCGCTGGACGCGCAGCGCCCACAGCACGCCGGCCACCAGCAACGCGATGCCGAGCGCCGACTCGGCATCCGGCCACCGGCCGCGCAGGGCATAGGCATACGCCAGCGCAGCCAGCGTCTCGAAGACGATCAGCTGGCCGACCACGGTGGTCGGCAGGCGCTGGCTGGCCTCGTTCCAGCACAGCGTGCCCAGCCAGGACGCGAGCAGCCCGATCGACAGCATCAGGCCGACGAACAGCGCGGGCTGCGGCCCGAGCGGCATCGGGAAGGACGGTGATGAGCCGGACTGCCAGACCCAGAACAGCACGAAGGCGAGCGCGGCCGGCGGCAAGGTCGCCAGGCCTTGCGCCGTCGCCCAGGTGCGCGGGCTGCGGCCGGCGTGTTCACGCAGCCAGTCGGCGTTGCGCAGCGGATACCAGGTCCAACAGGCCACCGCGCCGCAGGCCAGCAGCGCGCCGAGCAGGTAACGCTGCGGCGATTGGCCGGCCGCCGCGGACTCGACCTGCCAATGCGCGAACTCCGCGTGGTTGAGCAGCCCGATGCCGGCGGCGATGACCAGCAGCGAAGGCGCGAGCCGCGGCCACGGCACGCGGCCGTCTCGTCGCGCATCGCGGCGGTTGGAGACGATCGCGATGACCACCGGCAGCGTGCCGATGATCATGGTCGGCAACGGCCCTCCAGCCCGCTGGATCGCAGCGGCGAGGCACAGGTAGTACAACAGGTTGCCCACCAGCCCGAGCTTCAGTGCCTCGAGCCAGTCACGCGGCTGAAGCTCGCGAAGCCCGCGCCAGTCCAGCCAGGCCAGCGGCAGCGCGATCAGGCCGAAGGCGAGGTAGCGTGATGCCGAGAGCATCGCCGCTGGGTACTGCGGCAGCAGCAGGGGAGCGGCGAACACCAGGCCCCACAGGAGGCCGGCCGCCAGCGCGAACAGGGTCCCGCCGAGCCGGTCGTCCGCGCGGCTCGAGGAGGCACCCTCGTGGCTCATCCGCTCGTCGCGTCGTGGCGCCGGGGCGCATCGACGACGACGAAGACGTCGGTGTCCGGCAGGCGTCGTCGCAGCACGTCGAAGGCGCGCGCAGCCACGGCATCGCCGTACGGGCCGAGCTCGGCAGCCAGGTGCATCTCGGCCTCGCCCTGGCGCAGGCGGAAGGCCCGCAGCCAAGCCCCGGTCTCGCGCAGACCCTCCAGGGGCCCGCCGGTGCCGGCCACCTCGTCGGCGACGGCGGCAATCAGCGACAGCAGCGCCCGGTCATCGCCATCGAGCCGAGGGGCCACGACGCGCAGCGCGTCGAATGCTGCCGCGGCATGTTCGTCGTGGATCGGGATGACCTTGTGCATGGCCGGTGCGTCCGCCCTCATTGTGGCGGCGTCGGCCTGCGAACGGCATCCAAGTCCCTGCCCCGGGCGCGACCTTGCTCGCGCACCTTCACGAGGCGCCGCCGGGCAGCACGATGCCCAGGCGCTCCGCCCAGTGCCGCGTCAAGGGCGTCGTCGGCTTGGCCAGCAGCCGTTCGTTGATCAGCGCGCGGCCCACGGACTGGCGCAGATGCGCGCTGCCCTCGGCAGCCGCGGCCAGCACGGTCTGGTCGATCAGGTCACGTTGCGCATGGCTGCCGCCGCAGCGGTAGGCCATCATGCGCGCCGAGTACAGCGTCTGCGCCGCCGTGTCGGCGTCGCCGCGGGCATGGGCCAGCAGGCCGCGCATCAAGGGCAGGCCGGCCTCGCGCGCCACCGCCTGGTTCAGGCGCGCCGCCTCCGGCGCGTGCATCACCCGTTCGGCGCAGCGCGCGACCCAGGCTTCGGCGCGGCCGACCTCGCCGCTGCCGAGCATCGCCAGCACGACGTGAAGGTCGTTGAAGCACGAGTGGCCGGCATGCGCGTCATCGAGCGACCAGTGTTCCAGCAGCAGGCGGAAGGCCGCGCTCATGTCCTCGCCGAGCAAGCGCAGCCGCCACAGCAGCGAGGCCGTGTCCAGTCGCTGCAGCACGATCTGCTCCTGGTCGCCGCGGAAGTGCTTGTCGACCAGGCGCAGCACACCGGCCAGGTCCAGCGCCTCCAGGCGGAACAGGCACTTGTGCCACCACAGGTGCGTCGCGAAGCCATTGCCCTCGGCCCACGAGGCCTGGTGCTGGCGAAGCCAGGTCCCGCCCTCGTCGAAGCGGCCTTGCATCTCCATCACGTGGGCGACGGCGTGCACGGCCCAGGGCACGCGCGGATTCAGCGCCAGGGCTCGGCGCCCGGCATCCTCGGCCAGCGGGTACAGGTGGCACTCCTCGAGGCCGAAGGCATACAGCCCCCAGACGTAGGCGGCCAGCGGATCCTGGCTGTCCCAGTCGGGCAAGGCACGTGCCGGGCGCAGCCGCAGGCCCTGCGCGTCGCCGCGGTGGAAGTCCCACAGGTGCGCCCATTGCAGCGCCAGGGCATCACGCGGGTAGTCGAGCAACAGCGCGTCCCAGCGCCGGCAGGCCTCGGTCCAGCGGCCATCGCACACGGCCTGCACGGCGTCGAGGTGGGCTTGTTCACGGGCCGGCCCGCCGGCGACCCTCAGGCGGGCCTGCTCGAGGTGCCCGCGCGCCTCGTCCTGGAGCGCGGGCTCGGTCAGGCTCAGCAGGAAGCCCGCCTTCATCACGTACGGAAGCGCCCAGGCCCCATCGGCCGCGATGGCGTCGTCCAGGTCCTCCAGCGGCGGGTCGTAGAACGACATCATCCGCCACAGCGCACGCTCGGCGCTGTCGCGCGCCGGCTCGCTTGCCGTCGCGACGGGATTGCCGCGCAAGTCGCTGCGCGTCATGCCGGCACCCCGCGGGCTTCGGCCGGTCCCGCCGAGCGGGCATTCGCCCCCGGGGCGGCCCGCGGGCTCATCGGTGGGGCGGCTGCGGCCATGCCGGCGGCGGCGGCCGCAGGCCTTCCCAGGCGTGCGCGAGGCGCAGGACGCCGAGGTCGTCGTGGCGGCGGGCAGCAATCTGCAGTCCGATCGGGCGGCCGTCGCGCGTGCGCCCGCAGTCGATGCTGATGGCGGGCTGTTCGCTCATGTTGTACGGCAGCGTGAACGCGATGTGCTCGAAGGGTCGCTCGGGGTCGTTGAGCGGGCTGGCCCACTCGGCCGGGAAGGAGGGCACCGGGCACACCGGCGAGAGCACCGCGTCGTAGGGCGCGCTGGCGACGACCGCTGCCTCGCGAAGCGAGCCGATCTGGCTGAAGCCCCGGAACACCTCGCCACCGCCCAGGTGTTCGCCGCTGGCGATCCACTGGCGGATGTAGGGCAGCACGAGGTCGCGCCGCTGCGCCGGCAGCGCCTCGAAGTCGAGCCAGGAGCGCATGCGCCAGAAGCGGTCGATGCCGTCGGCCATTTCCCGCGTCGCGAATGGGCGCAGCGGTTCCACGATGGCTCCGGCGGCCTCGAAGGCGCGGGCCGCGGCCTGCACCGCCGCCGCGACGTCCGGGTCGACCGGCAGCCCCCAGCCGGCATCCATCAGCAGGCCCAGCCGCAGGCCGCGAAGGTCCGTCTCGAGATCGGTCCACGCGAGATCCTGCGGCGGCAGGCTCGTCGTGTCGCGCACGTCCGGGCGCGACAGCGGGGCCATCATCAGCGCCGCGTCCCGCACGCTGCGTGTCATCGGGCCGGCGACGCGTCCGATGTACGGCGGCTTGATCGGCACGCGTCCGTTGCTGGGCTTGAAGCCGACGACACCACACCAGCCGGCTGGCAGGCGGATCGAGCCGCCGATGTCGGTGCCCAGGTGCAGCGGCCCGTACCCGGCAGCAGCGGCGGCCGCGGCACCGGCGCTGCTGCCGCCCGGGTTCAGCGCCGTGTTCCAGGGGTTGCGCGCCAGTTTGTGAAAGCTGGACAGGCCCGAGGACAGCATGCCCCAGTCGGGCATCGTGGTCTTGCCGAGGATGACGCAGCCGGCCTCGCGCAGGCGGGCCGCCGGCGGGGCGTCTTCGGCGGCCGGCGCGAGGACCGTCGCCGCCGTGCCCAGCGGCACCGGGACACCACGCGTCGCGATGTTCTCCTTCAGCGTGCACGGGACGCCGTCCAGCGCCGAGAGGGGCTCGCCCTTCGCCCAGCGCGCCTCGGATGCCCTCGCGGCGGCCAGCGCCGCGTCGGCGTCGAGCGCCCAGGTGGCACACAGCACCGGCTCCCAGCGGTCGATGTGCTCCAGGACGGCGCGCACGACCTCCAGCGGCGACAGCTGCCGCGCCCGGTAGGCCTCGCCCAGCTGCGCCGCGCCCAGGTCGTGCACCGCACTCACGCGCCGGCCCCGTCGTGCCTCAGGTCCAGTGCAGCGCGGCGAGGTCGTTGGCGAAGATCGGCGAGCTGTTCCACAGGCCCTTGAGGCCCTTGCGGGCGATGGCCACCTGCGCCGGGTTCCAGATCCACGCATTGACCGCGTCGTCGGCGAGCTGTTGCTGGATCTCGCGCCACAGCCGACCGCGTGTCGCGGGGCTGGTCGCCGAGGCCAGCTCCGCGACACGCTTGCGGAAACTCGCGCTGTCGTAGCCGAAGTAGTAGGCCGGGTCGGCGTAGGCGGTGGCGTAGTCCAGCGGCTCGACGTGGTTGATGATGGTCAAGTCGAAGTTACCCTTGAAAGGTCCCGCCAGCCACTGCGCCCACTCGACGTTCTCGATCTTCGCGACGATGCCGATCCGGGCGAGCTGCGCTGCGACGATCTCGCCACCCTTGCGCGCGTACGGCGGCGGCGGCAGCGTCAAGGTCACGTTCAGGGGCGTCGAGACACCGGCCTCGCGCAGCAGCGCCTTCGCGCGCTCGACATCGTGCGGGTAACGGCCCGTCAGGTCGAGATAGCCGGCGTCGGTCGGCGCGAAGTGGCTGCCGATCGGCCGGCCGAGCCCCTCCTGGGCCCCGTCGATGAAGGCCTTGCGGTCGATCGCGTGGGCGATCGCGCGCCGCACGCGCACGTCGTCGAAGGGCTTGCGCCGGTTGTTGATGGCCAGCAGGCCCTTGCCCGCGGTGCTGCCGACCTCGACCGTGAAGCGCGGGTCGGAGCGGAACTGCGCGAGCGCCTGGAGCGCGCCGAAGCGCGGCATGCCGTCGATGTCACCGGCCAGCAGCGCGGCGACCTGGGCCGACGGGTCGTTGATGAAGCGGAACGTGACGCGGCGCAGCTTCGCGCGCGCGGCCTCGCGATGGCCGTCCCAGCGGGCCAGCGTCACCGCCGAGCCCTTGCTCCAGGACTCGAGCTTGTAGGGTCCCGTGCCCACCGGCTGCGTCGCGGCCTGCGCGGCGGTCTTCGGGTGCAGGATCACCGCGGTGTTCTCGCCGAGGCGGAACGGCAAGGCCGCGTCGGCGTTGTTCAGCGTGAGGATCACCGTGCGCGCGTCGTGGGCGGTGACGCTGGAGACGTTGTCCCAGACCGCCTTCTTGGCCTTGTTCGTGCTGGTCGGCGCCCGCGCGCGATCGAAGGCGAACTTGACCACCTCGGCGTCCAGGGGCGAGCCGTCGGAGAAGGTCACGCCCGGGCGCAGCCGGAACGTGTACACCTTGCCGTCGGGCGTGTGCTCCCAGCGCTCGGCCAGCAGCGGCGTCACGCTGCCGTCGACGTTGATCTTCGTCAGGCCCTCGAAGACGTTGTAGTGGACCACCTCGCCGATCGCCGCGGCCGCCGCGATCGTCGGGTCCAGGCCCGGAGGCTCGAGGATCATGCCGAGCACCGCGGCATCCTTGCGGCGCGCCTGGGCGAGCGCAAGCGGTGCACTGCCGGCCAGTCCGGTGGCGGCCAGCAGCTGGACGAAGGGTCGACGGCGCAGGGACATGCGGCTCTCCTCGGGACAAGGGCACGGCGCGGCGTGCGGGCAAGCCCCATTCTGCAACCATTCGCCGGCGGTCCCGCCGCGGCGGTCCGGCACCGGCTCAGCCGTTGCCCAGGCGCTGCCCCGGCACGGCCTCGATCAGCCGGCGCGTGTACGGGTGCTGCGGCTCGCGGAACAGCCGGTCGGCCGGCCCGCTCTCGACGATGCGTCCGTGCTGCAGCACCACGACGTCGTCGCAGACGAGGTCGATGACGCTGAGGTCGTGGCTGATGAACAGGTAGCTCAGGCCATGGCGGTCCTGCAGGTCCTGCATCAGGTTCAGCACCTGCGCGCGCACGCTGACGTCCAGGGCGCTGACCGGCTCGTCGGCGACGATCAGCCGCGGGCGCGTGATCAGCGCACGGGCGATCGCGATGCGCTGGCGTTGTCCACCCGAGAACTCGTGCGGGTACTTGGCGGCATCGGCCGGGCCCAGGCCGACCTCCTCGAGCGCTTGCGTGCAACGCTCGCGCTGTTCCGCCACGCCCGCGCCCTGCAGCAGCGCAAGCGGCTCGGCGACCGTCTGCTGCACCGTGCGCCGCGGGTCGAGCGAACCGTAGGGGTCCTGGAAGACCATCTGCATCGTCGCCCGCGCGCGGCGCAGCCTCGCCGGCGGCAGCGCGTGCAGGTCCTGCCCGTCGAGCCAGACCTTGCCGCTGCTCGGCGCCTCCAGCGCCATCACCAGGCGCGCCAGCGTGCTCTTGCCGGACCCCGACTCGCCGACGATGCCCAGGCTGCGGCCGGGCAGCAGCTCGAAGCCGACATCGCACAGCGCCTCGATCACCGGCGCCGGCCCGAGCAGGCGCTCGCGCGGCAGGCGGTACCGCTTGCCCAGGCCCTGGACGCGCAACAGCGGCGCCGTCATGCCGCTCCCCGCGCGGCCCGTACCGCGGCCGCCTGCTCGTCGACACGCCAGCATGCGGCCTGGTGATCGGCCTCGACCGCGACCGCCGCCGGCGCAGCCTCGCGGCAGCCGGCCTGCGCGAGGGGGCAGCGCGGCGCGAAGGCACACCCTGCCGGCAGCCGGGCGAGATCCGGGACACGGCCGGGGATCGTCGCCAGCCGCGTCCCCCGGGCGAGGCCGAGCCGCGGGCGCGCGGCGAAAAGGCCCTGCGTGTACGGATGGGCCATGCGGCGGAAGACCTGCGCGGTCGGGCCGGCCTCGACGACGCTGCCGGCATACATCACCAGCATGCGCTGGACGCGGTCGGCCATCACGCCGAGGTCGTGGCTGATCAGCAGCAGCCCCATGCGGTCCGCGTCGACGAGCTCGCCGATCAGGTCGAGCACCTCGCGCTGCGTCGTGACGTCCAGCGCCGTCGTCGGCTCGTCGGCGATCAGCAGCTCGGGGCCACAGGCCAGCGCGATGGCGATCACGACGCGCTGCCGCTGGCCGCCGGAGAGCTGGTGCGGGTAGGCGTCGAGCCGGCGCGCAGCCTGCGGCAGCTGCACGCGCTCGAGCAGCCGCAGGGACTCGGCACGCGCCTGCGCGGCAGAGAGCCCGCGGTGCAGCCGCAGTGATTCGGCGATCTGCCGGCCCACGGTGTGCAGCGGGTTCAGCGCCGTCATCGGCTCCTGGAAGACCATGCCGATGCGCCGTCCGCGCACACGGCACAGCGTCGCCTCGTCCAGTGCGCCGAGCTCCTGCCCGCCGAGCCGGATCGAGCCGCGCAGCGCCGCGCCGTCGGGCAGCAGGCCCATGATCGCCAGCGCGGTCAGCGACTTGCCGCAGCCGGATTCGCCGATCAGGCCGACAGCCTGCCCGCGATCGACCGAGAAGCCGACGCCGCGCAGGGCCGGCAGCGGCCCGCGCGGCGTGTGCAACGTGACGTGCAGATCGGTGACGCTCAGCAGACTCACGCCGCAACGATAGCGCGGCGCGGCGCCCCGCAGCGGCAGCCGGGCTCAGGCGCCGGTGGTCAGCGCGTCGACCGCCTCCGGCAAGGACTCGAGGAGTGCTTGCACGTCATCGGCGCCGAGGCCGAGTTCGTCGAGCCACGCCGCCTCGACGGGCCCCTCGCAGCGCGGCCACAGGCCGTAGCCGGCCGAGGCGGCGAGGCGATCGGCCAGGCGCAGCAGGCAGGGCAAGGCGTCGAGGCCGCCGCCGCAGCGCATCGCCGTGTCGTGGTGGGCGGCGACGGCCGCCTTCAGCCATGCCGGCAGAGCCCAGGACTCGACGATCAGGACGCCCGCGGCCTCGTGGTCCAGGCCCAGCTGCGCGCGCTCGGCCTCGCTGGCCGCACCTTGGTCAGCGCCGTCCGGGGGCTCGAAGGCGGCCATCGCCGATGGATCGGCCTTGACCAGCAGCAGCACGCCGATGTCGTGCATCAACCCGGCGATGAAGGCCTCGCCGTCGATGCCGCAGCCGGCCTTGCGCGACAGCCCCTGCGCGGCGGCGGCCACCGCGGCGCTGTGGCGACGGAAGCGCACCGGGTCGAAGATGTGGCCCGTCTTCGGCGGGGTCATCCGGTCGAGCGCGCCGGCGGCGGCGATGCCCCGGATGGCCTGCAGCCCGAGCAACTGCACGGCACGCTCGACGCTGCCGACCTGGCCCGAGCGACCGTAGTACGGCGCGTTGGCGACCTTCAGGACGCGCGCGGCGAGCACCGGCTCGCTGCGCAGGCACTGCAGGATGCGGTCGATGTCGACATCCGGGTCGTACAGCAGGCCCAGCAGGCGCGATGCGCTCGCGCCACCGGCCGACGCCCCCAGGGCGCGCACGGCCGCGTTCAGCGCCGGCAACAGGTGCTGCCCGGGTGTGCCGGTTTCGACGGTCGCATTCATCGATCAACCCTCCCTTGACACTCTCACGGGCAGGGAGTCTGGCCGCGGCGCGCCCCCGGCCATCGGCCGAACTCGGGGGTCGATACGGCGCTGTTCCGGCGCTCGGGGGTGGCCGCCGTCGACGCTGCGTGGCGCTAGCGCCGGCGAGCGAGCTTCGGATCCAGCAGGTCGCGCAGGCCGTCGCCGATCAGGTTCAGGCCGAGCACGCTGAGCACGATCGCGACGCCGGGGTACACCGCCAGCATCGGCGCCTGGAACATCAGGGTCTGCGCCTCGTTGAGCATGCGGCCCCAGCTCGGTTGCGGCGGCTGCGTGCCCAGGCCCAGGTAGCTCAGCGCCGCCTCGGCGAGGATCGCCGTGGCGAACGACACGGTGGCCTGCACGATCAGCACGCTGGCGATGTTGGGCAGCACGTGGTCCAGCGTGATGCGCCAGCCGCCCTTGCCCGCCGCTCGGGCGGCCAGCACGTACTCGCGCGCCCACACCGCGTTGGCGGCGCCGCGGGTCAGCCGCGCGAAGACCGGCACGTTGAAGATGCCGATCGCGACGATGCTCATCAGCAGCCCCGGGCCGTAGATGGCGGTCAGCATGATGGCCGACAGCAGCGCGGGAAAGGCGAACGTGAAGTCGCTCGCGCGCATGATCGCCTCCTCGAGCCAGCCGCGCCGCGCCGAGGCGATGCAGCCCAGGGCGACGCCGATCGCCAGGCCGATGCCCACGGCCACGAGGCCGACGATGATGCTGTTGCGCGCCCCCACCAGCAGCTGCGAGACGATGTCGCGCCCGAGGCTGTCGGTGCCGAGCCAGTGCGTGGCGGACGGCGGCGCGAGCTTGTTGGCGATGTCGATCTCCGCCGGCGGGTGAGGCGTCCAGGCCAGCGACAGGGCTGCCAGCCCGATCAGCAGCGCGGTCAGCAAGCCGCCGGCGACGAAGCTCTTGTGGCGCAGCGCGCGGGACAGGAACTCGCCCATGCCGCTCCTCAGCCGTGCTGGCGCAGCCGCGGATCGACGACCGCGTAGAGCACGTCGACGACGAAGTTGACGATGACGACGACGGCCGCGAGCAGCATCACGACGTCGCGCACGACGACCAGGTCGCGGTTGCTGATCGCCTGGAAGACCAGCCGTCCGATGCCGGGCAGCACGAACACGTTCTCGACGACGATCGTGCCGGTGATCAGGTTGGCGAACTGCAGCCCCATCACGGTGATCACCGGGATCATCGCGTTGCGCAGCACGTGGCGCAGCAGCACCTGCCGGCGGCTCAGGCCCTTCGCGCGGGCAGTGCGCACGAAGTCCTCGCGCATCACCTCGAGCACCGCCGACCGGGTCATCCGCGCGAGGATCGCGGCCTGCACCAGTGCCAGCGCGATCGCCGGCAGGATCAGGGCCTTCAGCCCTTCCCACAGCCCGCCGCCGTCGTCCGCGCTCCAGCCCGGGAAGCCTCCGGCGCTGACCCACTGCAGGTGGACGGCGAACAGCAGGATCAGCAGGATCGCGAACCAGAAGTTCGGGATCGCGATGCCGAGCTGGCTTCCCGCCATGACGCCGACATCGGCCAGCGTGTTGTGACGCGCCGCCGCGTAGACGCCCAGCGTCAGGGCGAGCACGACCGTCAGCAGCATCGCCATCACCGCCAGCGGCAGCGTCACCTGCAGCCGCTCGGCGATCAGCTCCGAGGTCGGCGTGTCGTAGCTGATGCTGCGGGCCGTGCGGCCCTGGAGGAGCTCGCCGACCCAGTCCCGGTAGCGCTCCAGCGGGGGCCGATCGAGGCCGAGGCGCGCCTGCAACGCGGCCAGCGACTCGGGCGTCGCGGTGTCGCCGAGGATCACCTCGGCCGCGTTGCCCGGCAGCAGTTCGAGGACCGCGAAGACGACGACCGAGGCCACCGCCAGCGTGGCCAGCAACGCGGCCAGGCGTTTGAGCAGGAACACGAGCATCGCCCACTATGATGCCCGAAGCGCCGCCCGTCTCCCGCGCCCGGTCGACGACGCCGCTCCCCGATGGACCTGCTCAAGCCGCTGATTGCGCTCCTGGCGATCGTCAACCCGATCGGCTGCGTGCCGTTCTTCATCCACTTCACGCAGCACTTGTCGGCGGCGGAGCGGCGGCGCACGATCCGCATCAGCGCGATCACCGCGTTCTGCGTCATTGCGATCAGCGGGCTGGCCGGGCTCTCCATCATCGGCTTCTTCGGGATCTCGATCGCCAGCTTCCAGGTCGGCGGCGGGATGCTGCTGCTGGTCTCGGCGCTGCACATGCTGAACGCCCAGCCGGCCGAGAGCCGGGGCCGCGATGTCGACGAAGGACAGGCCAAGGCGCAGTCGGGCGCGTCGATCGCCGTGGTGCCGTTGACCGTCCCGCTGCTGACGGGGCCGGCGACGATCTCGACCATGGTCATCTACGCCGAGAAGACGCGCACGCTGGCGGAACACGCGGTGCTGGTCGGCTACGGCGTGGTCATCGGCGTCGTGACCTTCGTGGTCTTCGGCGCCTCGGCACGGATCGCCCGCGCGCTCGGGCAGACCGGCATCAACGTGATGACACGGCTCATGGGCCTGATCCTCGCGGCCATGGCGGTCGAGCTGCTCGCCGACGGACTGGTCAAGCTGTTTCCGGTGCTCGCCTCGCCGGTCCCGCGCTGAGCGCCGCGAGGCTGCGCCGGGGCCCTTGCCCTCTTCACCGCTGGAGAACGACGATGTCCACCGTTCCCTTCGACTCCTCGCTGGTCTTCGTCGACGGCCACTGGCGGCCGTGCGCGTCCGGCAGGACCCTGCCGCTGGTCGACCCGTCCGACGGCTCGCCGCTGGCGCTGATCGCCCGCGGGCAAGCCGACGACATCGACGCGGCGGTGCGGGCTGCCGAACAGGCCCTGGCCGGCACCTGGGGCGCACTGTCGGCCGCCGAGCGCGGCCGGATCCTGATGGCCATGAGCCGGTGCGTGCTGCAGCAGGCCGACGAACTCGCACGCCTCGAGGCGCTGGACGTCGGCAAGCCCTTGAAGCAGGGGCGCGCCGACGCGCTCGCGCTGGCGCGTTACCTCGAGTTCTACGGCGGCGCGGCCGACAAGGTCATGGGGCAGACGATCCCCTTCGCCAACGGCTACACCGCGCTGACCTGGCGCGAGCCGCACGGCGTGACGGCGCACATCGTGCCGTGGAACTACCCGATGCAGATCATCGGGCGCAGCGTCGGGGCGGCGCTCGCGATGGGCAATGCCTGCGTGCTCAAGCCCGCCGAGGAGGCCTGCCTGACGGCGCTGGCCTTTGCCCGGATCGCCGCCGAGGCAGGCCTGCCGCCAGGCGCGCTGAACGTCGTCCCGGGGCTCGGCGAGGAGGCCGGCGCCGCGCTGGCCGCGCACCCCGGAGTGCGCCATGTCTCGTTCACCGGGTCGGTGGCCGCCGGGCGGCTGATCCAGGCCGCGGCGGCGCGCCACGCGGTGCCGGTCACGCTCGAGCTCGGGGGGAAGAGCCCGCAGATCGTCTTTGCCGACGCCGATCTCGACACCGCCCTGCCGTTCCTGGTGAATGCCGGGATCCAGAACGCCGGCCAGACCTGCTCGGCAGCCAGCCGCATCCTCGTCGAGCGGCCGGTCTTCGACACCGTCGTCGCCCGCATGGCGGATCGCTACCGCTCGCTGCGCATCGGGCGCGCGCTCGACGACCTCGACGTCGGGCCGCTGATCTCGCAGCGCCAGCGCGACATCGTTCAGGGCTACCTCGACCTCGTCCGCGAGGGTGGCCTGCACGTCGCCGCGCAGGCGAGCCTGCCGGCCGACTTGCCCGCGGGCGGCTTCTACGTGTGCCCGACGCTGGTCGCCGACGTCCGGCCGCAGCACCCCATCGCGCAGGAGGAGGTCTTCGGGCCGGTGCAGGCCGTGATCCCGTTCGACGGCGAGGACGAGGCTGTGCGCGTGGCCAACGGCACGCCTTACGGCCTGGTCGCGGGCGTCTGGACGCGCGACGGGGCGCGTCAGCTGCGCATGGCGCGGCGGCTGCAGTGCGGGCAGGTCTTCGTCAACAACTACGGCGCCGGCGGCGGCATCGAGCTGCCGTTCGGCGGGGTCAAGCTCTCCGGCCACGGCCGCGAGAAGGGTTTCGAGGCCCTGGCCGGCTTCTCGACGTTGAAGACCGTCGCCATCAAGCATGATTGAGGGCTCGCCACACGCGCACCCACGGGGGAATCGACGATGAGCTCAACGCGCACGCAGGTCGGCCGGCTGGCCGGAAAGGTGGCCATCGTCACCGGCGGCGGCTCCGGCTTCGGGGCCGGCATCGTGCGCAAGTTCGCCGCCGAGGGCGCCCGCGTCCTGGTCGCCGATCGCAACCTCGAGGCCGCGCAATCGGTTGCGGCCGAGGCCGGCACGGACGCCCTCGCGACATGCGTCGACGTGAGCCGGGCCGAGGACGTGCGCGCGATGGTCGCGACCGCGCAGCGCGAACTCGGGCCCCTGGACATCCTCGTCAACAACGCCGGTGTCACGCACCTGCCAGGCCCGCTGGAGGATGTCGGCGAGGACGACTTCGACCGCATCGTCGCGGTCAACATGAAGGCGATCTACCTCGCGATGCGCGAGGTCGTGCCGCTGTTCAAGGCCCGGGCGACCGCCGACGCGGCCTGCATCCGCGGCGTGGTGCTGAACATGGCGAGCACGGCCGGCGTCAGCCCGCGCCCGCGCCTGTCCTGGTACAACGCGAGCAAGGGCTGGGTCATCACCGCGACACGTGCCCACGCCGTCGAACTCGCCCCTCACCGCATCCGCGTCAACGCGCTGAATCCGGTGGCCGGCGAGACGCCGCTGCTGAAGTCGTTCATGGGCGAGGACACGCCCGAGATGCGCGCGAAGTTCCTCTCGACGATCCCGCTGGGCCGCTTCTCGACGCCCACGGACCTCGGCAACGCGGCATGCTTCCTGTGCAGCGACGAGGCCTCGATGATCACCGGCGTTTGCCTCGAGGTCGACGGCGGCCGCTGCATCTGACGGGCCGCGTGCCCATCCGCCGGCACGACCGGCCGGGCCAGCCCGATCAGGGCTGCACGCCCGGATCCCGCCCAGGCGCCGGGCCGGGGCCACGTGCGCCGGCGAGTGTCCTCAGTCCCGCTCGTGGCGGTCGGCCGCCGCGTAGAGGTCCGCCGCGACGCGCGGGTCGATCTCGTACAGGCTGTCGGCCAGGCGGCGCACCGCATTCGCTTCCTGGACACGGGCTCCGCGCATCGCGTTCTCGACGCGCCGGGCGCGCCAGCGGGTGAACAGCGAGCGCAAGGCGACCGCGGCATCGGCAGCCCACTCGGCGCCACGGGGTGCGGCAATCGGGGCGGGTCGGATGATGGTCAGGGTGGTCATGATCGGTCCTTCTCTGAAGTCTGGGTGGCCAGGCGCGGCGCTCCTCAGCGGGGGGTCCAGCGCAACGCGGCGCGCATCACCTCGCCGGCCGCCTCGTGGCCGTCGTCGGCCAGGCGGCGCGCCGCTCGCCACAAGTTCGGTGCCGCGCGGCGGCCGCCGATCGATTCGGCGGCACTCCACAGGCGGCGTGCTTGCCAGCGCATCGCCTCGGTCAGGCTGGCGGCACGGCGTCGCCGCGCGATCGGGGCGACCGTGGGGTTCAGCAGTGTCATGGCTCGTCCTCGGGTCTCGATGACCGGAAGGCGAAGTCGCGCGCCCGGTCCTCTTGAGGCGAGAGATTAGGGTTAACCCGATAGATACACAACTGAATGTTGTTCACGTAAGGTATAAATTCTGATCATTTCACGCGGTGCCAACCCACCGGATCACCCCGCCCGCCGGGCCACGAACGGCCGGGGAGGCGGACCGGCCGCGGACGCCGAGGAACTGCGATGAGCCTGAACTTCCGCTCTTTCGACCTGAACCTGCTGCGGGTCTTCGATGCCGTGATGGCCGAGGGCAGCCTGACCCGTGCAGCCGACGTGCTCGCGATGACCCAGCCGGCCGTCAGCCATGCGATGAAGCGGTTGCGCGAGGCCATCGGCGAGGATCTCTTCACACGCACCGCGCACGGGGTGCGGCCGTCGTCCCGGGCCGAGCAGCTGTGGCCGCGCGTGCGCGAGACGCTGGCGAACCTGCGCGAGGCCCTGGCGCCGGAGAGCTTCGACCCACGGCAGGACGGAGCCCATTTCCGGCTCGCGATGGCCGACGCCACCGCGGCCCTGCTCAGTCCCGGGCTGCTGCAGACGATCGAGGCCGGCCAGCTTGCGGTGTCGCTGCGCATCCTGCCGTTGATCACCCGCGACCCGCGTCGGCTGCTCGAAGCCGGCGACGCCGACCTGGCCGTCGGCTACTTTCCCGAGGTGATCGTCGCGCTGGAGGCCCTGGGGCGCGAATCGCCGCTGCAGCACGAGCGGCTGTACCGCACGCGCTACGTCTGCGTGATGCGACGCGGCCATCCGTTGGCGGCGGCCCCGCTGACGCTGGACACCTACTGCGCGGCGCACCACCTGCTGGTCAGCTTCTCCGGGCGCCCGCACGGCTATGTCGACCAGGCGCTCGCCGCGGCCGGCCGGCGACGGCGGATCGTGCTGACGGTGAACCAGTTCTTCACCGCGGGGCGACTCGTCGCGCAGTCGGATCTGCTGACGGTGCTGCCCGAGGGCTTCGTCGGTGCGACGGGCTACCGGGGCGAACTCGTCACGCGCGAACTGCCGCTGACGCTGCGGCCGGTACACGTCGACATGCTGTGGCACCGCCGCAACGATCCGCATCCCGCGCATCGCTGGCTGCGAGGCGAGGTGCAGGCCGCCACGCGCGCTGCCGAGGCCGCCGCGGCAGCCGACGCGCCGTGACCCGTCGGGCCGCCAGGCGGGAAGCGGGCCGGATCAGCCCATCACCGCGGCAATCGCCAGGGCGGCCGGCTCGACGTTGCGGCTGTTCAGGCCGGCCACGCACAGGCGCCCCGAACGAATCAGGTAGACGCCGAACTCCTCACGCAGCCGGTCCACTTGCGCGGCGCTCAGGCCCGTGTAGCTGAACATCCCGCGCTGCCGCAGCACGTAGGCGAGCTCATGGCCGGGGCAGCGTGCCGCGAGCACGTCGTGCAGACGGCGTCGCATCGCGAGGATCCGCCCGCGCATCGCCTCGACGTCGCGCTCCCAGGAGGCGCGCAGGTCGGCGTCGCCGAGCACGTGCGCGATGATGCCCGCGGCGTGCAGGCCGGGATTCGAGTAGATGCGCCGCACCGTCGCCTTCAGCTGCCCGAGCACGCGCTCGGCCTCGGAGGCGTCGGCGCAGACCACGCTCAACGCCCCGGCGCGCTCTCCGTAGACGCTCATGCTCTTGGAGAACGAGTTGGTCACGATGAAGCTCAACCCGGCATCGGCCAGCGCGCGCACGGCGTAGGCATCCTCCTGGATCCCGTCGCCGTAGCCCTGGTAAGCGAGGTCCAGGAACGGCAGCAGCTCGCGCTCGCGCAGCAGCGGGATCAGCACGTCCCACTGCGCCGCCGTCAGGTCGACGCCGGTCGGGTTGTGGCAGCAGGCGTGCAGCAGCACGACGCTGCGCGGCGCGAGCGTGCGCAGTGTCTCGCACATCGCATCGAAACGCAGGCCGCCACTGGCCGCGTCGTAGTACGGGTAGGCCTTCACGGCCAGCCCGCAGCCCTCGAACATCGCACGGTGGTTGTCCCAGGTGGGGTCGCTGACCCAGACCTCGGTGCCGGCGAACCAGCGCGCGAGGAAGTCGCCCCCGACCTTCAGGCCGCCGCTCGAGCCGATGCTCTGGATCGTCGCGACGCGGCCCTCGCGCAGCACCGCGTGGCCGGCCCCGAACAGCAGATCCTGCACGGCCTTGCGCGCCTCGGCCGACCCTTCGATCGGCAGATAGCCCTTCGCACCGCCCGCCTCCAGCATGCGCCGCTCCGCCTGGCGCACGCAGTCGAGCACCGGGATGCGCCCGTCGTCGTCGAAGTAGATGCCGATCGACAGGTTGATCTTGCCGGGGCGCGGGTCCTGCAGGAAGCTCTCGTTCAGGCTGAGGATCGGGTCGCCGGCGTAGGGATCGAGGTGTGCGAAGACGTTCATCGGTCACTCCGGGGTGGCGCGCTCAGGGGGCGGGCGCCGCGAGCGCGGCCTCGATGTCGGCGGCCAATGCCGACGGCGCGTCCGTCGGCGCGTAGCGCCGGACCGCACGGCCGTCCCGGCCGACGAGGAACTTCGTGAAGTTCCACTTGATCGCCCGGCTGCCGAGGATGCCGGGAGCCTCGCGTGCGAGCCATTGCCACAGCGGGTGCGCGCCGGCGCCGTTGACGTCCACCTTGGCCATCATCGGGAAGCTGACGCCGTAGTTGCGCTGGCAGAACGCACCGATCTCCTGGTCGCTTCCCGGGTCCTGCGCCCCGAACTGGTTGCAGGGGAAACCGATCACGACCAGGCCACGGTCCCGGTAGCGCTGCCACAGTTCCTCGAGCCCGGCGAATTGCGGCGTGAAGCCGCAGGCGCTCGCGGTGTTGACGATCAGCAGCACCTTGCCGCGCTGGGTCGCCAGGTCGGCAGGCTTGCCTTCGATCGACAGGGCCTGGAAGTCGAACGCGGTACGGTGTCGTGCCATGAGGAAGCGCGCGCACGGGGCGCAAGGCAGTGCAGTGGCAACGATGGTAGCGCCGCGGCGGCGCCCTACTCGCGCCAGGCCGCGAGCACCGCGGCCGCGACGATCAGCGCGCCGCCGGCGACCAGCGGCAGGCTCACCACGCCCGCACCCAGCGCGACGGCCGAGACCGCGGCGAACAGGACCTCGCTGATCATCACCGCCGCCGTCGTGTGGGCCGGCAGCCGTGCGGCACCGTACTGCAGCGCGAGATTGCCTGCCAGGAAGGCCAGCGCCAGCCCGGCGACACCCGGCAGCCAGCTGGCATCGACGGCCGGCGGCAGCGCGATGTGCGCGGTCATGGCCAGCGGCACGGCCACGGCCAGCGAGACGACCACGCCGCCACCGAACATCGCCAGGGCGCGCGCCTCCTGCGGCGCCGCGGCCTCGCGGCGCAGCAGCACGTTGTTCAGCGCGAAGGCGAAGCCGCCGAGGATCCCGAGGCCGTCGGCCAGCGTACGCGGCACCGGCCACCCTCCGTCGGCAGGCCAGAGGACGACCAGCGCGCCGCCCAGCGCGAGCGCGACACGCAGCGTCGCCATCGCCGTGAGCCGCTCGTGCAGCAGCAGCCGCGCCAGCACCACAGCCCACAGCGGCATCAGGTAGAACAGCAGCACGACCCGGACCACGTCGCCGATGGTCACCGCCCAGTTGAAGGCCGCGTTCGTCGTCCCGGCTGCGAGAACGAGCCACCACAGGCGCCGCGCGCGCCACAACTGGAGCGGCGCACGCGGCCGCCAGCCGACGATCACCGCGACCGACGCCGTGTAGACCAGCGCGGTCGCCCACAGCGGGTGCAGGCCGAGGCCCTCGAGCCAGCGCAAGGGCCACCACGACAGGCCCCAGGTCAAGGCGTTGACCAGCAGCGCCACCACCGGCAGCAGCGGTGCGCCCGCGGTGGCCGCCGCGACGGAGGATGGCGGCGGCGCCATCAGTGCGGGTCGGTTCGCGCGATGACCAGCAGCCGCTCGACTTCCTCGCGGTGCCGGATGCAGTTGCTCGCGTGCCAGCGCCGGATGGCCTCCATCGTCACCGCGACGAGCAGCCCGAAGACGATGATCGCGCCGAAGGCCGACAGGCCGAACCGCGTCATCACCACGTACAGCGCACCCAGGCCGAGGATGCACGCCTGCTCGTTGAAGTTCTGCACGGCGATCGAACGGCCGGCGCCCATCAGGTTGTGCCCGCGGTGCTGCAGCAGCGCGTTCATCGGCACGATCAGGAAGCCGCACACCCCGCCCATGATCACGAGGAAGGGCACCGCGCTGGACAGGCTGCGGATGAAGACCAGGCCGATCATCAGGAAGCCCACCGAGATGGCCAGCGGGATCACCGAGGTTGCCCGGTCCAGCCGCGTCGTCATCGAGGCGACGACGGCACCGACGACCGACCCGATCACGACGACCCCGGCCAGGTTCGAGGCCTGCGCCGTGGTGTAGCCGAGGGCCGCCGCGGCCCAGGTGAAGACGATCAGGCGCAGGTTGCCGAAGATGCCCCACAGCAGCGTCGTCGTCGCCAGCGAGATCTGGCCCAGCTTGTCGGCCCACAGCCGCGAGTTGCAGCGCGAGAAGTCGCGCACCAGTTCCGCGACATGGGTCATCGGCTGCAGCGGCGCGCCGGTGCGCGGGATGCGCAGGTTGAACGCCGCCGCGGCCAGGTACAGCAGCACGATGCTCGAGATGGCCGCCTCCGGGGCGGTGTCCACGCCGGTCTGGACGAAGGGCAGGTCGAGGGCCAGCAGCCGCGACGAGACCGCCGCCCCGATCAGCTGGCCGCCCAGCAGGATGCCCAGGACGATCGAGGCCACGGTCAGGCCCTCGATCCAGCCGTTGCCCTTGACCAGCTGCGACGGCGGCAGCAGCTCGGTCAGGATGCCGTACTTGGCGGGCGAGTAGGCGGCCGCGCCGAGCCCGACCACGGCGTAGGCCAGCAACGGATGGGTGCCGAAGAGCATCATCAGGCAGCCGACGATCTTGATCGAGTTCGAGACGAACATCACCCGCCCTTTCGGGATGCAGTCGGCGAAGGCGCCGACGAAGGGTGCGAGGACGACGTAGAAGAACGCGAACATCGGTGCCAGTGCGGGCACCTGCCAGGCCGGCGCTTGCGATTGCCGCAGCAGCTCGACCGCTGCCACGAGCAGGGCGTTGTCGGCCAGCGAGCTGAAGAACTGCGCCGACATGATCGTGGAGAAGCCTTTTTTCATCGGCGCGGCGGGGATGGGATGGCGCGTCCGCGAGGCTCGGCGCGTCCGGCAGGCTGTCTCCAGGCGAGGGCGGCGCGGTTATAGCATGCGCGCCGGGCTCGCCCCCGTTCGGCGTCGGGCCCGCACCCTCGAACCGCACGGGCCGCCCCCGTGCCGCCGGAGAACGACGTGCCCCGCCCGATCGAAGCCTGGATCCACACCGATGCGATCGCGCACAACCTGCAGCGCGCTCGCGAGGCGGCGCCGGGTGCGCGGGCCTGGGCCGTCGTGAAGGCCAATGCCTACGGCCACGGCATCGAGCGCGTCTTCGACGGCTTGCGCGCCGCGGACGGTTTCGCGCTGCTCGATCTGGACGAGGCGCAGCGGGTGCGCGCGCTGGGCTGGCGCGGGCCGATCCTGCTGCTCGAAGGGGTCTTCGAGCCGCGTGACCTCGAGGCATGCTCGCGGCTGAACCTGTGGCACGTCGTGCACTGCAGCGAGCAGATCGACTGGCTTGCGCGGCACAAGACGCACCAGCCGCACCGCGTGTTCCTGAAGATGAACAGCGGCATGAACCGACTGGGCTTCCGCCCGGCGGCCTGGCGCGCCGCTTGGGCCCGGCTCGACGCGCTGCCGCAGGTCGACGAGCTCAGCCTGATGACGCACTTCGCCGATGCCGACCGGGACGGCGGCACGGCCGCGGCCCTCGCCGCCTTCGAGGAGGCGGCACGCGACCTGCCGGGCGAGCGCTGCCTGCCCAACAGCGCCGCCACGCTGCGCGAAGGCCCGGTCGGCGGCAGCGACTGGGTGCGCACCGGCATCGCCTTGTACGGCAGTTCACCCGACTTCCCGGCTCACGATGCCGGCCACTGGGGCCTGCGCCCGGCGATGAGCTTGCGCACCCGGCTGATCGCGACCCAGGAGCTGCAGCCCGGGGACGTCGTCGGCTACGGCAGCAGCTTCCGCGCCGGGACGGCCATGCGCATCGGCATCGCCGCCTGCGGCTATGCCGACGGCTACCCGCGCCACGCGCCGACCGGCACGCCCGTGCTCGTCGACGGCCGGCGCACGCGCACCATCGGCCGCGTCTCGATGGACATGCTGGCCGTCGACCTCGGCCCGCTGCCGGACGCGGGACCGGGCAGCGAGGTCACGCTGTGGGGCGAGGGACCCCACGGCAGCCGCCTGCCGATCGACGAGGTCGCGCAGGCGGCGGGCACGATCGGCTACGAGCTGATGTGCGCGCTGGCCGCCCGGGTCCCGGTGCACACGCGAGGGGTGAACCCGGCATGAGCGCGCCGGGCCGCTCCCAAGCGCTCATCCCGCAGCCCGCAGGGCGGAGGGTAGTCCAGTGAGCCCGTCGGGCTGCCGCTCGCACCCGATGGCCGCCGGATGGCAAGATGCGCACGCGCCGGCACGCGGCGCGCAGCCAGGAGAAGAACCATGTCGTTGTTGTCGACCATCATCGTCGGCCTGATCGTCGGCGCCATCGCCCGCTTCGTCATGCCGGGCGAACAGAAGATGGGCTGGATCCTGACCTGCCTGCTGGGCATCGGCGGATCGCTGGTGGCGGGCTTCGCCGGCCAGGCGCTCGGCTGGTACAGCGCGGGCCAGGGCGCCGGCTGGATCGCGTCGATCGTCGGCGCCCTCGTGCTGCTGTTCGCCGTGAACCGCTTCCGCGGAAGCTGAGCGCTGCGCCGCGGCGGCGACGGTCGCGCCGCACCGCCGTCACAATGCCCCGGTGGCCAAGGACCGGACGATCTTCACCTGCCGCGAGTGCGGAGGCTCGAGCCCGAAGTGGCTCGGCAAGTGCCCGCACTGCGGGGCCTGGAACACGCTGGACGAAGGTCCGGCCGAGCCCGCCTCCGCGGGGCGCAACCGCTTCCAGTCGCTCGCCCGCAGCCAGCCGGTGGCCACGCTCAGCGAGATCGAGGCCACCGACGTCGACCGCGTTCCCACCGGCCAGGACGAGCTCGACCGCGTGCTCGGCGGCGGCATCGTCGCCGGCGGCGTCGTGCTGATCGGCGGCGACCCGGGGATCGGCAAGAGCACGCTGCTGCTGCAGGCGCTGGACGCGATGTCCGCCCGCCTGCCCGTGCTCTACGTGACCGGCGAGGAGAGCGGCTCGCAGGTTGCGCTGCGCGCCCGCCGCCTGGGCCTGGCGGGCGCGAAGGTGCGCGTGCTCGCCGAGATCCAGCTCGAGCGCATCCTGGCGACGATCGCCGTCGAGCGCCCCGGCCTCTGCGTGATCGACTCGATCCAGACGCTGTACTCCGACCAACTGAGTTCGGCACCCGGCTCGGTGGCGCAGGTGCGCGAGTGCGCGGCGCAGCTGACGCGCGTGGCCAAGGCCGAGGGCGTCTCGATGGTCCTGGTGGGCCACGTGACCAAGGAGGGCGCCATCGCCGGCCCGCGCGTGCTCGAGCACATCGTCGACACGGTGCTGTACTTCGAGGGCGACACGCACTCCAGCTTCCGCCTCGTGCGGGCGATCAAGAACCGCTTCGGCGCGGTCAACGAGATCGGCGTCTTCGCGATGACCGAACGCGGGCTGAAGGGCGTCGGCAACCCGAGCGCCATCTTCCTGTCGACACACGGCGAGCCGGTGGCCGGTTCGTGCGTGATGGTCACGCTCGAGGGCACGCGGCCGCTGCTGGTCGAGCTGCAGGCACTGGTGGACAGCGGCGGCCCGAGCCCGCGGCGGTTGTCGGTGGGCCTGGATCGCGACCGGCTCGCGATGCTCCTGGCGGTGCTGCACCGCCACGCGGGCATCGCGTGTTTCGACCAGGACGTCTTCGTCAACGCGGTGGGCGGCGTGCGCATCGGCGAGCCGGCCGCCGACCTCGCGGTGCTGCTGGCGATCCAGAGCTCGCTGCGCGGGCGGCCGCTGCCCCGCGGCTTCGTGGCCTTCGGCGAGGTGGGGCTGGCCGGCGAGGTCCGCCCGGCACCGCGCGGACTCGAGCGCTTGAAGGAGGCCGCCAAGCTCGGCTTCGGCGTCGCGGTGGTGCCGCGGGCGAACGCGCCGAAGAAGGGCATCGAGGGCCTGGCGATCCACCCCGTCGAACGCATCGAGCAGGCCATCGACGTCGTGCGCAGCCTGTGAGACCGCCCGGGCCGGGCTCGTCGCCACGAGCCCGCCCATGTGCACCGGCCGTGCCGCTACAGTCGCGTCCCGATGATCCGCCTGCTGTTGCGTCACCTGTGGCCCCTGCCGTGGACGGCCGCCGGCCTGCTGCTGGCTGCCGCCGCCGTCGCCTGCGGCGCGCGCCTGCGCTGGCGGGCCGGGGCCCTGGAATGCCACGGCGGGGCCCTGGGCCGGCTGGCCGGGCGCGGGCCGTTCGCAGCGATCACCCTGGGCCACGTGATCCTGGCCGTCTCGCCGGCCGAGGCGCAGCGCCTGGGCGCCCACGAACGCGCGCACGTCCGGCAGTACGAACGCTGGGGGCCGCTGTTCGTGCCGGCCTACCTGGCCGCCGGCGCCTGGCAGTGGCTGCACGGCCGCCGCGCCCACGCCGACAACCCCTTCGAGCGCTCGGCGGGCCCGCCGTGAACGCCGTCGTCGGCTGGGGCCTCGCGGTGCTCGCGATCGCCGTCGGCTATGCCCAGTGGGGCTGGCCCGGCGTCGTGCTCGGCGTCACCGTGGTCGTCTTCTGGATGCTGCTGCAGTTCACGCGCGTGATGCGCGTGATGCGGCAGGCCGCCGCCGCTCCGGTCGGCCAGATCCCCAACGCCGTGATGCTGCATGCGCGGATCTCGCCGGGCATGAGGCTGCTGGAGATCCTGCCGCTGACGCGCAGCCTCGGGCGCAAGGTCGCCGACGACCCGGAGACCTTCGAGTGGACCGACGCCGGCGGCGACCGCGTGCGCGTCGAACTGGTCCGCGGCCGCTGCACGACGGTCCGCCTCGAGCGGGCCACGCCGGACCTCGCCCCGCAGGCCGGGCCGGGCTGAGGCGCGCTCGGCGGGGCGCGGCCGCTGACGGAGCGGCAACTAGAATGACGGGCTCGCGCGCCCTTCACCGCGGCACCCGCGCAGCCGCACGCTGAGGATTACCCCATGTCGATGTCCGACCGCGACGGCAAGATCTGGATGGACGGCCACCTCGTCGAGTGGCGCGACGCGAAGATCCACGTGCTCAGCCACACGCTGCACTATGGTTGCGGGGCATTCGAGGGCGTGCGCGCGTACAACACGGCACGCGGCACGGCGATCTTCCGCCTGCGCGAGCACACCGAGCGGCTGTTCAACAGCGCGAAGATCCTGCGCATGCAGATCCCGTTCACGCTCGAGCAGGTGATGGACGCGCAGAAGGAGGTGGTCCGCGCGAACCGGCTCGAGAGCTGCTACCTGCGCCCGCTGACCTGGATCGGCGACAAGAAGCTCGGCGTCAGCCCGAAGGGCAACACGATCCACCTGATGATCGCCGCCTGGTCGTGGGGCGCCTACCTCGGCGAGGAAGGCATGAAGCGCGGCATCCGCGTCAAGACCAGCAGCTACACGCGCCACCACGTCAACATCACGATGACCCAGGCCAAGGCGGTCAGCAACTACACGAACTCGATCCTGGCCAACATGGAAGCCACCGACGAGGGCTACGACGAGGCCCTGCTGCTCGACTCGGCCGGCTTCGTCTCCGAGGGCGCGGGCGAGAACCTGTTCATCATCAAGAAGGGCGTGGTCTACACGCCCGACCTGTCGGCCGGCGCGCTCAACGGCATCACGCGCGACACGATCTTCGCGATCTGCCAGGACCTGGGCCTGAAGCTCGTCGAGAAGCGCATCACGCGCGACGAGGTCTACATCTGCGACGAGGCCTTCTTCACCGGCACCGCGGCCGAGGTCACGCCGATCCGCGAGCTCGACCGCGTCACGCTGGGAGAAGGCCAGCGCGGCCCGATCACCGAGAAGATCCAGTCGGCCTTCTTCGACATCGTCAACGGCCGCAACCCGAGATACGCCGAGTGGCTGACGCTCGTCTGAGCGTGCATCGCCCCCCGGCCCACCGGCCCCGTCCATCATGAGCAGCACCGCCCCGAAGAGCGTCGTCGACGTCACCGCGCAGGACCTGCAGGGCCCGGGTGTCGTCGCCTGCCCGAACCCGAAGATGCCGCTGTGGTGCAACCACCCGAAGGTCTTCATCGACCTGAGCACCGAGGGCTTCGGCCGCTGCCCGTACTGCGGGACGCTGTACCGCCTGAAGCCCGGCGAAGTGCTGCACCGCCACTGACACGCGCACGCCCGCCGCGCCCCCGATGGCCCGCGAACGCGAGTTCGTCCTGACGCTGTCGTGCCGCGACACGACGGGCATCGTCCACGCCGTGTCCGGCCTGCTCTTCCAGGCCGGCTGCAACATCATCGATTCGCAGCAGTTCGGCGACGTCGAGGACCCCGACGGCACCGGCCTGTTCTTCATGCGCGTGCACTTCGTCGCGCCCGAGCAGCTGGCCGACGTGCCGACGCTGGATCGACTGTTCGGCCACGTCCGCCAGCAGTTCGGCATGCAGGCACGCTTCGACGCCCTGGCCCGGCGCCCGCGGGTGCTGCTGATGGTCAGCCGCATCGGGCACTGCCTGAACGACCTGCTGTTCCGCTGGAAGAGCGGCCAGCTGGCGATCGACATCCCGGCGATCGTCTCGAACCATCCCGACTTCGAGAGCCTCGCCGCGAGCTACGGCGTGCCCTTCCACCACCTGCCGCTGGCCGACGGGCGCGACGCGGCCGCCAAGCAGGCCCAGGAGGCCGCGGTGCAGGCGATCGTCGAGCGCGAGCAGGTCGACCTGGTGGTGCTGGCGCGTTACATGCAGGTCCTCAGCGCGGCGTTCTGCGCGGCACTGTCCGGGCGGGCGATCAACATCCACCACAGCTTCCTGCCGAGCTTCAAGGGCGCGCGCCCCTATGCCCAGGCCCGGGCGCGCGGCGTCAAGCTGATCGGCGCGACCGCGCACTACGTGACCCCCGAGCTCGACGAGGGACCGATCATCGAGCAGGACGTCGCGCGCGTCGACCACACCCTGTCCACCGAGGACCTGGCCGCGGTCGGCCGCGACGTCGAGTGCATCGTGCTGGCACGCGCGGTGCGCTGGCACGTCGAGCACCGCGTGCTGATGAACGGACACAAGACGGTGGTCTTCCGCTGAGGCGCCACGCGCGCGCCACCCCACGCCCACGGCCCGACACCCGACGATGCCGCGCGCCCGTCCCCCCGCCGCCGCCTGGCTGGCCTCTGCCGAGGATGCCGAGGCCCAGTTCTACGAGGCGATGCGCAACGGCGACATCGAGCAGCTGATGGCCGTCTGGGCGGACGACGAGGACATCGTCTGCGTCCACCCCGGCGGCGCCCGCCTCGTCGGGCCGGCGGCGATCCGCGCGAGCTTCGGCGAGATCCTCGGGGAGAGTGCCGTCCCGGTGCAGCCCGAACAGGTGCGACGCCTGCAGACGAGCGAGACGGCCGTCCACCACCTCGTCGAGCGCGTGGGCGTGATGACCGCCGAAGGCCCGCGCACCGCCTGGGCGCTGGTCACGAACGTCTACCTGAAGACCTCGACAGGCTGGCGCATGGTCGCGCACCACGCCAGCCCCGGCCAGCTCGGCGAGGCGCCGCCGGCGATCGGCGACGCGCCGTCGACGCTGCACTGACCGGCGCCGCCGGTCCTCGACCCCGCGCCCGCCCCGCCGCATGAAGGACTACCGTGCGCCCCGCTGGCTGCCGGGCGGCAACCTGCAGACGATCTGGCCCGCGCTGCGCTCGCGGCGCCACCAGGGCCCGCCGGTGCGCTATCGCCGCGAGCGGTGGACGACGCCCGACGGCGACTTCGTCGATGTCGACTTCGCCGAAGGACCTCACCAGGCACCCGCGGCACCCCTGCTCGTGCTCTTCCACGGGCTCGAAGGGTCGTCCGGCAGTCACTATGCGCTGGCCTTCGCCGACGAGGCCTCACGCCGCGGCTTGGCCTATGCGGTGCCCCACTTCCGCGGCTGCTCGGGCGAGCTGAACCTCGCGCCGCGTGCGTACCACTCGGGCGACCACGAGGAGATCGGCTGGATCCTGGCACGGCTGCGCGAGCGGGCCGGTGTGCCGCTGCTCGCGGTGGGCATCTCGCTGGGCGGCAACGCGCTGCTGCGCTGGGCGCAGGAGGCGGGCGAGGCCGCGGCGCGCACCGCGCGGGCCGTGGCGGCGATCTCGTCGCCGCTGGACCTGGCCGCCGGCGGCCTGGCGATCGGCCGCGGCTTCAACCGCCTCGTCTACACGCGCATGTTCCTGCGCACGATGAAGCCGAAGGCGCTGCGCAAGCTGCAGCAGCACCCCGGCCTGTTCAGTCGCGAGCGCCTGCTCGCCGCACGCACCCTGTTCGAGTTCGACGACGTCTTCACCGCGCCGCTGCACGGCTTCCGCGACACGGCCGACTACTGGGCGCGCGCGTCGGCCAAGCCGCACCTGCACCGCATCCGCATTCCGGCACTGGCGCTGAACGCGCGCAACGATCCCTTCGTCCCGGCCGCGAGCCTGCCGCGCCCTGGCGAGGTCGGCACGCACGTGACGTTGTGGCAGCCCGCCGGCGGCGGGCACGTCGGCTTTGCCGCCGGTCGGCCGCCCGGGCACGTGCTCGACCTGCCCCGTGCCGTGATCGACTGGCTGCTCGCCGCGCGATGACGAGCTGCCGCACGCGGCCTTCGACTTGCCGCTAAGCTGGGAACCGGTGGATGCCCTCGTCGAAGCGGCCCTGCGCAAGTGGCCGAACGTCCCGCACTGCTACGGCTGGCTCGCGCTGGATGCCCGTGGCGAGTGGTACATGCGCGACGAGCGCATCCAGGCCGCGGGGCCGTTCCCGCAGGTCAAGGGCAGCCGCATCCGGCACGACAAGCTGCTCGGGTTCATCCACCGCAACTACGCACTCGACGAGCACGGCGCCGCCTGCTTCCAGAACGGCCCGCAGCGCGTGTACGTCGAGCTCGAGGCCACGCCGTGGATCTGGCGTGTCGAGCGGGTGCACGGCCGGCCCGAGGTCCAGGCGCACACGGGCGCAGCCGCGGGGCAGGTGCTGTCCAGCTGGATCGACGAGGACGGCCGGCTCTACCTGCTGACCGAGCGCGGCTTCGGGCTCGTGCACAGCCTGGACATGCTGGCGGCGGCCGACACGGTCGACGCCGGCACCTGGACGCCGCAGGAGTGCCGGGCCGACGACCTGCCCGGTCGCTTCGGATTCGTGCGCCGGCCGGTGCCGGCGATCGTGCAACCGGCAGGCCCGCCGGCCGCAACCCCCGGCCAGCGGACCGAGCCGGGCCCCTGAGGCCCGGCCTGCACGACGTGGCCGCGGCCTGAAGGGCCCGCGGCAGCGCCTCAGGCGACGGGGGTCACTTCGGCGCGCTGGCCGCAGCGGCGCTGGCCGCCGCCGCCGGCGCCTTCGGCTCGTCGAACTTCGCGCCGCCCTGGTTCGAGAGGTAGACCACCGCGCGTGCGATCTCGAAGTCGGTGTGGTCTCCGCCACCCTGCGCCGCCATCGCACCCTTGCCCTTGAGCACGGAGTTCAGCAGCGCGTCGAAGCCGGTGGCCACGCGCGGTGCCCAGGCGGCGGTGTCGCCGAGCTTGGGTGCGCCGGCCGCCCCGGTGGCATGGCAGGCCGCGCACTGCGCCTGGTAGACCTGCTCGCCGGTCTTCAGCGACGCGACGTCCGAGGCGTCCTTCAGCACGACCTGGGCCAGCGGCGCGATGCGTTGCGACACCGCATCCGCGTCGAGCGCGCGCGTGCCCGCGGCCGGCTTGCTGCCGGAGGCGACGAAGTTGACGAGCGCGATGATGATCAGCACCGGGACGACGAACGACAGCCCGACCACCCAGATCAGCTGCCGCGGCGTCTTGATCGGTCCTTCGTGGCTGTCGTGACCGCCGTCGTTCGTTTGGCTCATGTCTTCCTCGGGATGTGCTGCCGCAACTCGGGGGACGCGCCGCCGCGCAACGGGAAGCGGCGGCGCCGGACGCAACCCCGAAGTATATGCGGCGCCCCTGCGGCCCCAGGCCCGCCAAGGCCGCCGGCGCCGCGGGCGCCAGCGCAGGGCCTAGAATGCGCGATCCGGCGACCGTGGTGAAGTGGATATCATGCAGCCCTCCGAAGGCTGCGGCGCAGGTTCGATTCCTGCCGGTCGCGCCAGGCACCTGCCCCGGCGGGCGTTCAGCCCACCCCGTCGACCACTCGGCGCCGCACCAGCTGGATGTGGCTGCGCAAGGCGTAGAGCTCGTCGGCGTGGCTCAGCGGCACGATGACGCGGCCCACGCGCTCGTCGATCTGCTCGAGTTCGTGCAGCAGTTCGCCGGTCTCCCGCCGTCCCACCGCGCCCTCGATCTCGCGCAGCTGGCCGTACCAGCGGAAGACGCGCGAGCGGATGCGGTACTCCACCAGCGGCGGCAGCACGCGTGACAGCGGCAGCAGCACGGCGACGATCGCCAGCAGCGCGACCCACATGCGGTCGGCCAGGTTGGCCAGCCAGAACGGCAGGTAGCGCTGCAGCCAGGGCACGCCGCTGCGGTAGACGCGCAGCGCCTCGGGCGCGAGCGGATGTTCGGCGTCGGCGGCGTGGGGGAAGTCGCCCTTGCGCTGGAACCAGCCCGGTGTGCCATGGATCTCCTGCGCGGCCTGGACGAACAGCTGGACCAGGGCCGGGTGCAGCGACGCCCGCGCGAGCAGCGCCGTGGTCGGCGCGACCAGGCGCACGTCGGCGCCGGGCAGGTCGTGCGCGAGATCGACGACGCCGCGCGGCAGCGTGACGGCCGAGATGAACGGGAAGCGCCGCGCGTAGGCCTCGGCCTGCACGAAGTCGTGAAGCCGGATGCCGGGCGTCTGCAGCAGCATCTGCACCATCGAGGCCTCCGGTGCGGAGGCCAGCGCCAGCGCGTCCAGGCGCCCCTCGAGCAACTCGACGACCGCCGGGGTCAAGGGCTGCTGCGACAGCTGCAGCGCGCCCAGGTCCACGCGGTTGGCCTCGAGCAGCCGCGCCATCAGCGGCGGCAGGCCGCTGCCCTCGACACCGACATCCAGCCGCCAGCGCGGCAGCTGCGTCAGGCTCTCGAGCCGCGGGGCACCGAGCAGGCGCTGCGCCGCGTCCTCGCGGTAGAAGAGCCACAGCGGCTCGTAGAACAGGCTGCCCAGGGAGACCAGCTCGCCGTCGGGCTTGTCGGAGCCGGCGCGGGCCTGGTCGGTGCCGCCCTGCACGAACGCGATGTCGACGCCCGAGTCGGGGCGGCGCAGCAAGTCGAGGTTCTCCGCGGCGCCCTGCGTCGCGCGCAGCTCCACCGTGATCCCGTGACGCTGCAGCAGCTCGGCATAGCGCCGGCCGAAGCGGTCATACGCGCCCTGCTCGACGCCCGTGGCCAGCACGACGCGGCGCGGCGGGTTCGGCTGCAGCACGACATAGGCGGCCATCAGCAACAGCGCGGCCAGCGCCACGAAGGCGCCGACCGACCAGGCCAGTTCGCGCCACGCGACGGGGCTGCGGCGCAGGTCGGTGGACTCGGGCATGCTGCGATGCTAGGGCCAGCCGCCGCGGGGCGAGCGGGCGGCCGGCGGGCCTCAGCGGCCGCCGCTGACCGGGAGCATCGCGCCGGTCACGTAACTTGCCGCATCCGACAGCAGCCAGACCACGGCCTGCGCGATCTCCTCGGCCGTTCCCGGCCGTTGCATCGGGATGAGGTCGGCGGAGCGGTGTGCGCGGCGCGCGTCGCCGCTGTCGGCATGGATCCCGGTGTCGACGATGCCGGGGCGCACGCCGTTGACCCGCACCCCCTCGGTGGCCACCTCGCGCGCGAGGCCGACGGTGAAGCTGTCGATCGCCCCCTTGCTCGACGCATAGTCGACGTACATCGCCGGCGCGCCGAGCACCGAGGCGACGCTGCCGATGGTGACGATGGTGCCGCCCGCGCCGCCATGGCGCGTGCTCATGCGGCGCACCGCCTCGCGCGCACACAGCCAGGTGCCGAAGACATTCACGCCCAGCATGCGCTGCCAGCGCGCGCTGTCCATCTCGTCCAGGCGCGCCTTCATCGCGACGATGCCCGCGTTGGCGACCAGGCCGCCGAGCCGGCCGAGTTCGGCGTCCACGCGGGCGAACATGGCGAGCACCGCCGCCTCGTCGGCCACGTCGGCCTGCACGGTGATCGCGCGGCGGCCCGCCGCGCGCACCTCGTCGGCCACGCGGCACGCCGCGCCGGCATCGCGTGCGTAGTTGACCGCGACGTCCCAGCCGTCGCGCGCCGCGAGCCGCGCGACGGCGGCGCCGATGCCCCGGCTGGCGCCGGTGACCAGGAGGATGCGCGGCGCCGCCGCGGCCGAAGGCGAGGAAGGATCAGCTGCGGTCATGGCCGCATCGTAGTGCGGACACCGGCGCGACGGGCCGCCGCGCCGGCCGGCCGTCAGTGCACCTGGTAGACGTCGAGGACGACCTGGCGCGGCTCGCGGTGGCCGATGGCCAGCGCCATCACCCGGTTCAGGTGCTCCCAGCCCGGGTGGCCCGTCGTGAAGCGCATGACGGTGCGGAAGAAGTACTCGTGACGCCCGACCGGCTCGCCCCGCCCGAGGCGTGCGAGCACCTCGGGGCTGCCGTGCCGCAGGCCCTGGCTGCGCACCTCGACGAGCGCGCCCCCGGCGGTGCGGATCACGTAGTGCGCATCGATCTCCAGGGCATGGTCGTCGCGGGCGATCTGCCAGTCGACACCGCCGGGGACGATCTCGCCGCTCAGGCCGGGCCCGTGGGCCGAGCCGCCGAGCAGCTCGACGAAACGCCGCTCGCCCAGCGGAGCCGGCCCGAGCGACTGCACCGGCCCGACTTCGCAGCGGATCTGCGTGAACAGCGTCAGGAGGGGAACGGCGGGCGTGTCCATGGGCGGCTCAGCGGGCCGTGGGCATCGTGAACTCGGCGCCCCGGCCGATGCTCTCGGGCCAGCGCTGCATCACGCTCTTCTGCCGCGTGTAGAAGCGCACCCCCTCCTCGCCGTACGCATGCATGTCGCCGAACAGGCTGCGCTTCCAGCCGCCGAAACCCTGCCAGGCCATCGGCACGGGGATCGGCACGTTGATGCCGACCATGCCCACCTGCACGCGGCGGGCGAACTCCCGCGCGACGCCGCCATCGCGGGTGAAACAGGCGACGCCGTTGCCGAACTCGTGCACGTTGACGAGGTCCAGCGCCCCGGCGAGGTCGGGCACGCGCATGCACACCAGCACGGGCCCGAAGATCTCCTCGCGGTAGATGCGCATCGCCGGCGTCACGTGGTCGAACAGCGTGCCGCCCGTGAAGAAGCCGTCCTCGTGGCCCGGCACGCGGCAGCCGCGGCCGTCGACGACCAGCGACGCCCCTTCCTGCACGCCCAGCGCGACGTAGCCCTCGATCCGGTCACGAGCCTCCCGCGTGACGATCGGACCCATCTCGGCGTCGGGGTCCATCCCGTTGCGGACCTTCAGCGCCCGCGCACGTTCGGCCAGCCGCGGCACGATGCGATCGGCAACGTCACCGACGAGCACGGCCACGCTGATGGCCATGCAGCGCTCGCCGGCGGACCCGTAGGCGCTGCCGATCAGCGCGTCGACGGACTGGTCGAGGTCGGCGTCGGGCATCACGACCATGTGGTTCTTCGCGCCGCCCAGCGCCTGCACCCGCTTGCCGTGACGCGCACCGGTCTCGTAGATGTACTGCGCGATCGGCGTCGAACCGACGAAGCTCAGGGCGCGCACGTCGGGGTGCTGCAGCAGCGCATCGACCGCGACCTTGTCGCCCTGCACGACGTTGAACACGCCGTCGGGCAGCCCGGCCTCCTGCAGCAGCCGGGCCATCAGCAGCGACGCCGACGGGTCGCGTTCGCTCGGCTTGAGCACGAAGGCGTTGCCGCAGGCCAGCGCCAGCGGGAACATCCAGCACGGCACCATGCACGGGAAGTTGAACGGCGTGATGCCGGCCACGACGCCCAGCGGCTGGCGCAGGGTCCAGTTGTCGATGCCGGTGGAGGCCTGGTCGCTGAAGTCGCCCTTGAGCAACTGCGGAACACCGCAGGCGAACTCGACGATCTCGATGCCGCGCGTGACCTCGCCCTGCGCGTCGCTGAAGACCTTGCCATGCTCGGCCGTGATCATGGCCGCGAGCGTGTCGCGGTGGCGGTTCAGCAGCGCGAGGAACTCGTTGAGCACGCGCGCCCGGCGTATCGGCGGCATGTCGCCCCAGGCCGGCTGCGCCGCGCGCGCGGCGGCGACGGCCGCCTCGACATCGGCAGCCTCGGCCAGGCGCACCTGGCGCGCCGCCTGGCCGGTGGCGGGGTTCCAGACCGTCTGCGCACGCGTGCCCGAGCCGGCATGCGGCTCGCCGGCAATCCAGTGCGCGACGTCGGCCGTCTGCGCGAAGGCTTCGGGTGCGCCCATCGCTTGTCTCCTTGGCTGGCTGGCGGGAAAGAGCAGCGCACCGTCGCGGCGCGCCGGGCATCTACTGTAGGGCCTGCGGCGAGGCGGGAGGCCGGGCGTCATCGAGGGCCGCTCGGCGCGGAAAAAAAGAGCCCACCGGATTGCGCCGGTGGGCTGTGATAAGTCCTTCGAAAAGGACGTCGTTGGGACCGTCGGAACCGCCGTCACGCGCTGTCGCGTTTCGTGACGTCGATCACTGTTCACAAGAACGGTTACGAATGTAGGGGCTCGTCGCGACGCCTCCGCCCCCTAGAGCGAAGGGCGACAATCGCCGAATGCAACCGGCCGCAACATCGCTGAGCAACGACGAGATCGCCGAGCTCGACGAGCTGCTCGCGAGCATCCATGCGCCTTTGCAGCCGATGGACGTGAGCGCGCTGGACGGCTATCTGTGCGGGGTGCTGTTGCAGCCGGTAACCATTTCACCGGCGCAGTGGCTGCCGCCGGTCTTCGACCTGGATGCGCGGCCGCTCGCGCCGGGCGTCGTGCCCGAGCGCATCGCCAGCCTGGCCCGGCGGCGGCGGGACGAACTCGATGCGGCGATCGCGCAGCGCCGTTGGTTCGATCCGTGGATCTTCGAGCCCGACGAGGCCGCGGTGCCGCCTTCGCGGGCGCAGCTGCCCTGGGTCGCGGGCTTCGCGGCCGCGATGGAGCGCTTCCCGGCCCTGCTGCAGCACGGCGACCCCGCGCTGCTGGAGCCACTGGCCGTCCTCTATGCCGCCTTCGACCCGCAGGACCTGGAGGACGCGCAGGACCTGCTGCCGATCATCGAGACGCTCGAGCCGCCCTGGACGATGGCCGAGGCCGCCGAGGACCTCGTGCGCAGCGTGCTGCTGCTGGCCGACGTGACCCGCCCCCGTCCGCCGCGGGCGAGCGTGAAAAAGCGCCGTCAATCACGGGCGAATCGCCCCTCCTGAGCTGCCGTGCAGCGCCGACACTGGGGGAACCTTCCCCCTTCTTCGCGCTCCTCGGCACCGCGCGCAACCGATGGCCAAGGTCCCTTCATCTTTGTCCTGGACGAGCCGTTGGCGACATCGGCAGCGGCGGTCGTCGAGCGACTGGGCCGACCTGGGCACGGCCTTCGGGCTCGAGATGTCGATGCAGCCGGCGCCCGGCGACGCCGACGCCACGCGGGCGCCCTCTCCCGCCCCGCGCCGCGACCCTTGGTGGCAGCGGCTGGGCGGGCGCGGCGGCACGCGCCGCTGATCCGCCCCATCGGAATGCGCCACGCTCCGGCGGCGCGGCTCGCGCGGCTCGCCCGCCTGCACGCGCCCCGGGCACGACCGGTGCCCGCAGGTCTCAGCGCACCAGCAGCACCGGCACCTTGCAGTTGGCCAGTACCTTGGTGGCGACCGATCCCATCACCAGGTTGCCGAGGCTGCCGTGGCCGTGGGAGCCCATCACGATCAAGTCGAAGTCCCCCTTGCTCGCCGTCTGCGCGATGACCTCGGCGGCGACGCCCGGTTTCGTCGCGAAGTCCACGCGCAACTGCGGCTTCTTCGCGAAGAAGGCGCGGATCGGCTTGAACACCTTCTCGGCGCTCTCCCCGTAGTAGTCCTTGAGGATCTCGCGGTCGATCACCGCCGCCGCGCGCGGCGGCACGAGCGGCACCACGTACAGCACGGTGTAGTCGTGCGCTCCCCCGAGCCACTCGTCGTGAGCGGCGAGGTAGGCGAGCATGCGCTTCGTGAAGGGGCTGCCGTCAACCGGAACCAGGATCTTCATGCGGACCTCCTGTGTCGCTTCGAATGGCGGCTGCAGGCGTGCGGGCCCGGGCCGCAAGCCAGTATCGCGCAGCCCGCGACGGCCGGCAGCGTCCGCGGCAAGATCCCGGACGGTTCCTAGACCTGGATCAGGCGCAAGGGGTCGAACCCGGCGGTTTCGCCCTTCGACTCGAGACCGCGCGCCTGGCAGACCACGCGCGTGGGCGCGCGCCCGGCGCGCGCGACGGCGTAGTCATGGCGGCAGTGCAGGTGGCCATGCAGCCACAGGTCGGCGAAGCCGAGCAGGTCATCGTCGGCATTGCAGAAGCTCGCCGTGCCCGGCTGCTTGCCGTAGCGAGGATCGGCGCTGCGCAGGCTCGGCGCGAAGTGCGTCACGGCGATCGTCAGGTCCCAGCGCCCGCGCGCCGGGTCGTGCAAGGCCTCTTCGAGCCAGCGCCGGCAGGCCAGCCCCTCGTCGCGCACGCCATCGGCGTCCAGCGGCCGCGCGTCACGGGTCGCAGCCATCAGCTTCAGGAAGTAGCCCGCGGCGCGCATGGCACGCTCGCGCGCGGCCGCGCCGAACAGGTCGAAGTCGCTCCAGCGCGGCGTCGCGGCGATCCGCACGCGACGACCGTCGGACGCCGTCACGATCGCCGTCTCGCGGTGCAGCAGGCGGATGCCGGCGGCGTCGCAGCGTTCGCGCAGCGCCGGCAGCACGCCGCGGAACTCCCGGCCGTCGAATTCGTGGTTGCCGGGCACGAAGACCACCGGCACCGGCCAGCCCGCGAAGCGTTGCAGTCCGCCCCAGGTGCTGTCGATGTCACCCGCGAGCACGAGCAGCTCGGCCCCCGGCGCAGGCTCGGGGTCGAAGGCCTCGGTCTCGAGATGCAGATCGGAGAGCAGCTGCAGCTTCATCCACGAGAGCGCGCGCCGCCCGGCCTGGCCGGGCGGCTGGGGGCGTTGCGTGCCTCAGGCGGCCAGGCGTTGCTCGATGCGCGCCTTCGTCGCCGGCAGCTCCGCGGGCAGCTTGTAGGCGAGCTGCTCGAACAGTTGCTGGTGCAGCGCCAGCTCCTGCTGCCACGCGCTGCGCTCGATGCCGATCACGCTGGCGAACTGCTCGCGGGTGAAGGGCAAGCCGTCCCAGCGCAGGTCCTCGTAGCGCGGGCTGACGCCGAAGGCGTTCTCCACGCCGCCGGCACTGCCGTCGATGCGGCCGAGGATCCACTCCAGCACGCGCATGTTCTCGCCGTAGCCGGGCCAGACGAACTTGCCGTCCGGACCCTTGCGGAACCAGTTGACGCAGAAGATCTTCGGCAGCTTGACGCCCGACTGCGCGAGCTTCGTGCCCAGGCTGAGCCAGTGCTGGAAGTGCTCGGCCATGTTGTAGCCGCAGAACGGCAGCATCGCGAAGGGGTCGCGACGCACGATGCCCTGCGCGCCGGCCTGCGCCGCGGTGGTCTCGCTGCCCATCGTCGCGGCCATGTAGACGCCCTCGACCCAGTCGCGTGCCTCGGTCACCAGCGGCACGGTCGTCGAGCGGCGCCCGCCGAAGATGAACGCGTCCAGCGCGTAGCCGGTGGTCGAGTCCCACTCCGGGTCGAGCACCGGGTTGTTCGTCGCGGCCACCGTGAAGCGGGCGTTCGGATGCGCGGCCTTCGCGCCGGTCTCCTTGGCGATCTGCGGGGTCCAGTCCTTGCCCTGCCAGTCGATCAGGTGGGCCGGCGGCTGGTCGGTCATGCCCTCCCACCAGACGTCGCCGTCGTCGGTCAGCGCGACGTTCGTGAAGATCACGTCGCGCCTGAGCGAGTCCATGCAGTTGGGGTTGGTCTGGTAGTTCGTACCGGGTGCGACACCGAAGTACCCCGCCTCGGGGTTGATCGCGTGAAGCCGCCCGTCCGCGCCCGGCTTGATCCAGGCGATGTCGTCACCCACCGTGGTGACCTTCCATCCCCGGTAGGCGCTCTGCGGCGGCACGAGCATCGCGAAATTGGTCTTGCCGCAAGCGCTCGGGAAGGCCGCGCCGACGTGGTACTTGCGCCCGTCCGGCGAGGTCACGCCCAGGACCAGCATGTGCTCGGCAAGCCAGCCGTGGTCGCGGCCCATCGTCGAGGCGATGCGCAGCGCGAAGCACTTCTTGCCCAGCAGCGCATTGCCGCCGTAGCCCGAGCCGTAGCTCCAGATCTCGCGCGTCGCGGGATAGTGGACGATGTACTTGGTCTTGTTGCAGGGCCACGCCACGTCCTTCTGCCCGGGCGCCAACGGCGCGCCGACCGAGTGGACGCAGGGCACGAACTCGCCGTCGGCACCCAGCGCGTCGAGGGCGCCCCGGCCCATGCGGGTCATGATGCGCATGCTGACCGCGACGTAGGGGCTGTCGGACAGCTCGACGCCGATGTGCGAGATGTGCGAGCCGATCGGCCCCATCGAGAACGGCACGACGTACATCGTGCGGCCGCGCATGCACCCCTTGAACAGCGCTTGCTCGCTGGTCTGCAGCAGCGCGCGCATCTCGGCCGGCGCGACCCAGTTGTTCGTCGGCCCGGCGTCCTCCTGACGCTCGCTGCAGATGAAGGTGCGGTCCTCGACGCGCGCGACGTCGGACGGGTCGGACAGCGCGAGGTAGCTGTTCGGACGCAGCTCCGGGTTCAGCCGTTTCATCGTGCCCGCCTCGACGAGCTGCGCACAGAGGCGGTTGTATTCGTCTTCGCTGCCGTCGCACCAGACGACGTCGGCGGGCTCGGTCAACGCCGCGATCTCGGCGACCCAGCTGATCAGTCGGGCGTGCTTCACATGGGCCGGCACGTTCAGACGTTGACCCGGCAGGAAGGGTTGGTTCATCGAAGTTCCAGTTCAGAGGTTGGGAGAGCGGCTTCCGGCCAGCACCGGGCACCGCGCCTCCGCGCTGCCCGATACTCGCCGCAAACCACCCGCCGAAGGCAGGACTTCCCCGGCCTTGCCACCCCCTTTCAAGGGGCCCGCGGCGGCCGGGGCGACGATTGTGATTCGAAGCGCCTCGTGTCGTGATCGCCCACAGTTTGGGGGTTATGCAAGTTCGGTATGACCCGATGCGGCGGCTGGCGACACCGGCCGTTGAGTGCATCTTGCGGAAAGCCACCCGTGATGAAGGTGATCAGCGTCAATGTCGGGAGGGCCGAGACCCACCTGATCGGTGGCCGGCGCATCGCGACGGCCATCGGAAAGCGTGCGGTCGACGGCCCGGTGAGCGTCGGGCCGCTCGGCCTGGAGGGCGACGAGCAAGCCGATCCGAGCGTCCATGGCGGGCGCTCGAAGGCCGTCTACGCGTACCCGGCGCAGCACTACGCGTTCTGGCGCACGGTGCGCGCGCAGGCGCGCGTTGCCGGGTGGGACGATGCCCTGCCCTTCGGTGCGGTCGGCGAGAACCTGACCCTCGAGGGGCTGGACGAGGCCGCGCTGTGGATCGGTGATCGCCTCGTGCTGCCGGGGTGCGTGCTGGCGGTGACCGAGCCGCGCCAGCCGTGTTTCAAGTTCGACGCGGCGATGGGCTTCGCGCAGGCGTCGCGCCTGATGGTGCAGAGCGGCTACTGCGGGAGCTACCTCGCGGTGGTCGAACCGGGAACGGTGCGTGCCGGCGATGCCATCCGCCTCGAGGCCGGCCCGCGCGAGCTCGGCATCCGCGAGCTGTTCCGCGCGCGGCGGCGCTGAGCGGCGCAACGGCCCCTCGCGCCGCTCAGCGCCGAAGGCGCAGCCGGGATCAGGCCGGCCAGGCCGGGTAGTCGGTGTAGCCCTGTTCGCCGCCGAGGTAGTAGGTCTTGCGGTTGCCTTCGGCCCAGGGCAGGTCCTCGCGGAGCCGCCGCCCCAGGTCCGGGTTGGCGATGAACGGGCGGCCGAATGCCACCAGGTCGGCCCGCCCGCCGGCCACGACGTCCAGCGCCATGGCGCGCGTGTAGCCGTTGTTGACCATCCAGCACCCGCCGAAGGCCCGGCGCAACGCCGCGTAGTCGAAGGGCGCGACGTCGCGCGGCCCCCCGGTCGATCCCTCGACGACATGGCAGTAGGCCAGCTTCAGCGGCGCGAGCCGCTCGACGGCGCGGCCGTACAGCGCCTGGGGGTCGCTGTCGGGCCCCGCGTCGTTGGACGGGGTCACCGGCGACAGGCGCAAGCCCGCGCGCCCGGCCCCGATCGCCGAGACGACGGCGGTCATCACCTCGACGAGCAGCTGCGTGCGCGCCTCGATGCCTCCGCCCCAGGCGTCGCTGCGCCGGTTGATGCTGTCGCGCAGGAACTGCTCGATCAGGTAGCCGTTGGCGGCGTGCACCTCGACGCCGTCGAAGCCGGCGTCCATCGCGCAGCGGGCCGCGTGCGCGTAGTCGGCGACGATGCCCGGGATCTCGTCGGTGCGCAGCGCACGCGGCGCGCTGCACGGCACGAACGCGCCGTCGACGAGCACGCGGCTCGCCGCGGGCTGGTCGGTCGACGACACCGGCGGCGAGCCGCCGGGCTGGAGCCTGTCGTGCGAGATGCGCCCGACGTGCCACAGCTGGCAGACGATGCGTCCTCCGCGCGCATGCACGGCGCCCGTCACGCGGCGCCAGGCCTGGACCTGCTCGGGGGAGTGAATGCCCGGCGTGTCGGCGTAACCCTGGCCCTGCGGGCTGATCTGCGTGGCCTCGCTGACGAGCAGCCCGGCCCCGGTGGCCGGATCGGCGCGCTGGGCGTAGTACTCGGCCATCAGCGGGGTGGGCACGCAGCCCGGCGCCCGGTTGCGCGTCAGCGGGGCCATCACGATCCGGCTGGCCAGCCGCAGCTCACCGACGGTGACGGCGTCGAACAACGAGGGCGGGGTACGGGCGGTTGACGGGTTCATGGCCGCGAGCTTAACCGTCGGGCAAGGGCTACAGTCGCGCATGCTCGCCTATCGCCACGCGTTCCACGCCGGCAACCACGGCGACGTGCTGAAGCACGTCGTGCTGATGCGCATCCTGGCGCACCTGAACGCCAAGGACAAGGGCTGGCGCTTCGTCGACACGCACGCGGGCGCCGGCGGATACGCGCTGAGCGGCCACTATGCGCGCCAGCGCGCCGAATTCGCCGACGGCATCGGCCGGCTGTGGGCGCGCGACGACCTGCCCGGCGCGCTGGCCGAATACGTCGCGCTGGTACGCCGCGTCAACGGCGACCGCGCGGCGCTCGACCAGTACCCGGGATCACCGCTGATCGCACAGGCCCTCATGCGGCCTCAGGACCAGCTGCGCCTGTTCGAGCTGCACCCGACCGACTACCGCATCCTGGCCAGCGCCTTCGCCGGGGATCCGGGCGTCGAGGTGCGCATGGCCGACGGCTTCGAGGCCCTGAAGTCGCAGCTGCCGCCCCCGACGCGCCGCGGGCTCGTGCTGATCGACCCGTCCTACGAGGGCGAACGCGACTACGCGAAGGTGCTCGCCGCGCTGCGCGACGCGCTGCGCCGTTTCGCCGACGGCACCTACCTCGTCTGGTATCCGCAAGTCGGCAAGCTCGGCGCGCGCGAGCTGCCTCGCCGGCTCCAGGCGCTGGCGCCGAAGGCCTGGCTGCACGCCCGGCTCACGGTCGCGCGCCCGGACGCCAGCGGCTTCGGCATGGCCGGCAGCGGCGTCTTCGTGATCAACCCGCCGCACACCTTGCACGCCCAGCTGCAACCGCTGCTGCCCTGGCTCGCCCAGGCCCTCGCGCAGGCCGGCGAGCCCACCTGGCTGCTCGACCAGCACGCCGTCTGAGCCCGCGGCGGCGTGACCGCCGTCACGCGAGCGGCCGCCGCGCCGCGCGCCGCGCCTGGCTTCGGGATGGCGCCCCGGCACGCGTCTTCGGTATGCTCCGCGGCCCATGGCACTCCACCTCAGCCGCTCCGCGTGGGCGCACATCCTCCCGTTCGCCCTGTTCATCGGGCTGCTCGCGCTGCGTGGCGCGGCGCCGGCCGACGGCAGCTGGGGCTTCGACACGCGCTGGCTGTATGCCGTGCAGGCGGTCGTCGTCGCCGCCGCGCTGGTCGGCCTGTGGCGCCACTACGGCGAGCTGTTCCGGCAGAACCTGCCCTCGACGACCGAGTGGCTGCTCGCCGTCGCCGTCGGGCTCGTCGTCTTCGTGCTGTGGATCACGCTGGATGCGCCGTGGATGATCCTCGGCGAGAGCTCGGCAAGCTTCGTGCCCACCGATGCGTCGGGGCGCCTGGACTGGCCGCTGATCGCCTTCCGGCTGGCCGGCGCGGCGATCGTCGTGCCCCTGATGGAGGAGTTGTTCTGGCGCTCGTTCCTGATGCGCTGGATCGACCGGCCGATCTTCGAGAGCGTCGACCCGCACACCGTCAGCCTGAAGGCCGTGCTGCTGTCGACCTTCGTGTTCACGCTCGCGCACACGCAGTGGCTGGCCGCGGTCGTCGCCGGGCTCGCCTATGCCTGGATCTACCGCCACACGGGCAAGCTGTGGACCGCCGTGGCGGCGCACGCGGTGACCAATGCGGTGCTCGGCGTCTGGGTCGTCTACACCGGCAACTGGGCCTTCTGGTGAGCCGGCGGCCGCCGCCGCGGGCGCTTCAGTCGACGCCGCGGGCGCGGTCGGCCGCAAAGCGGGCCCGGAAGGCCTCGAAGCTGCCGGCGTCGAGCGCCTCGCGGATCTCGCGCATCAGGTTCAGGTAGTAGTGCAGGTTGTGGATGCTCGCCAGCATCGGGCCGAGCATCTCGCCGCAACGATCGAGGTGGTGGAGGTAGGCGCGGCTGAAGCCGCCCTCGGAACGCCCGCCCTCGCCGGCGATCCCGTGGCAGGCGTAGCAGCGGCAGCTCGGGTCGGCTGGCCGGGTGTCGGCCTTGTGCCGGGCGTTGCGGATCTTCAGGTCGCCGAAGCGCGTGAAGAGATGCCCGTTGCGGGCGTTGCGCGTGGGCATCACGCAGTCGAAAAGGTCCACGCCGTGCGCGACGCCCTCGACGAGGTCTTCCGGCGTCCCCACGCCCATCAGGTAGCGCGGCTTGGCGGCCGGCAGGCGGTGCGGCGTGTGCGCGACGATGCGGCGCATCTCGTCCTTGGGCTCGCCGACGCTGACGCCGCCGACGGCATAACCCGGCAGGTCGAGTTCGACCAGCGAGGCCAGCGAGGCTTCCCGCAGGTCTTCGTACATGCCGCCCTGGACGATGCCGAACAGCGCATTCGGGTTGGCCAGGCGGGCGAACTCGTCGCGGCTGCGCCGCGCCCAGCGCAGGCTCAGCTCCATCGACGCGCGGGCCTGCGCATGCGTCGTCACGCGTCCGGCCGTCTCGTACGGCGTGCACTCGTCGAACTGCATCACGATGTCGCTGTTCAGCGCCGTCTGGATCTGCATGCTGGTCTCGGGCGTCAGGAACAGGCGGTCGCCGTTGACCGGCGACGCGAAGCGCACGCCCTCCTCGCTGATGCGGCGGCCCTTGCCGTCGGCGCCGCCCAGGCTCCAGACCTGGAAGCCGCCACTGTCGGTGAGGATCGGGCGGTCCCACCCTTCGAAACGGTGCAGGCCGCCGAAGCGGCCCAGCACGTCGAGCCCGGGCCGCATCCACAGGTGAAAGGTGTTGCCGAGGATGATCTGCGCGCCCATCTCGGCGAGCGAGCGCGGCGTCACGCCCTTGACGGTGCCGTAGGTGCCCACCGGCATGAACATCGGGGTCTCGACGACGCCGTGGTTCAGCTCGAGGCGGCCCCGGCGGGCCAGGCCCTCGGTCTTCAGCAGTTCGAAGCGCAGCATCGGGAAGGATTGTCGCAAGCGGGCCGGGCGCCGCTCACGGTTCGGCCGCGCGGGCCAGCAGCATCGCGTCGCCGTAGCTGAAGAAGCGGTAGCGCTCGCGCACCGCGTGGCGGTACAGCGCCATCAGGTGCCCGTGCCCCGCGAAGGCGCTGACCAGCATCATCAGCGTGCTGCGCGGCAGGTGGAAGTTGGTGACCAGGGCGTCGACGACGCGGAAACGGAAGCCCGGCGTGATGAAGATGTCGGTCTCGCCGCTCGTCGGCACGAGCCGGCCGGAGCGCGCCGCCGACTCCAGCGAGCGCAAGGTCGTGGTGCCGACCGCGAGGACCCGGCCGCCGGCCGCGCGGGCGTCCTCGACCGCCGCCACCGTCTGCGGGCCGACCTCGAACCACTCGCTGTGCATCGCGTGCTGCGCGATGTCGTCGACGCGCACCGGCTGGAAGGTGCCGGCCCCCACGTGCAGGGTCACGCGAGCGCTGTTCACGCCCCGCTCGCGCAAGGCAGCGAGCACGGTCTCGTCGAAGTGCAGGGCGGCGGTCGGCGCGGCCACCGCGCCGGGGCGCTCGGCGAACACGGTCTGGTAGCGCCGCTCGTCATCGGCATCGTCGGCATGCGCGATGTACGGCGGCAACGGCACGTGGCCATGGCGGGCAAGCAGCGCGAAGGGGTCCTCGGGCAGGCGCAGCCGGAACAGGGCGCCGTGCGGCCCGTCGCGGCCCATCACCTCGGCCTCGAACGCGCCGTCGGCGAGCTGCAACCGCGCGCCGGCCTTCGGGGACTTGCTCGCGCGCAGGTGCGCGAGCACCTCGTGCCCGGGCAGGACGCGCTCGACGAGCAACTCGACGGCGCCGCCGCTGGCCTTGCGGCCGAACAGGCGGGCCTTGATGACCTTGGTGTCGTTGAAGACCAGCAGGTCGCCCGGCCTCAGCAGGCCCGGCAGGTCGCGGAAGATGCGGTCCACGGGGACCGGTCCCGTGCCGTCCAGCAACCGTGACGCGCTGCGCTCGGGCAGCGGATGCTGCGCGATCAGCGCCGCGGGCAGCTCGAAATCGAAGTCGGCGGTGGTCCAGCGCTGCGCGGTCATGGTCGGCGGACGTTCCGTCGGCGTCGGCTCAGGGCTGGCGCAGCAGTTCGGCCGGCGACGCGGCCGACCCCGCCGACGCGGGCTGCATCGCATCCGCCGGGGGTGGCGCGTAGACGGCGGCGCCGTCGGCGCCGATGCGCTGGACCCACCCGCCGCTCACCCACTCGCTGTAGAGCCAGTCGTCACCGTCGCGCACCACGCCCGGCGGCGGCGCGGGGAGCGTGGCCACCGGCACCCCGCGCAAGGCGTCGGCCATGAAGTCGATCCAGATCGGCAGCGCCAGCGCGGCGCCGCTCTCGCGCTCGCCCAGGCTGCGCGGCTGGTCGTAGCCGACCCAGGCCACGGCGACCAGCGAGGGCTGGAAGCCGGCGAACCAGGCGTCGAGCGCGTCGTCGGTGGTGCCGGTCTTGCCGTACAGGTCGGGGCGGCCGAGCTGGGTCTGCGCGCGGGCGGCGGTGCCGCTGCGCGTGACCTCGGCGAGCAGGCTGGTGGTGACGAACACGTTGCGCTCGGGCAGCACGCGGCCGGCCTCGGTCAGCGGCGCCGCGGGCGGCGCCTCGAAGAGGACGCGACCCTGCGCGTCCAGGATGCGCTCGACGAGCACCGGGGCGACGCGCCAGCCGCCGTTGGCCAGCACCGCGTAGGCCTGCGCGAGCTGCAGCGGCGTCACGCTGCCGGTGCCCAGCGCGAAGGTCAGGTTGTCCGGCTGGCGCGCGGGATCGAGCCCGAAGCGCCCGGCCCAGGCTTTCGCCTCCCCCAGGCCCACGTGCTGCAGCAGGCGCACGCTGACCAGGTTCTTCGACCGCGCCAGCGCCTCGCGCAGCGACAGCGGCCCGTCGAAGCGGCCGTCGCTGTTCTGCGGGCTCCAGCCGTTGGCCGCGACATACGGCAGGTCCTCGATGCGGGTGCCGGGCATCACGCGCTGCTCGAGGGCGGCGCTGTAGAGCAGGGGCTTGATGCTGGACCCCGGCTGGCGCCAGGCCTGCGTGACGTGGTTCAAGGGCTGGCGCGAGAAGTCGAAGCCGCCGACGAGCGCCCGGATGCGCCCGCTGGCGGGGTCGAGGGCGACGAACGCGGCCTCCACCTCCGGCCACTGGCCGACGGCCCAGGACTCGCCGCTGCGCACGAGGCGCAGGATCGAGCCGCGTTCGATGCGCAACGGCGCACGCGCCTTCGGGCCGATCGCGGCCTGCACCCGGCGCAGCGCACCGCCGGCGATCACCGCGCGCGTGCCGTCGGCGAGCTGCACGCGCAGCTCGCGCGGCGATGCCGCCAGCACGATGGCCACGCGCAGCAATTCGTCGTCGCGGTGCTCCTTCAGCGCCTGCGCCGCCGCACGCTCGAGGCCCGGGCCGTCACCGGCCGGCAGCGGCTCGTGGTCCTCGGGGCCACGCCACGGCTGGCGCTGGTCGAAGGCCAGGACGCTGCGGCGCAAGGCTGCATGCGCCGCCTGCTGATCCGCCGAGCGCAGCGAGGTCACCACGCGCAGCCCGTTCGAATAGGCCTCGGTGCCGAAGCGCTCGACGACGACCCTGCGCGCCATCTCGGCCACGTGCGCGGCGGCCACCGCCTGCCGGCCCGGCGGCCGGATCACGAGCCGCTCGGCCAGCGCCGCCGCGTGCTGGGTCTCGCTGATCACGCCGGTGGCCCGCATGCGCTGCAGCACCACCCGCTGCCGGGCCGCGGCGCGGTCGAGGTTGGCCACCGGGTTGGCGTAGTGCGGGTTCTGCGGCAGCCCGGCGAGCATCGCGATCTCGGCGAGCGTCAGCCGCTCCATCGGCTTGCCGAAGTAGGTCTGCGACGCCGCGGCAAAGCCGTACGCACGCTGCCCGAGGAAGATCTCGTTCAGATAGATCTCGAGGATGCGCTCCTTGGGCAGCGCCTGCTCGACCTTCAACGCGAGCAGGATCTCCTTGGCCTTGCGTTCCGGCGTGAAACGCTGGGTCAGCAGCATGGTGCGCACGAGCTGCTGGGTGATCGTCGATGCCCCCTGCCGCATCCCGCCCGTCAGCAGCGCCAGCGCGGCGCGCGCCATGCCCTTGGGGTCGATGCCCGAGTGCTCGTGGAAGCGCGCATCCTCGACCGCCAGCACGGCCTGCTGCAGCAGCTTCGGCGTGCGCGCGAGCGGCACGTACTGGCGCCGTTCGGCACCGAACTGGCCGATCTCGACGCCGTCGGCGGTCAGCACCTGCAGCGGCAGCTTCGGCTGGTAGTGGACGATGCGGTCGATCGGCGGCAGCTCGAGCAGTGCGGCCTGCGCCGGCGACACGGCCAGCGCGCCGGCCAGCACCACGGCCAGCGCCCACGCGGTCGGCCGCCGCACGCGGCTGCGCACGGCCGGTGCCGGCGGGCGGCCCGGCAGGCCGCCCGTGGGCGGTGGCGGCTGGGTTGGCGGCGATGGGATCGGGGGCATCGGCAGGTCGGCGGCGGCCCGCGCGCGGCGAAGTGGCGCCCCGGGACCGCGGATTATCCCGAGCCGGCCACCGGGCGGGCGCCGGCAGGCCATCGGCGGCGCCCCGGCCCTCAACGCACAATGCCGCGACGATGGCTGACGCACCCCGCGAGAAAAGTGCGCCGCAGCGGGCGATGGAGCGCCTCGGCCTGAAGCGCGACATCGACCTCGTGCTGCACCTCCCGCTGCGCTACGAGGACGAGACCCGCCTCGAGCCGATCGGCGCGCTGCGCGACGGCGACGTCGCGCAGGTCGAGGCCGTCGTCGCCGACTGCCGCGTCGAGACGCGGCTGCGCCGGCAGCTGATCGTGCGGCTGGCCGATGCCGACGGCGACGAGCTGGTGCTGCGCTTCCTGCACTTCCACGCCGGGCAGCAGAAGGCGATGGCGCCGGGGCAGCGCCTGCGCGTGCGCGGCGAGGTGCGTGTCGGCCACTTCGGTCGCGAGATGGTCCACCCGACGGTGCGCCCGGTGACCCCCGGCACGCCGCTGCCGCAGTCGCTGACCCCGGTCTACCCGGCGAGCGCCGCACTGCCGCAGGCCTACCTGCGCAAGGCGATCGCGTCGGCCCTGCAGCGCACGCCGCTGGACGAGGTCCTGCCGCCGCCAGCCGTGCCGCCGGGCCTGCCGGCGCTGCGCGACGCGGTCCGGCTGCTCCACCAGCCGCCGCCTCAGCTGCCGCTCGGGCCGCTGCAGGACCGCACGCATCCGGCCTGGCAGCGCCTGAAGTACGAGGAACTGCTGGCCCAGCAGCTGGCACAGGCCGATGCGCAGCGCACGCGGGCACAGCTGCGCGCGCCGGTCCTGCACCGCCCTGGCGCGCCCGACGATGCCGGCTCGTCGCTGCACGCGCGCCTGCTGCGCACGCTGCCCTTCGCGCTGACCGCGGCCCAGCAGCGGGTGTGCGCCGAGATCGACGCCGACCTCGCACGCGCGGCGCCGATGCACCGGCTGCTGCAGGGCGACGTCGGGTCCGGGAAGACGGTCGTCGCCGCGCTCGCCGCCGCGCGGGCCATCGACGCCGGCTGGCAGTGCGCGCTGATGGCCCCCACCGAGATCCTCGCCGAGCAGCACTTCCGCAAGCTCGTCCAGTGGCTCGAGCCGCTGGGCGCCGGCGTCGCCTGGCTGACCGGCAGCCGCAAGGGCAAGGCGCGCGCGGCGATGGTGGCGCGCGTGGCCAGCGGCGAGGCCGCGCTGGTCGTCGGCACGCATGCCGTGATCCAGGACGACGTCGCCTTCGCGCGGCTCGGCCTGGCCATCGTCGACGAGCAGCACCGCTTCGGCGTCGCGCAACGCCTGGCGCTGCGCGCCAAGCTCGATGCGCAGGACCTCGAGCCGCACCTGCTGATGATGAGCGCCACGCCGATCCCGCGCACGCTGGCGATGACCTACTTCGCCGACCTGGACGTCAGCACCATCGACGAGCTGCCGCCGGGCCGCACGCCGGTCGTCACCAAGGTCTTCGCCGACAGCCGGCGCGACGAGGTCGTCGGCCGGATCCGCGACGAGGTCGGCCGCGGCCGCCAGGTCTACTGGGTCTGCCCGCTGATCGAGGAGTCGGAGACGCTGGACCTGCAGAACGCGACGGCCACCCACCGGCAGCTGCTCGCGGCGCTGCCCGGCGCGATGGTCGGGCTGCTGCACGGGCGCATGCCGGCGGCCGAGAAGGCCGCGGCGATGTCGTTGTTCAGCGGCGGGACGATGGCGGTGCTGGTCTCGACGACGGTCATCGAGGTCGGGGTCGACGTGCCGAACGCGAGCCTGATGGTCATCGAGCACGCCGAGCGTTTCGGCCTGTCGCAGCTGCACCAGCTGCGCGGGCGCGTCGGGCGCGGCGCGGTGGCCAGCGTGTGCGTGCTGCTGTACACGCCGCCGCTGTCGGACACCGGCAAGGCCCGCCTGCGGGCGATGGCCGAGACGACCGACGGCTTCGAGATCGCGCGGCGGGACCTGGAGATCCGCGGCCCGGGCGAGTTCATGGGCGCGCGGCAGAGCGGCGACGCGCTGCTGCGCTTCGCCGACCTGGCGGCCGACGGCGAGCTGCTGCAGTTCGCGCGGCGCTGCGCCGCGTGGCTGTGGACCGAACACCCGCAGGCCGCGCGGGCGCAGGTCGCGCGCTGGCTGGCCTCGCGGCAGGACTACCTGAAGGCTTGAGGCGCCGCGAAGCGCCGCGTCAGCCCGAACGTGCAGGCCGAGGCCAGCGGGTGCCCTTCCCCTCCAGGGCCCCCGGACCGGGCGGCGGTCGCCCTTCGCGCTCAACCCCCGGACGATCCAGCGGGCCCCGAGCCTGCAAGCCCCGACGTGGCCGCCTCACTGCCGCGTCGGCAGCATCGGCGGAGTTTGTGCGAACAGGCTCCACAGGCGGATCGGCACGCCCAGCGGGTCCGCGCCGGCCTTCGCGGCGACGTCGGCCAGCGTCTTGCGGGCCGCATCCTTGCGGCCGGCCGCGATCTGCGCGATGCCCAGGTGCAGCTGCGCCTCGGTCGCGCGCCGCAGGCCGCCCTTCGCGACGCCCTGCTCGATCAGGGCCAGGCCCGGCTCGACCGCCGGGGCACCCCCGCCGGCCGGCAACGACGCCACGATCGACCAGCCCAGGTCGACGAGCGCCGTCCCGTCGGCCGCACGCCGCGCCGCCGACTCCGCCGCTGCCCGGTCGGCCCGGTCGGCGGCTGCCGCGCGGCGCACCTGCTCGCGCAGCTTGCCGTGTTCGGCGGCCTGCGCGCCCTTGCCGAGCACCCCGGCGGCATAACCCTCCTCCAGCACCACCTGCGCCTCGCCGGGCTGGCCGGCACGCGACGCCAGCTGTGCCAGATCGAAGATCAGGTCCTCGCTGCGCAGGTTGCCGGTCATGCGCAGCAGCCGGTACAGCTCGAGCAGCTGGCGGTCGCCGAGCGCCGGATCGCGGGCCGCGGCGGAGACCAGATCGGCCCAGTACTCGGGCCGCGGGTACGCAACCGCCAGGCGCTCCAGCGTGCGCGTGGTCGGCTCCTTGGCGCGCTGCTGCAGGCTCAGCAGCAGGCGCAGGTGTGATTCGGGCAGCGCGCGCCCGTCGCGATCGGCGGCATCCAGCCGCTGCAGCAGGGCCGCCTTGGCGCCGGCTTCGTCGCCGCTGTTGGCCTGCGCCTGGATGCGCATCACCCGCACGCCGTCGGCCGGCCCTTTCAGCTCGTCGTAGCGCTGCGCCCAGCGGATGACCCGCGCATCGTCGCGCGCGGCGGCCGCGAGGTTGACCAGCACCTCGACGAGCTGGGTCTCCTCCGCGGGCTCGGCCTGCCGCGTCTGCAACGCGGCCTCGAGCGACTTCAGCACCAGCGCGCTGTTGCCGGCACGCTGCGCCGCCGAGGCACGCGTGCGCTCCAGGGCCCAGGTCTCCCACGGCGTGCGGCCGGCCACGGCATCGGCGGGCGCGAGTGCCGCAAGCGCCTCGGCCGCCTTGCCTTCGGCAAGCAGGGCCTGCGCCGCCTGCAGGGCGACACCCACCTCCGGGCGGACCGTCCGTGCGGCCTCGGTCGCCGATGCCGCCGGGGCCGGCGCTGCGGTCTGGGCATCGGCCGCAGGTGTCCCGAGCACCAGCGCCACGGCGAGCGGCAGCGCGGCCAGGGCATGCAACGGGTGGCGAACGGCGGCAGGCGGCAGGATCGCGGTCATGGCGGTCGGTCAGTGGTCGGGGTGCGGGGCGCGAGCATACCCAAGGCCGGGACGCCGCGGGCGCCCGGGCCTTGGTCGCGTCCGCGGCAATCCCCCTTGGGCACGCGCGCCCCAGTGGCGACAATGCGCGCATGACCCTGACCGAACTGCGCTACATCGTCGCGGTCGCGCGCGAGCGCCACTTCGGCCGCGCGGCCGAAGCCTGCTTCGTCTCGCAGCCCACCCTGAGCGTGGCCGTCAAGAAGCTCGAGGACGAGCTGGACCTCAAGATCTTCGAGCGTGGCGGCAGCGAGGTCAGCGTGACGCCCCTGGGCGAGCAGATCGTGCGCCAGGCGCAGGTGGTCCTCGAACAGGCCGCCGCGGTCAAGGAAATCGCCAAGGCGGGCAAGGACCCGCTGTCCGGGCCGCTGCGGCTGGGCATCATCTACACGATCGGGCCGTACCTGCTGCCCGAGCTCGTGCGCCACGCGATCGAGCGGATCCCGCAGATGCCGCTGATCCTGCACGAGAACTTCACGCTGCGGCTGCTGGAGATGCTGCGCACCGGCGAGATCGACTGCGCGATCCTCGCCGAGCCCTTCCCCGAGACCGGGCTCGCCGTCGCACCGCTGTACGACGAGCCGTTCATGGTCGCGGTGCCGCGCCAGCATCCGCTCGCATCGCGCGCCCAGGTCAGCTCCGAGGAGCTGAAGGCCGAGACGATGCTGCTGCTCGGCACGGGCCACTGCTTCCGCGACCACGTGCTCGAGGTGTGCCCGGAGTTCGCGCGCTTCTCCAGCGACGCCGAGGGCATCCGCAAGAGCTTCGAGGGCAGCTCGCTGGAGACGATCAAGTACATGGTCGCCTCGGGCATGGGGGTCACGGTCGTCCCGCAGCTGAGCGTGCCGCAGGAGCCGCAGCCGCACGTCGTCTATCTCCCGTTCGCGCCCCCCGTGCCCACGCGCCGCGTGGTGCTCGTCTGGCGGCGCAGCTTCCCGCGCTACGAGGCCATCGCCGCGCTGCGCAACGCGGTCTACGCCTGCCGCCTCGACGGCGTCAGCCGCCTGACCTGAGGCCGCGCCGACACCCGCCGGCCACGCCCAACCGGAGGACGGCATGCCGACGATGTCCCCGCTGCGGACCGCCGCAGCAGACCGCCCGACAGGGCCGCCGACCGGCCGGTCGGCAGGCGGGTCGGCCGGCGCGCCGGCGTCCGCGCTGCCGGCCGCGGGAGCGGGCCACGCCGGGGACACGCCTCCGGCGGCGCCGCGGGACGGCACGATCGCCCGGTCGACCCGCGTGGCCGCCGGCCTTGCGCTGGCCGCCGCGTGGCTCGGGATGCCGGCGGCGAACGCCGCGGCGATCGTCGCCGCCTCGCCACAGGGCGAGGTCGCACGCGTGCAGCAGCTGGTGCTGCGCTTCGACGTCCCGGTGGTGGCCCTGGACGGCGGCCACTCGCCCGATCCCGCCGAGCTGGACTGCCGGGGCCCCGTGCCGGCCGGCAGCGGCCGCTGGGTCACGCCGAGACACTGGGTCTACGAGTTCCGCGCTGCATTGCCGCCCGGGGTGGCCTGCGACTGGCGGTTGAAGCCGGGGTGGCGGCCGCTGGACGGCACGCTCTCCGGGCCCGGCCGCTTCGCGTTCCGCACCGGCGGGCCGGTGGTCGAGCGGCTGACCCCGAGCGCCGGGTCGACGATCACCGAGGACCAGCACGTCCTCGCGCAGTTCAACGGCGCGCCCGCGGCAGCCAGTGTCGCGGCCAACACCTGGTGCGAGATCGAGGGCATCGGCGAGCGTGTGCCGGTGCGCCTGGTCGTCGGCGCGGAACGCACAGCGGTGATCCGCGCGCAGCGCCGCGAGAAGCTCGATGACCGCCTGGTGCTCCTGGCCTGCCAGCGTCCGCTGCCGCACGCTGCCCGGGTGCGCCTGGTCTTCGGCCCGGGCATCGCGGCGGCCGCCCAGCCGGCCGTGGCCACGCGGTCGGCGACGCCGTTCGACTTCACCGTGCGCCGCGCGTTCAGCGCCGAGTTCAGCTGCGAGCGTGAACGCGCCCAGGCGCCTTGCCTGCCGATGCGGCCGCTGGTGCTGCGCTTCTCCGAGCCGGTCGCGCGCTCGGCGGCCCAGCAGGCGCGCCTGCGCAGCGCCGCCGGCGGCGGCGAGGCGCTCGCGCCGGTCTTCGACAAGGACGACCCCGCCCAAGAGGTCGAGGAGCTGCGCTTTCCCGTGCCGCTGGCCGAGAACACGCGCTACCGCATCGAGCTCCCGGCCGACCTGCGCGACGCGAGCGGGCGCAGCCTGGCCAACGCGGCATCCTTCCCGCTGACCGTCGCGACCGGCGACGCGCCGCCGATCGCCAAGTTCGCCGCGGCGCCGTTCGGCGTCCTCGAGCGGCTGGGCGAGCCGGTGCTGCCGCTGACGCTGCGCCACGTGCACGGCGACCTGCGGACTGCCTCGCCGGGCGGCCAGGTGCGCGTGCTGCGGGTGACCGAGCCGCTGTCGATGCTCCAGGCCTACGCACGCGTGCAGGCGCTGCACGAGCGACAGCTCAAGGCGCGCGATGCCGGGCTGCCGCCGGCGAGCTGGACCGAGATCGTCAGCGAGACCGACGCCCGCGGGCGCACCGTGCAGCGCCGTGTCGACCGCTGGATCGGCACGCGCGAGGTGTCGATGCTCAAGGCGCTGCCCGAGGCCCGCCGGCTCGAGCTGCCCGCACTGCAGGGCGGCGACCCGCGGCCCTTCGAGGTCGTCGGCATCCCGTTGCCCGAACCCGGGCTGCACGTCGTCGAGATCGAGTCCTCCCGGCTCGGCGCGGCGCTGCTCGCACCCGCTGCCGGCGGTGCCGTGGCGCCGATGTACGTGCGCACGGCGGTGCTGGTGACCGATCTCGCGGTGCACTTCAAGCTCGGCCGCGAGTCGAGCCTCGCGTGGGTCACGACGCTCGACCGGGCCCAGCCGGTCGCCGACGCGCGGGTTGACGTCTTCGACTGCACCGGCAAGGCCTTGTGGAGCGGCTCGACCGACGCCCAGGGCCGCGCCCGCATCCACCAGCCGCTGCCCGCGTCGCGGGGGGAATGCCTGGCCGACGCCGGCGTCTTCGTCGCCGCGAGCCGGCGCACGGCCGACGGGGCACAGGACGTGGCCTTCGTCTTCAGCAGCTGGAACCGCGGCATCGACCCGTGGCGCTTCGGCCTGCCCACCGGCTCGCCGACATCGCCCGCCGAGCTGCGCGCGCACACCGTGTTCGACCGCACGCTGCTGCGCGCCGGCGAGACGGTGTCGATGAAGCACTTCGTGCGCCGGGAGACGGCCGAGGGGCTGGCGATGGCCGAGCCGGCGCAGCTGCCGGTCAGGGCGCGCATCACGCACGAAGGCAGCGGGCAGGAGGTGACGGTGCCGCTGCGCTGGAACGGCAGGCGCAGCGCGACGTCCTCGTGGGCCATCCCGGCCGCGGCACGCCTGGGCCGCTACCAGGTCAGCCTCGAGACCGAGGGCGGCGCCCGGCCCGGCGAGGGCCTCGGCCTGGACGGCGGGAGCTTCCGCGTCGAGGAGTTCCGCGTGCCGCTCGTCGACGCGCGCGTCGTGCCGCCGAAGGGGCCGCTGGTCGCCCCGCGCGAGATCACGCTGGACCTGCAGCTGGCCTACCTGGCCGGCGGCGCGATGGCGCAGGCGCCGTTGCGCGGCACTGCCCAGTGGCGCGAGCGCGCGCTCGACTTCCCCGAGTGGCCCGGCTTCGTCTTCCAGCCTCCGCGAGACCCGGCGGCCACCGCGGTCCCACCGGCCGACGACGAGGACGGCGAGCCGGCGAGCGCCGGTCGACTGGTGGCCGACCGGGTGCCGCTGGCGACCGACCGCCATGGCGCGGCCCGCTGGACGATCCCGCTGCCGGCCGGGTCGGCGGCGTTCACGCGAGCGGGCGAGCTGCGCGCCGAGGTCTCATATCTCGACCCGAACGGCGAGGTGCAGACCGCCAGCACGCGGGTCGCGACCTGGCCGAGCGCCATCGTTCTCGGCCTGCGCACCGGCAGCTGGGTGAGCGCGCGCGGCCAGGTGCCGCTGACGGCACTGGCGCTCGACGTGAACGGCAAGCCCTTGCGTGGACAGTCCGTCGAGGTGCACGCGCGGCTGGTGCAGAACCTGGCCACGCGCAAGCGGCTGGTCGGCGGGCTGTACGCCTACGACAACCGCACCGAGCTGCAGGACCTCGGCGTCGTCTGCGGCGGGCGCACCGACGATCGCGGGCTGTTCGCCTGCGAGGCGACGCTCGAGCGGGCCGGGGAGATCGAGCTCGTCGCACGGGCCCGCGACGGTTCCGGGCAGGTCGCGCAGGCCGCCACGAGCCTGTGGATCACGCGCCAGGGCGAGCTGTGGTTCACGCAGGACGACGACGACCGGATCGACGTGCTGCCCGAGAAGACCCGCTACGAGCCCGGGGAGACCGCCCGGCTGCAGGTGCGCATGCCCTTCCGCGAGGCCACCGCGCTGGTCACGGTCGAGCGCGAGGGCGTGGTCGACTCGCGGCTGGTCACCTTGCGCGGGCGCGACCCGACCGTCGAGCTGAAGATCGAACCTGGCTGGGCGCCGAACGTCTATGTCGGCGTGCTCGTGCTGCGCGGCCGCGTGCGCCACGTGCCCTGGACCTCGTTCTTCAGCTGGGGCTGGAAGGAGCCGCTGGCCTGGGCGAGGGCCTTCTGGGGCGAGGGCCGCGACTACCGGGCACCGACCGCGATGGTCGATCTCGCCCGGCCGAGCTATCGCTTCGGTGTCGCGGCCCTGCGTGTCGGCACGGCGGCGCACACCCTGAAGGTGCAGGTCTCGAGCGACCGCCCGGAGTACTCGATCCGCGGCAAGGCGGTCGCCCGCATCCGCGTCACGCAGCCCGACGGGCGCCCGGCGGCGGGCGCCGAGCTTGCGTTTGCCGCGGTCGACGAGGGGCTGCTCGCGCTCGCGCCCAACGGCTCGTGGGACCTGCTCGCCGGGATGATCCGCGAGCGCGCCTGGGGGGTCGAGACCGCGACCGCGCAGAGCGAGGTGATCGGGCGGCGCCACTACGGCCGCAAGGCGGTGCCCGCCGGCGGTGGCGGAGGCCATGCCGGCGTGCGCGAGCTGTTCGATACCTTGCTCGTCTGGAAGCCGGCCGTCACGCTCGACGCCAACGGCGAGGCCGTCGTCGAGGTGCCGCTGAACGACTCGCTGACCCGCTTCCGTCTCGTGGCCGTCGCCGATGACGGCGTGCAGGCCTTCGGCACCGGCTCGACGAGCATCCGCGTGACGCAGGACCTGCAGGTGCTGGCCGGCCTGCCGCCGCTGGTGCGCGAGGGCGACCGCTTCGCCGCGGGGCTGACGCTGCGCAACTCGAGCTCGAGCGCGCTGACGGTGCGCGCGAGCCTGGCCGGCACGGTCGAGCGCGCGGGCGACCCGGCCGGCAGCCCTTCCCGGCTGGAGCTGCCGCCGAGGGAGCTGAGCGTCCCGGCCAACGGCGCGCAGGAGGTGAACTGGACGGTCGACGTGCCGCCCGGCGCGTCGGCGATCACCTGGGACGCGGCCGTCGTCGAGACGGGCGCCGCCGGCGGCCGCGTCGCGCTGCAGGACCGCTCGCGGCAGCGCCAGCTCGTCACCGAAGCCGTCCCGCTGCGCGTCGTGCAGGCCACGTTGCAGCAGCTCGACGGCAGCCTGAGCCTGCCGGTCGCGCCTCCGGCCGGTGCGCTCGCCGGGCCCACCGGCGCCCTGCGGGGCGGGATCGCCGTGAACGTCCAGCCGAGCCTGGGCGCGTCGCTGCCCGGCGTGCGGCGCTACTTCGAGACCTACCCGTTCACCTGCCTCGAGCAGCAGGCCTCGAAGGCGATCGGGCTGCGCGACGCGGCGCAATGGGCGGCGGTGATGCGCTCGCTGCCCCAGCACCTGGACGGCGACGGCCTCGCGGCCTACTTCCCGCCGCGCGCGGGTGACGCGCCGGCGGGCAGTGACCGCCTGACGGCCTACCTGGTCAGCGCCGCCCACGAGGCCGGGCAGGCGATCCCGCCGGACGCGCTCGGCCCGATGCTGCAGGGTCTCGCGGCGTTCGTGCAGGGACGCATCGAGCGCCGGCCATGGGCGCCGAGGAACGACCTCGAGGTGCGCAAGCTCGCGGCGCTCGCCGCGCTCGCGCGCCACGACCGGGCCGACGCGCGGATGCTGGGGTCGATCCGCACGGCGCCGGACGCCGTCGCGCAATGGCCGACCGCGGCGCTGATCGACTGGCTGACCCTGCTGCAGCGGCTGCCATCGCTGCCCGAACGGGCGGCGCGGCTGGCCCAGGCGCAGCAGCAGCTGCGCGCGCGGCTGAACCTCGCCGGCACCGTGCTGCGTTTCAGCCGCGAGGACGAGGACTTCTGGTGGTGGTTGATGGACAGCCCCGACGCGAACGCCGCGCGGCTGATCCTCGCGCTGGTCGACGACCCGGCCTGGCGCGACGAGCTGCCGCGGCTGGTCGCCGGTCATCTGGGCCGCCAGCGGGAAGGCCGCTGGTTGACGACCACGGCCAACGCCTGGAGCGCGATCGCGCTGGAGCGCTTCGCGGCCCGCTTCGAGGCCGCACCGGTCGGCGGGCGGACGACGGCGACGCTGGGCACGGCGCCGGCGCAGGCGGTCGACCACGCCCGCGAGCCCGCCGGCGGGCGCGTGCAGCTGCCGTGGCCCGCGCAGCAGGCCTCCCTGACCGTCGCCCACGCCGGCAGCGGCCGGCCCTGGGTCACCGTGCAGGCCCTGGCGGCGATCCCGCTGGCCACGCCGTTGCGCCGAGGCTACGCGATCACCCGCAGCGTCGACGCGATCGAGCAGCGCAAGGCCGGCGCGTACAGCCGCGGCGACGTGCTGCGCGTGCGCCTGGAGATCCAGGCCGATGCCGACATGACCTGGGTCGTGCTCGGCGATCCGGTGCCAGCGGGCGCGACCATCCTCGGTTCCGGCCTGGGCCGCGACGCGCTGATCGCGACCACCGGCGAACGCCAGTCAGGCAGCGCCTGGATCGCCCACGACGAGAGGGCCTTCGACGCCTTCCGACGCTACTTCGCGCACCTGCCGCGCGGCACCCATGTCGTCGAGTACACGTTGCGCCTGAACACGCCGGGGCGTTTCGTGCTGCCGCCCACGCGCATCGAGGCGATGTATGCCCCGGAGAGCGCCGGCGAGCTGCCCAACGCGGTGCTCGAGGTGCTGCCCTGATGGCGGGGCCGGCCGGACGACCCGGGCGGCCACCCGAGCTCGCGCGCGGGCCGCGCTGGCGCGCGGCGGCCGCGCTCGGCGCCGGGCTGGCGGTCCTGCTGGCGCCGGCGGCCAGCGGCGCGATGCCGGGCTTTGCCGAGGTCCGCGCAGCGCACCGGCCCTCGGACGCCACGCTGCTCGACCGCCACGGCACGCCGATCCAGACCGTGCGCACCGACCTCACGGTGCGCCGGCTGGAGTGGGTTCCGCTGGAGCGGATGTCGCCGGCGCTGCTGCACGCGATGGTGCTCGGCGAGGACCGCCGCTTCTGGGAGCACGGCGGCATCGACTGGGGTGCCGTGGCACGCAGCGCCTGGGCCAACGTGTGGAACACGCGCACGCAGGGCGCCTCGACGCTGACGATGCAGCTGGCCGGGCTCATCGACCAGGGGCTCGCACAGCCCGGCGGCGGGCGCAGCGTCGTGCAGAAGATCGGCCAGGCCGTCGCGGCGCGCCAGCTGGAAGCCGGCTGGCGCAAGGACCAGATCCTCGAGGCCTACCTGAACAGCGTGCCGCTGCGCGGCGAGCTCGTGGGCATCGAGGCGCTTGCGCAGACGCTGTTCAGCAAGCACGCGAGCGGTCTCGACGCCGCCGAGTCGGCGCTCGCTGCCGCGCTCGTTCGAGCGCCGAACGCGGCGCCGGCGCGCGTGGCCGAACGCGCCTGCCGCATCCTCGAGCTTCAGCGGCTGCCCTGCACCGGCGTGGCGGAGCTCGCGGCCGCCGCCTTCGCACGCAAGGGCGGTCCGGCACTGGGTGAACAGCTCGCGCCGCACCTCGCGCGCCTCGTGCTGCAGCCCGGCGGCCCGGCCCGCGTGCGCAGCACGCTGGATGCCGGCGTGCAGCGGCTCGCGCTGCGCGCGCTGCGCGAACAGCTGGCCGAGCTGGGCGGTCGCCAGGTCGACGACGGCGCGGTGATCGTGCTCGACAACGCCAGCGGCGAGGTGCTGGCCTGGGTCGGCAGCAGCGGCGCGGGGCTGTCCGACGCGCCGCAGGTCGACGGCGTGCTCGCCCGGCGGCAGCCGGGCTCGACGCTCAAGCCCTTCGTCTACCAGCTGGCGTTCGAGAGGCGCCTGCTGACCCCGGCTTCGCTGCTCGACGACTCGCCGGCTCACATCGGCACGGCCGCCGGCCTGTACGTGCCGCAGAACTACGACCGGCGGTTCCGGGGCTGGGTCAGCGCGCGCCACGCGCTGGCCGGCAGCCTGAACATCCCGGCCGTGCGGGCGGGCGCGCTGCTGCCGCCGGAGGCCTTGCGCCAGCGTCTCGTCGCCCTGGGCCTGGAGCTGCCACACCCCGAGGGCTTCTACGGCCAGGCACTGGCGCTGGGCAGCGCCGAGGTCAGCCTGCTCGCGCTCGGCAACGCCTATCGCACCCTGGCCAACGCCGGCCTGCAGTCGCCGGTGCGCTGGCTCGCCCTGGCGCCGCCCGGCGCATCGAGGGCGGCCGACGCGGCTGTTGCGCGCCTCGCGCGCGGCGCAGGCGCACGCGGCGTCGCCTTGGCCGGCGCCCGCAGCCGGGTCGCCGACGCGGCGGCGACGCACCTGGTCACCGACATCCTCGCCGACAACGCGGCACGCGCCGCGAGCTTCGGCCTGGACAGCGCGCTCGCGCTGCCGGGATTCGCCGCGGTCAAGACCGGCACGAGCAAGGACATGCGCGACAACTGGTGCATCGGCTACACCGACCGCTTCACGGTCGGCGTGTGGGTCGGCAACGCGAGCGGCGCGCCGATGCACGACGTCAGCGGCGTGGCCGGCGCGGCCCCGGTGTGGCGGCGCCTCGTGCTGGCGCTGCACGCGGACCGGCCCTCACGCCTGCCGGCGGCGCCGGCGGGCATCGTCGCAACCCGGCTGGAGTTCGCCGACGGTCGCGAGCCGCCGCGCACGGAGCTGTTCCTCGCCGGCACCGAGCTGTCGCGCATCGAGGCGAGCGAACAGGTCGCGCGCCGCGACCGGCGCTTCGGCATCGTCCACCCGCCCGACGGCAGCCTGTTCGCGCTGGACCCCGACATCCCGCCCGCCGCGCAGCGCATCGTCTTCGAGGGCGAGGCGGGCACCTGGTACGTCGACGGCCGGCGCATCGGCCGCGGCGCGCGCACGAGCTGGGTGCCGTCGCCCGGACCGCACCTGATCGGCCTCGTCGCGGAGGACGGGCGGGAGCTGCAGCGCGTGCGCATCGAGGTGCGCGGCGCCAGCCCGCGGCCGTCACGCCGCCCCTGAACCCGATGGCTGCGCAAGCCCCAGGTCCGGCCCGTCGCGACGGCGGCACGCCGCCGCGGCTCGCCCTGCACGACGTGCACGTGCGTTTCGCCGGCGGTGTCGCGGCGCTGGCCGGCTTCACGCTGCAGGCGGGCGAAGGCGACTTCGTCGCGCTCCTCGGCCCTTCGGGGTGCGGCAAGAGCACGGTGCTGCGGCTGCTCGCCGGCCTGCAGGCGCCCAGCCAGGGCACCGTGAGCTCGCCGGCGGTCGCCGGGCTCGCCGACACCGCCTTCGTCTTCCAGGAGCCGACGCTGATGCCGTGGGCCAGCGTCTTCGACAACGTGTGGCTGCCGCTGCGCCTGGCGGGCCAGTCACGCGCGCAGGCGGCCGGCAGGGTGCACGAGCTGCTGCGTGCGGTCGGCCTGGCCGACTTCGGGCACGCGTACCCGGCGCAGCTGTCCGGCGGCATGAAGATGCGCGCGTCGATCGCGCGCGCGCTCGTCACGCGGCCGGCAGCGCTGCTGATGGACGAGCCCTTCGCCGCGCTGGACGACCTGACGCGGCAGAAGCTGCACGCCGACCTGCTGAGCTGGTGGCAGCGCACGAGGCCGGCCACGCTGTTCGTCACGCACGACGTCGCCGAGGCCGTCATGCTGAGCCACCGGGTCGTCGTGATGACGCCGCGCCCGGGCCGCGTCGCGGCGCAGTTCGTGGTCGACGCACCGCACCCGCGGCCGGCGGGGTTCCGTCACGACGCACGGTTCCACGCCCTGTGCCGGCAGGTGGCCGAGGCACTGGAGCGCTCGCCGTGACGCGCCTGCTCGCACGTGGCGGGCTCCCGGCGGCGACGCTGCTGGCGCTGGGCCTCGCCTGGGAGCTGCTCGTGCGCTGGGCCGAGATCCCGGCCTACACGCTGCCGGCACCGTCGCGCATCGCGCTCACCCTGTGGCAGAACGCGCCGTCGCTGGCCGCGAGCTGGTGGTTCACGCTGCGCATCACCTTCGGCGCACTCGCGCTGGCCTGCGCCGGCGGCGTGCTGATCGCCGCGGCCTTCGCGCTGCTGCCGACGCTCGAGCGGGCGCTGTGGCCGGTGGCCGTGGTGCTGCAGGTCACGCCGATCGTCGCGATCGCGCCGCTGATCCTGATCTACGTGCCGAGCACGACCGCGGCGCTGCTGCTGTGCGCGTGGATCGTCGCGTTCTTCCCGATCCTGTCGAACACCGTGATCGGCCTGCGCGCCGTCGACGCGAACCTGCGCGACCTGTTCGCCTTGTACGGTGCCTCGCCGTGGCAGCGCCTGGCGCTGCTGCGCGCGCCGTCCGCCCTGCCGTACTTCCTGGCCGGGCTGAAGATCAGCGGCGGGCTGAGCCTGATCGGCGCGGTGACCGCCGAGATGGTGGCCGGCGCGGCCGGGCGCGAGACGGGGCTGGCCTCGCGGATCCTGGAGGCCAGCTTCCGCACCGAGACGCCGAAGATGTTCGCCGCGCTCGTGCTGCTGGTGCTGACCGGGGTGCTGATCTTCGCGCTGCTGCACGCGCTGTCGCGCTGGTGGCTCGGTCCCTGGCACGCGTCAGAATCGGCAGCTGGACCCTGACCGGAGCCGACGATGTCCCGACTGCCGCTGTTCACGCTCGCCCTGCTCGCCGCCGCCGCGGCGCAGGCGCAGGACAAGGTCACCTTCGCGACGAACTGGAAGGCGCAGGCGGCGCACGGCGGCTTCTACCAGGCGGTCGCCGACGGCACCTACCGACGCCACGGGCTGGACGTGACGATCCAGCCCGGCGGCCCGCAGGTCAACAACCGGCCCTTGCTGCCGGCCGGGCGCATCGACTTCCTGATGACCGGGAACCTGCTGCACAGCTTCGACAACGTGCGCAACGGCGTGCCCACCGTCGTCGTCGCGGCGATGTTCCAGAAGGACCCGCAGGCGCTGATCGCGCACCCGGGGCAGGGTTACGAGAACTTCGCCGCCTTGAAGAACGCGCCGGTCGCCCTGATCGCCAAGGACGGCCAGTTCTCGTGGTGGCAATGGCTCAAGGCCGTCCACGGCTTCCGGGACGAGGCGCTCAAGCCCTACAACTACAACCTCGGCCCGTTCCTCGCGAACCCGAAGGCGATCCAGCAGGGCTACTCGGTCGCCGAGCCGATCTACGTCGAGAACCAGGGCCGGTTCAAGCCCGTCGTGCATCTGCTGGCCGACCACGGCTTCTCGACCTACAGCACGCTGATCGAGGCGCGCACGGAGACCGTGCGCAGCCGGCCCGACCTGGTGCAGCGCTTCGTCGACGCCTCCATCCTCGGCTGGGTGAACTACCTCTACGGCAACCGCAAGGCCGCCAACACGATGATGCTGAAGGACAACCCGGAGATGAGCGAGGCCGAGATCGAGGCCTCGGTGGCGCTGATGAAGAGCCAGGGCATCGTCGACTCCGGCGAGGCGGCGTCGCGCGGCGTCGGCGCGATGAGCACGGCGCGCATCCAGGACTTCTACGCCCAGATGGTCAAGGCCGGGCTGTACAAGGCGGGAGAGGTCGAGCTCTCGAGGGTCGCCACGCTGCAGTTCGTCAACAAGGGCGTCGGGCAGGACCTGAAGGCGCGCCTGGGCGCGAAGTGAGCCGGCCGGGCCTGCCGATGCGGCCGCGAAGGGCGGCGACCCGGCTGCCGCCCGGCTCCGATTCGCCGTCCGACGTCCCCCCCGCCCCACGCGCCGCCCTCACGCGGCTCCTCGCCCTGTGCGCGCTGGCCGCGGTGACGGCGTGCACGCTCCCGTCATCGGCACCCTCCGCCCCACTGGCCGCGGGCGGCTTCGCGTTCGCGGCGATCGGCGACATGCCGTATGCCGAAGGCCAGGTTCCGGTCGTCGACGGGCTGCTCGCCGACATGGACGCCGATCCGCAAGTGGACTTCGTGATCCACGTCGGCGACCTGAAGGGAGGCGGCGAGCGCTGCGACGACGCGCTGCTCGAGTCACGCCACCGCCAGTTGCAGGCGCTGCGCAAGCCGTGGCTCTACACCCCCGGCGACAACGAGTGGACCGATTGCCACCGCGCGGCCGGCGGCCGCTACCTGCCCACCGAGCGACTGGCCTTCCTGCGCCGCTTGTTCTTCCCCCAGCCGGGCCGCAGCGGCGGCACCCCGCCCCTGGCGCTGGACAGCCAGGCGTCGATGGCCGGGCACGAGCCCTACGTCGAGAACTCGATGTTCGTGCACCGGCGCGTGCTGGTGGCCACGCTGCACGTCCCCGGCAGCCGCAACGGGCTCGAACCGTGGCTCGGCATCGATCCGGCCGACAGCGACGCCCGACCTCGCCCTGACCGGGCAGCCGAGGTCCGCGCCCGCGAGGCTGCAGCGCTGGCCTGGCTGGACCGCGCGTTCCGGCGGGCCCGCGCGGCCGACGCCATCGGCGTCGTGCTGGCCTTCCACGCCAACCCGGGTTTCGAGCGCGGCGCCGGGTCGGCCCCGCGCACCGGCTTCGAACCGCTGCTGCAGCGCCTGCGCCAGCATGTCCAGGCCTTCGGCCGGCCGGTGCTCGTCGTGCATGGCGACCATCATCAGCTGATCGTCGACCGCCCATGGGCGGGCGAGGCGGCCGGCTCCGGCGGCGCCGATGGCGCCGATGCGGCCGCAGCCGGCTCGGGGCTGCGCCGGCTGCAGCGGGTGCAGGTCTATGGGCACCCATGGCTGTACTGGGTGAAGTTGCGGGTCGACCCGGCGTCGCCCGACGTCTTCGCGGTGGAGCCGCGCAGCGCGGCACCGCGGCGCTGAGGCGGGGGACCGGATAATCTGCCGTTTGCCCCGCGGCTGCCAGCCGGACACGCGTCCGGCGCCCGGCGGCGCCGACCTCCGCCATGTCCACCGAGCTGCAGAACCAGGTGCGCCGCCGTCGCACCTTCGCGATCATCTCGCACCCCGACGCCGGCAAGACCACGCTGACCGAGAAGCTGCTGCTGTTCTCGGGCGCGATCCAGATCGCCGGC